>Ga0193709_1000544_pt1 | contig 12818 bp, 10 predicted proteins | sample H3c2metaG_FD_160571 | JGI IMG/M metagenome (GOLD analysis project Ga0193709, IMG submission 160571) | Soil microbial communities from a riparian zone of the East river system, Colorado, United States - H3c2 | ecosystem: Environmental > Terrestrial > Soil > Riparian zone | place: USA: East River... | reverse complement strand
ATTCGAAGTTGCAAATATTGCAGTACGCTGCGCCAACCTGAACACCCGGATTCTGGCTCTTGGGATCGTGCTGCAGATTCACGGCCGCGGTGTAGGCGCCGCCATAGTAGGCCCAGGAGATGCCCTTATCGTTCAACGCATCGCCGATGGTGCGGATGTTGGTCGGGGGAACGGAGCCGCCACTGGCGATTCCCTTGGCATCCACGGTGCCGTCCGGCAGGAAGCCTGGGGAATCGTTGTTGACCATGTAGAAGCGGCCCGGCACGCAGTTCGGCTTGGGAGCGTAGGGGAGCGACTTCAGATAGTCGCGAATGGGCTTGACGCCGGGCTGCTCGGGATTGCCGCACTCGGTGAAGTTGCCGTCGAAGAGAAGATCGACGGTGTACACGTCATCGGTGCCCGGGAGTGGATCAGGGTTAGCGATGTGCGAAGGCGGCGGAGTGGGGTTGCCCTGGCCATCGGACCAGAAGATGGCGTCGCCGGTGCCCAGCATGACATGGTTGGCTCCGGTGCCGCCCATGAAGGATTGATGGAAATTGTCGCTCATCGAGAATTCATCCGCGAGGCTCTTCAGGACGGGAGCATCGCCGTTCTGTACGTTGTAAAACGCCATGGAGTTTCCGCCGCCGTTGTCGTCGAAGGCCGGAGGATTATCGAAGACGGAATCGATCTGGTTGGTGTACTTGGTGATGACGAAAGGATAGAGATCGCTGAGGCAGCCAGACGGATTTTCGCGGGTGGCGTTCTTCGCGTTGCAGTCGGATTGCTGCCACATCTCAAAGAGCCGGTGAGTGGTGTCCCCGCTGTAGGAATCGTAAGGCAAGCTGCGGCCTTCGAGTGGGAAGGGCCCGTTCGGGAGCGCGCTGAAATTCTCAACGCGGGTATCGGGATCTGGCAGGGTGAAGGTATTGCTGGCGCCCGAGACGCCGGTGGTCAGCAGGTTCAAGTCGGTGGTTTCAAGCGACGGCTCGATTAAGGCCAGGATACCGGGCGGCGTGGCGCTGGGAAAAGGAGGAGGTGTGGTTCCGTTGGGTGAAAAATTCAGCGTCGGTTCCGGCAGCACGTCGTAGGGAGCTTTCTCGTGCTTATCCAAGTTGATGAAATACTTGGTGCGGAAGGGAGCCACGGCCTGGAACTGTTGTGCTTTCTTGAAATGCGGCCCCGGGGTGCCGTCCGCATTCACAATTCCCTTCGACAGCAGATTGCTGACGGATTCGCCGTGCCTGGGAATGTAGGTGGCGAAGACATGATCGAAGGTGCGATTCTCGCCGATGAGCACAATGACGTGCTGGATGGGAGATTGCGCCTTGTTATGCTGCTTTTCGTGATCTTGATCCGGAGGCGCAGCGCTGGCCAGAGTGCCGCCGAGCGAGAACGGCACGGCAGTCAGTATTGCCAAACTAACTCGCGCGCTGTGCGCGAGCTGCTTAAAAATGCGATTTGCAGACATCATCTCTCCTTGGACACAACCGAATCGCTGGGCGACGGAGAGTATTCATCACGCTATGTTTCAGAACGGTTGAAGCAGGATGAAATTCATGTTCACAGCTGCGATTGCCAGGGACAATTCAACGGACAACCCTGGCAAAAGAGAAAAATCGCTGAAATCCATTATCATCGAACCTGCACTTCACGCCGCCGGGAGCGGACATGGCAAAACAGATCGTCAAGCAGCCAAATAAGAAGGCCAAAATCCTGAAAAGCGAAATTATTTATGAAGGCAAAGCTTTCGGAGTGCGGCGCGACGAATTGATCGAGCCTACAGGCGTTCGAGCCATCCGCGAAGTCGTGACTCATCCCGGATCCGTCGTGGTCTTGCCCGTGCTTCCCGATGGCCGCATCGTTATGGTTCGTCAGTATCGCCACGCGACACGGCAGTACTTGTGGGAGTTGGTCGCAGGGCGAATGGAGCCCGGCGAAAATCCGAAGACCGGCGCGCAACGCGAACTGATCGAAGAAACCGGCTACCGCGCCAAAAAGTTCACTGTATTTCTGGACCTGTTTCCCACTCCCGGTTTTCTCGAGGAACGCATGTACCTCTTGTTGGCCGAAGGCGTTACCGCCGGCCAAGCCCAGCCGGAGGAAGACGAAAAAATCGTCGTGGCTGCCTATACCCGCAAGCAGTTGGAACAAATGATGCGCGTAGGCAAGTTAAAGGACGCCAAGTCCATCGCCGGCCTGCTGTTTTATTTTTCGTTTCTTGTAAAGTGAACTACTAGCTGCGGACGTTAGCGGTTTAAAACGATTTTTAACTACTAAAAACCTTAACGAAAGTTTACAAAGTTGCCGCAAGTTCTATTGACTCGGATTTCCGTTCTGCTACACTCCGCCCATTCCAGTGGTGTTGGTATTGGTTCTCTACCGTACCAAGCTGACATGACTTGGAATTTTTGTACCATTCGTTTCACTTCAGGGAGGACGAACGCGGTGCAAGGAACGGTTAAGTGGTTCAACAATTCGAAGGGCTATGGTTTCATCGGTCGCACGGATGGTCCGGACGTTTTTGTCCACTATTCCGCGATTACCGGCGACGGCTATCGCACACTGCAGGAAGGTGATGCAGTGGAATTCGAAATTGTGCAAGGTCCGAAAGGACCGCAAGCAGCCGAAGTACAGAAAGCAGCATAAGACTACAGTGCAATAATTATGAGGGCCGGCCGGATGTTCCCCCCTGCTGGCCTTTTTGCTTCAAGCGGTTCGGGACTCGATTCGAAACCAGTTCGCATTATAATCACCCCATGGACAACCCACAGATCGCTCGCATCCTTCGCGAGACCGCGCAATTGCTGGAAATTGACGGCGCCATCATCGGCCGCTACCGCAGCTACGAAAAAGCAGCGGAACTTATCGCGGGACTGCCGGACTCCATCGAACAACTCGCCAAGGAACCCGAAAAACTGAAAGAGCTTCCCGGGATTGGCGACCGCATGGTGGAACATCTACATGAAATTCTGGAAACCGGCGACTATGCGCTGCGCAAAAAGCTGCTGAAGAAATATCCCGCCACGATTCTGGACGTGCTGCAACTCCAGTCTCTCGGTCCCAAGAAAGCGGCGCTGCTGTGGAAGAAATTCAAGGCGGGCAGTGTCCCGGAAATCGAAAAGATCGCTCTCGAAGGCAAGTTGCGCGACGTCCCGGGTTTCGGCGAAAAAAGCGAACAGAATATTTTAAAGGCCATCGAATCATTCAAGCGCCTGATCGGGCGCTTCCTGCTGCAAAGTGTGGAAGTGGCCGCTGAAGCCCTGCAGGAGCACCTTGCTAAGGCCGGCAAGGCCGTGGAGAGTGTTACTCCGGCGGGTTCCCTGCGTCGCGGAAAAGAAACCATCGGCGATCTCGATCTGCTGGTTACTCTCGCCGATAGCTACACAGCGCAAAAGCACGTTGACGCGCTTGCCGAGCACATTTTGAAATTCCCAGGGATTGATCAGACCCTGGCGCACGGCGAAAACAAAGTGAGTTTCACGCTTAAGAACGGCCTGCAAGTCGACGTGCGTCTGCTGAAGAAGGAAAACTTCGGCGCGGCTCTTCTTTATTTCACCGGCTCACGGGAGCACAACGTACGGCTACGTGGCCGCGCCAACGAAATGGGCTGGACGCTGAATGAATATCAATTGGCCACCCTGAAAGCGGAAAAACGCGTCGCCGGACGCACCGAAGAAGAAATCTACAACAAGCTGAAGCTCGATTACATCGAGCCGGAGCTACGCGAAAATAGCGGTGAAATTGAAGCCGCCGAAGCGCACAAACTTCCTCAGCTGATCAAACGCGAAGACGTACAGGGCGATTTGCAGATGCACACCACCGCCAGCGACGGAAAAAACTCGATCGAGGAGATGGCCGCGGCAGCCAAAGCCCTGGGCCACAGCTACATCGCCATCACCGATCATTCCAAAGCCGTCACCGTCGCCAACGGCCTCGACGAAAAGCGCATGGCCCAGCACATCAAGAATCTGCGGGCAGCGGACGCCAAGGGCCTTGGCATCCGGGTTTTTGTCGGCGCGGAGGTGGACATCCTGAAAACCGGCACGCTCGACTACTCCGATGAGATGCTGGCGCAGATCGAAGTCGTGGTCTGTTCGGTACATTCCTACATGAACCTCGACAGCGTGGCCATGACCGACCGCATGCTGGCCGCCATCGAAAACCCCTACGCGCAAATCATCGGCCATCCCACCGGCCGGCTGTTGTTGCGCCGCGATGCCTTTCCTTACGACCTCGAGAAGATTCTTGACGCCTGCGCCAAACACGGGGTCGCCATGGAGTGCAACTCCTATCCCGATCGCCTGGACCTCAAAGACCTTCACTTGCGAATGTGCAAGGATCGCGGAGTTAAAGTCGTCATTTCAACCGACTCCCACACCACCAGTAATCTCTCCTTTATCCAATACGGCGTCGCCACCGCCCGCCGTGGCTGGCTTTCCAAGGCTGATGTCCTGAATACCCTCGGGCCGGAGGAGTTCCTTCAGGCGCTACGCCCGAAACCGGGCGCGGCCAAGAGCAAAAGCGCAGGTCGCGGCAAGTAACGGTTGCGGAACCTTTTCGAAACGATTCTCGTACCTTTCATAGCAGGCACCATGGCACGCACTTCGGAACGCCACACACAGAGGCATACACAACAATGACTGCTCCCTTCTCAAACGGTAGGCCCGGCAAGCTGTTCGGACGGTTAGCGGGTTTGGCTGCCCTCGCCGTTCTGGCAAGCACTTTCGCTGCGGCTTCGGCCAGTGCGGAAGAATGGACCAAGTCGTATACGGTCGGCGGCCGGGCTCGGGTCCATGTGGATTCCAATGATGGCTCGGTTCGCGTGACCACCGGCGATTCCAAGCAGGTCGAATTTCGCGTCATTTACAACGGCTACACGATGGACAAGAACCTGACGGTCACTTCAAACCAGAACGGCGATCAAGTCGAAATCAGCGCCCGCGCCCGCAACGGGTTCAACTTTGGCTGGGGAGGAATGCACCACGGCCTGCGCATTGAAGTGCACATGCCCCGCAACGCCGACTTAAGCGTGGACACCGGCGACGGCTCGGTCGAGTCCGATGCCATCACCGGAAACCTCGATATCCATACCGGAGACGGCCACATTCGCGTGGACGGCGCCAAAGGCGAGATCCGCCTGCGCACTGGCGATGGCAGCATCGAGGCTCGCGAGCTCGACGGGCAATTGGAAGCCACCAGCGGCGACGGCCACATCAACGTTGAAGGCCGATTCGACGGGCTCAGCATCAAGACTGGTGACGGCAGCGTAACCGCTCGCGCCAATCCCGGCTCCAAGCTTGCCAACGGCTGGAACGTTCACACCGGCGACGGCAGCGTGACCATGTCCCTGCCCGGCGATCTCCAGGCCAACATTGACGCCAGCACCAACGACGGCCGAATCAGCCTGGGCCTGCCGGTTTTGGTCGAAGGAACTATGGGCACGTCAAAGATCCACGGCAAAATGAACGGTGGAGGCCCACCCCTCACGATCCATACCGGAGACGGTTCCATCCACCTGAGCAAGACGTAGCCGAGCACGTGACTCTTCGCTTGAGGCAAGCGGGCAGAAGAAATTCCGCCCCGCTTTTATTTCGTCGTGCCTAATACTAGGACTTCTAGACTAGGACTGAAGCAAAGTATCGGTTCAGCTGGCACGCGTGTCCTCTTTTTCCTACTCTTTATCCCTGTATCGAGTCTTTAACTCCTTGAAAATGAAGCCCCCTGAGTTGGAATGAGACTTGCCCCTGCAAATAGTGTCAACGGGAGGTTACCTTGGTCGTCTATGTGCTCATCTTAGGGGTCGTGCTTCTTTCAGTCGTGTCCGTTATCAGTTCGATTTTCGAATCCCAAGACCGCCGCTTATAAGACCCCCGCCTTACGAATCATACCGCCCAGTTTTGCGACTCATTGAGCAGGCTTGTTTGCCCCGATCCGGAACCGCCACAAAGCTCATTCCACGCGCCCATGACTTCGCAATGTTTAGTAGGGGTCAGTTTCCGGTCACTCAACATCTCAGGTATCGACGGGATGGAACCCTAAACCGCTGGTATCTAAAGGTGCAGCACGCACCTTAGCGAGTAGCCCAAACGAATCGAATGGCGCTCATTCTATGTGGAGTAATCTATCTCCGATGGCTGCTTCTCTAGTTGTCGCAACGAGCGATGCGTCGAGCCCAGGTGAGAATCGACTCTTGGACGAGGCTTTGTTTAGTTTGAATATTGCAGGAGCGTTATTTCTCGCCGCAGTCGTTTATGTTCTGAAGAACTGGGCCGCGATGAAACCGGCGAATGATTCGACATATCTTTGTTTAAGAAGTATGTATCGCGTCATTGATTTTCTTCGACTGCAATCGCACAATCCGGTCGCAACGAGCGTGGTTCGGCGGCAATTCCCGTCCGCCTCCGAACAATTCGGCGCAGAAGTCTTCGTTATTGTGACATGGTCGGGCATAGCAGCAGTAGCGGCTCCGCTTCTGCGGCTGTTGTCACACACGCGGATTTACCGCACAATTCTTGGACCGGCAGCCATCGCCATTTTGTTGTTTGCGGCACCCGTTTGCTTTCTATACGTCTCATGGCTGACATGGAATTGGCCGTACCAGCCGGTTGTTACCGGTGGAAGTTTCCTAACGCAGAGCCTCCCTCTGGCGGTGTTCGTGATAGAGGTCATATGCCTTGCTGTGCTACTGCTTTTCTTTAAGCGAAAAGAGATACCAAAATGGGTAACGATTCTGTTCGTCTCTCTCCACTGTGCGTTCTGGATGTCCGTTCTTTGGTCAGAGACTCCTATATTGCTTTTTCCAGTCTACTCGCGAGACCTGATTCTCTTGGTATTTCCATGTTCGGCGTTGGTGTACATCTTTCGCCGGCGACGATTGTCGTCGCGCTCGGTTGTAGCCACTGAGAGTCGAAAGATGGTGTGGAACTGGGTTTTGCCGGCTGCAGCACTTGTAGTTGCTGGCCTGGTATGGAGCCCCTCCAGAAATATCCATTTGAATCATCCGCGGAACTTAGATTCAGTAACAGTTGAGCTATCCCGGGGACCGCGCTTCGGTTCTTGTCCCGCCTACACCGTCACGGCGCGCGGTGACGGACAGGTACAGTATGTGGGCCAGCAGCGACTTCCGGGGATTCAGACGAAAAAATCGGGAACCGTGGGGAGGGAAAAGGTCGTGGAGATTCTGCAGGTCTTGGACCGCGTCGAGTTTATGACTTTGGAAGGCCGCGCCTTCTTCTGGGCATTTGACACTCCAACGGTTGGAGTGCGCACGTCTCTAGACGGCAAAACAAAGCAAGTTGCGAGCGATGCCTCTTTCGTAGGTTCCCCCTGCGGGCCGACAGGCGCGATTCGTGGAAGCCACGCGGGAAAGTGACGCCATCCTTGCGTCGAGCGCATGGCTCAAGAGCGAAGGAGAGTGCGAGAATGCAGCCTCCTCGCCAGCGGTTGCCGGAAACTGACCCAGTGCTTAATTTTTGCGCGATTTGCAACCATGCCCCTCGTGCGCAATACTACTAGTTTGTTTGTACGCATTTTTTCGAGGCCACGGCCTCATTCGCAGTGAAATCGCTCGCAAACAGGGGAGTTGAATGGAAAAGCCAGCTAAGATTGCGCCACCGAAGGGAAAACTCGGAATCCTTTTGCCGGGAATGGGAGCGGTCAGCACCACTTTTATGGCGGGAGTCGAATTGGTTCGCACGGGCAAGGCGCAGCCCATCGGCTCACTGACGCAGCTTGGCACTATTCGCCTCGGCAAGCGCACCGATAACAATTCGCCAAAAATTAAGAAGTTTGTCCCCCTGGCCGATCTTGACGACCTGGTTTTCGGCGGCTGGGATCTTTTCAAGGACAACGCGTATCAAGCCGCTGCGAAAGCCGGTGTGCTCAGTAACGAAGACCTCAAAAAGGTAAAACCGTTCCTCTCGAAGATCAAGCCCATGAAAGCGGCCTTCGACAAGGAGTACGTGAAAAAGCTGGACGGCACTTACGTCAAGAAAGCGAAAAATAAATACGAACTAGCGCTGCAAATCAAGGAAGACATTGCAAATTTCAGGAAGAGTTCGCGCGCCACACGCCTGGTTACTTGCTGGTGCGCTTCCACCGAAGTGTTTATCAGGCCCGAGGACGTTCATTCGACGCCGGAGAAATTTATCGAAGGCATGAAGAATAATCATCCGGCCATTGCGCCTTCGATGCTCTATGCCTGGGCGTCAGTGACCAGCGGAGTGCCGTTCGCGAACGGTGCGCCTAACCTTACGGTTGATATTCCCGCTATGCAGAAATTGGCGCTCGATCACAACGTCGCCGTCTGCGGCAAGGATTTTAAAACCGGCCAGACGCTGATAAAGACCGTTCTTGCGCCGGCCTTTAAGGCCCGCATGCTCGGCCTGGATGGCTGGTATTCCACCAATATTCTCGGCAATCGCGATGGCGAAGTGCTCGACGATCCCGGCTCGTTCAAAACCAAGGAAGAATCCAAGCTCGGAGCGCTCGAATATATTCTCCAGCCGCAGCTTTATCCGGAGCTCTACAGCAAAATTCACCACAAAGTTCGCATCAACTACTACCCGCCGCGCGGCGACAACAAAGAAGGCTGGGACAACATCGATATTTTCGGCTGGCTTAACTACAAAATGCAGATCAAGGTGGACTTTCTGTGCCGCGATTCAATCCTGGCGGCACCTATCGTTCTTGATCTCGTGCTCTTTCTAGATTTAGCACAACGTGCCGGTTTCCGCGGGATTCAGGAATGGCTTAGCTTCTATTTCAAATCGCCCATGACCAGCCCGGAGCTTTACCCCGAACACGATCTATTCATTCAATCCATGAAACTGAAGAACACGCTGCGCTGGCTGATGGGCCAGGACCTAATCACCCACCTCGGCCAGGAATACTACGACTAGAGTTCCTGTTGCGCTTTCGGTTTTCCCGTTGGGACACGGCACGCCGTGCCCGTCTTGCCTTTTTCTTCTTCCCGTAATGTTGCGTTATCCCTTCACTTCGCGGCCGCCGCTGCACTCTTTGCTTCCACCGCATCCAGCACGCGCGTCGAATAAATCAACGCTGCTCCCGCGTTCATAGCCACGGCGACGCCCAGCGCCTCGGTGATCTCTTCCTTCGAGGCACCCGCCTTCAACGCCGCATCCGTATGAAACACAATGCAGCCGTCGCATCGCGTGGTTACCGCAACTGCCAGCGAAATAAGCTGTCTGGTCTTCTCACCCAGCAGCGTAGTTTTGGCATTGGCTCCAGAAAGCGTCAGATAGCCTTTCAACGTGTCGGGCGAGAACTTGGACAATTCTCCAAGCTTCCCGCCAATTTCCTTCTGATAATTATTCCAATCGAGCATCATGTTATTTATCTCCTCCGTCCTGAATCAACCCGCAACGGGTTCCTGCGCGAGTTTATTATTAAAATCCTGATGTTTGCCGCGATTCTGCAGAAGACCCAGGCGCACCGAGCGCATCGCTCATTTGGGCCGGAAGCGATTGCAGGGACACACATTGCTAAACGGCGGCCGAGCTCCGTGCTGGCACGCGTGATGCTCGCCACCCTGTATGTGCTCGGCAAAGCGGTGACCGCACACACACTTCGTACCCGGCGGCGGTGTTGGCAGTTTAGGTTTCATAGCTCCGGTATCCACAGATGTAGCTACCGGTAAATCATAACCGACATTGATTGGCCTTACGCTAAATTTCGACCGTGCGTCGTCTCCAGGTTCGATGCGATCGGAACCGGAAAAAGAGTCAAGTGTGCAGTTGCGATTTTAGCTGCACGCCGCCTTATGATATCGTTGCAAATTCGGCCAGACGCGCCGAAGCGCGCCATGGTCACGCACCGCGCTGCATTCTAAGTTTTGTTTTGACGAAATCGTCCCCGGGGGTCGCGCACGATGAAGAGCACTTACAATGGGCAAGTCGTTCCAAAGGAAGGCACGCCCATCGATTACAGTGGCGGCGAGCTGCAAGTTCCGCACAACCCGATCATTCCTTTCATCGAAGGCGACGGCACCGGTCGCGACATCTGGAAGGCTTCGCGCCGCGTCTTCGACGCTGCCGTCGAGCATGCCTACGGCGGCAAACGCAAAGTGGCATGGTACGAAGTTTTCGCCGGCGAAAAAGCCTTCAACGCCTATAAAGAATGGCTTCCTAACGACACGGTCGAAGCCATCCGCGATTTTCGCGTGGCCATCAAGGGGCCGCTCACCACTCCCGTTGGAGGCGGCATTCGTTCGCTCAACGTCGCGCTGCGCCAGATTCTCGATCTTTACTCCTGCGAACGTCCGGTGCGCTACTTCGAAGGAGTTCCCTCGCCCGTCAAACATCCGGAAAAATTGAACGTCTTCATCTTCCGCGAAAATACTGAAGACGTGTATATCGGCATTGAGTGGAAGTCCGGCTCGCCCGAAGCGAAAAAACTCCTCGAATTCCTGAACAACGACATGTTGAAAGACAGCAAAAAGCAAATCCGCTGGGATTCTGGCGTCGGCATCAAGCCAATTTCCCCCACCGGCACCAAACGCCTGGTTCGTCGCGCCATCCAGTACGCGCTCGCGCACAAACGCAAATCCGTCACGCTGGTCCACAAAGGCAACATCCAGAAATTTACCGAAGGCGGCTTCCGCGACTGGGGCTACGAACTCGCGCAGGAAGAATTCCGCAAACAAACCGTCACGGAACGCGAGAGCTGGATCGTCGATAATCTCGACAAGAATCCGCAGCTTTCCATCGAACAAAACGCCGCCGCCATTGAACCCGGCCTCGAGCAAGCCACCGACGCTTTCAAGAGAACCATCTACGACGAGGTAAACCACACGCTCAGCTCAATCTACAAATCCCACGGCCAGGGCCAGTGGAAACAAAAATTAATGATCAACGACCGCATCGCCGACTCCGTTTTCCAGCAAGTCCTGATGCGCCCCGACGAATACAGCGTCCTCGCGACCTCCAACTTGAATGGTGACTACCTTTCCGATGCTTGCGCTGCGCAAGTCGGCGGACTCGGCATGGCGCCGGGCTCCAACATCGGCGACGGCTTCGGGGTATTCGAAGCCACGCACGGCACCGCGCCAAAATATGCCGACAAAGACGTGATCAATCCCGGCTCGGTCATGCTGTCCGGCGCCATGATGTTCGAATTCCTCGGCTGGAGTGAAGCCGCCAAGCTCATCGAAGACGGCATCGCCAGCACCATTCAGCAAAAGAAAGTAACCTACGATTTAGAACGCATGATGCCCGGCGCGACAAAAGTCGGCACTTCCGCCTTCGCCACCGCCATCATCGAAAACATGAAAGGCATGGCCGCCGCGGGATAGTTTGCTCGCCGCGGAATTGCCATTCCGAGTCTGCCGGCGCAGGCAAGCGCAGCGAGGAATCTGCTGTTACGGTTACAATTCAGAGCAACACCTATCGGAGAGAAAAACGTATGAGCAGAAAAAAAGTAACCGTAGTCGGCAGCGGCTTCGTCGGCTCCACCACCGCGCAACGCATCGTGGACATGGAACTCGCCGACGTCGTCCTCACCGACATCCTCGACGGCCCACCCGCCGGCAAAGCGCTGGACATGGTCGAAGCCACGCCGATCACCAAATCCGACGCGCGCGCCGTCGGCCTCTCCACCGCGTCCGGCGACTATTCCGGCACCGCCAACAGCGACATCGTAGTGATCACTGCCGGGTTCCCGCGCAAACCTGGCATGAGCCGCGACGACCTCCTCAAAGCCAACTACGACGTCGTCAAGGCCGTCGTCGAACAGATCATCAAACATTCGCCCAACTGCATCATCATCGTGGTCACCAATCCTCTCGACGCCATGGCGCAAGCCGCTTTCAAAGTCAGCGGCTTCCCCAAGCAGCGCGTCCTCGGCATGGCAGGGGTACTCGACTCCGCGCGCATGAGCGCCTTCGTCGCCATGGAGTGCCAAGTCAGCGTAGAAAACGTACACTCGTTCGTTCTCGGCGGCCACGGTGATGACATGGTTCCCCTCCCGCGCTATTCGAACGTAGCCGGAATTCCCCTCCCCGACCTGCTTCCCAAAGAAAAAATCGACGCCATCGTCGAACGCACCCGTAAAGGTGGCGCCGAAATCGTCAATCTCCTCAAGACCGGCTCCGCCTACTACGCGCCCTCGGCCGCTGCCGTAGAAATGGTCGAAGCCATCCTCAAAGACAAAAAGAAAATCCTGCCCTGCGCCGTCTATCTCGAAGGCGAATACGGCATCAAGGGACTCTTCGTTGGTGTACCAGCAAAACTCGGCGCAAAAGGCGTAGAACAAATCGTCGAAATCAAGCTAACCGCCGACGAAAACGCCGCCCTACAAAAATCCTCAGCCTCCGTCCGCGAACTAGTTACCGTATTGGGTTTGTAGCCGACGCATTCTGCGGCGAGCGTTTCAGAGGACACGAACCATGACCCAAATCTCTCCCATGCTGGCGGTCAGTGACGGAAACGCCGCCATAAAATTTTACCAAGCCGCCTTCGGCGCGGACCTCCTGTGGCACCTGGATGCCGGCGGCCATGTCGTCGCCGAGCTTTCCATTGACGGCGCGAAATTCTTCCTGGCCCACGAGGCGCCCGACTACGGCACGCGCAGCCCATCGTCCGCGGGTTTTACCACTGTGAGGATCGAGCTTTTCCTAGATGATCCCGTCTCCGTACACAAGCGAGCTGTGGCCGCAGGTGCCATCGAGCGAAACCCCGTCGTTGAACATGAGTACCAAACAATTGGCCCGGCACCAATCAAACGAATGCTGCAAGGCGCCGTGGCAGACCCGTTTGGTCACCTCTGGCTCATTGGAAAGTTCCTCGACTAACAACCGTGCGCGAATCTCACCTCCGCAC
>Ga0193709_1000543_pt1 | contig 12820 bp, 1 predicted proteins | sample H3c2metaG_FD_160571 | JGI IMG/M metagenome (GOLD analysis project Ga0193709, IMG submission 160571) | Soil microbial communities from a riparian zone of the East river system, Colorado, United States - H3c2 | ecosystem: Environmental > Terrestrial > Soil > Riparian zone | place: USA: East River... | reverse complement strand
TCGGTCGCGCCTTCACCGAACAGGCGGTCATCGCCATTGCCGCCATAGATGGAATCGGCCCCCGACTGCCCGAAGATCATGTCGTTGCCGTCATCGCCGTAAAGCGTGTCGTCGCCAGCGCCGCCGTAAACGACGTCATCCCCAGCCCCGCCGTGAACCACGCTGTTGGTGGCGGTCCCGCGGAGGCGATCCGCGGCGGCCGAGCCGTCGAGATTCTCAAAGCCGCTGATGGCATCGCCAGCCGCGTCGGCCCCGGCCGCCATGCCGGCACCAAGATCGACGTCAACGCCGTTGAGGGCGCGGTCGATCGCCGCGACGATCGTCACGCCGTTGACGGCCGATGCGCCAATGAGGCCGGACTGGAAGGTCGCGCCCGCCGCGGAGTTCGCATAGCTCAACGTGTCGGTGCCGCTGCCGCCAATCAGCGTGTCGGCACCCGCGCCGCCCTGGACCCGATCGTCGCCGGCGCCCCCGTCCAGACTGTTCGATCCGGAGGTTCCGGTGAGACTGTCATTGCCCCCTCCGGCAACCACATTCTCGATCGAAGTCAGATGATTGCCCGCCTCGGTGAGATCGACGGTCAAGGCGCCGGTCGCAGCGCCCAAATCGACCGTGTCGCTCCCCATGCCGCCGTCGATCACGTCCTCGCCGTACACGGCGGTGACAATTCGATCGTTGCCGTCGCCGCCGGCGATCGTGTCGTAGCCGGCGTCGCCGTAAAGCGTGTCGTCGCCGTCGCCGCCGAAAACGGAATCGTCACCGAAGCCGCCATGAATGACGTCATTGCCGGCGCCGCCATCCAGCGTATCGTTGCCGTCGCCGCCGTCGATCGCGTCGTCGCCCGCGCCGCCCGAAAGCCGATTGGAAAGGGTCGAACCTGTGAGCGTATCGGACAAGGCCGAGCCATCGGCATTTTCGATCGCGGCATCGGCGATGACGTCGCCTTGCGCATCGCCGCCGCTCAAGGCCCCGGTTGCGAGGTTGACGGACACCGCGGCCGAGGATGTCGAATAATCGAGCGTGTCATTGCCCGCGCCGCCATAAAGGACATCCGCGCCGGCTCCGCCGCTAAGGCGGTCGTCGCCATCGTCGCCGCGCAAGACGTCCGCGCCATCGTCGCCCGAGAGCGTATCGTTGCCCGCATTGCCCGACAAAGTGTCGAGGCCGGCGCCGCCGAAAAGGATATCGTCTCCGAGCCCGCCCGAAATGATGTTATTGTAGCCGTTGCCTTTGATGGTGTCGGCAAAATCCGACCCGACGACATGCTCGATCGAAACCGGGCTGACGTCCGAACCGAGGTCGACATTGGCGCCGAACGTGCTTTCGGTCAGCCGCAGCTCATCGACACCGCTTCCGCCGTCGATCACATCCTCGAGGATGCCGCCGGAGGCGGCGCGTCCGTAGATCAGGTCATTGCCTGTGCCCGCCGACAAAATATCGGTGCCCGCTCCGCCATAGATGGAATCGTCACCCGCGCCGCCGTCGATCATATCATTGCCGTCGGCGCCCTTGAGAAGGTCGGCGCCCGCCGTGCCCGTAAGGCTGTCGTCGAAGCCTGATCCCAGGGCCTGCTCGACGGAGATCAGCTGATCGCCTTCCGCGTCGCCTCCCACGCCCGCGCCGGTCGTCAAATTGACGGTCACGCCGGAGGCAGACGCCGAATAGTCCACAAGGTCGGTATCGGCGCCGCCGTCGATCCGGTCCGCGCCAGCGGAACCGGCGAAGGTATCGTTTCCTGCGAGGCCGGCCATGGTCTCGCCGCGGATCGTCCCCGCGAGCATGTCGGCGCCGGACGTTCCGTTCACGTCGGCGCCCTTCGCCAACGCCACGGTAAGAGTGAAATTGTCGGAAATCGAATAGCTGGAATCGGTCGCGGTGACCTTGATGTCCAGGATCGTGCCGACCGCCGCGAGCGGTGAAGTGCCGCTGAACGTCCGGGCTGTTGGGTTGAAACTTAGCCAAGCGGGCAGCGCGCTGCCGTCTGCCAGTGTGGCGGTGAGGGCCATCTGGTCGACCGTGTTTCCGTTACCCGAGATGTCGAGGTCGATGAACGCCGAAGCAGGAATCTGATAGGATAGCGCCTTGCCGTCTTCCCAAATTTGATCGGCCATCCCCGGATTGCCGAGGACCGGCGCATTGTTGGTGCTGACGCCGAGACTGACCGTGACGTCGGCGAACTTGATCAGGTTGATGTTTTTCACCGTGTCGGTGCCGTCGCTTGCGCGCACACCGATGCCCGTGACGGTGGTCGTCGCACCCGTCGCAATCACATAGTCCGCATAGTTCCCGCCGAAGACAGCGGTGTTGGTGCCGAGCCCGCCATCGAGATAATCGCTGCCGGCGCCGCCGCTAAGCTGGTCGTCGCCGAGGCCGCCATACAGCGCATCGTTGCCGGCCGCGCCATCGAGCCTGTTCGCGCCATCGTCGCCGGTCAGCAGGTCGTTGTAGGTCGAGCCGGTAAGGTTTTCGACCTGGTAGAACCAGTCAGCCGCCGCATCTCCCTGCGAAGCCTTGGTGGTCGGCGCCGTCGTGCCGTTGGCCGAACTGTTGACCTTGAGGTCGGCGCGGACGCCGTTGATCGAAATCCCGCTAGGCGCATCTATCGTTGGCGTCGCGAACGCCGCCGTCATCGTCGCATAGCTGACGGTGTCGTTGCCCGCCTCGCCCTTGAGAATATCGGCGCCGGCGCCGCCGATGAGCACATCGTCGCCGGCCCCGCCGCTGAGAGTATCGGCCCCGGCCCCGCCGTCGAGGACGTTGGCAACATCAGACCCGTTGATGGTGTCGGCACCCGAACCGGCGATGACATTTTCGAAATTGACCAGCGTGTCGGTGGTGGCCGACCCGCCGTTGCCTGCGGTGTGTTGCGTGACCGATGTGCTGCTGATCGTGATCGTTCCGTTGGCGGTCACATCCGACGCATCGTAGGTGTCGATTCCGGCGCCGCCGTCGAGGTTGTCGTTACCGCCGCCGCCGCGCAGCGTGTCATCGCCCATTCCGCCCTTGAGGACGTCGTTGCCCGCTGCGCCGGCGATGACATCATTGGCGTTGCCGCCGATGATCGTTTCCGCGCCGGCGCTGCCGTTGATCTGCGAGATGCCGTCGACCACGACGTTGGTGAGGTCGAGTGTCGCACCGCTGTTGACGTTGATGACCACTCCGGTCTTGCCGTTACCGCTGATGCTTTCGACGTTGGCGATCGAGGTCAGCCCGATGGTCGCGTTGTTGACGTCGGCGATGATTGCGTCGTCGCCTTGGCCGCCATTGATCGTGTCGAAACCGCCGTCGACGCTGACGTGGAACACGTCGTCGCCGGCCGAGCCGTTGAGCGTGTCGTTCCCGCCGAGCGAATAAAATTTCGCGCCGCCGACCAATAATGGATCGGCGGTCAGCGTGTCGTTGCCGGTCGTGCCGGTGTAGGTTGCGCGATCCTCGTAGGACGCATTGTCCTGCCAAGCCGCCGAGACAGCATCGCTGAACGCTAGCGTTGGATTGGCCGGCCATGCCGACGGCACGGACGCGCTGACAGCTGCCATGGCATTGACCAGGGCCTGGACGTCGCTTCGCGTAAGGGATTTGCCGGCGGTGACGATCCGGCGCGCCTGGCTCGCCGAACCGCCGGTGAACCAGTTGGTGATTTTTACGACCGTTCCGAGCCCGATCGCGGTGATCTCAAGGTCATTGCCCGATTGCCGGAACCACAATTCGTCATAGGCTATATCGTCGAATACCAGTTCGTCCTGGCCGCCGCCGATCGCGACAGTGTCGGTGCCCGTCCCGGGCCCAAACAGATATTTGTCGTTGCCGGCGCCGCCGTCCAGCGTGTCGTTGCCGGCGCCGCCTTCGAGCGTGTCGTCGCCCGCCCCGCCATAGAGGCCCGCTCCATAGGTCTGCGATGTTGCGCCCGCGGTGATGGTGATGCTCGACAAGTCGTCGCCGTCGCCGCCGATCAGGACGTCATTGCCGCCGCCGCCAACCAGGCGATCGCTGCCCGCACCGCCGTTCAACGTATCCGCGCCGCCACCGGTGCGCGTCAGCCGGACATTGTCGATGACACCGCCCGACCCGTCGGCCAAGCCCGCGCCACGGAACGAAAGGGTGTTTGTGCCGTCGAGGACCTTGGCGGTCGAGATCGCGAGGGTCGTGTTGGTCAGCGTCGTGGTGGCGTTGGTGTAGGTCGCGATGACCTCTCCGTTCCACAACACTTCCACTGTGCTGGAGGCTCCGGCCACCTTGCCGCCCAGCAGGAATTGCAGCGACAGGCCCTCGCCGGCGGTGAGCTCGTCGATTTCCTGCGTGAGCGTGATGTTGCCGCTCGAATCCTCAAGGTGGATCGCCCGCGTTCCGACGAGGCCGCTGACCCCGGTTGTTACATATTGCACCGTCTGGCCCGACGATGACGTCCAGCCGGCCGTTTCGGACCCGTCGATCGCGGCCTCGAAGCCTTCATTGATCAGGAGATTGCCGCCGACCTCGTCGGTCGCCGTTTCGCTGCTCCCGCTGGTGCTGGTGTCGCCGCGCAGGATGTCGTCACCGTCGCCGCCCAGCAAGACGTCGCGATCGCCGCCGCCTTCGAGGACGTCGTTGCCGGCGCCGCCGACGAGATTGTCTTCATGGACTCCGCCCGTCAGCGTGTCGTAGCCGTCGTCGCCGATCAACACGTCCGCGCCGAGACCCTTGCTGTTGCCGGTCCCGCCGCCGCCGCTCAAAATATCGTTCCCGCGATTACCCTTGAGTATGTTGTCGCTGTCGGTGCCGGTCAGCGTATCGTTATACTGCGACCCGAGGACATTCTCGATGCTGTTGTAGGTGTCGCCGGCAGCCTCGCCGCCGACTCCGCTGCCGCTCGCCAGATTGACGGTAATTCCGGCATCGGAGCCGACGTAGCCGGCGGTGTCCGATCCCAGCCCGCCCTGGAGCGTATCGCTGCCCAGCCCGCCGACCAGCACATCGTCGCCGTCGCCGCCCTGGAGCGAATTGGCGGAGCTGCCGCCAACCAGCGCGTCGTCGCCGTAGCCACCCGAGAGGGTGGCCGCGTTGCTGACGATGAAATCGTCGACAGGCGCCGCCTGCGTGTCGGAGCTCGCCGCGAGCAAATTCCCGCTGGCATCGAACTTCAGCCCGGCGAGGTTGACCGAGCTGCCGTCGGAGAATTGGATCGTCTCAATCGCCTGGGCCGTATTTACCGTCGCCGCGCCGGCATTCCGGAAACTGATGATCCTCACGGTCTCGCCGGTCGGGATAAGCGTGATGACGAGATCGCTCCCGGAGAATGCGAAGGACAGATCGGTCAGCGATATCGTCTTGTCGCCGGACACTCCGGGATCGCCCGTGATATCCTCGAACAACAATGTGTCTTCGCCGCCCGGGCCGGTTGGCGGTGTCCAGGACACTTCACTTCCATTGAAATTATAGCTCGACCCATCGACCCAACCGTCCTGGGCGAAGCTCGTTGGCTGGAAGGTGCGAAACGCACTGGTATATTCCTTCCGATACAGGACCTCGTCCGTCTCGGCGTCTACGACGACATATTCGAAGCGATAGGTGAGGCCGGTCCGGTCGAGCACGTTGACCCGCGCGACGTAACTGCCCTGCAGCCTGCCTAGAGAATCGACGATGATCGAGCGCTCGGCGACATATTGGTCGCTGATCGTGTCGTTGCCGTCGCCCAAGCCATAGACGTAATAATCGTCGCCGAGCGCGCCGCGCAGGATGTCGTTGCCGCCGCCGCCGCGAAGCTCGTTGTCGCCGAAATCGCCCTCAAGCGTGTCTGCGAAGCTTGAGCCGCGAAGGCCCTCGACGCTGTGGTAAATGTCCTTCGTAGCGTCGCCGGTGTTCGAAGTGGGATTGCCGAGCGAAGCGATGACAGCCGTGCTTGATGTCTCATAGCTCGCTGTGTCGAAGCCGCTGCCGCCAACCAGGATGTCGCCGGCTGCCACGCCGTCGCGGGTCCCTCCGGCTCCGCCGATCAGCGTGTCGTCGCCGACGCCCCCCAGCAGCACGTCCGAGCCTGCGCCGCCGGTCAGCGTGTCCTGCCCCGAATTGCCGCTGAGAATGTCATTTTGCTCGGCGCCGGTGATGGCGTCGTCACCAGCCCCACCCGTGACCCAATTCTCCTTGCCCGCGGTCGAGGTCAGCGTGTCATTGCCGTCCGTGCCGCCGGCCAGATTCATGTTGGAGACGTTGACCGCGCCGACGTTGAAGAAGGAGAAGGTCTCGATCGCCCCGCGCGCGCCCGGGTTGCTGACCCATTCCTTGAGAATGATCTGGTCGGCGAGACTGGAGAACGACAGGGTGAGGCTATTGGAGCCCTCGATCCCGATGATCAGGTCACGGCCGTTCGCCGCGGCCCGGAACTGGATGTCGTTGATGTCGATGCCGATGCCGAACTCGATCGTGTCGTTGCCGCTGTCCGCGACGATGGCGTTCGGGTCGGCCGGACGGTGCCTGTAGAGCTTTCCCGTTTCGATGTCGTAGCGAGTGCGCGCGGTCCAGTGCGAACCGTCAAACAGCACGCCATAGGTCGGGTGGGTGATCGTTCCGTCGGGATTGACGACATAGCCGTTCTGGCCGCCCTGGCCCGAAATCCACACCACGTCCCATTCGCTGGTGAGCGCGTCGATGAACGTGTCGCGGCCGTCACCCCGCTGATATTTGAAAACGTCGTCGCCGGATCCGCCGATCAACTCGTCGGTGCCGGTGCCACCCGACAGGATGTCATTGCCTTCATCGCCATTGACGCTGTCGTTTCCGCGCCCGCCGCTGACGGTGTCGTGGTTGAGGCCGCCGTACAGCGTATCGTCGCCGTCGGCCCCGACCACGATATCCTTTCCGCTGTCGCCAGAGACGGTGGCGTGACCGCGCCCGCCGTTGCCGAAATCGTTGCCCGACAGCAGATAGACGAGGTCGTTGCCGCCGCCCGCGTGGACGAAATCATTGCCTGCCGTGCCGACGATCGTATCCGTTCCGTCGGTGCCAAGAATGAACGTGTCAAAGTCGGCGATGCGAATTTCATCGCCGTCGGCAAAGATCAGTCGCTCGATCTTGTTGAAGCTCGAGAACCAGTCCTTCATCACCACGCGGTCGCCGGAATAAAGGCCGCTCGGCCATAGCTCGACGACCAAATCCTTGCCGTCGGCGGACTTGATCAGCTTGATGTCCTCGATTCCGATCCCCGGCCCGAGCACCAGCGCGTCGTCGCCGCCCGCCGCGGTCCCATTCGAGGTGGTGGCAGCGCCGCCGCCGCGCCAGTTGCCGAGGCCATGGCCACTGAGGAACAGGCTCCCGTCGCGAGCCGAAGCGATCCGCGCATCGATGATCGACTGCAACTGATCGCCATAGGCTTGCGTGACCAGCTGATCGATCGTCAACCCGCTCTCGTCATCGATCGTATCCGAGCCCGCGCCGGATGCGTCGTTGACGTCGCCGAGGCGGAAAATATATTGATCGTCGCCGCGGCCGCCGCGCATCATGTCGCCGGTGCCGCCACCGCCTGCCAGCACGTCGTCGCCGTCGCCACCTTCGAGCATGTCCGTGCCGTCGCCGCCTTCGAGCCAGTCGGAGCCCTCGCGTCCGAACAATTGGTCGTTGCCGGCGCCGCCATCGAGATAATTGCCGTCGCCGCCGAGCGTGCCGGAGTTGAGCGAGCCGGCATTGAGCTGGTCGTCTCCGTCCCCGCCCAGCAGCCAGTCGTCGAGCCGTCCGCCGTAGAGCGTGTCGTTGCCCGCGCCCCCTAAGACATTGTCGCCGAAGTCGGACGCATAGACGATGTCATTGCCGCTGCCGGCGTCGACCGTCGCCGCGACATCGATAATGAGCTCATGACGGTCGGCGGTTGAGAAGTCGAAGCTCGCCGTTCCCGAGGATGCCGAGCGCGCGATTAAGAAGACCGCCTGGCCGGTAGCTTCATCGACAATGACATTGTCGATCCAGGCCAGAGGCAGGGTGCTGACCGTCGCATCGACGATCGTGCCGGTGCCCGACGCGGTGACGAGGCCGCTGGTCGCGTCGGGCGTATTGGCGATTGCCGATGCACCCGCGGTCACCGTTGCGGTCAGGGTAAAACGCTCATTGCCCTCGACATTGGTCGGCTTGCCATTGACGCCGACGCCATTATCGGCCGTGACCGCCACGCGAACGAACAGCTGCGTCTGCCCCGCGGCGAAGGTCGCCGATGTCGCGGTCGTCCAACCGGTAAGGCCGTCGGCTGAAATCTCGATCGTGCTGCCGAAGTCGGTCCCGGCCGTGGCGGTGATCGCCGCCGTCGCCAAGCCGAGGGTGACCGCCGCGCCAGCCGCTTTCGACAGGCTCAGGCGGAAGACGGCATAGCCGTCATTCTCGCGCGCGTAACTGCGCCCGACGAGCAAGGTCGGCAGCGCCGCGCTGCCGTTGAGGATCGTCGCCTCAGCCGCCCCGCCAATGACCGAGACACCGCTGCCGTTCGAAAGCTGCGCCAGGAATTTTTCGGTGGACTCCAGCACCATGTCATTGGCGATGGAGACCGTGACCGTCTTGCGCAGCTGGCCGGCAATGAAGCTGACCGCGGCGTTGGTCTGCGCCGTGAAGTCGCTTGCGGAAACGGCGATATCGTCGTTGAGGTGCCCGTCGACGGTGTAGCCGCGTTGGTCGGCGAGCTTGCCGGAGCGCAGGTCGATGGTCTCGGCGGATCCGGTGGATTTGATTTCGGTCTGAGATCCGGCTTCAATCGTGTCCTCAATGAACCCTACGACCAGCCCTTCGTGGTCGACGACCGACCAATATCTCGCGCCCGTTTCGGGATCGATCTCCATCGTGAGTTGGGCAGCGTTGAGAGTGTCGCCTCCGATGATTCCGTCGACCGCTTCGTCCATGAACGTCGCATAGCCACCGACCCAATCCGTGAAACTGCGGCGATTGAGGCCAAGCTCCTGAGCTCGGGCCAAGGTCGCAAGCCAACCGATCGAAAATGCGGTCTTGGGATCGGCCGCGATGAGCGCATTGATGGTTGTCGCATCGTCTACATATTCGGCGTAATCGGACGCGATCGTCAAATCTCCGAGCAATGTGTTCATGTTGAAACTGCCGGCAGCATTTGATCCATTGCTGCCTGGATTTCCCCCGGCGTTTGCAAGGGCTGATCCGATGGCCCTCTTGATATAAATATCACCGCCGGCCATCTGGGTGATCATGTCATTAAAGCCGAGGTAGGTGCCCAGCGTAATGAGCTTTTCGGCGCCGTGCTTGCCGCTGAAGCGAGCCGTAATCTCGTCTTTGTCTTTTGTATGAAGCGGGCGGTACACATAGTCCTTCTTCCGCATCCCATAGTTGCCGGTCTGAACGGAATCAGGGTCAAGCAATTGCGACCCGGTTGCTAACAGGATCGCATTGAAATTATTGGCCACCGCACCTGCGAGGCTTGCCGCGGCTTCCTTTGAGCCGCCCTTTCGAGCATAAATATTTGTGACCGCGAACTGGGATTTGGAGTCATTCCAAAGCACGTCCGCTCCGGACCTCGGCGTCCCCCCAAATACTGAGCCGATGAGCACGCCGACAAGCTTCCAGAAGACGACCACGACAACCGCGGCGGCGAATAAAAGCGGATTTCCAGTGAGGATGGCGGCCTCGACAAGCGGCGCCGCATTGAATGCTCCGTAGGCGGCTCCGACAGCGGAGCCGATCTGGCCGCCTACGCTGTCATATGTATGAATTAGATCTGCGAGCTTGTTGCCAAGGAATGAGGCCGCCGCGCTCGCGATGAGCGTGCCATCGATCCCGGCAAAGGGCGTCGATGCCGTCGAAGTGCTCGAAAGATTCGTCAGGATCTGGTTGATGACGGCGTTGCCAACGCTGCTTGCCGCATCGCCCGCCACGCCATGGAGGCCGAGGGCCTGAACCAATTCCGCGGTTAGGTACGATGATAGCGCCCCGATCCCCGCACTCTTGATGTTCTTGAGCAGGGAATTGGCGAACCCATCGACACCATGATCAAGCAGGTGCGTCGTGCTGGTGCCGCCGAAAATATTCTCATCGATATATTCACCGATCGCGCCCATGACGGTGCTCAGAGTCCCCGATGCGACGACTTGTCCAAACGGGTTCGACGTGAGCCTCCTGCCGAGCTCCGATCCCAGGATCAGACCGATCTGGCCGCCGTCGACGTTGGTGACGCGGTTGAAGAGGATCTCCGCATAATCGTTAAAGCTGAGCTTGAGCTCGTCTTGGTGCTTGTCGGACTTTGCAACGCGCTCATACGCCGCGATCGCCGCGTCCAGAGATTGATCGAGCGCGCCGGTGTTGCCGAGCGAGGCCAAGCTTATGCCGGCCGCGGTGAGCCATCTCCTCCACCAAGGGGAATTATTGAATATGTCCTGGAGAATCGGAATACGGACAATGTCCGGCAGCTGTTTGAGGGCTTTAAGTGCGGTCAGTGTTGATGAAATGCTTGCGACAGGATCAAGAATATCAAAGCCCGCAGCCATCGGGGTCTGCTTAAACGTCTCCTGCATATTATGAATAAATCTTGCCATTTCCGTCGGGTCACGCAAAATTGCGTCACCAATCGTGAAATAATCTGTTGGGTCGCCAGGATTTAGTGGGTCATGCCTGGGGTGTCCTGCTTGGTCGGTAAGCGGAATATTCCAGTAAAAGAATGAACCGCCCCACCCTGACAAGGGAATGTTGTTGGATGTGAGCGCCGCGGTAATGTCCTTATTGACCATCACATAAAGAGGCGGCACGGTACCGGTACGGATGATTTCGCTAAGGACCTGTTGCGCGATTTCGTTTGAAATCCTCTGCATTAGGCTTTGATCAATATTGCCGCCTGCTCCAATGCTTGTGTACAGCCTGATGAAGTCACCGGCGCCACCCGAATTGCCGTTAATCAATATGGCCTGTTGGAACCAATAGAGCGTGCCTTGATCCTGAAACTGGCCCCTTCTCTCCGCCTGCGAGAGAAGACGATAGATCCGGTCGTATGACGCTGGAATTCCGGACGGTCTGGTGATTATGCCGTTGGAGCCAACGCCGAGAACCCGCGTCAGTGCCAGGATTTGACTGGCTGGAAGCGAAAAAGGCTGCGTGCGCCCGATATTTCCGGGTGAGTTCGGGACAAAATAGGACCCAACCCTGATCGGCCGTAGCGTTCTCGCCATGCTATTTACTCCAAGGCAGGCTTGAAAGTTGTTCGATCATTGAAACGATCGCTTCAAAGTCCGTGGAATTTGTCGACAATTTCAAAATCATAGTCTTGTTTCTTGCGAAGCAGGTCGACTGAGGAAGAGGGTTATCGCTATATTTGAATTCACAGATCGTTCCGTCCGATGCCGCGATGGCGACCTCGCCAAAAAGCTGGTCGACTGGATCGACGAGAGCCCAGACTTTCAGATTGCGTCGATCGCTTCCCACTTTGAAACGGCGGCGCACCAGCTCCCGCACGTGCGGATCCAGGTCCATCTCGTCGGTCAGCCTGCCGCTGGGATAAGCGGACGTGTATTGTGCTTCCGGCAGCGCCGCCAAAACCAGTGGCTGGCGTTTTCTACTCGGATCGAAGTCTGAGCCGACCGTGTCCTTCCCGACCGCCACCAAATATTGCGTGTCGCAACGAACGACCTCCAACCCATGCTTCGCAAGCGCGCCGAAAACCGCTTGAGGAAAGACGCAGTCGTGAATTCCGACTTGTGCGTCGGCAATCAGCCCAGCAGGAACCTGGATTCCAAATCGATCGAGGGCGTGTGCGTCAGCGGTCACGGCTTTTTTTTCCGTCGCGGGAGGGGCCATCTGCTGTTGGGCCCGAGGGCCGCACGATGATGCTCCAAGGGCCATGGCAGAGGCGGCGATCCGGCCGATCACGCACCGAGACTCCCAAGCGCGACGGCATCACGGCATAAAAAGAGGAGCGGAAACGGTGCGGCCGAGGGGACGATCGCAAGCGATTTTCGGCGGCTTGGAGTGCGCAGCACCCCCGCCAAAAGCGCGCCAACGGCCGTGGCCACGCGCAAGCGCCACCGGGCAGCATCCACGTCCCCTGAGTCCCCCGTTTCTGACAAGCGGTCGCCCCGGAAACGCAGACGATCACCCGATTCGGCGGGTCGAAGTTTGACCAATGTTAACGACAAGTCAAGGTGACCCCCGGCCTGCTTTTGTTCAAGCCGGGATCCCGAATGACTTACGCATTATTTCAAAGCGGCGCCGGATTCGCGGGCTCCGTCACGCGCATTGCCCGCCCTCCTCGAACGCCCGCCCTCCGAGTTGGGCGGACAAGACAACGGCCCGCAAGGCCGCTCACCGCTCACGCCCGGCCTCGTCGAGCGTCCGGGCGATCGGCGACAGCAGGTACTGGATGATGCGCCGGTGGCCGGTCTTGATCTCGGCCTGGACGGCGAGGCCGGGGCCGATGAACTGGTCGCGCTGGCCGACACGGATGGTCCGCCGCAGCAACCTGATTCGGGCCGAATAGACCAGTCCCTGCGGCTGCCCCCGCGGCGTCTCCTGCGCGCGGCCGCCCGCCGATATCGGCTGCGAGGGCAACTCGATCGCGTCGCGGCTAATGCTTTCGACTACTCCGGGCACCACCCCGTAATCGGTAAAGGGGAAGGCTTCGAGCTTGACCCGCACCGGCTGACCTTCGCGGACGAAGCCAATGTCGCGGTTGAGTATGTTCGCCTCGACCACCACCCGGGCGTCGTCGGGGACAATCACCATCAAAGTCTGGGCCGGCTGCACGACCCCGCCGACAGTAGAGATCGCCAGCTGCTGCACCGTCCCGGAGACCGGCGAGCGCAGTTGCTGATACTGCTTGCGCCTCGCGTGCTTGGTCACTTCCTCCCGGGCGATGCCCGAT
>Ga0193709_1000541_pt1 | contig 12838 bp, 12 predicted proteins | sample H3c2metaG_FD_160571 | JGI IMG/M metagenome (GOLD analysis project Ga0193709, IMG submission 160571) | Soil microbial communities from a riparian zone of the East river system, Colorado, United States - H3c2 | ecosystem: Environmental > Terrestrial > Soil > Riparian zone | place: USA: East River... | reverse complement strand
GAGCGAGCAGGATTTTTTGAGCAAGACCGCAGGCAGCGCCATTCGACGGATCGGCCACGAGCGTTGGCTGCGCAATATCGCCATTGCGTTGGGGAACGCGCCCACCTCACCCGCCGTGCTCGCCGCGCTCACCAGCCGTACCGAGCACCCATCCAGCGTGGTGCGTGAGCATGTGCACTGGGCGCTGGAGCAGCACCGCGCGGCTCAGCCGCGATCGGCGCGGGACCCATCGGCGCAGGACCCATCGGCGCAGGACCCATCGGCCCCTTTAACCGGCTAGCTCGCCGGCAGCAAGCTGCTCCCGGGATTGAAGAAATGCCGGCCGCGCCGAGCTTTATTGATTTCAGTAAACAGCTGCGCGTAGTCCTTGTCGCTATTGACCGGATCGATGGCCGCCGAATTCACGATCAGCAATGGCGACGCGTCGTAGCCGTGAAAGAAGCGCGCATAGGCCTGGGTGAGCTTTTCCAAATAAGCCCGTTCGATGTGCTGTTCATAGCGGATGCCACGCTTGTGGATGCGATCCACCAAAACATCCACCGGTGCCTGCAGGTAAACGACCAGGTCCGGCTTGGGCGCATCCACCACCACGCGCTCGTAGACGCGTTCATAGAGCGCATATTCCGCGTCGTCCAAGGTGACGCGCGCAAAGAGCCGGTCCTTCTCCAACAGATAATCCGCCACGCGCACGGCGCCGAACAAATCCTCTTGGCGAACATCCTCCAATTGACGCGCCCGCTGAAACAGGAAGAACAATTGCGTCTGAAACGCGGCCGCGCGCGGATTCTTGTAGAAGCGCTCGAGGAAGGGATTCTGGTCGGCTTGCTCCAGCACCAGCTGGCCGCCCAAGGACTGGCTCAGGCGGCGCGCCAAACTGGTTTTGCCGACGCCAATCGGTCCCTCCACGACAATGAATCGATGCGCTGCTGCAGCTGGCATTTGAAACTCTTTTACTCTAAGACAGAAATTCCGTCGCCGCCCGCGTCCCGTTTGAGATCGAGCACCAGGCCTACCCTCGGGATCTTGATCGTCGGGGCAATGTCCGCCAGAGGATACAGGACGAAGTTGCGTGTCGACACTCCAGGGTGCGGCACTGTTAAACCCGGCTCGTCGATGGCTGAATCAACCATCCACAACAAATCCAGATCGATCACGCGAGGTCCCCAGCGCTCCTGTCGATCGCGGCCCATGCTGCGTTCGATGCCGAGCAACTCGGTAAGCAAATCGCGAGCAGCCAATTGGGTGAGCAATCCGACCGCGGCGTTGACGAAATCGGGCTGATCCAAAGGACCCATGGGCCGCGTCAAATACAGCTGCGAACGCAGCACGACGCGCGTCGCCTCCAGTGCGATCATCCGTTCGATGGCTTCGAGGACCCGGTCACGCGGAGATTGAAGATTGCTGCCGATCCCCACGTACGCAGGGCGCCAGAGTGTCATTGCTAAGTGCGCGCCGCTCCGCCGCGTCGCCGGCGGCGGCGTCGACGGCCGGGTGCTGCAGCAGTCCCTTCAGCCGCGGGCTCGGCGGGACGTGCCTGTACCAGCGCCACCCGCTCCTCTTGCGGCAGCACTTGAATGTCGGTCCACCACTTGGCAAGTTCCGGATCGGCGACTCCCACTTGCGCGCGCAACAACAGGAAATCATAGGCTGCGCGAAAGCGCGGATGCTGCAAGATGCTCAAGGCTTTCACGCCGCTGCGCCGATTGAATCTCGGCTGCAGCATCAGCAACTCGCGCATGGGAATGGCAAAGCGCCGCGGAATCGCCACACGCGACTGCTGCGTGCGCAGCACCGTGTCGCAGGCCTGTAACAGCAGCGCAAGGTCGGGCGTCGGCCCTGCCTGCCGCTCGTTGAGTTCACGCAGCACCGCGCTCCACAGCAACACCGCGAACAAGAAGGTCGGCGTCACCGGTTTGTCGGCGGCGATTCGCTCATCGGTGTTGGCAAGCCCGCGCTCGAGCATCTCAGCTGCATAGGCATAGGGCGGCAGCGCAAAGGCGGCGGCGGATTGGGGAAACAGATGTTCGAAGAGACCGTATTGCTGCAGCAGCCGATACGCCTTCAAGCCGAAACCTGACAAAAATAGTTTCAGGACCTCATCGAACAGCCGCGCCGCGGGTACGCCGTCCAGCATGTACGCCAGGCGCTTGATCGGCTGCTCGGTGTTGGGCTCGATGGAGAAATCCAGCTTCGCCGCAAAGCGCACCGCCCGCAGCATGCGCACCGGATCTTCGCGATAGCGTGTTTCCGGATCGCCGATCAGCTTCAGGCGCCGCGCCTTGATGTCGCTCACTCCGTCGACGAAATCCCAAATCGAAAAATCTTCGATGTTGTAGTACAGGCCATTCGCGGCGAAGTCGCGCCGCCAAACATCCTCTTCGATGGTGCCGTAGATATTGTCGCGAAGAATCCGGCCTCGAAGGTCGAAAGCGCGATGCTCGGAATCGCTCGGCGGCGAGAATTCGGCGACGGCCAGGTCAGCACCTGAATCCGCACCGCCCTCGGCGCCCGGGTCGCCATCCGCGTCCGTATCGTCCGCATCCTCGCGCTCAGGAGCGGCGGCCGCTCGGAAGGTGGCTACCTCGATAATCTCATTGCCGAAAAACACATGCGCCAGACGAAAACGCCGGCCGATCAGGCGGCAATTGCGGAACAGACGCCGCACTTCTTCAGGCAGCGCATTGGTCGCGACGTCGAAGTCCTTCGGGCGCAACCCCAGTAGCAGGTCGCGCACCGCGCCGCCCACCAAAAAGCCCTGATATCCCGCTTCTTTGAGGCGATAAAGCACCTTCAAGGCGTTCGGCGAGATCGCCGCACGCGATATGGAATGCTCCGATCTGGGAATCACTAACGGGGGGGATGGAGTCGACGATGCGTTCAAAAAAGGGGGTTCCGCTTGAGTCCAAAAAATTGGTCCGTATACTACCAGCCCTCTTGGGCCCCCAAGGCCTAAAGATCCGCCAGTCCGCTCCCTTCGTCTAGAGGCCTAGGACACGGCCCTCTCAAGGCCGGTACATGGGTTCGAATCCCATAGGGAGCGCCATATCAAAGGAAAAGGCTGGTGCATCATCAGCCTTTTCCTTTGATCCGCCCTACGGGATGAGAACGCCCGCGCAACGCGCGGGTGTTCGACAAATCGACCGTCCGGGCGATTTGAACGCCGGAGGCATTGCCGACGGCGGCCCCGGAGGGGCGAGGCCGAAGGCCGAGTAATCCCATAGGGAGCGCCAATAAAAACAAGCACTTAGGCTGTTTTCGGCGGAGCAGTACTGTAGAAGTACTGCAAAAGTGGTGGCAGTCTGCGGCGGGCGCTAGGGTTTCGTGCCCAGAAACAGGAAACCATTAGTGCGTCCAGCGTTCAACGCCGTGCTAACCAACCCCTTCTGCGCAGCTATGTAGTACGCGACGCCGGTGACGGTACTTGTTCCATTGGTACAAACACCGCCACCGAATGTCACTGATACGTCGTAAACATTTCCTTTCGCATGCGTTGATGCAGTACCCGTGAAACTACATCCGCCCGCACTGGTGCCTGTGATGGCCCCGCCGCTGGCAATTGTGACCGTAGCCAATTCAGGGCCACTGTTGGCTGTTACGGCCTGCCCGGAATAAGTACCGACGATGGTCGCCAGACTTGGCGTCAAATCGTAGTCTGTGTCATATGTGCTGGTGAAAGTGTTAGTTGTTCCGCCGGTGTATGTGAGTGTCCCACCCAATTGAGTCTTGGCTGTGTAGGTGCCTGACAATGTGAAATCATTGATGCCGAGTCCTTCGAGATTGAAATCAATCCCGTTGGAGGAAGTGAATTTACCGCTGCTCGACGTGCCATCCCCCTGAACTGCACCACCTAAGACAGCGTTGTTTCCGACCGCGGTGTAGAGAAACCAGTACGTACCATTGTCGAGGACAAGTCCGGAAAATGACCTGCCACTACCTGTCGTGCCGTTCCAAAGACCTTCGGCTGTACCGAGATTGGGTGGGGGTGGCGGCGGGGGTGCGCTACTCGAAGAACCACCGCCCCCTCCGCATGACGCCACCGCAACCGAAGCTGCGAGGATCACCAAGGCATTATTAATAGTGAGTTGACGCACGTGGATACTTTCCCTGTAGGAGCCGCTGGGTGTAACGACCGGACGTACTCTGCCCGTTTCCGGTACCAATCAAAAATGCTTTATGTCAAAAGAGTGACGTACCAAGCAGTTCCCTGTGCCGCCGCGCGTCGCTTTATTCGGAAGCGATGTGGACGCGATGGAGTTGCCAGCGACGACTCCTACGGTATTTGCCGTGTGACCTCTCGGGGCGCACCCGCTCGCTCTAATCCGGAATAACGTCCAGCCCGAGTTTCTTCCCGGCCTTGCGGACGCGGTCATCGAGGCTGAGGAGCGTCAATCCCACGACGGCTGTCCGGGCCACTAGCGCTGACGCGAGATGGATCGCATCCAGCGTTCGAATCGGTTCGCCAGGAAACGGTTGCCGGGCACGCTCCACAATCTCAGGCGCGATACGCAGGATCTGCCAGTGAGATGCGGCCGCCGTCAGGTGCGCGCGTCGATCCGCCGCCTCCGCCTCCGTCAATTCACCAAGTGCCGCCGCTCGTAGCATTACGCGATCACACTCGATGAGCGTCAAATCCGAGGCAACGATGATTTCCGCAGCGACAAGTGAGCGACGCACATCAGCCGCCGAGCTTTCATCCAAGAGCCAACCGAGGACTGCGCTCGACTCGGCGTACAAGTTCACCGCGAGCCGCGCTCTTCGTCGAGAAGCTCAGAGGCGCTGCGCCGGCCGCGACGTGCGCGCGGCAGAGCTACGTACACACTGGCATCGCCCGGAGAACCGAGAGTCAGGAGGCCTCGCCTCGCAAGCCCCAGCAGGCCGGCCGGCACCGAGGCATCAGCCAGCGCGCGCCCGGGCGGTGAGAATTCAGCAATTACCTCTCCCCGATCCGTCACCAGCACACTCTCGCCCGAGCGCACTTGGCGAAGGTATTCGCTCAATCGGTTTTTCAGCTCGCGAATGCCTACCGTCTTCATAGGATTAAATGTAGCCTCATGAGGCTACAATGTCAAACTGCACCGAATCAGCTAGCCACTCGGTATGAAATAAAACCCATTGCGATCCACTTGCCGCGATTCCACCAATAGCCGTGACACCTCGATAGGCTTGCCATTGCATCTAGTGATCGCCTCTAAAGTAGCAAATCGCGGCGACACGATATCCTTGCCAGCATGTCGGTCCCACCAAGTGAATTGGTAGACCGCTGTCTCAGCCATTGAGTTCTGCTCCCTCGGTTTGACGCCCCTATGATGATACGGATTGTTCGTATCGATCTGAGGCCGCCAAAGGCTCCAACTAGGGAAAGCGTGGAGTAATCAGCGGAATCAATTGCGCTAAGTTAAAGGTCAGAGCCCCGAAGGCTCTATGTCGCCAACTCTTCAGGAAGCAGGCGATCGTACTCGCGTTTGACAACCGAATAACATTCGCAAGTGCGCTTCTCTAACCCGGGGCGGTCGAGCACCGTAATGTGGCCACGGGTGTAGCTGATCAAGCCGGCCTCTTGTAACTTGAGCGCGGCTTCCGTGACGCCCTCACGGCGAACTCCCAGCATGTTCGCAATTAAATCCTGTGTCATCGCGAGTTCATTGGTCCGCAGACGATCCAGACTCAGGAGGAGCCATCGGCATAGCTGTTGATCCAAGGAATGGTGGCGATTGCAAACAGCGGTTTGCGACATTTGCGTTATCAACGCTTGGGTGTAGCGCAACAACAGATGTAGCACGGGGCCGGCGCGGTTGAACTCATTTTTCATCCACTGTGCTTTCAGTCGTAAGCCGTGGCCGGCACTCTGGACCACCGCACGGCTCGGAGTCGATTCCCCTCCCATGAACAACGAGATGCCGATAATTCCTTCATTCCCGACCACGGCAATCTCAGCAGAGGCGCCATTTTCCATTACGTAAAGCAGCGAGACGATGGAAGTGATCGGAAAGTAGACGTGGGTTAGCGTGGCGCCGGGCTCGTACAGAACCTGGCCTAACGGCATTTCGACTTCTTGGAGTAGCGGTTCCCAGCGCTGCCACTCGGGATCTGGCAGTGCGGCCAATAGGGAGTTTTCCCTTTGTTCGGCGGAAATCGGCACTCCAGATTTCCTGGTTGAGCTGCTTTTGCGTCCTCACGCAGACTTGTACGCGCTGTTTCTGCGGAATGCAAATATCAACTTTTACATCGTTTAGGGAGCGTTAGTGGAAATGTCCCGTCCAAGTCACGGCTGTAACCCAAATGCCGATTCCAGAAATCGACGAGTAATGCGCCGGACAGATTCTGTCATCACGAGATCACTCACTATTTGCCATCTCGGAGGACTTATGTACGCACTAAAACGTTTTGCTCTGGCCGCCTCAGTTGCCGGAATGCTCTTCGCAGCGGCTGCCAACGCAGACGAAGTGTTCGATGACGGGCTCGATGACGAACCCGTATGCCCTTATGGCTACTATGACTTCGCTCCTTATGACTGCGCTCCTTACGGCTACTACGGCGCGGAGTGGTTTGCAGGCGGTATCTTCATTGGTACCGGCCCGTGGTTTCATGGCCCGCGACACTTTCGCGGTCACGTGAACAACCATTTCGATGTTCATCACGGATATAGCGGACCGCTGCCAAATCATGGCGATAGCCCTGACCCGTCGAAGAGTTTCGACCACATGGACCATTTCAGGGGAAATGAAATGCGAGACGGTCTCGGTCACTCGAGCGGATTCGGCCACGTAGGCGGCGGCTTCGGCCATGCAGGTGGGTTCGGTGGTCACGCAGGCGGCGGCGGAGGCCATCGCTGAGACTGCATTACAGCCGAAACAGCTTTTGAACGAGGTGACATCGACGGGCAACAGGCTCGAGGCACGCTGCTAGTCAGCACGATGGGATTGAATCTAGACGGGAGGACAGTATATGTGGATCGTTGAACTTGCGCTGCGCCGGCCGTACACATTCATCGTGGTCGCGCTCGCGATCTTGATCATCGGTCCCTTGAGCCTGTTGCGTACGCCCACCGATATCTTTCCCAACATCGATATTCCGGTGCTGAGCATCGTCTGGTCGTTCAACGGTTTTTCCGCGGATGACATGGCGCACCGCATTACGTCGCCCGTCGAGCGCGCACTCACAACGGACGTGGACAATATCGAGCACATCGAGTCGCAGACCATGAACGGTGTCGCCGTGATCAAGGTGTTCTTTCACACCGGCGCGGACATCAATCGCGCGATCGCGGAGGCGGCGGCCAATTCCTCGTCGCTGTTGCGCAATCTGCCGCCCGGGACGCTGCCGCCGCTGATTCTCGCCTACAACGCATCCACGGTTCCGATTCTGCAGCTCGCTCTAACCAGCAAAACGCTGCCGGAGCAGGACCTGTACGATTACGGCAATAACTTCATTCGCACCCAGCTGGCGACGGTCCAAGGTGCGGCCGTACCGTTGCCGTTCGGCGGCAAAGTGCGGCAGATCATGGTGGACATCGATTCAGCGGCCTTGCAGGCTCGCGGCCTATCGCCGCTCGACGTGGTCAATGCAGTCAATGCGCAGAACCTGATCCTGCCCGGCGGCACCGCCAAGATCGGCTCGCTGGAATACAACATCAACCTCAACGGCAGCACGCCTACGGTGCAGGCGCTCAACGACTTACCGGTGAGCACATCCAACGGTCGCGTCATCTATGTGCACGACGTGGCGCACGTCCGAGACGGCTATGCGCCGCAAACCAACATCGTACGCACCAACGGCACCCGCTCGGCGCTGCTGCAAATCGAAAAGAGCGGTAATGCGTCGACGCTGGCGATCATCGCCCAGGTCAAATCGATGCTGCCGCAGATTGCCGCGGGCCTGCCCAAGGCCCTGGGAATCCAACCGGTGTCCGACCAGTCGGTGTTCGTCAGCGCCGCCGTCAGCGGCGTGGTCCGTGAGGCCTTGATCGCCGCTGCCTTGACGGGCTTGATGATTCTGCTGTTCCTCGCGAACTGGCGCGCCACCGTGATCATTGCGGTCACCATTCCGCTCGCCATCCTCACCTCGCTGATTGCGCTGTCGGCGCTGGGACAGACCATCAACATCATGACCTTGGGCGGTCTTGCGCTGGCGGTCGGAATCTTGGTGGACGATGCCACCGTTGCCATCGAAAACATCAGCCATCATCTCGAGGCAGGCGCCGAAAAGCGCGAGGCCATCCTGCAGGCCTCCGCGGAGATCGCCGTGCCGACCCTGGTATCGACCTTGTCCATTTGCATCGTCTTCATTCCGATGTTCTTGTTGTCCGGGGTGGCGCGCTATCTATTCGTGCCCCTCGCCGAGGCGGTCGTGTTTGCCATGCTGGCGTCGTATTTCTTTTCGCGGACCTTGATTCCGACGTTGGCCATGTATCTGTTGCGCAGCACCGCGCAGCGCTCTGCCGGGCCCGGCTCGGCGCCCGGCCCCTTCATGCGTTTCCAGCGTCGGTTCGAGAGCGGCTTCGAGAGGTTTCGCGACTTCTACAAGGGATGGCTCGAGCGCGGATTGGCGCGGCCCCGCACCTTGGGTCTCGTATTTCTGTGTGTGTGCGCCGGCACCGCCGTGCTCGTGCCGTTTCTGGGTCAGGACTTCTTCCCCAGCGTCGACACGGGCGAGATTCGCCTGCACTTGCGCGCCAAGACCGGGACGCGCATCGAGGAGACCGCGCGCATCACGGACAACGTGGAGAAACGCATCCGATCGCTCATTCCGCAAGCCGAGCTCGCCGCCGTGCTCGACAACATCGGTCTGCCGGTGAGCGGCATCAACCTGACCTACGATTCCGCATCCCCGATCGGCGCGGCGGACGCCGACGTCTTGGTCACACTGACGCCTAAGCACCACCCTACTTCACAGTACGTGCAGAAGCTGCGCAGCGAGCTGACCACTGCTTTCCCCGGCGTCACCTTCGCCTTTTTGCCCGCGGACATCATCAGCCAGATCCTCAATTTCGGATTGCCCTCGCCCATCGACATTCAGATTGTGGGCGGCGATATGAACGGCAACCGAACGGTGGCGGCGCAGCTGGTGGCGCGGCTTCGCCAAGTGCAGGGCCTGGTCGACTTGCGCATCCAGCAGCCCGACGATGCCCCGGCCATCAATATCGATGTGGATCGCACCGAGGCAATCAAGGCCGGCTTCCAACAGCGCGCGGTCGCGCAAAACCTTCTGATTGCGCTGTCGGGAAGTTCACAGACCTCGCCCAATTTTTGGCTCAATCCCGACAACGGCGTGAGCTATCCGCTGATGACGATGACACCGCAGTACTCGGTGAACTCTCTGCAGGCGCTGCGCAACATTCCGCTGGCCGATGGCAGCACCACCGCCGGTGCATCCCCGGTCGCGGGAGCCGCGACATCGCAGCTCCTGGGTTCAATCGGCACGCTTCAGCGCGGTTCGCAGGATGGGGTGATTTCTCACTACAACGTGCAGCCGGTGATAGACATCTTCGGTTCGGTACAGGGACGTGACTTGGGCGGCGTGGCGCACGATATCGCCGCCATCGTCAATCAGACCCGCGGCCACCTACCGGCAGGCTCGAGCATCGTGCTGCGCGGTCAAGTTCAAACCATGCAGTCCTCGTTCACGGGCCTGATGACCGGACTTGCCTTTGCGGTGCTGCTGGTCTACCTGCTCATGGTGATCAACTTTCAATCCTGGATTGACCCGCTGATCATCATCAGCGGGCTGCCGGCTGCCTTGGTCGGTATCGTCTGGATGCTGTTCATCACCGGCACGACAGTGAGTGTGCCGGCGCTGACCGGGACCATCATGTGCATCGGCATTGCGACTGCCAACAGCATCTTGGTCGTCAGCTTTGCGCGTAGTTCGCTGGCGCAGGGCATCGAGCCCGTGCGAGCGGCCTTCGAGGCAGGCATTGGCCGGTTCCGACCGGTGCTGATGACCGCTCTCGCCATGGTGATCGGCATGTTGCCGATGGCCTTAGGCTTGGGCGACGGCGGCGAGCAGAACGCTCCCTTGGGCCGCGCCGTGATCGGCGGCCTGCTGATCGGAACCCTGTCCACGCTGTTGTTCGTGCCGGTCGTATTTTCGGCCGTGCATGAGTGGCTGAAGCGCCGCGAGGCGCGGAGCGTCTCGGCGCCCGCGTTTTCCACGAATTAATGGGAGCAAACATGAACCCCAGAGAACCTACTTCGACTAAGAAATCAAAATCGCGGTGGCTGCGCATGATGCCGCTCGCGCTCGTGCTGTTGGCGCTTGGTGTCGGAATCCTGCCGCGGCTCAAGGCCCACGCCGCCCTGCGCACGCAGACAGCAGCTTTTGTCACGCCCTTGGTTTCGGTGGTTCAACCGAAGGCGGCGCCGGCCGTGCAGCGCATCGAGTTGCCGGCCGACGTGCGGGCCTATCAGGAAACCTCGATTTACGCACGCACCAACGGCTACCTCGCGCACTGGTACAAGGACATCGGTTCACAGGTCCCGGCAGGCGAACTGCTGGCCGACATCGAGACCCCCGAAATCGATGCGCAGCTCGATCAGGCACGCGCCGATGCCAACACGGCGCAGGTGCAGTACGACATTGCTAAAGTCACGGCCGATCGCTGGGTCGGCCTGCTCAAGACCAACGCCGTCTCACGCGAAACCGCCGAACAGGACGTCGCCGCGATGAAGGGGCTGGCGGCCACGCTCACCGCCGCCCAGGCGAATGTCAAACGTCTGCAGAAACTGCAGTCCTACGAAAAGGTGAGCGCGCCGTTCGCCGGCGTGGTGACGGCGCGCAATATCGATGTCGGTGCGCTGATCGATTCGGGCAGCGCGGGCGGCTCGAAAATGGAGCTGTTTCATTTGGCGGAAACCGACAAGTTGCGGATTTTCATCGACGTGCCGCAAGACTATGCGCAGGACATGCAGCCCGGCGTGACGGCGACCCTGACTCTGCCGCAGTGGCCGAGTCGGGAGCTGCACGGCACCGTGGCGCGCACATCGGGCGCCATTGATCCCGTCAGCCGCACCCTGCGCATCGAGGTCGATGTCGACAACCACGACTCGGCCGTTCTGCCGGGCGCCTACGCGCTGGTCGATCTGGACGTGACCGTGGCTCACCCACGCTTGTCGGTGCCTGTGAACACGCTGCTATTTCGGCCGAACGCGGTACAGGTCGCGGTCGTCGACGATGCGGGCAAGGTGTCGCTGCAAGCCATTACGTTGGGACGTGACTTTGGCACGACGGTGGAAGTGGCCTCGGGGCTCAGTGGTAAAGAGAAGGTGATTGCCAATCCGGGCGATGCCATCACCGCCGGTGATTCAGTGCGCGTGGTCGCGAACCCTGCGGGGCCGCCATCATGAACGTGCGCGCCGGGATCGCGCTCATCACCATGCTGCTCGCCGGCTGCGCGACGGGTCCTGCCTACGTCAGGCCTGACGTCAACGTGCCCGCGAAGTTCAAGGAACAAACCGCGGGCGCTGCGGCTGCGCCGGCCGCGGGGTGGAAGCCCGCTTCGCCGCAGGATGCGCAGGATCGCGGTGCTTGGTGGGAAGTTTACGATGACGCGTCGTTGAATCAGCTCGAAGCACGCGTCAGCGTGTCCAATCAAACCATCGTCAAGGCGGTGGCCATGCTTAAGGAGGCACGCGCCGCCGTGGGTGCCGCGCGCTCGGCCTACTTCCCGCTAATCCAAGCGGGAATCGAGCCCAACCGCAGCCTCACCTCACAGACAGTGCTCGGGCGCTCGCTCGCCGGCAAGACGGTGTGGGACAACACCGCTGGCGTCACGGCCACCTGGGAGCCAGATCTATTCGGCAAGGTCGGCCATGCTGTCGAGGGCGCCAAGGATCGAGCCGAAGCCGGCGCAGCCGATCTGGCAGCGGTAGAACTGAGTATGCATGCCGAACTCGCGGTGGATTATTTCGATCTGCGCGGACTGGATACGGACACTGACTTGCTGCAACAGACCGTCGTTGCCTTTCAGGCGGCGCTCGACATTGCGACACAGCGATTCGCCGCCGGCGTCGCCTCGGATTCGGATGTCGCCCTGGCCCAGACGCAGTTGCAGACGACGCGCTCCCAACTCATTGATGTCGGCGTGATGCGCGCTCAACTGGAGCACGCGATTGCCACGTTGACCGGTGAGCCCGCCTCGACGTTTTCCTTGCCGCCCAGCGCCACACAGCTCGCGCCGCCGGATGTTCCCGCGGGCGTACCCTCGCAACTGCTGGAACGGCGTCCGGATGTGGCGGCGGCGGAACGCCTGGTGGCGGCCTCCAATGCAGATGTCGGCGCGGCCACCGCCGCATTCTTTCCCGATCTGCTGCTCTCGTTAAGCGGCGGTCTCGAGTCGAGCGGATTTGCGCAATGGGCGAGCGCGCCCAGCCGCTTCTGGGCAGTCGGCGTCCCGCTGATTGGCACGCTGTTCGACGGCGGCCTGCGCAGGCAGCGGCTAAACGGCGCCAAGGCAAGCTTCGAGGGCACGGTCGCGGATTATCGCCAGACCGTGTTGACCTCATTTCAAGACGTCGAGGATAACCTCGCTGCGCTGCGTATTCTCGCGGACGAATCGGCCGCACAGCAGCTGGCGGTGAGCGCGGCCGAGCATGAACTGCAGTTGGCGATGCAACGCTATCAGGCCGGTGCGATTGGATACCTGGAGGTCGTTACGGCGCAGAGCATGGCCCTGAGCAACGAACGCACCGCCATTGAGATTGCGCGGCGCCGGCTTGACGCCAGCGTGCTGTTGGTGAAAGCGCTGGGCGGACTCTGGGACAGTCCCAGTAGCGCAGCGAACAGTAGCGCAGCAAACAGCTCGCAAGGAGCCGCGCGCGGCTTCTAAGTGGACGGCAACGGT
>Ga0193709_1000540_pt1 | contig 12857 bp, 5 predicted proteins | sample H3c2metaG_FD_160571 | JGI IMG/M metagenome (GOLD analysis project Ga0193709, IMG submission 160571) | Soil microbial communities from a riparian zone of the East river system, Colorado, United States - H3c2 | ecosystem: Environmental > Terrestrial > Soil > Riparian zone | place: USA: East River... | reverse complement strand
AACCGCACTCCCGAGCATGGCGAGCGGGCCTTCAGGGAGGCGGGAATCGCGAAATGGCAGCGTGTGGGATCGGTTCGCGAAGCGGACTCGGCGATCGACCGCGCAATCCCGGTATTGACCGAAGATCCTCTGGTGCTGGCTGCTTGCCGTTCGATCGATCTAATCGTGGAGGTGACAGGCACCATCGAGTGCGCCGCCCAACTGGCGCTCGCTGCGTTCAAACATGCTAAGCACGTGGTTCTCGTGAATGCCGAGCTCGATTCGCTGCTTGGTCCGCTTCTCAAGGCCAAGGCTGATGAGGCGGGCGTGGTAGTCACGCACACCGATGGCGATGAGCCGGGTGTGGCGATGACCCTTCTTCGCTATCTCCGATCCTTGGGACTTTCCGCAGTGGCAGCGGGCAATATCAAGGGCATGGTCGATCACTATCGGACTCCAGACACGCAACGGGCATTCGCCGAGCGAAACCAGCAAAACGTTAAAAAGGTCACTTCGTTCGCGGATGCCACAAAGCTCTCGATGGAAGCGACGGTTCTTGCCAATGCCACCGGATTTCATGTCGGTCGGCGCGGAATGTTCGGCCCTTCCTGCAGCTATGTGCGGGAGATCGCGCAACTCCTCCCCGCCGATCAGATGCTGGCCACCGGGCTTGTCGACTATGCGCTGGGCGCCGCGCCCCACACCGGCGCGTTCGTCGTCGTTCACGAGGAAGCGCCGCTCAAAAAGGCTCAGCTCGCCTACTACAAGATCGGTGACGGCCCCTTTTATGTCTTCTACACACCGTTCCATCTGCCGCACATTCAGATCGCTGCAACGATTGGACGCGCTGTAATTCATCACGATGCGACTGTCGCCCCCATCGCCGGCCCGGTATGCGAAGTTTTGACGGTTGCCAAACGCGATTTGCAGGCCGGCGAAGAGCTGGACGGTATCGGCGGATTTTGCACCTACGGACTGATCGACAATGCCGCGGCGGCTCGCACCGAGGCGGCACTACCGATCGGTCTTTCTGAGGGCTGCGTCGTTCGTCGCAAGATCTCGAAGGACGAGGTGCTCTCTTTTGCCGACGTAGACTTACCCCCGAGCGGGCTGGTTCAGTCCCTGTGGCGCGAGCAACAGGCCCGCTGGCCGCTCGTCTCCCGAGGTTCGGGACAGCCGCTACATTCGATGAGAACCCCGTGACGTACACGTTGCCAGGCGGCGAATTTAGGTACCGTCAGCTTCTGGTCTCATTCCTAGACCGCAGGATGGCCAGCGAGTGGAGTTGCGCCCCGCATGCTTAATCGTTCGTTTTGGAAGGGCCGCCAAGTTTTCCTGACCGGCCACACCGGATTTAAAGGAAGCTGGCTGTCCCTGTGGCTCGAAGCCCTCGGGGCCAATGTGACCGGATATGCGCTTGATCCGCCGACTCAGCCGAACCTTTTTGAGCAGGCGCGGGTTAAAAGCTCGATCCGTTCTATCTGTGCGGACATTCGCGATTTCCCACGACTCAAGTCCGCAGTGGCCGAGTGTCGTCCTGAAGTGATTGTTCACATGGCAGCGCAATCGGCAGTGCGCCGCGGCTACCAAGATCCTATCGAAACCTACTCCTCAAACGTCATGGGCACAGTCAATCTTCTCGAAGCTCTGCGGCAGTTGCAGCAGCCTTGTGTGCTGGTAAACGTCACCAGTGACAAATGTTATGAAAATCGCGAATGGGTATGGGGATACCGCGAGAATGAACCGATGGGTGGGCGCGATCCCTATTCGAACTCCAAAGGTTGTGCCGAGTTAGTGACCGCTGCCTACCGGGAATCATTCTTTTCTCCGGAGTCGATCGAGAAACACCGGATCGCCGTCTCGAGTGCCCGTGCTGGCAACGCAATTGGCGGCGGCGATTGGACAGCGGATCAGCTCATCCCGGATCTGATGAGGGCCTTTCTGGCCGGTCAGCCTTGTCAGATACGCAATCCCTCGGCAATCCGGCCCTGGCAGTTCGTTTTGGAGCCTTTACGCGGATATCTCACGCTCGCCGAACGGCTGTCAGAGAACTCTCGCAGCTTTTCCTCAGCTTGGAATTTCGGCCCGGCTGAGGACGACGCCAAACCGGTGTCTTGGATTGCCGATGAACTGGTCGTGCTGTGGGGAAAGCAAGCCGCTTGGAATCACGATTCTTCCCTACATCCGAAGGAAGCAAACTTTCTGAAATTGGACACCTCGAAAGCCAGAACTCACCTGGGTTGGCATCCGGTGTTGCCTTTGCATTCCGCACTGGGTTGGATCGTCGAATGGTGGCGCGCCTTCCATGCCGGCGGTGATCTTCGGCGCTTTACTTGCTCTCAGATCGAACGTTACGAATCGCTTTGTACAAATTGAGACAGGCCCCGGGTCTGCGGCACACCTAGGCTAAATTTGTGCGGGTAGCGTACTAAAGCCTTGTGGGCCCACAAGATAACGGAGAAAGACCATGCCGAATATCGTCGTCCTCGGGACTGGAATGGCAGGATTCGGTGCCGCCTATAAGCTAAAAGCCGAGGGCATAACCCCGGTCATGTACGATAAAAATGACTATCACGGCGGCCATACCGCCTCTTTTCGCAACCAGAGCGGTTTCCTGTTTGATATTGGTCCGCATATTTCGTTTACCAAAGATCCGCGCATTCAGGATCTTTTCGCGGACAGCGTCGATCAGCAATATGAAACCTTGCCGATCCATCTGAACAACTATTGGCGCGGCCACTGGCCGAAACACCCGGTGCAACTCCACCTTCACGGACTGCCGGAAGATGTGGTGGTGAAAGTCATTTCTGATTTCGTCGAAGAACGGCAAAAACCGGAACAGCCGGTGCGGAATTACGCGGATTGGTTGATCTCCAGCTTTGGCCGATCTTTCGCCGAACTCTTTCCCATGCAGTACACGCGGAAGTATCACCTCACCTCGGCGGAGAACATGAGTACGGATTGGCTGGGCCCCCGGATTTATCGCCCTAGTCTCGAGGAAGTGCTGCGAGGAGCCTTATCGCCTTCCGCTCCGCACGTGCACTACATCACGCACTTTCGCTATCCGAGCGCGGGCGGGTTCGTTAATTATCTGAAAAAATTCATCCCACTGGGAAATCTCAAACTGAATCACCAGCTGGTATCGATCGATCCTCGCGCCAGACAACTGCACTTCTCGAACGGCCACAGTACAAACTACGATGGCCTGGTCTCCTCGGTGCCGCTGCCAGATCTCATTGGCATGATCGAAGGTACGCCGCCGGACGTCCTCGAAGCCTCCCGCAGGCTGGCTTGTTCGACCTGCGTGCTTGTGAATCTCGGCATAGATCGCCAAGATCTCTCCGCTGCTCACATGACCTATTTCTACGACCAAGACATTTGCTTTACCCGCTTGGGTTTTCCGCACATGCTCTCCGCTCGCAATGCGCCACCCGGCACCGGCAGCATTCAGGCGGAAGTGTATTTTTCAAAAAAATACAAACCGTTTGTGGGTTCACCGGACGCTTTGATTGAGCCGGTAATCAACGATCTCCGCCGTTGTGGTGTGCTACGCCAGAACGATCGTGTGCTATCGAAGGCCGCGATGCTGTTGCCGTATGCCAATATTATTTTCGATCTTGAACGGACCAGCGCGCTCAAAACGGTACATGGTTATCTCGACGATCTGGGCATCGCTTACTGCGGTCGCTACGGAGACTGGGGATATATGTGGACAGACGAGAGTTTCAAGAGCGGAGAGTTGGCGGCGGAGCGCACACTCTGCACACCGGTTAGGTGAGAAGCCCGGAAAGTAATCGATCGAGGAGATGGCCAGAAAGCGATAGCGAATGCAAAGAAGGTTATGAAGCCCAGCAAGCTCCACGTAGGCGACCTGGTAGAAGTCCGCAGTAGGCAAGAGATCCTTCAGACTCTGGACAGTAACGGTCAGATCGAAGGAATGCCCTTTATGCCCGAGATGTTTGCTTTTTGCGGACGGAAGTTCCGGGTCTACAAGAGTGCTCACAAGACCTGCGACTACAGCGTCTACCCTTTCCATTCTCGTCGTTTGACCAGGACCGTTCATCTTGAAACCCGTTGTGATGGTGGGGCCCACGGCGGTTGCCAGGCCGGGTGCCTGCTGTACTGGAAATATGATTGGCTGAAATTAATCAGCGAGGATTCACCGGGCAAAACTTCCCGGCGGGTCGAGTCGAGCCAACCACCGGTCCGCTCCTCTAACCCGCGACCCGGTTGTTCTGAAGATGTCGTTTGGCGTAATGTGCTCACACCGCAAAAAATCGGCGACCCTGCGCGCTACGCGTGCCAGACCACTGAGATCCCGCGTGCGACGTCTCCACTCGCTTGGTGGAACGTCCGTCAATATGCGGAGGATTGCTTCTCCGGGAATGTTTCCCCGCGGCGTATTTTAAATGGGCTTGTATATTGGCTGTACTACAGCCTCAGCCAGGCCGGCATCGGCGCTGGACGTCCGATGCGCTGGTTATACAATAAGATATGTCCGCTCTTTGGCGGCACGCTATTTCCAAGAAAAGCGGGATTAGTTCCCCGCGGCCAGCAAACACCATCGATAAAGCTCAACCTTCAGCCGGGCGAGTTGGTTCGAGTGAAATCACATCAAGAAATTCTCAAAACGGTAGGAGCCGACGGGAAGAACAGGGGCATGTACTGGGACGCGGAACTGGTGCCGTACTGCGACAAGACCTACAAAGTGCTGAGAAATGTCAGCAAACTCATCAGTGAGCAAACCGGCGAAATGAAAGAGATGAAAAGCCCTTGCATCGTTCTGGATAATGTTGTCTGTCAGGCTCGATACAGTTCATGCCGGTATTTTTGTCCCAAGGGCATGTACCCTTTTTGGCACGAGATTTGGCTGGAACGAGCTGAACCCAAAGATCCGTCTGAGTAATATATATTTGAACAAGTACTACTGCAAAGCGGCCCCGGTCCGGACAAAGTGTTCTGTGGAAGGCGCGAAGCAGCTATGCGTGACAAACCCTTAGCAAGCGCGGAAGCGCGCGTTTTTGACGGCCAACCGCAAGAGAATCGATTGACGCGCTTGTCTGCTCCACGGGAGGCCCCGACCTCGGAACCTCGATCGGAACAGCAATTGATCGCCCAGACCAGAAGCCCACGCATACTCATCTTTTCGCAGCGAAATATCTTTAAGAAAGCCCTCTTTCGCTGTGCCCATTACGAATTTGAGAACATTATCTCGCAAATTGACTCAGTCGAGTTGTTGGCACCTGAGTTGGATCTGTCCACAAGACGTCAGGCAATTGCAAAACGCATTGCCTTTCACGCTCCCATCGCTCTGAATCCGGGTATCGAGCGAACCCGGCCCAAGGCCCACTATGACTTATTTCTAGCGGTGTGCGGAGCCCCGACAGACCTTCTGATGGTCGACGCGGTTCGGAATTGGAAAGAAGCTTGTAAGACCTCGATCTGTCTGATCGACGAACTTTGGGTGCGGGAGATGGCCGGCTATCGTCACTTCCTGCGGATTCTTGAGAAGTTTGATGTTGTAATGCTTTACTACAGCCAAAGTGTACAAGCGCTCAATGAACAAATCCGGCGCAAATGTGTCTTCTTGGCCCCCGGCGTAGACACTACTCTCTTTTCACCTTATCCCGCGCCCCCGAAGCGGGTGGTGGATGTTTATAGCATTGGCCGCAGATCGGAGATCACCCATCAGGCTCTGCTCAAGATGGCTTCCGAAGGCGGCCTATTCTACCTTCACGACAGCATTGCCGGAGATCAGGCGATTGATCCCTCGCAGCACCGAGCTCTCTTTGCTAACGTCGCGAAAAGAAGTCGATATTTTATCGTGAATCCTGGTTTGATTGATCGTCCTGATAGGAGGGGCAATCAGATTGAGATAGGCAATAGGTACTTTGAAGGAACTGCCGCGGGAGCCATCTTGGTCGGAGAACGTCCGAACAATCAAGAGTTTGACCAGCTCTTCGACTGGCCTGATGCGGTGATTCCGTTGCCGTACAATTCTTCCGATATGAATCTGATTAAAGAGCTCGACAAACAGCCGGAAAGACAGGATAGGATTTGCCGAAACAATACGGCGCAAGCAATGTTGCGTCATGATTGGGTGTATCGCTGGGAGACTATACTCGAGACCGCGGGACTTCGGCCCCTGCCAGAACTCTTGCAAAGGAAGGAACACCTCAGAACCATGGCTGCGGCCGTCTTGCAGGAGGGCCCAGTGCCGTCGGGCGGCCCATCAGAACGGGACAAGATCGCCGCGCGGAGTTACCGTTAGCCGTTACCAGCAATCCTAGCGTCGTTGGCCGGAGTTTCGAGTGCCGGGGCGCCACTGCAGCCCTTGAATTTAGGCGTCGCGTTCTGCGCTCGATTTCCCGCCTCGTTGACCGGGCAAAATTACTTCAGCTTCTACGCTTCCCTCGCCGCGTCGAATTTTGCTCCTGAGATTCTGCCCGAGGCAAGGGTAAGCATCAGCCGTGGCTTCCGAGTGCGGCTCTGGCCCAGGTTGAGCTGCAAAAAAATCAATCGCTTCCGGTGGCCTGGGAGGGCGATTCCGCGCGCCGCAATGGCGGGAGGCCGTGGTTGAAATGCGCAAGGCCCTGGTCCATACATGCTCCCGCGGATTTTTGCACCCGTCTCGCTATCAAATACGTTCTGAGAAGAGGTATTATTGAGCGGGCGACGGGAATCGCCAATCAATTAGCTTCCCTTCGTTCCTCGGGCTATTTTCTATGACTGCTTCAAAAGAGGCTGTGGCACGGATAAGCCATTTATTTTAGGCCAACTAAGGGCGAAGTCTGGATTGTTGTTCCTGTTATGCCGGCCCTTCCACTCTTGAGAGCCTTCTTTACGAGACATCCTGGTCCCAGCTTAGCTAAGAATCGCGGTTTGATTCCAGGCTCGCGTGAGTTTCTGAAGCCGGGTGTAACTGGAAGTCAGTTAGTGCAGGGGCTCAACACAAATGGTTCCGGTGGACAGCAGTTCGAAGACCGCAGTTGACACCCAAGGTCGCGAAAGAAAAAGCTCAATTCGCCAGCGCTGGCATGACCAGGAACTTACCCGCAAAGACAAAATTTTCGTTCTGTTAGCGGTTCTTGCGCTTGCTTTGTTGCTTCGGTTGACCTTCTTTCACTTCTCGCCCAGCATCTACTGGGCGGACGAGATCTATCAAAGCCAGGAACCGGCACATCGACTCGCCTACGGCCCAGGAGTCGTCACTTGGGAGTATCGTTTAGGCGTTCGGTCCTGGGTCCTGCCGGCGCTAATCGCTGCCATCATGAAGGGCACCGCATGGATTGGCCCCGGCTCTTCGGGATACGTCTTCGGGACAGCCTTTTTTTTCGCGCTAATCTCGTTGACCGTCGTGTGGTTCGCTTTTTCCTGGTGTCAAACGCACTTCGGAATCCAGTACGCGGCCCTGGCGGCGTTCAGCACGGCGATTTGGTTTGAGCTTATCAATTTCGGTCCGCGCGCCCTCAGCGAACTGCTGGCCGGAAACCTTTTCCTGCCTGCAATTTATCTGGGTTCCTTGCCACCAGATCATCCAAAAGTGGAAAATAAATGGCGATTAATGCTGGTTGGCGTACTTTTGGGGTTAACGGCCTGTCTTCGCATCCAATATGCTCCTGCAGTCCTGGTCGCCGGACTCTGGATCTTGTTGCGGAATTGGAAGGCCCGTTTGCTGCCCGTTGCCGCCGGCGTGGTCGCCGTGGCAGCCATTTTTGGCCTGGTGGACGCCATGACGTGGTCGTTCCCGTTCTATTCCTACTGGGCCTACTTCAGAGAAAATATTATCAATCACAAGGCCGCTGGTTTCGGGATTCTGCCCTGGTACTACTATTTCGTTTCGCTGTTTGTTCACACTGGGCCGCTTGCGGTCTTGGCTCTGATCGGTGTCCGTCGCTCCGCAATTCTTGGTTGGATTAGCCTGGCCATTCTATTGCCTCACGTTCTGATCGCTCACAAGGAATTTCGCTACATCTATCCGGTGCTGCCCATTTTGCTGGTCTTGGCGGCCATGGGCCAGGTCGATTTACTTCAGTTTATCGGGCGAAAAATGCACTGGCACCTTTCGCCCGAACATACCTTTCTTATTGGATCGAGTGTAGTCTTGATCTGTTCCTTGGCGCTTGCGAGTCGCTTTCCCCGGTGGCAAAAAGCCCGGGGTGGTCTTCGCGCGTTCAGCCTCCTGAGTACCGATCAGGAGGCTTGCGGTCTGGCTGTGCTCGGTGTGAATTGGTGGGATACTGGGGGCTATACCTATCTGCACCGCCCCATTCCCATTTTTTTCCTTCCTGGTTCCGGCGAGGCAGCTGCCGTCTCGCCATCGTTCAACCGACTGGTTGCGCCGCAGTCCAATGCTCTGCCGCTCCCGGGTTACCAAGTGTCCAGCTGCCAGGATGGCGTCTGTGTCTATCATCGAGACGGTCCCTGCCAGACTGGCGGCTCCGAATTCGAAGTCAACGAATACCTGAAGCGTCTGGGCAAGTGATTGCTTCGGTTCCTGTCTGAAGGGGAGAGGGCTGTTCCTAAAGGGTGGGACTAGACGTACTGAAGCGAAAGTTTGCGTCCCGCTAGTCCTATTGGGTTCTTACGTTTGCGTCCGTGCAGTCGCTATAATCGTGATAGTTGCCGTGCTGTCCCGGGGTTTTCATCAATTTGAAGGTATGGATTTCTTTTACTTGGAGCGGACTTTGTTCGTAAACACGCTGGTAGTCCTCGTCTGGAGAATCGCGAATATGGGTTCGATCATGTACGGCAAGTCTGTGCAGCGTAGCAGCTCGATCCATCTAGTCCGAGCCGGAGCGCTTGCGCTGAGCATCTTTTGCGTGACCGTTTTCGCGGGTTTGCCAGCCGCTAACGCTCAGACCAGCGTGACCACGCAGCAGACCAACATTGCGCGCACTGGCGCCAACACCAGTGAAACCATCCTGACTCCCGGCAATGTCAATGCCACCAACTTCGGCAAACTTTTTTCCTTCCCCGTCGATGGCTGGGTCTACGCGCAACCTCTCTATGTCGCCGGCGTGACCATCGGCACGGGTCTACCGCAAGCCGGCAGCACTCACAACGTGGTCTTCGTTGCCACCCAGCACGACAGCGTCTACGCTTTTGACGCCGACAGTAGCGACGGAGCGAACTCCAATCCACTGTGGCAAGTTTCCTTGATTGGCGCGGGCGAGCGGACCGTCTCCAATAACGACGTTTCCTGTGGCGACATTTTTCCGGAGATCGGCATCAGCAGCACGCCGGTTATCGATCCCCTCACCAACACCTTGTATGTAGTTGCCAAGACTACGGTCGGCGGTACGTCCTACATTCAGCGACTGCACGCTCTCGACATCACCACCGGAAGGGAAAAGTTCGGCGGACCGGTAGCGCTTTCTGGCTCCGTCCCTGGCACGGGAAATGGCAGCTCAAACGGAACTCTTTCCTGGGACCCGAAATGGCAGCTCAACCGCGCAAGTCTGCTGCTGTTAAACGGAATCGTCTACATCGGCAGCGGTTCACACTGCGACAACGGTATCTGGCACGGCTGGCTCCTTGCTTACAATGCGTCTAGCTTACAAAAGACTGGCGTCTGGTGTAGTTCTCCGAATTCGATAGGCTCGGGCATTTGGGGAGGTGGCTTGGGGCTTGCCGCCGATGTGCCGGCCGGCAAACCGTATGGCCGCCTCTTCTTGGCCACTGGCAACGGGACTTACGACGCGATTGCCCCGAATTACACCGACGCCATGGACTATGGCGATTCCATCTTGAAGCTGGATTTGAACAATGGCGTACCAACGATGAATGCAAATGGGACCGTCGTCGGAGACGAGTTCACGCCGCATGCTCAAGCCAATTTGAACAACATTGACGGAGATCAGGGCTCAGGCGGGCCGATTCTATTGCCGAACTCCATGCTCGCCCAGATCGGCAAGTCGGGAATCATCTACATTCTGAACCGGGAAAATCTTGGTGGCTACAATCCGAACAATACCAAAGACCCGAGCGAGGCGGCTACCATCGGCGGCGTTTGGGGAGGGCCAGCTTACTGGAACGGTCATCTCTACGTCTGGGGTCAGACCGACCATCTCAAGGCGTTTTCCTTTAGCAACGGTGTTCTTTCGGCGAATCCGACCTCCACCTCGAATGAGACCGCGGGTCCAGTCTTCGCCACATATAGTCCGCCGCCAGCCATTTCAGCCAACGGAAACGCAAACGGAATTGTGTGGACTTTGGTCACAGATAACGCCAAGACCCAGGGCCGCGCCATCCTTTACGCGCACGACGCATCCAATGTCGCAAATCTTTTGTACTCCAGCGGTGTCACCGGCTCCGAACCCAATTTCACTCGAGACAATCCAGGGCTTTCTGTAAAGTTCGTTGTGCCCACCGTGATCAACGGCAAAGTCTACCTGGGTACGGAAAGCCAGTTGAGTGTTTTCGGTCTGTTGAACGGCAACACCCAGGCCGCCACTCCGGCCATTAGCCCCGCCAGCCAGTCCTTCAATCCCTCTCTCCAGGTGACCATTACCGACTCGACCCAGGGTTCGTCTATCTACTACACAACCGACGGAAGCACTCCGACGACGGCTTCAACTCCATACACAGCTCCCTTCACCGTGACCACAACGACCACCGTCAATGCCATCGCCGCCGGCACCGGCTTGCTGCAAAGCCCGGTCGCCACTGCCACCTACACTCTCAGCACGCAAACTGCAAAACCTTCCTTCAGTCCGCCGCCCGGGTTCTACGAGACTGCCCAGTCGGTCACCATCAGCAGCACGACTCCAAACGCCACTATTTACTACACCACGGACGGCTCAACGCCCACGGCGTCAAGCACCAGGTATTCTGGACCCGTCTCGGTGAGCACGACGGAAACGCTTTCCGCGCTGGCCACAGCCAGCGGTCTAAGCAACAGCCCCGTCGCGTCCGGTGTATACACGATTGATACCGGTGTTTCGTCCATTAATTTTTCAGGCGGATTCGCTGGCGGTGGTATGGATCTGAACGGCAGTGCAAAGCTGAACGGCAGCGCGCTGGAACTGACTGACGGTGGCGGCGGTGAAGCGGCGTCAGCTTGGTACCAGGTGCTCGCGAACATCCAGACATTCTCTACCGATTTCACTTTCCAGATTACCCCCGGCAGCAACACCGCCGATGGCTTTACCTTTGCGATTCAAGGGGGCCATCCGGTCGCGATCGGCCTTTCCGGCGTCGGTCTGGGTTACCAGGGAATACCGAGCAGCGTAGCCGTTAAATTCGACTTGTACAGCAACAACGGCGAGGGACCGGATTCGACCGGGCTTTATCTGAACGGGGCCGTACCGACTCTTCCGGCCCTTGATATGTCCTCCTCCGGCGTCAACCTGCATAGCGGAAACCCGTTTCACGCGCATCTGGGCTACGACGGAACGACCCTGACGCTGACACTTACCGACACAGTCACACAGGCCGCTTTCACTGCCAGCTGGACAGTCGACATTCCCACGACGGTTGGAGGAAACCTGGCCAATGTTGGTTTCACTGCGGCGACCGGCGGATCGACAGCAGTCCAGAACATTCTGACTTGGACTTTTTCAGCGGGAGTGAGCCAGGCGGCAGCTACTCCGCAGTTCAGCCCAGGCGGCGGCACCTACGCTGCGCCACAAACCGTGACCATCAGCGACGCTACCAGTGGCGCGACCATCTACTACACCAGCAACGGCACCACTCCGACCACGAGTTCGACGCAGTACACCGCGCCGATCACGGTGAGCAGTTCAGAAACGCTGCAGGCCATCGCCGTAGCGAACGGCTTCACGCAAAGTTCCGTCGGCAGCGCCTCCTACACCATCGGTGGCGGCTCCACGGTCATCAATCTTGGCGGTGGTTTCACGGCGGGCTCCATGGCTCTCAACGGTAAGGCGGCGTTGAACGGAACGCGTTTGCGCTTGACCGATGGTGGAACCGGCGAAGCGGCCAGTGCCTGGTACCACTCGATTGTTGACGTACACCAATTCACCACGAACTTCAGTTTCCAAATCAGTGGCGGCACTTCTCCGCAAGCGGATGGATTTGCCTTCGTGATGCAGAGCGGATCGACGACCGCGATCGGATCATCCGGGGGAAGTTTGGGCTACGGTTCGCAAAGCGGCAGCGGACTACCGAATAGCATCGCCATCAAGTTCGACATTTACAGCAACAATGGCGAGGGATCGAATTCGACTGGACTGTACGTAAATGGTGCGGCGCCGACAACCCCGGCGATTGATATGACCAGTGCAGGAGTGAATCTGCGCTCAGGCGATGTGTTCAACGTGCAGATGAGTTACGACGGAACCAATCTGACCATGGGCATCACCGACGCCACCACCAATGCCACCTTTACGCATACCTGGGCCGTGAACGTCACCGGAACCGTAGGCGGAAGCAACGCATACGTCGGCTTTACCGGTGGCACCGGTGGCTACACCGCGATTCAGGACATCATCGGCTGGACTCTGACTTCAACGGCTTCCGGAACTGTCGCAGCCACGCCAACCTTCAGCCCGGTGGCCGGTACGTATTCGACTACGCAAAGCGTAACCATCAGCGACACCACCAGCGGCGCCGCAATCTACTACACAACCAACGGAACCACGCCGACGACATCATCGACGAAGTACACGGCACCCATCACGGTAAGCAGCACGCAGACGATCCAGGCGATTGCGGTAGCAACCGGCTTTACGCAAAGTGCGGTGGGCAGCGCGACGTACACCATCACGCCGGTGGCAGCCACTCCGACATTCAGTCCGGTGGCCGGGACTTACGCAGCCGCGCAAACCGTGACCATCAGCGACAGCACCAGCGGCGCCACGATCTACTACACAACCAACGGCACCACGCCGACGACAGCATCGACGAAATACACG
>Ga0193709_1000539_pt1 | contig 12857 bp, 11 predicted proteins | sample H3c2metaG_FD_160571 | JGI IMG/M metagenome (GOLD analysis project Ga0193709, IMG submission 160571) | Soil microbial communities from a riparian zone of the East river system, Colorado, United States - H3c2 | ecosystem: Environmental > Terrestrial > Soil > Riparian zone | place: USA: East River... | reverse complement strand
TCAAAGCGATTCGCTCCGTTTCCATGGGGCCCTCGGCCACCTATGAAAGCGGACATTTCTACTTTGCACAAACCGGACATTCTCATTTTGCAGCGACAGTGTCGGCGGCTTCGTTGACTTGGCTGGCGGCAAAAAACTAAGATACGCGCGCTGTGCCTGACTCTTCTTCGCTGATCGGACAAACCGTTTCGCATTACCGCATCGTCGAGAAGCTCGGCGGCGGCGGCATGGGCGTGGTTTATAAAGCGGAGGATATGGAGCTGGGCCGGTTCGTGGCCCTGAAGTTCTTGCCTGAGGCCCTGGCACAAGACGCGCAAGCCCTGGAACGTTTTCGGCGCGAGGCGCGAGCCGCCTCCGCGTTGAATCACCCCAACATCTGCACCATTTACGAAATCGGCGAGCAAGGCGGCAGACGCTTCATCGCCATGGAGTTTCTCGAGGGCGTAACACTGAAACATCGTATCGGCGGTCGGCCAATCGAGACCGATATTCTGCTTAGTCTGGGGATTGAGATGGCCGATGCGCTGGACTCGGCGCACCGCAAGGGCATCGTTCACCGAGACATCAAGCCTGCCAACATTTTTGTCACCGACCGCGGACACGCCAAGATCCTGGACTTCGGGTTGGCGAAGATTGCCCTGGCAGCAGGTGCCCCTTCGGAAAAAACGATCGCTGAGGATCTGACCGCGGACGTAAGTGTGGAGCATCTGACCAGCCCAGGCTCAACGCTGGGCACCGTAGCGTACATGTCGCCGGAGCAGGTGCGCGCGAAAGAGCTGGATACCCGCACCGATCTGTTTTCCTTTGGAGTCGTGTTGTACGAGATGGCCACCGGAGCGTTGCCATTTCGTGGGGAGAGTTCAGGGGCGATTTTCAATTCCATCCTGGAGCGGCAACCCGTTCCAGCCATGCGCCTAAACCCCGACCTGCCGCCAAAGCTGGAAGACATCATCAATCGAGCGCTGGAGAAAGATCGCGAACTACGCTATCAAGGCGCTGCGGAACTGCGTTCGGAACTGAAGCGGCTGAAACGGGATACGGATTCGGGGCGTTCGGGCTCATCGCCGACAGCGGTTTCGGATTCAGGTTCCGCGGGCGGCGGTCTGGGCCCTGCCTTGCACGAATCCGCGGTTCAAGTTGTTGGCAGTTCGGCCCCGCAGTCGCCAAGCGGCGCAGCCCATGCATCCAATAGCTCAGTGGTGGCGGATGCCGCGAAGCAGCATAAAGTCCTTCTCACAGCGGCAGTTATCGTGGCGCTCTTGCTTATCGTCAGCGCAGGGTACGGCGTCTATTCACTCTTCGCGAATCGAACCACAACAATTCCCTTCCAAGGTTTTTCCGCTACTCAACTGACCAACTCGGGCCGCGCGATGGCCGCAGCCGTATCTCCTGATGGGAAGTACGTGGTAAGCGTAATCAATGACAATGGAAAACAGAGCTTGTGGCTTCGCAATGTGCCGAGCGGAAGCAACACCCAGATCCTGGAATCTGACGTTTTTGCACTTCTCAGCCCGGTATTTTCCGTGGACGGGAGTTACATCTACTACCGGAAGGCTATCGATGCCACCGACAGTGAATTCCATGTGTATCGAATGCCGGTGCTGGGCGGCACGCCACAACTCCTGGCGCGTGACATTGATGCCGGCCCCGCTCTTTCGCCTGACGGCAAGCAAATGGCCTACGCGCGCGCGAACGACCCAGACGCCGGCAAGTACCGCCTGCTTCTCGCCAATCTGGACGGGAGCGGCGAAAAGATTCTGCAAATTGCTCCAGTTCCTTTGCCGCTGAGTCTATCCTGGTCGCCGGACGGGACGCGAATCGCCTTCGTCTCGTATTCACAAGGTGAGGCGCAAGCGCAAATCAGCCTGTTCGATGTCGCACAGAAAAAAGAGACGCCACTTACGTCGTACCCGGATAAACTGTTCTTCGATTTGGCTTGGACGCCCGACGGTCGCGGGCTGCTGGTGAACTATCGAGCCTCGGGAACAAGCAACCAGCAACTCGGGTACGTTTCGTATCCGGGAGGACGATTCCAATCTCTGACCAACGACACCCACGGCTATCAGACGTTGAGCCTTTCCGCGGATGGAAGATCGATGGTATCGATCCAGGGGCAGCGGTCTGACTCTGTTTTCCTGCAGCCATTGAGCGGCAAGGCGGGGCCAGTGGCAGTGCGGGGCTTGCCGAATCAGGCCGAGGTCCGAAACGTGGCTTGGGACGCGCAAGGAAATTTGATCGTCACTACGGCGACTTCGATCTTGCGCATGTTGCCCGACGGCAGCCGGCAAACGACTATTTTGAACGACCCCTCGGAGTCGATCACGTTGGCCTCAGTCTGCAGCCGGGGCGGGCCCATACTTTTCGGTACCGCTGGCCGGGAAGGCAAGACCACGACAAATATATGGCGCGTGGAGGCCGACGGATCTCGGCCAAAGCAGCTCACCAGCGGAAAACAGGATTTCTGGCCGCTTTGTTCGCCGGACGGTGCATCATTTTACTTTGAGGATTACGCCGTATTTCGAGTGATGAAAATGGCTATCGACGGAGGCCCGCCGGAGCTTGTCAAGGCTAGCGCCATACCCAACGGGTACATGGTCGGCGGAGTGAACTTTTCACCCGATGGCAGGTTGATGCCGGAGTTTACCTATATCACTGATGCAGCCACACAATCAGCCGCAATCAAAATTGCTCTTATCGACATAACCACGAATGCCGAAAGGCCCGCGAAAACTTTCGTCCCTCGGCCTGATTTTGCTCCTCCTATTGCGATCGCTCCCGACGGGAAAGCCGTGGCTTACAACATCGCAGAAAACGGCGTCGGAAACGTCTGGCTGCAACCGCTGGATGGCTCGCCGGGCCGTCGATTGACTAATTTCAAGTCGGATCGAAGTTTCACGTTTCAATTTTCGCCTGATGGCAAGTCGCTGGGCCTGGTACGCACGCATGTTGTCTCAGACGTGGTCTTGTTGCGCGACACCCACGCGCAGGATCAATAACCACGCAGTAGAGCTGCCACTTGGATGCAAGAAAGAAAAGAGTTGGACCGAGACTCATCCCGGCATCGCGCACATGAAGGTCGAAGTTGAGGCGCTACCGATCAGCAAGAAACGCTTGAATCTTCGCGAAAGATTTCGCAGGTGAAGGCATAGATTTTGGTGTGCGGTGCGCGCCAGGCATCGCGCGGCAGGCCGGCTTTGTGGCAGGTTTCTTCAAGAAATTCCTCGCGGGAAAGTTTGTGTTCGGTGGCGACCTGCGGAAGCAATAAACCGCGGTGATTTTCTGTCGCGACTAGCAAGCCGTGCTTGCCGATTTGGATTTGCTGCAAAGCGATGGGGAAAAGCTCGGAAAGTATGGAGATTTCGATTTGCAGGCCGGGTAATTCTTCCGCACGCAGCGGAGGGAAGCGCGGATCGCGGAAGGCGGCGCTTTGCGCGCAATGAATGATGCTTAGGCGAAGTGGCTCTGGCGCTTCTATCACCCCAATGCAGCCGCGCAGTTTTCCGTAAGCTTCGAGGGTTACGAAAAGTCCCTGGCGCAAGGATAAACAGGAGGGCTCGGAAGTGGTCGGGCGCAACGGACGGTCTTCGAGCGCGCTGACGATGGCGGCACGCGCCAGCGCAAGCATAGCCCGGCGATCCGGCGGGGAAAATTGCTGATCAGGAAGGAACGACATCCTCGGACTTGGCGCGCGCTTCCATCATGCGTAATTTTCTGCGCTGGGTAATGCGGCTGTCGAGCTGGCTCCAGAAACGGAAAAAATATTGCGCAGCGGAAATTAAAGCGCTGGCCACCACCAGCCATAGCAGCACATACGCAATGGGCTTGAGGGAGGTATAACGAGAGCCGGCGATCAGGACGGCAACCGCGACCACCTGCAAAACCATTTTTGTTTTTCCGAGAGCGGAAGCGGAAATGGTGAAGCCTTCGGCAGAGGCGATGTTACGCAAACCGAGTACCGTAAATTCCCGGCCGATGATGATCACGACCATCCACGCGGGAACCAGATGCATGTCCACCAGCGCGATGAAGGCCGCGGAAATAAGCAGCTTGTCGGCTATGGGATCGAGCAAAATTCCCAGGGTCGTCACCTGCAGCCGGCGCCGGGCAAAGTAGCCGTCGGCCCAATCCGTGGCTGCGGCGGCAAGCAGAATCAGCACGCCGAAAAACTCAAAACGCATGTGAAATCCCCATAGCTCCACGTTGGGGCTACGGGTGAGCAGTACAACAATGAGCAGGGGCACAAAAAAGATACGCAACAGTGTGAGTGAATTGGGAAGATTCATTGGCGCAAAGCGCCCGCAATCGCAAAATGGTTCGGATACGGCGCCGAAACGACTATAAGCTTCGAGTTGGTAGCCGTCAACGGCAGCGGGATGGCGATTTTAGGGGCTCTAGAGGTACTTGAGGGTTAACAGCAAATTCGCTGGGAAAAGTGCCAGTACGTATACCTTTTCGTAACAGGAATGCCCTATAGCTGTGCAAATTCGTAAAACAGTATCGCGTCGAAATTTAACGACAAAGGGCCATTCATCGCCTAGTAATCTAATGTAATATGACCATTTTCAATAACTTACAGACACGAACAGCATCATCTAGAAATATCCGCGGGACTGAGGATAACTTTTGGGGAAACCGGCCCGCAGCGATTTCCACAAGGATTTCCACCGTTCCGGGCAGCCTCTGGCGCACCGCAAAATGCCGCAAGACCGTTGAAAAATCAGGGATTAGAGACAATTTCGCCTTGTTTACTCGAACGTTACCTTGGAGCGAAAGCGGGCCAGTTCATGGTGCGCTTCAGATCGCTCGCGGGCCCCGCAGCAGGCGTACCGGCAGCAAGAGAATCGCGCTCAACAGGGCAAAAACTCCGTGCACGGTGATGCCAATGATCCGGAACGGCAGGCTGATCAGCCATACAAATGGATAGGCGATCAGCGCCAGCAACGCCAGGGGCCAGCAGAGCACAAACAGGATGCACCACAGAAAGAATCCGGCCACGGGTCACCTCTCTTTCTTGTAACGATGGCGGCCGCTAAAAAGTTCCGTGGACAGAGTAGTGCTGAAGCTTCAACCGGCGCGCCACGGAAACCGGGACATCGGCCTCGAGCAGCATATGCGAATCGTGCAACTCGGAATGAAACACATGACCGAGGGCGTGCACCAGGGCCAGCGTTCGTCCTTCGCTTAGTGGCAGGCGCAAGGAAAGTCGTTCCACCGGGTCGCCGGGGAGTGCTTGGTCGATGCGTTGCAGAAGTTCGTCAAGTCCTGCGCCGGTGAGCGCAGAAACCAGAATTGGGGGCTCGGTTCCTTCCGGCGGATGCGCGGCAGATTTTTGCCATTCGCTGCGCTCGTCCGGTGCAAGTAAATCCATCTTGTTCCAGACATGAAGTGTCGGACGTCCCGCAACGCCGAGCTCGCCAAGAATCTTGTTCACGGCTACATCCAGTTCCTGATTATGAGCGCTCGCGACATCACTGACATGCACGATCAGCGCGGCCTCCTGCACTTCCTCCAGCGTGGCGCGAAAAGCGTTCAACAAACCTTTCGGCAGGGCGCGAATAAATCCCACGGTGTCGGAAAGAAGTACGCGCCGGCCGGATGGTAAACGCAGAGCGCGAATCGTGGGGTCAAGGGTGGCGAACATGCGCGAAGAGACGAGAACTTCGGCACGGCTCAGCGCGTTAAACAACGTGGATTTGCCGGCGTTGGTGTAGCCGACAAGCGCGACCGTGCCCAGCGGCACGGAATTGCGCGCCTCGCGCCGCAACGCACGTTGTTTGCGTACCCCTTCAATATCTTTCTCGATTTTCGAAACTCTGTCGCGAATCCGGCGGCGATCTGTCTCCAGTTTTTTTTCGCCCGGCCCGCGAACTCCGATGCGGCCGCCGCCACCGCCCGCGCCGCCGGCTCCTCCGGCTCCTTTGCCGCCCTGGCGGGACAACGCAGTGCCCTTTCCAGTGAGCCGCGGAAGCATATAGTTCAATTGCGCCAGCTCGACTTGCAACTGGCCTTCGCGGCTGCGCGCATGCCGCGCGAAAATATCCAGGATCAGCTGAGTGCGATCGATGACGCGGCGCGCCGTGTGTTCTTCGATATTGCGTTGCTGCACCGGCGAAAGGTCGCTATCGAAAATAATCAGCGTAGCGTCTTTGGCATTGGCTTCAGCCAGAATTTCATCGAGCTTGCCGCGGCCGACGAGCGTGGCCGGATCGGCTTTGCCGCGCAGTTGGAAGAGGGTTCCGGTGATGGCTGCACCTGCGCTACGCGCCAACTCAACCAGCTCGGCCAGAGACTCGCGTTCAGGCGTGCCCGCGGGAATTCCAGGCACGCGTGGAGAACGTTTCCAGGCGACGCCGACGAGAACAGCACGTTCAGTAGAGGGAATGGCTTGCGTGGTTTTCATCGTGCCAGGTTCGAAGCAAAGCCCGCCATTTTACAGGAGTAGGAAGTATCTCGTTGCATCTTGCCGAGTATACGCCCGATGCACGCGCGGCGGGAAATCGCACCGGCCACGGCTCTGTGGGTGGTGGCTGCAGTTCTTACGCTTTTGCAGTTTCAATCGCTTGTCCGAAGACGATCAGGTTCCCATCCGGCGCCAGCACCAGCAATTCCCTTTGTCCGCAGGGCTGGTTCGAGATCTTCGACATGCATGAATGGCGTGATCTCCAATAAAGTTGGACATCGCAGCCGCTCGCAAACAGAAGTTAGCACCATCAAGGATCCGCCGAATCACGCATGAGTTGCGAGCTCAGCCAGCCGCGTGCCGCGGACTGGATGCCCTCGTTGTCGCCAAATCCGGCGAACCAGTGGACGTTTTTTTCGCGGCGAAACCAGGTGAGCTGGCGTTTGGCGTATTGCCGCGTGCCTTGCTGGATGGCGCTGCGCGCGGCATCGAGCGGAAGTTCGCCGCGGAGATGGCTGCGCAATTCGCGATAACCGATAAAGTTAAATGGCTTGGCGTTTTCGGGCAGCCCGGCGGAGTTGAGGAGCGAAACTTCCTCCAGCCATCCGGTTTGCAGCATCGCGTCAGTGCGGTTGTGAATGCGCTGGTACAGCGCTTCGCGTTCCGGCTGCAGGCCAATTTTCAAAATACGCCAGCCAGTCAGCGGAGCTCTCCCGGCTCGGTGAATTTCGGTTAGCGGCTTCTTGGCGAGCAGGCAAATCTCGATCGCGCGAATTAGTTTTTGTTCGTCGGCGGAAGAAATTTGTTGCGCCGCGTGCGCGTCGAGCCGCGCGAGCATCGCGTGCAAATGTCCCGCGCCGTGCTCGCTGGCGGTGGCCCGCAATCGTTCGCGCAATTCTTCGGAACGCAACGGCAAATCTGCCAACCCTTCGAGCAGCGCGCGCAAATAGAGTCCCGTGCCTACCGTGAAGACGGGCAGCCGCGACCGCGCGCGCAAACCGTCCAGAACGAGCAGCGCTCGTTGGCGATAGTCACCCGCGGTTGAGTCTTCGGCCGGATCGAGAACGTCAAGCAGATGATGCGGCACGCTGGCTAGTTCGGCCGAGGTGGGTTTGGCTGTCCCAATGTCAAATCCGCGATAAAGCTGAGAGAATCGCAGGCGACGATTTCGCCGCCGAATTCCCGCGCAAGAAAAACCCCAAGCACGGATTTTCCCGAGGCTGTTGGCCCAACAATCGCCAGCAGTGGAGGATCGGCAGAAAGAGTTGTCATCGAAAAAGTATGTGCCAACTGCGAGTGATGAGAATGACCGGCACCGCCGCCAGTAGCAGGCTGCCCAGGACTTGTTGGCGGACGATTTTCACGGCGTTTTCAAAAATGATCTTAAGACGAAAGAAGCGCTATCGATCGTTCGCAGCTTCGATGGGCAGATTGTACAGGAAAATAAAACGCAAACGAATTTCCGGGCCGGAAAATGCCGGCGGCAAATGGTCGAAAGGATTCGAGGAGCGAATCGCGGAAACCGCCGCGCGATCGAGCGGCTCTTTTCCGGAGCCCAGCAGACGCTGCGGATCTTCATTGGGAACGCTGCCGTCGCGACGAATGCTGAATTCCAGCACCACCCTTCCGCGGTCGCCGAGCTGCGCGGATTCGGGCATCACCGCATACCAGTTGCGACGCACGCTGGCCAGCACGCGTTGCATGTAGTCGCTGAAGTCCACGCCTTCGGTGGGCGTCAGAATCTGATAAGCGTTCCCCATGCTGGGCTGGCCGCCCCCGCCCTGCCGATCACTTCCCGCGCCGGGAGCCCGCGGAACGGGAGCCGAATATCCGCCACTTCTTCCGGCATTACTTGAATTGCGCGACAAATTGTTCAGAGAATCGCGAAGAGTATTGCTGGAACTCTTCGGCAGCACCAGATTCGGCTGGGTTTTCGGCGCATCGGGCGCCTCCAGTTTAGGAGCGGTGTTCGCCGGAGCTTCCGTTTTCGGCGCGGACGGAGGCGGCGGCTGGCTGGCATTTGGCTTAACGGTCGGCGCGCTCGGCAATTCCCTCGGTTCCACTCTTGGTTGCGGAACAACCGGCACGGGTTCCGGCTCCGGCGGCGCTACCTTTCGCAAAATGCGCGGATCGACTTTTACTCTTGGCGCAGGCGTGATGGTTCGCGGCTCCGGGCGCGACATCTCGAACGCTCCCGGAGGCAGGAAAAACATCTGCTTGCGCGCGATTTCCTGATCTTCGGCTGTAGGCTGCCGATGACGAAATATTTTTGGCGGCCAGATCAACAGGGCGATCACGGCAGTGTGAATGGCGACGGAATAAACCCGCTCGGCAAAATTCTTGCGGTATTGGCGCTTGGCAACTTCCTCATCATTCAGAAAACTCACTTCGCCGGTGAGAAAGATATCTTTTTCCACCAGCTCGGTGTACAGCGGCGCAGGCGGCGGAATAATTTCCGGTGAAGCCGCTCCCAATGGCACGGTGATGCGTTCGTCCATCTCCGACGGCTGCGGCGGCAGAGCGTGCGGCTCTTCCCGGACCCGATAGGCTTCCGGATTGATGTCGCGCGGAACTATGAATCGCTTTGCGATCGATTCAAGCGGCAGGTTGGTGGGAATCTTCGAAATGGTTTCCAGCGGCACGAGCGCGAGTCCTAAAGGCACCAGCGTTCTGTCATCCAGCGTGGAAGGGCGCCGCCGCGACGTCGGTTCCAGCGTGGATGGTCGGGCATCGAACGGTACCAGTGACCGTGGAATCATTTCTCGTCTTTTCTCGGAAGGTGAAACACAGGCAAATCCGACCCCGGATGGCTGCCCGTGGGTTGGACGCGCGCGGCGTGTTCCTGGATGCATGCCATTACCCGCGTGGCCAGTTCGAGAGCGGCGCGCCCTGCGCTGCCGTTGGTTTTGGGCTCTTTCCGCGTACCCACTGCGTCCAAAAAGGCGTCCAGTTCCGCGCGCAGGGGCTCGACTCCCGTGCAGGGCAATTTTTGAAACGCAAATTCGGGCTCGGGGCCAGGCCGCTTGACGCCGACACGCAGCGCATCGCGGCGTGCGTAGTCCAGTGAAATGTACTCGTGCTGTTGAAAAAAGCGCACCTTGCGAACGCGTTCGGTGGACACCCGGCTAGCGGTCACATTGGCGACAGCGCCGCCGGCAAATTCCAAGCGGGCATGCGCGATATCTACTTTGTCGCTGAGCACCGGAATGCCTACGGCTTTTACTTCGATCACCGGCTCGCCAACCAGCGCCAGCAAAATGTCCAGATCGTGGATCATCAGGTCGTAGATCACATCCACGTCCAGGCTGCGTGGCGTAAAAACTCCCAGGCGATGTACCTCGAAGAAAAGCGGACGATTGATGATCGGTTCGACCGCAAGCACCGCTGGATTAAAGCGCTCAACGTGGCCGACTTGCAGAATTCTTGCGTACTTCTTCGCGGCGGCCAGCAGGGCGTCGGCATCGGCGAGGTCCTTGGCCATAGGCTTTTCGACGAGAACGTCGATTCCCAACTCCATTAACGCGCAGCCCACTTGGGCGTGCGCGATCGTCGGCACCGCTACGCTGGCAGCGTCCACTCGGCCACGCATTTCCTGCAAAGCAGAGAACGCCTGGGTGTTGAATTCTTGCGCGAAAGCAGCGCCACGTGCTGGGTCGGTGTCGAATACCCCGACTAATTGAGCGGCCTCCATTTCGCGATAGACGCGAGCATGATTGCGGCCAAACTCGCCACAACCGGCAACGGCCACACGTAGGCCCTTGATTTCGCCGGCGGCCGTCATTTCTTATCTATTCCCCTCGAAATCGCGTTTGGTTCCGCGAGCGCCGCGGGCAAGAAAGCCTCGATGGCGATTCCGGCATCGTTTGCGGCCGCGATCAGCCTTTCGCGATCGAAAAGAAGCGTGCGCTGCGCATCAATCGCCAATGCAGTGGCTCCGGAAGCTTTCATCGTTGCGATGGTTGGCAGTCCCACAACCGGAACATCGAAGCGCATGTCCTGCTTAGGCTTGCTGACTTTTACCACCACCAGAGGCCTGCCAACAGCAATGCGAGCAGCGCGCGCAATCGTTTCGTCTGTGCCTTCCATCGCTTCGACCGCGATGCATGCCTGGCTCGAAACTACGACGGTTTGTCCGATATCCATGGCCGCAATATTTCGTGCCAGGCTCAGGCCGTACGCCATGTCGGCATATTCCACTTGGCTCGGCTTGCGACGCGTGAGCACGCCTGCATCCGGCAGCAACGGTTTCAGAAATACTGTCGAATCCACCAATCGAATGCCCTCGTCTTCCAGAACCTTTGCTACCGCGCCGATCAGGCTGTCGGTATTTTTTTTTGGCAGTGCGAACAACACCTTGGCCAGCTTCCAATCGGGACGGATGGCACTGAAAATTTTATTGTGCTTCACTTGCCCGGCCATCACCGCTTGCGTCACGCCTTCCTGATGCAGCAAATCAATGGTCTTCGAAAGCTCGCTCAGGCTTACCCAGTGCAGCCGCTGAGCGAGTTTGCCCAAATCAGGATCGGCTTCTTCCTTGATGGCAATCACGGCCATGTCAATTCCCTGGCTGCGCGCCCCTTCCAGCACCAGAAACGGAAAACGTCCGTTGCCGGCGATGAGTCCCCACGAGTTGCTGTTGGAAATGCTTGTGGTCATGTAGAGAAAGCGCCAGCCTATTTGACAATGCCGCGCTCAGCGGCTTCGATAAATTTTACGAGCTCGCGCACATCATCTGAATCCGCAAAGTCCACCCGCAACGCTTGCAGCGCCTGGGTGGTGTTGAGCTTCGAACGCAGCAGCGTTCGAAACGCGCGCTGCAGCGTCCTCACGCGCTCGGCAGAGAAACCCCGGCGTTCCAGTCCGATGGCATTCGCGCCGAAAGTTTTTGTCTCGCGCTCGGTTACGATGCGCGAAAATGGCGGTACGTCCTGCGTAATCACCGTGGAAGCACCCACGTAGGCGTAGCTTCCGACTCGGCAAAACTGGTGCACCGGCGAAAGCGCGCCAATGGTCGTAAAGTCTTCTATGGTCACGTGTCCAGCCAGTGTGGCGGCATTCACAAACAGGTTGTTGCTGCCGACCTGGCAATCGTGCCCGATGTGCGAGTAGGCGAGAAAGAAATTCTCGTTTCCAATGCGCGTGATGCCGCCGCCTTTCTTTGTTCCGCGGCTGACCGTCACGTATTCGCGAAAAATATTCTTGTCGCCCGCGATCAATTCCGTACGCTCGCCCGCAAACGTATAGTCCTGCGGCTCGCCGCCAATCACGCAAAAAGGATGAAACACGTTCGCAGCGCCGAAACGCGAGGGACCAGTAACCATGGCGTGCGCGTGAACCACGCAATCCTCGCCCAGCTCGACTTCTTCACCGACCACCGCAAATGCTCCGACACGAACGCCCAAAGAGAGATTCGCTGAAGCTGCGATTGAAGCGCTGGGATCAATTGTCAGAACACTCATTACTTCGCGTCTTTCTCCCTAGCCTGCGCCAGCTCTTTCGGCGGAGCCATACCGCGATCCACCATCTTGCACATCAGCGTCGCCTCGGCGGCCAGCTGTCCGTCCACCAGCGCTTTTCCCTGCAGCTTGCAAAAATCACCGCGCCACGACAGCACCGTCATTTCCAGGCGCAACTGCTCTCCGGGCACTACCGGGCGGCGAAAGCGAGCTCCGTCCACCGCCACAAAAAACAGCAATTTGTTGTCGCGGTCCGGAACCTCCAGCAGCAGCAGCAATCCTCCGGTCTGCGCCATCGATTCGATTATGAGCACACCGGGCATCACTGGCTGGCCCGGGAAATGTCCCTGAAAGTGCGATTCGGTTGCGCTGACATTTTTTATGCCAACGATTCGTTTCAGCCGCTCGATTTCCAAAATCCCATCCACCATCAGAAAGGGATAGCGATGGGGCAGGTATTTCTGGATTTCCATCACGTCCATGATCATCCGAGAGTCTCCGTCGCGGCGCGCCAGACTGCGGCATCTCCGCCTCGCCGCCAAAACTATCATTATAAGCGAAGCTGGCGCACTCCCGGAGCCAAGAATGTGCTCGCCCCGCGTCAGGCGCGAGTGCCTGCCTGTTGTCTCAGCTGGCGGATTTGCCACGGTTTTGCGCGCTTGTTAGCATCGGCGGGAGATGAACACTGTCTTCGAACCCAAACTCCTCCTGGACTGGCTTACTCCGCAACTGCCGAACATGCTTCGGACTCTGGAAACATTTGTCCGCAGCGAGTCCCCCAGTACCGAAAAAGCTGCCGCCGACATCTGCGCCCAGGTCATTGCGGCTGCATGGAATAAGCGCCATGTTGCAGTCGAATTGTTGCAGCAAAAGAATCGCGGCGCGCATCTGCGCATTGCCTACGTGCCCGGCAACGCAAAACCGCGCTCGCAACTCCTGGTGCTCGGCCACTATGACACTGTCTACGCCACTGACACGTTGGCCAAAATGCCGTTTCGAAC
>Ga0193709_1000538_pt1 | contig 12916 bp, 10 predicted proteins | sample H3c2metaG_FD_160571 | JGI IMG/M metagenome (GOLD analysis project Ga0193709, IMG submission 160571) | Soil microbial communities from a riparian zone of the East river system, Colorado, United States - H3c2 | ecosystem: Environmental > Terrestrial > Soil > Riparian zone | place: USA: East River... | reverse complement strand
AGACCGCGCTCCCGGTATGCCGCGGTACGGATCTCAAGCGCGGTATTCCAGAGCCACCGGTAAGCGCCGAACCAGCGATCCCGCAAACGGCGCTGAGCCCCGTTTGGATAGCTGCGAATCCGGTAGCTTCGCGTGATTCTGCGCATGCTTTATTTTAACTCCACTCAGGGCCGCGGCGCAGTATTCTAGACAGGCCGCCGGACACCGAAGCGCGTAACGCCTAACATCGAGCTGCGCGCAATGGCTCAAGCCGGCGGGGTCGTCCTCGTCCCTGGAGGGCTTCGATGGTGTAAGAATTGAGTGGCGGAATTCATGTCCCAATCTATGCTCGCCGGCGTCTTTGATCTTGCGGTAGTCGGTGCGGGCATCATCGGGATGTCGTGCGCGCGCGCCGCTGCGATGAAAGGACTGCGCGTCATCGTCATTGACCGCGACTCTCAGTCAAACGGCGCATCGGTGCGCAACTTCGGCTTCGTGTCGGTGACGGGCCAGGAGCGCGGCACGGCATGGTCTCGCGCCCGCCGCACCTGCGCCATTTGGGAAGAACTGGCTGAGCAGGCCGAATTTCCGATTCTGCAGCGGGGCTTGTGGATGACGACCCGCCGGCCGGAAGCGGTAGCCATCCTCGAGGCTTTTCTCGAGACCGAGATGGGCGAGGGCTGCAAGATTTTGAGCCGCGCTGCCGCGCGCGCGCGCTGCGGTGAAATTGTGAATGAGCAGGTGCAGGCCGTGCTCAGCAGCTCGATCGATCTTCGAGTGGAATCGCGAGAGGCGATTCCAAGAATCGCAGCGTGGTTGGCCGCGCGCTTGGGTGTAGTATTCCTGCGTCAGACCGCGGTACTGGCAGCCGCGCCGCCCCGCATCGAAACGTCGCGAGGCGTGGTGGAGGCGGGGGCGGTGGTGGTGTGTCCCGGAGACGACATGGTCTCGCTGTATCCGGAGAGAATTGCGAAGTACCAGGTGACCCGCTGCAAGCTGCAAATGCTGCGCCTTGCAGATCCTGGGTTTCACTTGCCCGGCATCGTGATGTCGGATCTTGGACTGATACGGTATCCGGGCTTTTCCGCGCTGGCGGAAGCGGCGCCGCTGCGTGCGTCGCTCGAGTCCGGGCAGGGCGAGCATGTCAAGCATGGTATCCATCTCATCGTGGTGCAAAGCGCCGACGGCAGTCTCGTGGTTGGCGATAGTCATCACTACGCCGCAACGCCGGATTACTTTACGGACGAGCGAATTGATCAACTCATTCTCGAGGAATTTTCCGCGGCGACGGGCCGGCCGCCGCCGGCCGTTCGCGAGCGCTGGGTGGGGACATATGCCTCCGCCGATCGCACCATGTTCATCGATGCGCCCGCGTGCGATGTACGCCTGGTGATGATCACCAGCGGCTCGGGCGCATCGATCGGATTCGCGATCGGCGAGGAAGTCGTCACAGATCTGTTTGGCGGGAGTGCCTGATGGCCATACGCGATCGCTTCGATCTGGTGATCTTGGATTGGGCGGGTACGACGGTGGACTTCGGATGTCACGCACCGGTCATCGCGCTCCGCGAAGCCTTTGCACGCCGGGGAGTCGCCATCAGCGATGCGCAAGCGCGCCGCGATATGGGCAAGCCCAAGGCTGATCACGTGCGCGCGCTGCTGAAAGATCCCGCCATCGGCAAGGCGTGGACCGAGGCCTGCGGTCGCGCGCCGGACGATACGGATGTTCAAGACTTGATGACGGACTTGGCCCCATTGATGCGCGATCAAGCGGCACGCGCGGCACGTCTCATCGACGGCGCCCGTTCCGCGGTCGAAACGCTGCAGGCGCAAGGAATCAAAGTGGGCTCATCAACCGGTTACACACGCGAGATGATGGCGCCGGTGCTGCGCGAAGCGGCGGCGCAAGGCTACGTACCGGATCACGTCGTTTGTTCCGGCGAGACGCCGGCCGGACGGCCGACGCCACTCATGATTTATAAGGCATGCACTGAGCTTGGGGTTTGGCCTCTGTCGCGCGTCGCCAAAGTAGATGATACCGAAGCCGGCGTCGCCGAGGGCCGAGCCGCGGGCTGCTTCACGGTTGGAATCACGGCATCGGGCAACGGCGTGGGCCTGTCTCAGCAAGCCTTGTCGGCGCTGCCTGCCGCCGATCGCGCCGCGCGCATTGCGGCGGCGGAGAAATCACTTTTGGGCGCCGGAGCGGACGTGACCATTGAGACGATCGGCCAGCTGCTAACGGTGCTGCGGTTGGCAACCTAACGCAGCATGCAACCATTATGGTGCGATGCACAAGTTGCGGTTTCGCCGCGGGTCGGCCACGATCAAAATGTTTCTCGAAACCAGGATGGACCGTGACACCCGAAGCCGACTTGCCTCTCGACGTACGAAAAAAAGCCTCGCTCCTCGTAGCGCTGATTGGCTGGATCGCCGTGCCGGTGCAGGCCGCGAACTATCAGGTTTACGTAACCAATGAGAGATCGGGCGACGTCACCGTCATCAATGGCGGCGACTTCAGCGTCGCCGCGACCATCCCGGTCGGCAAGCGGCCGCGCGGCATTCATGTGAGCCCCGACGGCAAGACTGTCTATGTGGCTTTGAGCGGCACGCCCATCGAGGCGCCGCCGCAGATTGACGCTCACGGTAATCCGGTATTCGAGAAGAAAAAGGGTGCTGACGATGATGACTCCAATGCCAACGCAGATAAGACCGCCGATGGCATCGGCGTGCTCGAAGCCGCCACCAAGAAGCTGACCGGCAAGCTCAATGCGGGATCGGACCCTGAAGAGTTTGCCTTGAGCAAGGATGGACGCCACATTTACATTTCAAACGAAGACACAAAAACGGCGAGTGTGATCAGCATTGCCGCCGCGAAGTTGGAACACATCATCCCGGTGGGCCAGGAACCGGAAGGAGTGACCACCACGCCTGACGGCAAGCAGTTTTACGTCACGTGCGAAGCCGGCGGCGACATTTATGTCGTGGATACGGCTAATTACTCGGCAGTGGGGCATTTCAAAGTTAACGGGCGGCCCCGCAGTGTGGCCTTTCTAGCCACCGGCGGAATCGGGTTCATTCCCTCAGAATCGGCCGGCGAACTGAACGTCATCGATTCGGTGAATACCAAAGTGCTGAAGACCATTGCGCTGCCGCCAGGTTCCCGGCCCATGCGGGTTACATTGTCGCCCGATGAAAAGAGACTGTATGTGAGCAATGGACGGGCTGGGACGATTTCCGTGTTCGACACCCACAGCTATGATTTGCTCGACACGATCAAGGTGGGAACTCGTCCGTGGGGAATGGGGGTATCGCCTGACGGAAAATTTCTGTTCACGGCCAACGGACCTTCCAACGATGTGTCCATCGTTGATCTGCATACGAACAAGGAGGTGAGCCGAGTCAAAGCCGGCTCGAGTCCCTGGGGTATCGCGATCACTTCCCGACAATAAATACTTGCTGCTCGGTGATGCTCCGAGTGAATCCTTCCTTGAAGGCGCGTGCGCGGAGCACCGCAGGACCGGTCAGTTTGATGGGCCCTTCATAGCTCATATCAGATGCGCCCGGTACGCTGCCGTCCAGGGTATAGCGTATGTCGGCGCCGGGTTCGCTCATCAGCTTGATCTCAACCGGCCCAGCGAACGTTCCACCAGCCGGCGAAATAACCGGCGGCGGCAACACCGGGCGTCCGGGCAGGCTGTTGATCCAATCCTTGAGCAGCTGCATGCCTTTCTGATCGATGGTTTCGCGCGCCAGCGGCGGCATTTTGATATCACCTGTGGTGTTGGCGCGCATGTACACGATCGAGCGCCAAATATCGTGCGGCGAGATGACCCGCGGATGGTCGATGCCTTGATCGATCAACACCGGTCCATCGATCAGCGCCTGGCGGGTGAGCGGCGTGTCATAGCGCGCGTCGAAATTGGCCACCGTGCCGCCCGGGCGGTGGCACTGCGAACAATTCGCATCGAGATAGGATCGCGCACGATCTTCGAGCGTCCGCGAGGCATCCTCGGCGGAGGCGAGCGCTGCAAAAGATCGCAAATCCTCGTCCTTGAACCTCGGCGCGAACAGGCCGAGATGACTCCAGGTGCGCAACTGGTTGTCGGAAACCCCCGAAGGGTATGTGAAGGACCGGTTCATTTGCCGCGTCTTCACGCCGAGCACGCCACCGGCATTGGCCGTGTGGCAGGTCAGGCAATCTTGTCTGCTCGGGTAGTACCAGCTCTGCTGATGGACCTCTCCATTGGCCGATCGAATGGCAATGTCTTCCGTTTGACTACCCTCGAGCAAGTCGGCGTCACTGCCGTCCGCTCTCCATTTGTACACAACGCCGTAAACGCCGCCGGCGGAATCGCACACCAGCAGGCGCGTCTCGAGCCTGTGTTTGGGGCTCGCACCAGCGCCGTCCGTGAGTAAGTCAAAATTCTTCACGAATACGGTGCCCGGTGGAAAGCGCCACTCGCCGGTCGCCGAAAAAGCTATTTTCTCGTTCGGCAGAGCAATCCAGCGCGACTTATCGGCGCCATCGGACCAAAAAGCCACGACCAGATCGTAGGGAATCAGCTCCTTGCTCGGGATCCGCTTGGCTGTATCGCTGAAGACCCCGGTTTGCGAGAGAAGCACAGGGATCTTGCCGTCCGCGCGTGGCGGCATTTGCAAATACGGCTTCGCCGCCACCCGCGAAGCGAGACCATACGGCGCCGGCTGGCACGCGGCGAGGAACGCAAAGATTACCAGCGCGAGACTTGTTTTTGCCGCGATCTTCAATCGGTACGTGCTCCTTGAGAGCTATATAGTAACGAATCAATCCATCGTTCCGTGAGGCGTCTATGAAACCTGGCTTGCCCATCCTCTTGAGCGTCAACGGCGGATACGTCGATGCCGCCGGCTACCTCGCGCTGCACGGATTGTTCACCACCCACGTCACGGGAAATTTTGTAACACTCGGCGCCTCATTGGTGCTGGGAACCAGCGGCGCATTGGCAAAGCTGCTGGCGCTGCCGATGTTTTGCATCGTCGTGCTGGGGGTGCGGCTCCTCAGCGTAGCCCTGGCAGCGAAACGCTTGCCGGCGCTTCGCACCATACTCGGGCTCAAAATGGCGTTGCTGACGACGGCTGCGCTGCTCGCCATTGGGTTCGGGCCTTTCGACAGCGGCGACGGATGGGCGGCGCTGCTGACCGGCATGGCCCTCGTTGCAGCGATGGCGATTCAAAACGCCATCCACAGAATTCACATGGGTGCCTTGCCGCCGACGACCATCATGACCGGCAATACGATTCAGATCATGATCGATCTCGCCGATCTTATGCGCGGCGTTCCGGCCGATGTGCGTGCGGCGATTCATTCGCGCCTGTCCCGGATGTCCGCCAGTGTGGCGGCATTTGCTGCCGGCTGTGCCGCCGCAGCGCTGATTTATGCCAAGCAGGGGATTTGGTGTTTTGCGATTCCACCCCTGGTCACCGCATGCACTCTGTGGTTGGGGGAGTCGATTCCTGAAAAAAACTAGCTGAGGCATGTCCCGATTTGCCTGCCGTTTTCGATGTACTCCATAGGGACACGTGAATTGACACTGACCGGGAGACATCATGGAAAATACAGTCACTGGCACCGCAGGCGAATCTCAGTCTCGGGGCGAGCGATCTGCGCTGCAGAACACCAGCTCCAACAGCACTCTGAAACTGGTGCTGTTGTGGCTCGCGGTTGGCCTCCCTCTGCTCTGGGGCGTGATGAAAGCTCTAGAAGACGTCGGAAATCTGATCCCGTAAGCGCGGCCTAAACTCCCCGTCTTGCGGCTCAGGGGCGCATTGCCTGCGCTATAATGCCCCAAGAACAACGATCTCAAAGGGGAGTTTCATGTCGAAGTCGATTTTCGCGGCGGCACTCATTCTGATCTTGGGTATCGCCGCCATTGACGCAAGCCGCGCGCAAGATGCTCCCGCCGTTCCCGCTGCGCCCGCAGCCACCGACTACGCCAATCCCGCCGTGTGGCTGTGCCGGCCCGACGCCCGAGATGCTTGCACGGTTTCTCAAGATGCGACCATCGTTGCCGTCGACGGCACACTGACGCGCGAGAAATTTCATGCGGCAAAGAATCCGCCGATCGATTGCTTTTACGTCTATCCCACAGTGTCAAACGAACCGGGCGGCAATTCCGATCTAACCATCACAGGTGCCGAAAAATTAGTGGTGAACGCGCAATTTGCGCGTTTTGCGGCGAAGTGCCGCCTATACGCACCGATGTATCGGCAGGTCACTCTGACTGCGTTGCGCGCGATGATCGTGGGGAAGCCCATCCCGGTCGATCGCGAGTTGGGATATAACGATGTTGTCGCGGCATGGAATTACTATCTCGCCCACGACAACAAGGGCCGCGGCGTCGTGCTGGTAGGCCACAGCCAGGGCTCGGGAGTCCTGACGCGTTTGATCAAGGATGAGATCGACGGCAAGCCCGTACAGGATAAATTGATATCCGCCATTCTGATGGGCACCAGCCTGCCGGTGCCGAAGGGCGCCGATGTCGGGGGTGCGTTCAAGAATATTCCGGTTTGTCACACCAACAGCCAGATTGGCTGTGTCATCGCCTTCGCCGATTTTCGCGCCAACGTGCCGCCGCCGGCCAATTCGCGCTTCGGCAAAGCCGCTGAGGGAATGCAGGCGGTCTGCGCGAATCCGGCTGCCTTGGGCGGCGGGTCTGGCATGCTCGACGCTTATTTGTCTGCCGGCCGCATTTCCACCGGTTCCGACGGTCCGCGAGAACCCTTTGACTGGACTGCACCCGCAAAGCCCATCGACACGTCTTTCGTCAAAGTACCCGGCTTGTTGAGCGCGGCTTGCTTAGCGGATGAACACGGTTCCTATCTGGCTGTGACGGTTCATCCCACGGCGGGCGGCGCGCGTACCAATGACATATCGGGCGACGTCGTCGTGAACGGCCAGGTACTGGAAGACTGGGGTCTGCACCTGATCGATGCCAACCTCACGATGGGCAACCTGGTTGCGATCGTCGGCGACGAGACCAAGGCGTATTTGGCGAAGGCCAAGAAATGATGGCTAATCGCGGCGGCTGCGCGCTGCGCCTGGACAATTTGATTGATCAAGATAACGCTAGGCGATGACTGGGTAGACGTTGAGCCCTATCTCGATCAGGCGCTCGAGTTATCGGGAACTGAGCGCGACGCTTACGTAGGCCGGGTGTCATTGGAGCAGCCCGGCATCGCGGTCGCGCTCAGAGAATTACTGGCCGACCGCGATGAGCTCGATTCGAAGGGCTTTCTCGAACAGCCTGTCATGGCGTTAACCGGCGTTTCACTGGTCGGTCAACAAGTCGGCGCTTACACGATCGATTCGCTCATTGGACGCGGCGGCATGGGCGAGGTATGGCTGGCGCTTCGCAGCGATGGGCGCTTCGAGGGCAAATTCGCCATTAAGTTTCTCGACAGCTACGCCGCCTCGCCGCTTGCGCTCGATCGATTTCGGCGCGAGGGGCGTCTGCTGGCGCGCCTATCCCATCCGCATATTGCTCGGCTCATCGATGCCGGCGTCTCCGCCGGTCGTCCCTATCTGGTCCTCGAATACATAGACGGTGAGCGCATCGACAGCTATTGCGACTCGCACTCGCTCGGCACCGAGGCTCGAGTGAGGCTGCTCCTGGATGTGCTTTCCGCCTTGGCACACGCTCATAGCAATCTGGTCGTCCACCGAGACCTGAAACCCTCCAATGTCCTGGTGACCGGTCACGGCGTCGCCAAGTTGCTCGATTTCGGTATTGGCAAGCTGCTCCGCGCGGATACGGACGACGATGCCGGATCGACGTCCACTCGTCTGGAAGATTCCGCGCTCACTCCGGAATATGCAGCGCCCGAGCAGTTTTTAGGGGAGCCTGCGTCCACCGCCACTGATGTGTACCAGCTGGGCATGCTGATGTTTGTCTTGCTGGCGGGCCGCCTGCCGCTTGCAACACAAGGAACCACTCGAGCCGAGCGCATCAAAGCGGCCCTGGACGCCGACGCGCCGCGATTGTCGGCCTCGGCGGCGTCGGACGCTCGCACAGCGCTGCGCGGAGATCTGGATGCCATCGTATCGAAGGCGCTGCGCAAGCGGCCGCAGGAACGCTACGCCACCGCGGCAGCGCTCGCGGATGATCTGAAGCGGTATCTTGGCAACGAGCCTGTGGCAGCGCGAGCCAACTTGCTCGGCTATCGCATGCGAAAATTTGTCCGCCGCTACCGCGGGGCGGTCATCGGCACGTCAGCCGCGATATTGGCGCTCATTGCCGCCACAGCTTTCGCGTTGTTCCAAATGCGCGAGGCGCAAGTCCAGCGCGATTTATCGAGAGCGCAGGCCAAGCGCGCGGAAGTGCAGGCTGAGTTTGTCACGCTGATGATGTCGACCGTCGGCGACAAGCCGGCCACCGCTGAACAACTGCTGGATGCCGGCCGGCAACTGCTCGATAAGCACTACGGCAACGATCCTCGATTCCGGGCCACCGCCATGCTCAATCTATCGGCCCGTTATGCCGATCTTGGGCTCACGACCAAGGCGCATGCCGTCATGGAAAACGCCGATGCGCTGGCCCACCAGCTCAATGATCCGATGCTCATTGCGGGATCGCAATGTGCATTAGGAGAATCGGAATTGGATCTGGGCCATACGAGTACCGCGGTGGCGAGGGTGGCCACGGGGCGCGCCGCATTGCTGTCGGTACCGAATGCCGATCCGCGAACCGTCGAAGACTGCGCCGTTGCGGAGGCGGACCTCACCGACGCACAGGGCAATCCGCACGCCGCCACGCAAATTGCCGAGAAAGCGCTGGCATTGCTGGAGCGAATGGGGGAAACCCACGACATGCGCTACCCCGCGCTCCTGACCCGGATTTCGGATTTTTACAAGGAGGCAGGCGATACCAACAGAGGCTTCGAATTCGGGGAACGGTCGCTGGCCGCATTCGAGAACAATGGATTGGGCGATACCGATCAATCCATGACGGCCATGCACAACATGGCGTCCAGCTTGAGCGGCGTCGGCGAAGCCAAAGCGGCGTGCGCGCGCGAGCAACAAGTCATCTCGCGGCTGCAGACAACCGGCAGGACCATCATTACTGCCATGGCGGTTTTTCATGGCAGTTGCTTCCTCAAAGCCGGTGACGCCGCCGTGGCCTTGTCATGGTTCGACAAGGGCTTAAAGGCGGCCCAGGATGAAAGCGATGCGTCCCTGCAAATGCACGCACGCGTGTTTCGCGCGAGGGCGTTGATTGAACTGAAGCGCTTTGACGAGGCGGCCACTGAACTCGATGGCGTCGCCTCGCTGTCAAAGCAAAATGTGGCCAAGGGCGGTATAGCCGCAGCGCGCGGACAAATCGTCCGCGCCCAATTGCTGTTGGCTCAAGGCCGGCCGGAGGTTGCGCAACGCACGCTGGATCCGATGCTGCCGGCGCTACGGGAGCCCAACGGCCGGCAGCGGACGCTCCTCCCGGGGGCGTTGACAGGGTCGGTCAAGATTGCGATGGCGCAAAAGCGCTATCCCGTGGCGATCGAGTTGGCGAACGAACTCCTTAAAGAACAAGTACGTCGCGCCCGCAACCCTGCCGTGAGCGCTGATGTGGGCGAGGCCTCGCTGCTGCTCGCGCAGGCCAAGCAAGCGATCGGCGATCAGAACGGCATGCACGAGGCTGCGCGCCAGGCGGTGATCTCGCTGACCGCCGGGCTGGGTGCCGACAACGCGCGCACGCGCGATGCGATCAATCTGCGATAATGCCGCAACTCTTATAACTAACTCTCCAGGCGAACTTATGCTGAAACGTTTCATGCTCGCTGCATTGGCCTTCGCGCTCATGGGGATGAGCGCGCCGGCCGAGTATTCCATCGAGGCCATACGCTACGGCGTGTCTCCCGGGGTTCCGGTCAACGCCCTGGTGGTGGGTGGTCCAAAAGACGAGAAAGTCGATGTCGACTTCGTGGTGTGGCTGATACGCGGCGGCAGCCGCAATATTCTTTTCGATAGCGGCTTTCACCGGGAACGTTGGTTCAAGCAGTGGAACATCACGGATTACTTGCAGCCTGATGAAGCGGTTCGGCAGGCCGGCGTGAAACCGGAAGACGTCACCGATGTCGTGATCAGCCACGCGCATTGGGATCACATGGGGGGCATCGACCTGTTTCCCAAAGCTACGGTGTGGATACAAAAAGACGAGTTTCGTTATTACACGGGAGATGCGTGGCAGGCCGGCGGCCAGCACGGCGGCATCGACCCGGACGACGTTGCGCAACTCATCAAACTGAACACCGAAGGACGATTGCGGCTGGTGGATGGCGATAACGTGGAGATCATTCCCGGAATCCGGGTGTATGTTGGATCTCGCCACACCTTCGCGTCCCAGTATCTGCGTGTCGACGGCAAGCTGCCCTATGTGCTTGCTTCAGACAATGTCTATTTCTACCGTAATTTGAGCGACCACAAGGCGAGCGCCACATTTAGCGAGGCGGATCACCCGGCGAATATCAAAGCTCAGGAACGTATGATTCAACTGGCGGGTGCTGTGGAGCGCGTCGTCCCGGGGCACGACGCGCTGCAATTTCAAAAATACCCAACCCAGGGGCGCGTCGCGAAGATCAAGTAGTTGAAACCTGATGCAATGCCGCCTGAAATGACGCCGCGCGCTCGGCGCCTATGAAGCGGGGCCACAATTTCTCTAGAAGCATGGCGGGTTGTTCGCGCAGATCGCAGAGGATGAGCTTGGTGCCTTCTCCATGGGCCTGTCGGACAAAGGCCTCCAAGGCGCTCGCGCCACTGGAATCAATGTAGGGCACGCGCTCCATGCGCAGGATGATGGTCTTGGGCGAGCGCCCCGTTCGATGCAGCGCATCCAGCATTTCACGGGCGACGCCGAAGAACATCGGCCCGGCAAAGCGAAACACTTCGACGCCCTTGGGCAATGAGGCGCGCTGCGTGGGGTCATCGAGACTGAGTTCATCGGGCAGCAGACCCGCGGTATCGCTCATGCGTGCCATGAAAAGCAGGGAGGCGAGGGTGACGCCGACGCCGATGGCCACGGTCAGGTCTACGAGCACCGTCAGTACGAAGGTCAGCAGCAGCAAGGCGCGCTCCCCTGCATCCATCTTCAGCAAGGTTTTAAAGCGCTCCACCTCGCTCATTCCCCAGGCGACAATGAGCAGGATGGCCGCCAGCGCGGCCATCGGCACATGGGAAATCAATTTGCCGGCGACCAGCAAGAAGATCAACAGAAACACCGAGTGGAAAATGCCGGCCAAGGGCGTACGTCCGCCCGCGCGAATATTGGTGGCCGTTCTGGCGATCGCACCGGTCGCGGGCAGAGCGCCGAACAAAGCGGAAGCGATGTTCGCGACGCCTTGTGCGACGAGCTCCTGCCCTGAGCGATGGTTGTAGCCGGTCATGCCGTCTGCAACCGTTGCCGACAACAAGGCTTCCATGCCGGCCAGAAAGGCGATGGTAAACGCGGGCGGCAGCAAATGCTGAATCAATGCCAAGGAAATATTCGGAATATGCGGGACCGGCATTCCCGTGGGCATGGCCGGAAAGCGATCGCCCACCGTGGCGACGGGCAGATGCAGCACTGCGACCGTCAGCGAAGCAACCAGAAGCGCAATCAGGAAGGCCGGCAGTTGCGGCGCGAATCGCCTCAGCAACACAATCATGGCCAGCGTCGCGCTGCCGACAGCGAGGGCGTAGAAGCTGGTCGAACCGAGTGCGCCCACATAGGTTGCCCACTTTGGAATGAATTCCGCGGGCAATTTGCCGGTGGTGAGGCCCAAGAAATCCCCGACCTGACTGGACGCAATGATGACCGCGATGCCGGCGGTGAATCCCGTGACCACCGGCATTGGAATGAAACGAATCAGCCGGCCCAGCCCTGCGTAGCCGGCGGCAATGAGAATAAATCCCGCCAGCAAGGTGGCCAAGACCAATCCGGCATAACCATGCGCCGCGATGATGCCCGCGACAATGACGACAAACGCGCCGGTCGGCCCGCCGATCTGCACGCGCGAACCGCCGAGCAATGAGATCAGGAATCCGGCAACCACCGCCGTGACCAAACCTTGGTTCGGCGACGCGCCGCTGGCAATGCCCAGCGCCATGGCCAGGGGCAGCGCCACGATGGCGACCGTCAGTCCCGCCAGAGCATCATTACGCCAGAATTTCTTGATCTGGCCTTCGCGCCAGGCAATCACCAGTTTCGGGGTAAACGCCGGCCAGAATTGACTGGATTGAGGCTTTGCCACTGCTAGCCCAGCGCGAGCGCGTGCTCGACCGCCCAGGCGGAAAATCCGGCGCAGACTACGCCAATCGCGAGAAACATTGCGGCGTGGAACTTTTCTCGATTCACGAGACGCTGCGAGTCCATCGGTGCGATGAGAAACGGTTCACCGTGCGTGGTCTCGCCGATGCAGCTGGTGCGCACGATGTTTGATTTCAGTGTGTGCGCCTGAGACTCGGCGGCAGCGGCGCTGCGGGCGGCGTCCCATTCTCCGCCGTCGATTTTGCCGTCGTGATTCTGGTCAAAGCGTGCGAGCAGCGCGGCCTGGTCTGATTTCCATTGACGCAGCAGTGCCGCCGACGCGGCGTCGCTGGTTTCGATCTCGGAATTCGACCGCAGTTCCCCGGTTACCGACAGTTGCTCGCCGACCCGCAGCAGCTGCTCATGGTAGCGATAAAGATCGCTGCTCATGAATCCTCTTGAAGCAACCGGCGGGCCCCCAGGGGAGGGTGAATCTCCGTACCAAACGTCGCGGCTGGTTGGCGTAATTTCGGCATTGACCGGCCCGACGAGACATTCACCATCCGCGTCCGCCAGCACAAACGGCGTAATGCTCGTTGCGCTGTCAATGGTGCGCCACGTCGTCTCCCCTTTGGAATTGCGCTGTTTCTCCTGAACATCGTAGCTCCACCAGACACAGGGCCG
>Ga0193709_1000537_pt1 | contig 12920 bp, 10 predicted proteins | sample H3c2metaG_FD_160571 | JGI IMG/M metagenome (GOLD analysis project Ga0193709, IMG submission 160571) | Soil microbial communities from a riparian zone of the East river system, Colorado, United States - H3c2 | ecosystem: Environmental > Terrestrial > Soil > Riparian zone | place: USA: East River... | reverse complement strand
TTGACGTTGGTGTAGGTCATGCGTTCCGTTGAACAAATCACACCGGGCGTCATTCGGGACTCGCGCATACGCCCGCTGGCATCGAACTCCATCAGGCAGCTCATCACCAGGCGCTCCTGGTGCGGCTTTAGCGAGCAAATGCCGTTCGAAAGCGATTCCGGCAGCATCGGAACTGCGCGATCGATAAAATAGACAGAGGTGCCGCGAAGCCGTGCTTCGTTGTCGAGCGCAGTCGCCGTTCGAACGTAGTGCGCAACGTCGGCGATGTGCACTTGCAAGTGCCACCCACCATCGGCTCGCCGTTCCACATACACGGCGTCGTCGAAATCGCGCGCGGTTTCTCCGTCGATGGTGACGATCGGAAGCTTGCGAAAATCTTCGCGCCCTTGCAAATCTGACGCATGAACCGGTTGCGCGCGCCGCTCCGCTTCTTCCAGCACTCTTGCGGAAAATTCGTGCGGCAGATGATGTTTGCGAATGATGATTTCCGTGTCGACGCCCAGGTCACCGGGTTTGCCCAGAACTTCGATCACTCGTCCAACAGGCGCAATGCCGCCTTTCGGGAAACGCAGCAACTCCACGTTGACGACTGCGCCGTCAAGTTCTTCGATACGGCCGACGCGGCTTGCGCGCCCGGCTTCCTTCGAATCGCCAACGGCAAACTTTTCTCGAAGTGACGCGGTGAGTTCGTCGCCGGGCGGAATTTCCACTTGATGCTGAATCCGAGTGTCGTAGGGAAGCACAAAGTTGCCGCGCGGCCCATAGCGAAACCGTCCAACCACGGTCGGATGCGCCCGATCGAGAACCCGCACGATCCGGCCTTCCGCTCGCTGACCTGCCGGGCCGGGCGCAACACGGCCAAGATGGATCAGTACGTGATCGCCATGCATGGCGTCGCCTATGGCATCGCGAGGAATGAAGACGTCGCGATCGAGTTGCGGCATAGGCTTATCTGGAACCACAAAACCATAACCGTCCTGATGAAGAATCAGGCGGCCGGAAAGCGAATTGCGCTCATGAGAAGCTGCAAGAGTGACCGGGGAGGGGCGGGAGTCGTTATCGTTATGGCCCTGTGTCTGGCGCTGGCGGCGGGAGGAAAGCACCAGCCTCCCGTCGGTCAACTCGACTATCACCTTTTTTTTCTTTAGCTTACCCAGCATATTGAGCAGCGGACGCTGCTCGGACTTACGCAGCTTTAGACCGCGCTGGAGCTCTGACAGAGAGGCTGGCTCTCCCCTAAGTTCTAGAAAACGCAGGATGTTATCAACGCTGAGCGGCGAGCCTCGGTTCATCGGATTCTTTTCAGTCCTGCGAGTGTCAATTCCATAAAGATTTCATAAAGATTCTAATCTTTTTCACGTCTTGAACGAAACCATTTGCGTGTTTCATCGGTTTAATAGGTAGCCAACACACGACCGGCTGACCACCCTCCGTCAAGTCAGCCGGCTTCCCCGCATGGGGAAAAAGGGAGGCGGGAAGACCTGGCCCGCCTCCCTTATTATTTCCGCCCATTTTTCAAGGCCGTTTAAACGGTTTTCTGCAGACTGCGTACCTAGTGTGCCCGTCTGTGCCCACGATTTTTTAACCTCAGCCTCCAGATTCTCCTGCCGCGCCTTGATCCAATGGCAATACGTTCTTCATCTTGGTGGAACCGTGCGCAACCATTCCGCGAGGCAGCCAGGATCATCAGCCCTGACATCATTCTTCGTCCTCGGCATGAGCGTCGCAGAACCATTTCATGCTTCAACCAAACAGTTTCTTTTTTTCTCGGCGTTTAGTTCCTCGACGAATCTCGACCGGTGCTTGTCCGGCACGCCAGCAAATGTGTCAATGCGACGTAGAGCCATCCTTCCTAATCCTAAGGTATGGCCAAGGTCTATGCTCATAGCTCATGCTTGTCGCAGTCTAGGGTGGCGGAGTTCGCAATGATTCGAATAAAGTCGAAGTTGCTTTCAAACCTCATTTTGCTGTCCGGCTTATTCGCGTGTTCTTCTTGCCGCGATAGCCCCGAACCGCCAATACCAACCGCTTTCATGGGTCACACGATTGGAGAGAGTTCGATGGCATGGAGTTCCTCGGAAAACACCAGTGACCCGTTGTCGAGGTGTCAAGAAATGCTTCGGTCGCCTGTTTCAAATGGCTTGCCGGAGGTGACGCGAAAATGTCAAAACTTTGTCGATAACGGAGATTACCTGATGATTATTCAAGATGCTCACCAGCTTGGGATGGAAAGGGCATATAAATTTATTCGTTGGAAAGTGGCCTTGATCGTCGTGCAATTGCCGCGTGAAGGTGAAAGCAATCTGATAAAGGAATTGAACTCGCACTTTGCGGTCGCGGAACCCGGAAAAAAATGGCTTGGCAAGGACGGAGCTGCGATCGAAATAAGGCCCAACGCTGAATACAGAGTACTTACAGGCAGAACCCCTAAATCGGATGGCTTCTTTGTTGTCGTATCATCCGCAAATTTATAGTGACGATGAAATGCTGCTTCGATTAGATTTCTTCGAGTGCTTCGGGGATGTGGGTGGTTCTTGAGAGGTATGGTGCAAAAATTCTCGCGTCGCATTCATTACTTTTGTGAACAACAGCAACTTTAATCTGGACGAGAACCATTTGAGCGAATCGGAGCCACCACGTCGGGGGGGCCTCATGTCCATCCTGGGCGCAGGGGAACTGGGTCAGTACTTGAATTTGGCGTGGCCGCGGCGCTGCAGCGGAGCTTCCAGCAAGAGCCAAGACATCTTAGCAACGCCATAGGTAACAAATGCCGCAAGGACGGTAACGGCGGCACCCTTTCCGGTGGAGATGCGCGGCACTTTGTGAAGCAGGACCGCATGCAAGACGACATTCACAACGATGTGAATGATGTAAACGCAGTATGAGACCACACCAAGTTCCCGCAGCCATCTGGTTCGGAGCAGGCGTGCGATCCAGCCTTGTTGATGTCCAATACCGAGCACCAGGATAACCGCATAGAAGAGCGCCATCCATGTATAGCCAATGCTCTGCATGCCGAAAGTGGAAGCCTGAGGAGAAAATTTCCAAAGAACCACGACGCCGGACGAGAGGATGCCAAGGCACACGAACAACTTCTTGATATTGCGTTCGATGGAAAGCAGGGGAGTTTTCCCGCGTGTCAATGCAGCAGTCAACATTCCGATCGCCAGGGCATCCGCACGGCAGATTACGAGAACTGTGATTTCAGGATTCGGCACGTGCAGCACACGCAAGAGGAAGATTCGGAGCAACGGCACGGCCATGACCGCTGCGCCGAGAATCCATTTCAAATAGCGCTCGGTCGTGAAGCGGACGACGAGCGGCGCGATCAGATAAAACTGCTCTTCAACGGCCAGTGACCAGAGATGGCCGAACCACGCGCCCGCGAGCCCGAAAAGTGTCACCGGGATAAAGTTTTGCAGGAACAGAAAATGAGAAAAGATACCAAGGTCGAGTGGCGGCCGGACTCCTGAGTTCGAGACCCGGGTAATAGCGTTGCCTGCGAGACCAATCAAGACTGCGTAGAGCAAAATCCACAGATAGTAAATGGGAATGATACGGAAGAAACGGCGGCCGTAGAAAGTCTTAAAGAAGGAAGCAGAATTTCTGGCGTCCATGAGGATGCCGCCAATCAGAAAACCAGAAAGGACGAAGAAAAGGTCCACTCCCGTCCAGCCCATAATGACGAATCTTTGTAGACGGTCGGCCAAGGTTCCGGGCGACAGAACTCCTTCCTGCGAAATGTAGTGAAAAACAAGCACAAGGAGGATCGCGAATCCCCTGAGGCCGTCTAGTTCGGGGATGCGTTGTTTCAAAAGTGAAGGCATACGGTTTCGGCAAGGTAGCAACATCACCTCAGCCAGGTCAAGGGCAAGCCCGCTGACCTTTCGGCCGGCAATTGGTTTCGGTCCCTCTCACTGTAGGCAAGCGGCGAAGCCGCGACTGTGGGATGGGCGAGCAGGTGACTGCTCCCCCTATCCCGATTTGCCGCCAGCTTCTGTGCTTTCTTCCTGCCACTGTCCCACCGGAAATTTCTTCGCGGAAATGGTTCGCGCCGCATACCACCGCCGCATATTACCAGTAGGGCCGTAAAGCCCCCGTCTTTCAGGGCGGGGATATAAGGCCATTTACAGCGGAGACTTTTGTTGTTCGACGTATTGCTTAATGATGCCTAGTGGTGCCCCGCCACAACTGGCGGCGGAATCCCCTCCCTTCAGGGAGGAGAGGATGTCAAAATGAAGCGCACAGCCAGCGCACATGCCGGTATTTTACCGCGGCCGGTTCGCGCATTAAATTCATTGCGATAAGCAGTTTGATTTTCATCGAAACGAGGCCGCTCGCGCATGGCAGAGACAATACTCGTAACCGGCGGTGCCGGCTATATCGGAAGTGTGGTTGTCGCGCAGCTGGTCGAACGAGGTTACCAGCCAATCGTCGTCGACGATTTATCTCATGGACATCGCGCGGCGCTTCCCGCGTCGGCCAGATTAATCGTGGGCGATATCGCAGACCGCGCGTTGCTCGACCGTATTTTTATCGAACTGCAACCGCAAGCCGTCATGCACTTCGCGGCATTTATTGAAGCCGGCGAATCCATGCAGCGCCCGGAAAAATATTTCCGCAACAATACCGCGAACACGCTCACGCTGCTGGAAGCGCTTCTTGCCCATGGCGTGCAGCGATTCGTATTCTCTTCGACTGCCGCCCTCTATGGCGCTCCGGAAAAAACACCCATCGAAGAAAACTCTCGGTTGCAGCCCAGCAACGCCTACGGTGAATCCAAACTGCTCGTCGAGCAGATGCTCGATTGGTTGTATCGCGTTCATGGCTTGCGCTATGCATGTTTACGTTATTTCAACGCCGCCGGCGCGGCCGGCGAACAGGGTGAAGACCACCAGCCGGAATCGCACCTGATTCCCGTCGCGCTCCAGGTTGCCTTGGGGGCGCGCAAAGACGTCGCGATTTTCGGCACCGATTATCCGACGCCGGATGGCACCTGCGTGCGCGATTATGTTCATGTGAGCGATCTGGCGGCGGCTCACCTGTTGGTGCTGGAAGCGCTGAAGGAAAAAACCCAGCTCATCTACAACCTGGGAAATGGGCAAGGCTTCAGCGTGCGCGAAGTGATCGACACGGTTCGCAAAGTTACCGGCCATGCGATTCCCGCGCCAGAATCGCCTCGCCGCCCCGGCGATCCTGCTGTACTTGTCGCCAGTTCCGAAAAAATCAAGCGCGAACTGGGCTGGAAACCGGAGTATGCAGACCTCAATAGCATCGTGCGCAGCGCGTGGAACTGGCGCAGAGCGCATCCCAATGGCTACGCGGCAAATCGCGATTGACTCCCCGCGACCTGCTGCCGCCATTCCCGTTAACGTTCACTATCTCGGTTTTTGAACTTTTTCACGGCGCCCTCCGCCGCGATTCCTGCGATTGCTTTCAGCCCTCCAGCCCTGCGATGCGCTGAAATAAAGCAATTTGGACCTGTAGTGCCGAATCCGGCGCGCCGGTTCCAATACCCTCTGCAATCTCAAGCGATGCGTAGTAATCTCTCCCCGCACAATTCAGGAGGCCAATCGAATGAACGGCACAACGGTATTGCGCTGCGCGGTGTTTCTGCTATTTTTGGCGATGCTGCTGCTACCAATCAGATTGCACGCAGCAGGCGGCGACTCCGGGAAAGTCGAGCGCGTCAAAAAAAGTTCCTTCGGTAAATTGTCCGACGGAACCGAAATTCAACAGTTCACTCTTCACAACAGCAAGGGCGCAGTGGCAAAAGTAATTACCTACGGCGCGACGCTTACTGAACTCTGGATGCCGGACAAATCCGGCAAAAATGCCGACGTGGTGCTGGGTTTTGCCAATCTGGCCGGCTATCTTACCGAACATCCGTATTTTGGCGCGACCGTCGGTCGTTACGGCAACCGCATCGCCAAAGGACAATTTTCGCTCGACGGCCGGCAATACTCGCTGTTCATCAACAACGGCCCGAACTCCCTGCACGGCGGCAAAGTTGGCTTCAATCGCAAAGTATGGAAAGCGGAACCCGTTGGCTTGGCGCACGGCGCGGCCGTCAAATTAACTTATGTCAGCGAGGATGGCGAAGAAGGCTATCCCGGTGCGCTGACTGTGCATGTGACCTACGAACTCAGCGACGAGAATGCCTTGAAGATTACTTACTCCGCTTCCGCCGACAAACCCACTGTCGTCAATCTCACCCATCACAGCTATTTCAATTTGTCTGGAGCAGGCAGCGGCGACATTCTGAAAAACGTGTTGCAACTCGACGCTGATCGCTACACTCCCGTGGACAGTACTTTGATTCCAACCGGCGAACTGAAATCTGTCGAAGGCACGCCATTTGATTTTCGCAAGCCGACCGCCATCGGCGAACGCTACGCGCAAGTTCCCGGTACCGGCGGCTACGACCACAATCTGGTCTTGAACGGCCAGGCAGGCACGCTGCGCAAAGCCGGAGAACTTTACGACCCAATTTCCGGACGCGAAATGGAATTGTGGACCACCGAGCCGGGCCTGCAGATCTATATGGCGATAGGACTCAACGGCTCAATCAAGGGCATCGGCGGCGCGTATCAAAAATTCGGCGCGCTATGCCTGGAAACGCAGCATTTTCCGGACTCGCCGAATCACCCGGACTTTCCATCCACCGTGGTGCGTCCCGGCAACGACTACCAATCGGAAACCATTTACAAATTTTCGAGCAAATAAGATTTTCCGGCAGCGTCAGTAGAGCATGACCAATCCATAAGAGCAAAGGCGACGATGACGGCAATTCTCGGAATGCTGGTGGCGGAGCGGCTGGTGCGCCTCGCGCCCGTGGATCTGGCGATCGTTGTTTTTTATTTTGTGCTGGTGCTGGGTATCGGTTTTTATCTGAAACGGTTTGCCAAGACAGGCGAAGACTTTTTCATGGCTGGCCGCGAAATGACCGCCTGGGTCGCCGGACTCGCTTTCGTTTCCGCGAATTTAGGTTCGCTCGAACTTCTCGGTTGGGCCGGCTCGGCTTATCAGTATGGAATTCTCGCCGCGCATTGGTATTGGGTCGGCGCGATTCCCGCCATGCTTTTTCTCGGTCTGGTGATGATGCCGTTTTATTACATTTCGAAAACACATTCGGTGCCGGGTTATCTGCAATTGCGCTATGGCACGGCGGCCAGCGGATTGAGCGCGATCACCTTTGCCATCATGACTATTCTGATGTCCGGCGTGAATATGTACGCCATGGCCGTGGTAATGAAAGTGGTTCTCGGTTGGGATTTGAATTTCAGCATTTTCGTTTCGTCGATCACGGTTGCGATCTATGTTGCGGCGGGCGGACTTTTTTCCGCCATCTTCAACGAAGTGCTGCAATTCTTTCTTATCTGGTTCGGTGCGCTGCTGATTCCTATTCTCGGCTTGATTGAAACCGGTGGCTGGAAGGGTATGGTCGCGCGCATTCAGCATAACTTCCCTGGTCAGGACTTCACACACATGTGGAGCAACCTCGGACACTTCAAAGATAATCCGATGGGCATGCACTGGACCGGGATCGTGTTTGGCCTGGGCATGGTGCAGGCCATGGGTTACTGGACGACAGATTTCCTGGTCGTGCAGCGCGTGCTTTCCGCCAAAGACATTCGCTCCGCCAAGCTTGCTCCGGTGATCGGATCGTTTTTCAAAATGGCGGTTCCGCTGATCGTCATTCTTCCCGGATTGCTCGGCCTGGCGCTGCTCCCGATGCATTTGTATCCGGCTAGCAATTTGCAAGCGGGGCAATTCAGCTACAACGAAGTGCTGCCGCTGATGCTTGCGCGTTATTGCGGACCCGGACTGCTTGGTCTCGGTATTACCGCATTGGTTGCCGGATTCATGGCGGGCATGGCCGGAAACGTCAGTGCTTTCGCTACCGTGTGGACTTACGATCTGTATCGTCCGTTCATTCGCAAGAATGCGCCCGACCAGCATTACGTTTCGATGGGCCGCTGGTGCACTCTGATCGGCGTGTTCATCAGCATTGGCACGGCATATCTTGCCATGGGCTTTGCCAGCATCATGGATTACGTCCAGGCGCTGTTCGGATTTTTTATCGCGCCGCTGTTTGGCACCGTGCTGCTGGGAATGATGTGGAAGCGGGTCACCAAGGCCGCAGGGTTTTGGGGATTGCTGGCCGGTACTCTCACTTCCATCGGAATATTTTCGGCGATGAAATTCGATCCGCGGTCGATCGCCGTTTTCGCGCTTTCCCCGGACGCGAAAGGCCTGGCGCAGGATATGTATCAGTCGCTGTGGTCGTGTGTAACGTGTGTGGTGGTCACGCTGCTGGTCACGCTGGTAACCAAGCCGAGGCCCGACGCCGAACTGAAAGGACTGGTCTACAGCTTGACGGAAGTGGCCCATGAGGACCGCGTTGGACTGTTGCACCGGCCAATCCTCTGGGGTGGCGTCGCGATGGCCCTTCTGGTTGTTCTTCAAATTATTTTCTGGTGAGCTCATGAGCGAAAAAAGTGAAATCATTCCAGTGTGGTTTTTTGTCGGGGTGCTGTTCCTGGTGTACGGCATCCTGATTTTTGCCAGCGGCCTGGCTGAGTGGTCGCATCCGCCTGATACCGTGCTCGCAAACCTGCACGCACCGGTGTGGTGGGGCGGCCTGCTGATCGTGCTGGGCGGCGTGTATTGCGGAACGTTTCTGCCGGGACGCAAAAAAGCATAAATTCTTGGACGGGTTTGCGGCGGCCGCTTGCCGCGAGCATTTTAGTTTCCAAATAAAATTTTAGTTACTAGTGTATGCAAGCCAGAACGATTATTCTGAAATTGAGCCCTCGCGACGTTCTCACGGGAGGCTTCATGCCAATTGACTTTTCCAATGCCTGGAACACTGGCGTCAAGATCATCAACGAAACAATTTCGCTTCTGCCGAACATTCTACTGGCTGTTCTTATTTTCTTCGCGTTTCTGCTACTTGGGGCAGTCGGCAAGTCTCTCGCGCGGCGCTGGGTGCAACGGCAGCGCAAACATCAGGGAATCGCTTTGCTGATGGCTCGACTGGTTCAGACCAGCATCCTGATCCTGGGTTTCCTGATCGCACTCTCGGTTGTCGCTCCGTCTTTCAGGGCCGGCGATCTAATTAAATTGCTCGGAGTCGGCACGGTGGCTATTGGTTTTGCTTTTCAGAATATCCTGCAAAACTTTCTCGCCGGGATTCTGCTCCTGTTGCAGGAGCCGTTTCAACTCGGGGACTTTATCAGTGTCATCGGCATCGAAGGAACAGTTTATGACATTCAGTCACGCGCGACGATCGTGAGCACTAAAGACGGCAGGCGAGTCGTCATCCCCAATGCGGTTCTGTTTACCAGTCCGGTTGCAGTTGAGTCGTCCGCCGCAAGAGCAGCCTAAGCGGCGCGGCTGAACTCCTCCGCAGCGCCATGCGCTGCGCCTGGCCGATGCTATGCAAGAATCAGATGGAGTGCAGGGCGGGATAGAGGCGGCGGAATTTGGCGTAGTTTTTTTGCAGGACAGTGGACGATGCGGGATCGGGCGCGACGCGGGAGGCGACTTTGATGACGGCGTCGCAGGCTTGGTCGACGGAGGCGAAGTGGCGAGCGCCCACGGCAGCGAGGATGGCGGCACCGAAGGCTGCGCCTTCTTCGGCGGCGACGAGTTCGACTTCACGGGCGTAGACGTCGGCTTGAATCTGACGCCACAGCGGCGAACGAGCGCCTCCGCCGCCGAGTCGGATCTGAGTGACGGGAACTTTCATCTCTTCGAAAATTGAAAAGGAATCTTTCAAGCTGAACGCGACGCCTTCGAGAATGGCGCGAACAATGTGTGCGCGCCGATGCGATGGCGTGATGCCGGCCAACGCGCCGCGCGCGTTGGGATCGAGATGGGGGGTGCGTTCGCCCATGAGATAGGGCGCCCAGAGCAAGCCTTCCGCGCCGGGCGGTGCGGTGGCGGCTTCTTCCGAAAGAAATTCGTATGGATCGCGATTGGATTTCGATGAGGCCGCTGAAGAAAGTCCAAACGTATCTCTAAACCAGCGCAACGAGAGTCCGGCGGCTTGCGTTACTCCCATCACCTGCCAGCGTCCGGGAATGGCGTGGCAAAACGTGTGCAGCCGGCCGCGAGGATCGAGCGCAGGACGATCGGTTGCAGCGAAGACCACGCCGGAAGTTCCGATCGTCGCGCTGACCACGCCTGCGCGAACGATGCCCATACCGACCGCGCCGGCCGCTTGATCGCCGGCACCGGCAACCACCGGAGTGCCGATTTTCAATCCGGTCGCGGCGGCACCTTCTGCGTTGAGCTTGCCGCAAACGTCGGGCGACTCGTAAAGCGCGGGAAGAAAACTTTTCTCGATGCCGGTGCCCGAAAGCACTTCCGCGGACCATGCGCGCTTGGCCACATCGAGCAGCAGCGTTCCGCTGGCATCGGCCAGATCAATGGCGCGGTCGCCGGTGAGGCGGAAGCGAACGTAATCCTTGGGCAGCATGATGTGGCGAACGCGCGCCCACAGCTGCGGTTCGTTTTCGCGTACCCATAAAAGTTTCATGAGCGTGAAATTTGTCAACGGCGGATTGCAGGTAAGCTGAATCAGGCGGTCCCTGCCAAATTTTTCCGAGAGGTCGCGCGATTGCTTTTCAGTGCGCTGGTCGCACCAGATGAGTGCGGGGCGCACCACCTCACCGGCGGAGTCCAGCAGAACCGCGCCGTGCATCTGGCCGGACAAGCCGGCGCAGGCAATTTCTCCCGCGCGCACCGATGATTTCCGCAGGGCTTTTTTTACAGCGATGCCGCAGGCGCGCCACCAATCGCGCGGATCTTGTTCCGCCCACCCGGGATGCGGCGAAGCAAACGGTTGATGTTCTTCAGTGCCCGACGCAACGACCCTGCCGGAGACGTCCATCAACAGCGCTCGCGCGCCGCCGGTGCCAACGTCAATGCCGAGGAAGTAGATGCGGGTTCTCCGATCGTCGAAACGCAATGAAGGTTCCAGAAGCAGGCAGCGACGATGGATTGTAGACGTGATTTGTTCTTAAAACAAAGTTTCCTGCGCGCTAAAGACCGGCTTTATCGCAATTGGCCGGGCCGCATGCCCTTTTTGCGTGCTTCTTCATAGATGGCTTCGATCTGCTCTTGCCAGTTGTTTCTTTTTTCTTCGAGCTTGGCGATTTGTTCGGGGATGGGCGCGGAGCTGTAACGTTTGTGCAAACGTCTTCCAGCGTCGCCGCTTAATTCGCCAGCCTGAAAACGTTTCAGCTCATCGAGTTGTGTGTCCACGCCCTTCAACTGGGACTGCAACCGTTCCAGTTTACCCCGCCGTTCTGCGGCCAGCCGCAGGTTCGCGCCAGTCGCCGAAGGCGTGCGAGAGTTTGCATCCTTTGCCGCCACGGTGCCGCCGGGGCTTGCCGCCGCGACATCGTCATTCGTCCAAGCTTTTTTCCCTTTTGCACTGGCCGTGCTTGAGGAAGTGGCGGTGCTTGAGGGAGTGTCAGTGGGTTGTTGACCAGAAGCGATTGCGGCGCCGCCGAGGAACAAGCACGCGGAAAGGACTATGCGAACAGGAAGACCGGACAAACGCATCCGAGCCGAAGTGTCGGGGAGCAAAGGGCGCACCTCTTTCTCGATTAAACCGCAATGCTGTCGAAGAAGTGTCAATCAGTTTCTATGCTCAGTGGGAGGTTTCGCTTTCATTTCGTCCAGATGCGCCAGTTCCGATTGTATCTGCGGAATGGCCTCGGCCGGCGACCCGATGCGTTTGTATGCGCTATAAAATGTTTTTTCGTGAGCCGAAATGTTTGAGAAAAATTTTCGGCCGTCAAAATCGTATTGCGTGAAAGACGGCAACCAAACTCCGGGCGTCATTTCGTAGCGGTCCTGCATAAATCGGCTGCCCCGGTAGATTTTTGCCAGGAACACTCCAAGTGAGATATCGTCGGTCACTTCGCCTTGCACCTGCGCCAATTGCTGCGCAGCGTCATCCACCCACAAGAAGCCTTTCACCTTCATATAGATGGAAGTAGCGCGATTGCTCGGCTTGAACGCCGGATTCGGTAGCATGCGGTATTTTGAGAGCACGCGGTCGCCGCGGGTCTCCTGGCCGACGTAGGTCAGAAGAAAAGCATTGCGTGTGGCGTCGATCAGGTCGTCGCGGTCTTTTTGTTTTTTCTGAATTTTCTGGTACGCCTCGCGCTGCGCTTGCCCCGTTTCGACCACCCAAGCCAGCGACTTCAGCAGCTTGTCGAGTTCGGCGCGGTAGGCGTCCGCATCGGCGGGCTTGCCGTCCAGCCCCAGCGGAATCTTTGCCATGCCGGTTCCCGCCGGTATGACCCGGGAAATTCGCACACTCACTGGATCGGCGTCCCCCGTCTGTTTGCGGGTTTCCACTCGTTCAATTCGTTCGTAGAGGTATTGTGCGCGTTCGGCCTCTTTCAAGCCGTCGATGACGTGGCTCATCACTTCGCGAGAAGGAGCAGCCGCAGAAACACTGAAATCTGCCGTCTTGGTAAAAGCATCCTGCGCAGGCGGCCCGGAGAGCATCGCCAGGGCCGTCACGACAAACAGGACTCTCGACGAGTAATACAAAGCGATGCTCCCAAGACAGACTTTACCCAACTTGGTGACACTTTTTGGATTCTCTCAGACGGTACGGTGTTGCATCTGTCAAGGCGCGCTAAATCGCCGCAAATTAGGCCGGAGCTGGCAGATGAGGCTAAGTTACATAAAATACTGGGGTTATGGGAGGTTATAGAGCTTTTGGGTACTCAGCGCGATCTCCCGGCCTCTCTATCAGCGATAATGTTACTAGCCTGGCAAAGCACATCGTGAATTTTTAACGTCTAATAAGGAACGAAAGGGTGTTGTCGCGCGTATTAAAGACACGGACGTTTCCGCCGTCGCAGACCAGGGAGATGAAGTGGGTGTCA
>Ga0193709_1000536_pt1 | contig 12958 bp, 7 predicted proteins | sample H3c2metaG_FD_160571 | JGI IMG/M metagenome (GOLD analysis project Ga0193709, IMG submission 160571) | Soil microbial communities from a riparian zone of the East river system, Colorado, United States - H3c2 | ecosystem: Environmental > Terrestrial > Soil > Riparian zone | place: USA: East River... | reverse complement strand
ATAGGTTTTGCTACGTTGTGTCGCTCGGATCACGAACTTTCGCGCAGCAGGTTTGTCCACAATGCTCAACACTACGGGATTACGATGACTAGCGCCTTGACCCGAAAAGACTTCCGCGCAGCCCATGATTCAACCCCTTACTACAATCCCGTGAGCGAAAAAATGCGAGCACTGATCGTCGATGACGATCGGACGCTCAGAGAAGGATGTGCAAGCGTCCTCCGCGCCGAGGGAATCAACGTGGAGGTCACGGGACGAGGCGAGGAAGCAATCCAGATGATCAACCGCTCCCGCTTCGATATCATGCTCGTCGACGTGTATCTGGAACCGGTCTCTGGTATCGACGTGCTCAAAGCCGTAATGGCCACCGCTCCGAGTACGCTCGTCGTTCTCATGACCGGCAACCCAAGCGTCGATTCCAGCATTGAAGCGATGAGAATCGGGGCCTGGGATTATCTCCCCAAACCGTATTCGGGAACCCAGCTCCAGCTTCTCGTTGGTCGCGCCGCCCACGCCCTCACGACAAGGCGGGAGCGCGAGACGCCAACGGGTGAGACACTGGCGCTAGGGACAAGCGGAAATCTCCTTCTCGGAACATCGCCGGCGTTCAAGACGGCGACCGAGCTTGCCCGAAGGGCTGCCCCGACGAATGCGTCTGTGATGATCGTCGGCGAGACGGGTACTGGTAAGGAAGTAATTGCCCAGTACATCCACCACCACAGCCGTCGCGCCAGAAAACGGCTGGTTCCGATCAACTGCGCGGCGATTCCGGAACAGCTTCTCGAGTCCGAAATGTTCGGCCATCGCAAAGGCGCCTTTACCGGCGCCGATCGCGAAAAGATGGGACTGCTCGAGCTCGCCGACGGCGGCACGCTCTTCCTCGACGAGCTGAGCGAGATGTCGATGCCCCTTCAGGCCAAGATGCTCCGCGTCCTTCAGGATGGAATTGTGCGTCGAGTCGGCAGCGAGCATGAGGATGCCGTAGTCGATGTACGGTTCGTCTCCGCAACCAATCGTGATCCCCGTGAAGCGATTCGAAACAAGCAGCTCCGCGAGGATCTCTACTACCGCCTAAACGTCGTACAGGTGACGATTCCGCCGCTGCGCGAGCGTGTGGAGGACATCCCGCTCCTTGCGAATCACTTCCTGCGGGTCTTCTGGGGCCGTCACCGGTCCGCCAAGGATGCCGTCCCGATATTCAGCGAAGACACTCTTGATTTCCTGTGTTCGCGTCCGTGGCGCGGCAATGTGCGCGAGCTGCAGAACTTCGTCGAGCACGTGACCATTCTCGCGCAACCCGGAGCCAAGATTCAGATCCACCACCTTCCGCTCGATCAAGAGGTCGATCCGGGCGCACCGAGCAACGGCCTGGGCATCATGCCGTCGAGCGACGCGTACCATGTCGCAAAGGAGCAGGTGCTCGCCACGTTCGAGAAGAACTACGTCACAAGGCTCGTTGCGAGGGCGTCGGGCAACATGTCCCGCGCCGCGCGGCTCGCGAGCGTCGACCGTACGACTCTCTACCGGCTGCTCGAGCGTCATGGCTTCCGGCGGGACTTCAGCGAATCGGGCGGTGTCTCTGAACAACTTGCGGATAGTCCCGTGCGCGCCGACCCGGGCGCACCGCTGGCAGATGTCTCGTCGGTGTAACGACCAGTAGTCCTGATTATCTGAAGCCCGTCGGCGAGAGTGGTGACGCTGGCGGGCTTTTCGATTAGTACCGTCCGCAACGCCTCTGGAACTGGCGACAGGGGGCTGTGCTTCGGGTCCGCGTGACCGTTGCGGCGGCGCAACAGGTTAGCGAATCAAATACGCGTAACTCGTTGCAGCAGAAGACAATCACCATGGGCGACTAATTGCGTTACGGCTACACAATCGACCGGGGATTGCCCCGAAATTACCCCCAATTTTGCCTTCGAGAATGCGCGCCCGCTCTTCGTCCCCTGACTTCGCCATAGCTCCACAGAATGCCGGCTCCGTGGGAGCCCCCCATTGGAACGGCGGTTCCGCAGCAATGAATGGATCGTCGGAGCCGGAAGGCATTCTGTGGTCACGCTACTTTGACGCAATCCGGCGCTATGCGTTGCTGATCCTTTGCATAGCACTGGTCGGTTCCGTCGCCGGGCTTTATGCGGCTCGACGTGTCAGGCCCGTTTATGACGCGAACGCGACGATTTGGATCAATACCACGCCGAACGGTACGCAGCAGACCGGCCCAATCAGACAACCGCAACTCTTTGCATCCGTATCGTGGGTGGAGCTGCTGCGGAGTTTTGCGATCGTCGACCCGATCGTCCATGACCTGAAACTCAACGTCAGCTATACGCAACCGTCGGATTCCGCTCTCTTCAGGAGCTTCCAGTGGACTCCGGCCACCAGGTCTGGAGCGTACACGCTGACAATCGACGGGCGCGGCAACGCCTATGTGCTGTCGACCGCATCCGGCACTGTTTTGGAACGCGGACCCGTTGGCGATTCGGTAGGTCGAAAGCTCGGGATGACCTGGCTCCCAGACAAACGCTTTCTCCGCGCCGGGCAGACCATAGCGTTCGCTGTGACGTCGCCGCGCAGTACTTCCGCCTCGCTGGTGGGCGCAGTACACGCGTCGCTCCCGGAGGACGGCCAGTTTCTGAAGATCACGCTCACCGGAAGCGATCCCCGCCGGACGGCTCGGACAGTCAATGCCTGGGCAGCGCAATTGGTGAGTTCCTCGGGCAGCCTCAAAAAGGCCCATCTCCTCGAGTTCAAAAGAATCCTGAGCGATCAGCTTGCGTTGGCTGAGACAGAGCTGCGGACCTCAGAAGACCAACTCGAACGCTTCAGGGTGAACACGATTACCCTTCCCCGGGCAGGCGGAACGGGCACGGGGGCGGGAGCCGCTCCAGGTGACGCGGCTGTCGGGAGCTACTTCCAGCAGAAAGCAGCGCTGGATGAATTGCGCAGCGAGCGAGATGTACTGGAGAGAATGATCGCAGACGCCAAAGGCGGTCCGATCAATACGCAGGGGTTCCTGCAGCTGCCGACGATACTCAACACTGCCCCTCAGCTCCGGGGCGCGATTGAGGAACTCTCGTTGCGCCAAGCCACCCTGCGCACCGAGCAGCAGTTCCTGACCGATGCGAATCCGCGCATCAAACAACTCGCGGAAGCCGTTCGCGTTCTCGAGAGGGAGACTATTCCCCAAATAACGCTGGCCGTGCTGAATTCGCTGAAGGCGCGCGAACCGGAGCTAGGCAGTCGTATCGATGCCGGGTCGCAGGAGCTGCGCGCGATTCCCGCCCGGGCGACTGAGGAGATGCGACTGGCACGTCGCGTAAACGCCAGCGAGAGCCTCTACAACTCGCTCAAGGCGCGCTACGAGGAAGTCTCAATAGCCGAAGTCCAGACGACACCTGACTTGAGCGTCCTCGACACCGCGGCAACGCCAACCTTTCCAACATCAAACGAAGCGCCGCGCCTGTTGCTGCTGGCTGTGGTCGCCAGCATCGGCCTGGCATTCGGCATCGCCCTCATCCTGGACCGCCTGGATCCACGGTTCAGATACCCGGAGCAGGCAACGCACGATCTCGGCCTCAGCATCGCTGGAACAGTGCCGAGGATCAAGGCAAACAGCCGTGGAGATATTAAGCTCGAGGTGATGTCACAGGCGGTTGAATCGTTCCGGACGATTCGCCTCGCGCTACGCTACGATTTTCCCGACAACTTGCCGATCGTATTGGGAATATCGAGTCCCGCCAAAGGTGACGGGAAGTCGCTTGTCGCGGCGAATCTTGGACTTGCGTTCGCGAGCTCCGGTAGCCGCACTCTCCTGATCGATGGCGATGTGCGCTGCGGAGCGCTGCACAGCACGTTCGATATTCCCGTCACCCCGGGACTGGTCGACTATCTACACGGCCACGCTTCGGTCGATTCGATTGTTCGGCCCACCGCGTCCGAGAATCTCTTTCTGATTCCCAGAGGCACGAGACGCGACCGTGCACCCGAGCTCCTCGTCTCGGAGCTGATGAATGGCCTCATCCACGCCATGCGCTCGCAGTTCGACGTAGTCATTATCGACTCGCCGCCGCTGGTCGCCGGAATAGACGCATACGCTCTGGCGGCCGCCGCCGGTGCAATGCTGATCGTGCTCCGCCCGGCACAGACGGACCGCAAGCTTGCAGCGGCGAAGCTCGAGATAGTTGACCGTCTCCCCATCCGCCTACTCGGCGCAGTCCTCAACGCCGTTCCAGGCGGAGGTGCGTACCGCTATTACGGCGCCGACTACGAGTACAAAGACGACGGGGCAAGGGCACCGATTGCGGATCTCGCAACTCCGAAAGGACTCGTCCTGCGGGCGTGACTGCGAGGTCGGCGACCCCTGACTCGGATCGCGGCATGATTCGGGTCAACTGTGGCGCCAGACGAACCTCTGTGGGGTGGGCGCAACACCTGGCGTAAGCCGAGCCGATTTCTTCTCCGCAGCAATCATCGCAACAACAAGGACGACAACACGTTAACCCGGGCGCTTGCCCGGCGACCCATTAGCATGCGGCGTGCGTTCTCCGACTTCCATTCACGCCGCTCAGGATGTCCAATTGTCAGATCCTAACTGCTTCGCCACCGACGCCGCCCGTCGCTGCCAAGGTCGCGTCATCCGATTCACGATCCTTCTGTCAGCCTTGATCACAATGTTGGGTTGGATGCCTGCTAAGGCCGGCGGCCAGACGGCCGCGGGAGTATTGGCCTCACGCGACGAGCTGTCCGCGTCAGCTGCCCAGGCCGAACAATCCCGAAACCCTCTGTTGGCGGCGGCAATTCGACAGCGGCTGCGCGACGGAGATTTTCAGGTTGGGGACAGAATCCTCCTCAGCGTTTACTCCGACGCCGTACACACTGACACTCTGGTGGTGCGGGACGGCCGCGTGATCGATCTTCCGGGCAAAGCGGTCCTGCCGTTGGCCGGCGTGATGCGCTCCGAGCTCAAGGACCGAGTCACCGCCGAAGTTCTCAAGTACGTGAAGGCGGAACGCGTCGAGGTCACGCCACTCACCAGGATTGGCGTGCTTGGTGAGGTTGCGCGTCCCGGGTATTTCGCCATGCGGTCTGACATTCCCATCACCGATGCTATCATGCAAGCGGGCGGGCCGACCGCCTCGGCTGACGTAGAGAGAAGCGTGGTGAGAAGGGCGAGCCATGAATACCGCTCCGCCGACGAGACCCGCCAGGCAGTCGCCAAGGGCCTCACGCTCGACCAGTTCGGTCTCACCGCCGGCGATGAGCTGGTCGTCGGTCGCCAGCATCAATTCTTCACCACGGGCATGTCAGCCGCGCTGGGCACGGTCGCAAGTCTCGCTGCAATCTTCTTCGCAGTGCGGCGCTAAGCGTGTCGTTCCCGAATCTGGGCGAGAGGATCGAGATAGAGCGGGCGATCCCGCTATCACGCGAGGACGTACAGGCAGACCGCGCGACGTCGCAGGCTGGGGAGCCACGATCACGGTCCCACGTCGTCGACCGCGCGATGAACATCATCATATCGTCGATCGCGTTGGTCCTGGTGACCCCGGTGATGCTGGTATTCGCCGTGCTGGTCAAGCTCACGTCTCGCGGACCGATTTTCTACACGCAGCCGCGCGTCGGACTCGATCGCCGTCGCTCGTCCAGCGGATCGAAAATGTACGATCGGCGAACACGCGACCTTGGCGGCTTGCCCTTCATCATCTACAAATTCCGCACGATGTACGTCGGTGCCGAGATCCGTCATCGCGCGGTGTGGGCATCAAAGGACGATGCGAGAGTCACGCCGATCGGCGGGCTGATGCGGAAATTGCGCGTCGACGAGCTGCCGCAACTCTTCAACGTGATCAACGGGGACATGAACATCGTCGGCCCGCGGCCGGAACGTCCCAGCATATTCTCTCGCCTTCGCGTCGATATCGTCGATTACTCTCTTCGCCAGCGCGCCAAGCCTGGCATTACCGGCTGGGCCCAGATCAACCAGAGCTACGACACGAGCCTGGACGATGTCCGCAGAAAAGTGCAGTTCGATCTGGAATACCTGCAACGCCAGGGCGTCGGAGAAGATCTGATGATCATGGCCAAGACAGTGCCGGTGATGATCTTCCGCAAGGGCGGCTGGTAACAGCCGCTCAGCGACCGTTGGCGCGAGGCACCGGTGGCCAGATCTCTACGCCGACCTCGGCATAAGCCTGTGTAGTTGCGTCAGGCTCGCGATCCCCGACCGCATCTCGCAGCACCCAGCCGGCGCACAACCCAAGACCGTTGACGGCTTGCATGAGGATATGCAACGGCGCGACGACAAAGGCGAAGAGGATCCCGCGCGCCCTCGCGAACGACAGGTACGCCGGGAAATTGAGCGCAATGGCGCCCAGCAGCACAATCGCCGCTTTGATCGTCGCATTCGGCGTGGGAACGAAGGCTGCCGAAATCACGAGGAAGCATAGCACCGCGAAAGCCGGTGCCAGCGCGCGACTCAGAGTGAACACCACGTCGCTCGGTACGGCCACACGAGTGCGCTGATATCCCAGCGATCGGGCGAGGAGCGCGCTTCGACCCCAGACCTCGCGGCAGAGCGACAGCAGGTTCCACTGTTTCAACCCGGTGATCGGGATATCTCTGCTCGAGAACACGCTGCGGCCAGATTCCTCGAGACGCTGGGCGAATTCGATTCCCTCCAGCCTCTCTGTCTCGAAACGCCATTCATCGTACATTCCAGCCGAGTGAAAGACGTCGCGTCGGATGATGGCGCATGGCGACGCGACGTTACCACTTGTGCCGGCGTGTCTCTGTTCGCCGAAGCGCAGCAGCAGATTCCAGTATTGCGATACGATGTTCTCCGCTCCGGCCGCATGATCGTGCGAAGCCGAAACAGCGTCGAGCTCGGGATGATCGGCCAGCATCGTAAGCATGCGAGGCAACGTGTCTGGCCGTACCATTACGTCGGCGTCGACAAAGGCCAGAAACTCGCCTTTCGCGAGCTCAGCACCCCGATTGCGAGCGTAAGCCGCGCCCGATTTGCGAGCTGTCAGACGAACCACTGTGTCGGCGTACCGCGCGGCGAGTTCCGGCGACGAGTCGCTGCTCGCGTCATCCACAACGATCAGCTCATAACTATCACGCGGTAGCTCGCTGGCGAGAATCGCGTTCAGTGCACGCGCGAGCGTCGCGTTACCCTCGCGCACAGGGACAATGACCGAAAGCAGGCGCGAAGAAGACATATCGCTTTGCTTAACTCGTCATGACCAGCGGAACCTCCGCCCCGACCGCGGGCAACAGTGCTCCGCTGAGCAGGGTCACTATGTCTCCGGGAACCTGGCGCATTGCCAGCTCTCTGAGATCCTCGGTACTGGTTCCGGCTGGCGCGAGCAGGAATTGCGCATCGCCGACGCTTCGCTGGAGAGCGCTCAGATTGGTGGGCTGCCCCGCACACGCCACTACAACGTCGATATCCTGATTCCCGTGTGCACGAAGACCTTCGGCCAGTCGGTCCGGGGACACGACGTGGTTCTCCGGAAGCACGACGATGAGCGAGATCCGAGGGGTACGACGTGGCTCTGCCCGATTCCTCACGCGTTCGAAGGTGAGTCCCAGCGTGCGGCGATCCTCTGGGTTCTCCATGACCATCGCGTCCGCAAAGGCCTGCGCCTGAACAGCGCGCTCGGAGTTGGTGGTAGCCTCGGTGCCAACAGGAACCATTGCAGTATCTCGAAGAAGTTCAACGGCGCTCCGCCCAGACCGGCGACCTATAGAGCGCTGACCGATTTCCGCAAATAACGATGCAAACGACAGCGAGGCAAATCCTATACTTCGCGCCTGTTCTTCTAAACCCTTGTACAGTCGTTATTTAGACAACGCCAGCCGTCCCAGTCTGCGCCCCATGCGCCACGTTTGCGTTGCGCAGTTGCTACAAGCGATTCGACGTCGCGACACAGCTACTCGCTCCGAAATCAGCCCGGCGTAACTGCTGGTCTCGGAGTCGGATCCCAGGTTACCATGCGCGTACCACGAAACGCGTCCACCCAGGCGAGGAAGCCGGCACTGAATGCGGCTACCATAAATCCCGCCAGAGTGAGCGGCTTGAACCTGATCGAGCTTCCGTACCTGATCGCGGCCGCGCCTGTGAGGACTCCAAACGCAACGATCGCCAGCAGGACCGCAGCCACGCTGTTTTGGGTAGCAAGTACGCCAAGCGCGAGGATCGCGGCCGGCAAGAGCAGATACGGCAACCACCGAAAAAGCTTATGGCTGATCAACATGAATGCGAAAACGCCGTAGGTGAACGGATTCATTAGTGCGCGGAAGTAGAACAAGGTGCCGAGGCCGCGGGCCATCGTGCGGGTTTTGCGTCTAAGCTCAGACCGTATCTCAGCGGTTCGGGGCACAAGGCACACCGCGCCCGGTACGCTCACGGAACGGTAACCCTGCTGGCGAGCCACGAGGGTGGATGCGAAATCCCAGCTGAGTTCGCTGGGCAGGGGCGCCACGCGGATCGCGCGGCGGATGCCATAAAAGCAGCCGCTCGCGCCAACGATGGATCCGGCGCGCGTCTCGAGGTCGCGCACCCGCATCTCATAGCTGGTGTAACCAGACTCCGCTCCAGATTCGTTGCCCGTCGCGCCAACACTCACGTCACGTCCCGAGGCGACCCCGACCGTCGGATCGTTGAACGCGCGAATCAGATGCTTTAGCGAGCCGGGGGGAATCACCACTGTCGCGTCGACATTCACGATGATCTCCCCGCGAGCGATCGCTACGGCGGAATTTTCCGCCGCCGTCTTGCCTTGGCGGACTGGCGCACGCAATAGCTCGACTCCTCGTGCGGCCAATTTCCGCACTACGTCGTCTGTACCGTCATTCGAGGCGTCGGAGAGAACCAGTAGTTGAAGCTTCTCTCTCGGGTAGTCGAGCTCGAGGAGACGCTCGACCGTCGTCCGAATGCTGGACACTTCGTTGTAAACCGGAACGGTGATCGTCACCGAGGGCCACGCCTCGCTTTGCACGCCGGTTTTGTTGCGAGGGCGCACTCGTGCGACCGTCCAGATTATCGCGGGATATGCGACGTACGCGTAGAGTGCAATTCCAAGTGGCGCGGCAGCGATCAAAACGGCGAATGCGAACAATGGCGACGAATTGAGTGTTGAAGGTCAGCCGACGACTTATTGGATGCGAGACTTTAGGATCTCGCCAGGCCGGGGTGAGGGTGGTGGGCCAGGGCGCCAGCAGCACGCCCTGCCCAACGCAGGGTAAAAGCATTGCACGTGCCGGGAGTGGGCGTGCGTAAGTCGCTATTTCACATACGGTTCGGGGCAGGCAACGCCGGTCACGTGGCGCGTATCGACAGCATAGTGTTGCGGTCATGCGACGCCACGAATCGCTGCCCTGAGCGGCGCACCATAGATCGGTGGATCCCACCCCGCGAGACGACGTTGCTACTTCACGAGCGCTAGCGTCGGTCAGCCAGCGCCGCGGTGTAAACCGCCTCGACGGCCTTCAGCCAGGCCCCGAGGCTGAATGAGTCGCGCAATCTCTCCCGGGCACGTTGGCTCCGATCGGCCGCGCCGGACGCATCGCGATCCAGCTCCGCGAGCGCGCCAGCTATCATGCTCGGCTCTTCGGCTGGGACAAGAAGGGCAGTTAAAGGACTCACTACGTCGGGCACGCCACCTACGCGCGTGGCAACGATCGGGACGCCAGCGTGCATCGCTTCGAACAAAGCGATTGGTGTGCCTTCGGTACGTGAGCTGAGCACGAAAGCATCGAAGGCGGCGAATAGTGAGCCGGCGTTGGCAATCGGCCCGTGCCACGCGATGCGGTCGCTGATTCCCAGAGCTGCGGCTTGGTGCCGCAGCCTAGGATATTCGTTCCCTTCGCCGACAATTGAGAGGCGCCAGTTCGAGCCAGACGCGGCCAAGGCATCCAACATTATGTCTGCACCCTTTTCCTTCGATAGCCGGCCCACCCAGCCGGCGACCATTTCACCAGTCGTTATGCCGAGCCTTTTCCGTGCAGTTGCGCGCGACAAAGCGTCAACCAGCGGTGCAAATCCGTTCGGGATGCAGTGGATTTTGTCAGGCGGCACACCGTCGTCGCTCAGGCGCTGGGCCAAGGGCGAGGATACGGCAATCACGGCGGCGGCACGCCTCAACGCGAACAACTGAAGCCGCTCGTAAAACCGATTGCGTCTTCCGCCACCAGTGAATCCGTGCACTGTGCTGACGGCAGCGACCCGATGCGCACGCGCAACCGCTCCCGCGATGAGGTCGGCGCGGTAACCGTGGGTGTGTACAACGCCCGGCCGAAGCCGCGTGACGAGCGCGCTCAGCAGGCGATATTCCCGAAAATAGCTCCGTGCCCCGGCTGTTATGACCGTGAACGGGATACCCACCGCTTCCAATTGTTCCAGGAACGGGTGATGGTCTGCGGCTCCGGGGTTGAGTACGGCTGCGACATGCACGGATTGCCCCGCCCGTCCCGCTGACATCATTGCGACTACACGCTCGAGCCCACCTTCCCGCATTGGAGCGAGAACGTGAAGGACCGTGGGACACTTATTGTCCGTGACCTCTAACGGCGCCACGCTCGGTGATCTCATGAGTGCGAAGTTCTTTGGTGGCAAATCCGCAGCACTACCGTTTTCCCGGTTTGTGTTTTATTTCTAAAAGTCGCAATGGCCTGGAAACACGAGAGCCGAACACGAGCAGAGGCCGTTCGGGCGCTTGGTAACATTTGAATTGCGGCGCTCTGGCACCCTGTTCGCAAAAGGGCGTGCCAATGGACATCGGCCCATTTAGTGCCTACAACTGGTGCTTAGAGGCAAATAACCATTTGGCAGTGACCCTTCGTTATGAACGGTCGTCGCCCATGAGTAGGAATAATAGCTCGCCCGCGAGGGTGAGCGCTTCAAGAGATAGTACCGAAAAAAACATAGTACCGAAAAAAGGATAGCACCGAAAAAAAACCAGTACTGCACAGTACGGCAGGATCGCGAGCTCCTTCGGGGGTGGGCGACAAAGGCAAACCCGGCGAAAGCCGGCGACGCAAAGCCACGAGGCTAAAGCCGGTTCTCACGCGCTAAGCCAGTCGAGCCGCCGAATCACACTTCCATGGAGGACGCATGTTCATGCGTACTATAGTCCTGGCAGTGACCGGCTTCGTTGTCAGTGTCGCTGCGTGCTCTTCTTCTGAAAGCTCGGTCTTTGAAGTCGACCCGACTCCAGCCCCTGTTGCGTCAGTTTCCGTTACAGTTCCCTCATCACTGACCGCTGGGCAGACGGCTCGCTGCGCGGCAGTTACGAAGGACGCCAATGGAGTGGTTCTAACCGGCCGTCCTGTCACTTGGTCCACGTCCAGCGCATCGATCGCGAGCGTGACCGACTCCGGCATGATTTCGGCTGTCGCGCCTGGAACCGCCGTCGTTAGCGCAGTTAGTGAAGGTGTATCGGGTCAGGCAGCAGTAGCGATCACACCGCCGCCTCCGACCCCCATCGCCACTATATCTGTCGCGGTCAATCCTTCATCGGTGACGATCGGCCAAGGGGCGCACGCCACCGCAACGCTCCTGGACGCGACCGGAAACCAGATCCTCGATCGCACAGTCACATGGCAAAGCTCCAACGCAGCAATTGCCACAGTAGCTCAGACCGGGGACATCACCACCGTTGCCGCCGGCACCGCGATGATCTCCGCGTCGAGTGGCGGAATAACTGGTTCCTCAGCTCTAAACGTCAGTGCTCCCGCTCCGATTCCCGTAGCATCTGTATCGATATCGCCCGCGAGTGCCACCCTGCTGATTGGGGCTACGGTGCAGCTATCAGCCGTTACGCGCGATGCCAACAACAACGTGCTCACCGGGCGTGTGATAGGCTGGAGCTCGGCGAATACCGCAATCGCGAGAGTTTCGACGTCCGGACTTGTCACAGCTGTCGCCGCGGGAAATGTCTCGATCACAGTTTCAAGTGAAGGGCAAACCGCTACCTCGGCAATCACCGTTAGCGCTCCTGCTCCGATTCCCGTAGCATCCGTATCGGTATCGCCCACGAGTGCCAGCCTTCTAACTGGGGCGACGGTGCAGCTATCAGCCGTTACACGCGATGCCAACAACAACGTGCTCACCGGGCGTGTGATTGGCTGGAGCTCGGCGAATACTGCAGTCGCGAGAGTTTCGACGTCCGGGCTTGTCACAGCTGTCGCCGCGGGAAATGTCTCGATCACAGTCTCAAGTGAAGGACAATCCGCTGCGGCGGCAATCACCGTTAGTGCTCCTGCTCCTGTTCCGGTAGCTACGGTCACGGTTGCGCCGGCAACATCGAACATTGTTGTCGGAGGTTCTGTTCAACTTTCGGCGACTACGCGTGATGCCAGCAACAACGTGCTCACCGGACGCATCGTCACATGGTCGAGCGGGAATACCAGCATCGCCTCGGTCAATTCGACTTCAGGGCTGGTCACGGCAGTCGGCGTTGGATCCGCTACTATCACGGCAACGAGCGAGACAAAAACCGGAACCGCCACGGTCAACGTACAGGCACCGCCACCACCACCACCGCCAGGCTCGTCAAACGAGCCGGCGGGTATGACGCTTCTCGTCGAGCGTCCGTTCAACTCACTTACCGAAAGCTCGGGCTGGATTACGAACGGGCTGACGATAGCGCAGGACGCCAGTGCTCCGGAATCACCATCCAGTGTCTTGCGTGCGACGTACCCAGCTGGATTCTCTGGCGGTTCTTCACCAGGGACTGCGGAATTCTCGCACGCTGGCCACGGCGTTATCTACATCTCCTATTGGGCCAAGTTGTCGGCAAACTTCTGGGGCCACCTGACGGGCGTCAACAAACAGCTCTACGAATGGGCCAACGGCAACGGCATCTTCTACTTCGAGGCAGCTGGAGTAGGTAGCGGAAGTCTGACACCGCGAGTGGTGCTGCAAGGTACGCCGGCCGACGCCGTGCTTTCACCCAATCTC
>Ga0193709_1000535_pt1 | contig 12979 bp, 11 predicted proteins | sample H3c2metaG_FD_160571 | JGI IMG/M metagenome (GOLD analysis project Ga0193709, IMG submission 160571) | Soil microbial communities from a riparian zone of the East river system, Colorado, United States - H3c2 | ecosystem: Environmental > Terrestrial > Soil > Riparian zone | place: USA: East River... | reverse complement strand
TTTCCGCTCCTCGACTGTCTGGTGGCGTGCGCGTGCGTTGCGCGCTGCTTCTTGCTGAGCGCGGATGTTGTCACTCAATTTCCGGTCGCGCCCTTCAAACTCGCTCCGGGTGCGCGCAATATTTTTTTCCACCGCAGCAAGTTCCGCTTCTGCGGCATTCAATTTTTGCTTGGCCAAACTCGCAGCCTCCGCGCTGCCAAGCCGCGCCCGCACCAGTTCTGCGCGCGCTTCCGGAAGTCGCGACCGTCGTGCACTGATACTGGCAGATCGCGTTTCCAGGTCGGCGGGCGCCGGATCCAGCGCTTGCAGATCGGAGAGTTGTTTCAAGAGATCGCGATCGGCAGTCTCGTTTTCCTGAATGCGTCGTTCTACGGCAACCAACTCGCGCTCGCAGACGTCAACATTGCTTTTCGTTTGGTTGCCCTTTTGGACGAGTGGCTTTTTTTCCGCCTCCAGCTTTGCAATCGCCTCGGCTTGTTCGCGCGAATTTTGGTGCCGTTCTTCTTCGATGCTTTTTATTCCTTCCTCGATCTGTGCGATTCGAACTGCGACTTCCTTTTGTTCCTGCTCCAGCTTCTTAAGAGCGACGATCTCGTTGCGCAGCTCGGGAAAATTGGCCGCCTGGGTCGTACCTTCGCGACCCAGATTGATTTCGCTCTTCTGCAGGAGGCGCTTCTCATGACGAAGCGCAATGCGCGTTCGCTGGCGACGGATTTTTAATCCAATCTCGCGAAAGCCGGTGCCAATGAAACTCACGGGTGAACGCTACCTGAATGCGCGCTACGAAAAAGAAATTTCAGCGCGCATCTTTCTTAAATTGGGTCCCTACGACTTATACGGCGAATCGGCCCGATGGAGTTATTCCTCCGATTCGGCCAATTTTGCCAACACGCTGAAATCTTCGAGCGTAGTTGTGTCGCCTGTGACTCGCGCGCCGCTGGCGATTTCCTTCAGCAATCGACGCATAATTTTGCCACTGCGGGTTTTTGGAAGCGCTTCGGCGAAACGGACTTCGTCTGGTTTTGCAATTGCGCCAATGTGCACGCCAACATGCTCACGCAGCTGTGCTTTCAGTCCGCCAGTGGCGCTAACGCTCGCCTTCAGCGTCACAAAAGCCACGACCCCCTGTCCTTTTAGTTCGTCCGGTCTGGCAACCACTGCCGCTTCGGCAACGTGGGGATGACTGACCAGCGCGCTTTCAATTTCCGATGTGCCAAGCCTGTGGCCTGCCACGTTGAGGACATCATCGATACGGCCAACGATCCAAAAATAGCCGTCTTCATCGCGCCGCGCGCCGTCGCCGGTGAGATAATTGCCTTTGAATTCACTCCAGTATTGCTGCCGATAACGGGCCTTGTCGCCGTAAATGGTGCGCAACATCGAAGGCCAGGGCCGGCGGATGATTAGCTTGCCGCCTACGTTCGGTCCGACTTCCCGCCCTTTCTCATCAACAATAGCTGGATCGACTCCAAAGAATGGGAGCGTTGCGCTACCCGGTTTGGTTGCAATTGCGCCCGGCAGGGGAGTAATCAGAATCGACCCCGTTTCAGTTTGCCACCACGTATCGACAACCGGACAACGCCCGCCGCCGATATTTTTGTAATACCACATCCATGCTTCTGGATTAATTGGTTCGCCGACTGAGCCGAGCAGGCGGAGCGATGAGAGATCGTGTTTCGCGACCCATTGGTCGCCCCAACGAATAAATGCGCGGATCGCCGTTGGCGCGGTATAAAGAATGTTCACCCGATATTCTTCGATGATTTTCCAGAACCTGTCCGGTTCCGGCCAATTCGGCGCGCCTTCGTACATGACTGTTGTCGCGCCGTTGGCGAGCGGGCCATACACGATGTAGCTATGGCCCGTGACCCAACCGACATCAGCCGTGCACCAATAGATATCCTCATCTCGAATGTCGAAGACATATTTAGTAGTTGAGTAAACGCCGACTAAATAACCGCCGGTAGTGTGAAGGATGCCTTTTGGTTTCCCGGTAGAACCACTTGTATAAAGGATGTAAAGGGGATGCTCGCTGTCGACGGGCACGGGCGGACAGTTCGCGTCGACATATTCCAGTTCGCGATGCCACCAGACGTCGCGGCCTTCCTCCATGTGAATCTCGTTTCCTGCGCGACGGAAAACGATAACGCGCCGGGCTGACGTGCCATCACGGAGTGCCTCATCAACGTTTTTCTTCAACGGCACAATTCCGCCGCGCCGATATGAGCCATCGGCTGTGATCACGGCGATTGCGCCGCTGTCGGCAATTCGACCTCGAATGCTGTCGGCGCTAAATCCGCCGAAGACTACTGAGTGCACCGCACCGATCCGCGCGCATGCGAGCATGGCAACCGCGGCCTCAGGAATATTCGGGAGATAAATGATGACGCGATCGCCTTTTTTTATGTTGTTTCGTTTCAGCACATTTGCAAAGCGGCAAACTTCGCGATGCAGCTGTTGATAGGTAAGCGTACGTTTATCACCGGGTTCGCCTTCCCAGATAATCGCCGCCTTGTTCCGGCGTGCACTACCTAGGTGCCGATCGAGGCAATTTTCCGAAATGTTGAGTTTGCCGCCGACGAACCACTTCGCGAACGGCGCTTTCCATTCGACTACCTTTTTCCATCTTGCGCGCCAGACCAGCTCGCTCGCTTCGCGCGCCCAGAATTTTGCCGGCTGGCGGATTGATTCTCGGTACATCCGCTGATATTGCGCGAGGCTTTTGATTCGTGCGTTTTTTGCAAAATCTGTTCGTGGTTTAAAAATGCGTTTCTCAACCAAGTGCGACTCGATGTTCTCGTGCATGAGCAGTCCCTAATATGCCGAAGAAATTCTCAGGGCAAGATCGTGTAAGGTAAAAAGTTGAAAAGTTAGAACGTTGCGGAGGGCGCGGCCTCTGTAATCTTTTAACCTCGTAACTCTTGGAATTGCTTTAAAGCCATGATCGAGCCGCCAAATGACGATTACTTCATGCGCGAAGCACTGCGTCAGGCGCTAAAAGGATCCAAAGCTGACGAAGTGCCGGTCGGTGCGATTGTGGTGCGCGCGGGAAAAATCGTTGGGCGCGCCTATAACCAGGTTGAATTGCTCAAGGATGCTACTGCTCACGCCGAAATGCTGGCGTTAACTCAGGCCGAGGCTGCTGTTGGCGATTGGCGCCTGACCGATTGCGATCTTTACGTGACTAAGGAGCCGTGTGCGATGTGCGCAGGCGCGCTCGTCCACACACGAATCCGACGTGTGATTTTCGGTTGCACGGATCCCTCCGCGGGGGCTGCGGGAAGCGTGATCAACCTTTTGCAAATGCCCGGCTTCAATCATCAGTGCGATATCGCGTCCGGTGTCTTGCAGAACGAATGCGCGGCAGTTTTGCGGGATTTTTTCCGTAAACGGCGCGAAGAACGGGGCCCGGGTTCTGTCTAGCGGTCAAGCCAACCCGATCCGAGCACTTTCAAATTTTTTCCGCTCCTCGCGCGGGGAATCCTAACGAAGCCCTTCGAAAGGTAACAAACGCGTTACTTTTCCGATACGGTTTAGAGGGTTGGCTGCGCTTGACAACACGAAAATCCTCCTAGCCTCAAACAAGGAGGAATTCATTATGAATACTAATACTATTGGATTTTGGGCACTAGCCGCGCTGGCTGCGAGTGTGCTTGCTGTGCCGACAGCGTACTCGCAGGCGGAGCTTCTAGCCAACCAGCGCACGGAGCGTTTTTCCGCAAGGCTCAGCGGAGCGGAGGAGGTACCTCCCATTAATACCGCTGGTACAGCCGACTTCGAGATGACGAATCAGCAGGGCACGATCACGTTCTCGTTAACCTTCTCCGACTTGTCATCGCCCCTTAGCGTGGCCCACCTGCACTTCGCACCTGGCAAGGTCGCGGGGGGCGTCATGATATTCCTATGTGGCGGCGGCGGTCAACCGGCGTGCCCGGCGACAATTGAAGGAACCATCACGGGAACCATCACGGCGGCAAATGTCACCGGGCCTACCGTCCAGGGCGTTAACGCGGGCGATCTCGACTCCGCTTTGGAAGCCGTGCGCGACGGTCTATCCTATGCCAACATGCACACAGCAAACTTCGGCGGCGGCGAGATTCGCGGTCAAGTTCGTCGAGGCGCGGGGCACGGTAGAGGAGGTGAGTGATCCACTGTGAAGTGACTATTAACCATCGGGTGCGCTGACTGAAGCCGAGCGGACTCACATCGATCTGACAGCAGTCAGAAGTGTGCATTCATTCCGGTGAGGTCATCGCGAGTCCGCTGCATCCTTCTCGAACCTGGGGATCAGACGGTGTGTTTCATGCGCCACAAAATCTTGAAAAGGGCGGTCATGGAGTCTCTCCATGCACCATGCACCATCTGAAAAGTTTTTCTCCGGGGTTGGAAAGCGTTTTGTTTCGCACAGTCTTTCTCGGTTGTCGAGTCCCCGATTAATTTTCGTGTGGCGATATTGAGGCAATCATGAATTTGCGGAGTGATCAATGCAGATTGTGGGTTGACTGATCCAGTGAATGGTTTCTAATTACGGACTCTCTCGTCCTCTCCACGGTGTGTGATTCGGGGCAGTTTGATAGTCACCGGGTATTCACGCCGTTTCACGGAAATAGCCATTGCTCCAATATGAGAAGAACCCACGCTACAACACCAATCGAAATTATCGGAATCGCCGGAGGACTAATGATCATGTCTGCTTTTGCGATCGGGGAACTTGAATCGGCGACCCCGACCATGAAAGTCCCCGGTGACTATCCGTATGAAGAAACCGTGCGCATTCCGGCGCCCCCGACCATTTCCGAATCATCGGTCCTACCCACGCCTGCTCCTTTTCCCTATCCTGAATCGGCACCCGCACAATTGTCTGTTCAGGATCGCGATTCACGAACGGGAAATACCCGGCGCCCAATAACGGCGAAAGCTGTGCGCGAGGCAGCATTCAAATACAATGGAGTGCCTGATTTCTGTGAATTTCTGGCAGCACTTCCTGCTAACGTCAGTGTGTTCGATCCAAAGCTCGGAAGGATACGCACACTTGTAGAGGGAAGCCACGTAATACCCAAAAATGTGACGTGGCTTCGTAAACGTCAGCAAGCCGGTCCGAAACCAAACGACCGAACCCTCGTCTCAGTCGAAGAACTCGGCACGGGGATTCCAGGGATTTGATCAACCTTTAGGTCGCCGTCAAAGAAGCGGACGGCCATCGGACATCGGTTGTGTTTAGCGGTTGCTGAAAGACGCAGAGGCGGGATTTGCGTGTTAACTGGTTTTTGCAGCGCCCGTCATTGGCCGCTATGCGGCAGTTGGCGTCTTGGGTCGTCACGTTTTAAGCGGGCCGGGATTGCGGTTGCGGTAGCTGTCCGCCAGAATCGTTCAACGATGAAGATGACCATATTTAAGGGCAGCGAGATCGAGGTAGAAAAAGAAATCAACAACTGGCTAAAAACCGAGCGGATCAGCAAAATTCGCCACGTTACGCACGTAAATTCCGGCGGAATGGTGTACATCACTGTTTGGTGGCACCACTTGGATGCAGGTAAAAACGCGCCGATTACGCACGGACTCTCTTGATACGCATGGCGCTCAATTCGATGCTCTGCGCGATTGGAGCGCAACCCGCAGGTGGCGTCACTTTTAATCTGCCTCGCTAGGATTCGAACCTAGACAGAGAGATTCAGAGTCTCTAGTGCTACCATTACACTACGAGGCAAGAGCAGATCAGAAAACCCGAAATTCGAAGTCGAAATCCTAAACAACCTCAGAAAATACGGAAATGATCAAAACGGCAAAGCGTGTTCTCACGGATTTTTGCGATTTGGACTTTTGATATTCGGATTTGTTTCAATATTCGGGATTCGGATTTCGATTTTCTGTCAGTTGCTGAGAACGACTTCTTCGCCTTCGCGTGCGCTGTCCACCTCAAGGTGTTTTCCTCTCTCGCGGATTAGTTGCCGCGCATCGTCCACGATGGCATCAAGCATTCCATCGTCATGACTTGGGTCATGATGAAAAAGTAGGAGCCTGCGGACTTTGGCGTCGAGGGCAAGCAAAACGGCGCTGGAAACCGAACCGTGTCCCCATCCGACGTGATTTTCGTACTCTGCGTCGGTGTATTGTGCGTCGAGAATCAGAATATCGCTGCCCTGAAGAAATTCGACGAGACCGATTCGCTCCTCTGTCGCAGTCTTTTTCGCTTCTTCCGGACTCAGGTCATTAGCCTTCGCAGCGTGTAAAAATCGGTAGGGCTCGTGATCCGGCAGAAAAGCGATTGAGCCGGCACTGGTGAACAGGCGATAACCAGCGCAAACGCCTGGATGATTTACGAACCTGGCGCGCACTTGCACTTTGCCCGCCGAGAACTCCATCTCGGTTAATTTCTTAATATCGATCGTGGCGGAAAGCTCGCGCATCGCGATGGGAAAAAATGGCGCCTTCATCGGCTCAGCCATGATTTCGCCAAAGCCCATATCGACGCCGTCATAGCCGCGCACACGGATTTCATTTTTCTTCTCGTATGCTGGGGCAAAGAAGGGCAATCCCTGAATATGATCCCAATGAGCATGCGTGATCAACAGTGAGAGCTTTATCGGTTGCGACTTGAATTCTTTTTCCAAAGCGAGCCCAAGGGGACGAATCCCGGAACCGGCATCGAGCACGATAATTTCGCCATCCGCGCGCAGCTCGACGCATGTGGTGTTGCCGCCGTAGCGCAGTGTGCCCTGGCCCGGTACCGAAATGGAACCGCGCGTCCCCCAAAACTTGAGTCGTGTGGGCGAGGCTGAAACGCTAGGCATGGCGTGGAGAGCGCCCGACTTTGCCACGCGCTTTTGACGAAACCAAGCGTTTTTAGCCTACAATGGCAGGGAACTCGTGGCGCCCGCGCTCTAGAAGAAAATCGGGATGATCAAGATCGCCAGAATATTGACGACTTTGATCATCGGATTGATCGCAGGACCAGCGGTATCTTTGTAGGGGTCGCCGACAGTATCGCCTGTTACCGATGCGGCATGCGCGAAAGAGCCTTTGCCGCCAAGATTTCCTTCTTCGATAAATTTTTTCGCATTGTCCCATGCGCCGCCGCTGCTGGTCATGGCGATGGCGACAAACAATCCGGTGACGATCGTGCCTACAAGTAAACCGCCGAGCACGACAGGCCCCAGCGGCTTAATCATTGCGACTGCCACGACAAAAACCACCGGCAAAAGCGCGGGCACAATCATCTCCCGCAGCGCTGCTTTGGTCACAATGTCCACACATGTGCCGTAATCGGGCGTGTCTTGGCCCGTCAAGATTCCCGGTTTCGCTTGCAACTGACGCCGTACTTCGCGCACAACTGCGCCCGCGGCTTTGCCGACCGCATCCATGCTGAACGCAGTGAAGATGAATGGCAAAAGTCCGCCGATAAAAAGCCCGATAATAACTTTCGGATCCGTGAGCGAAAATTGGAATACGAACGGTTCGCCGTTTCGCGTGACGTGCGTTTTGAGTTCCTCGACGTACGAGCCGAATAAAACGAGGGCGGCCAATCCAGCCGATGCGATGGCGTAACCTTTGGTCACCGCTTTCATCGTGTTGCCGACGGCGTCGAGCTCGTCTGTTACACCACGGACTTCTTTCGGCAAATTGCTCATGACCGCGATGCCGCCTGCGTTGTCTGTGATCGGTCCGAACGAATCGAGCGAGATGACAATTCCCGCCATCGACAACATCGACATCACTGCAATTGCGATTCCGTAAAGGCCGCCAAAATGAAAACTGACCAGAATGGCAATGCCGATAAAACCGACCGGCAACGCAGTGGCGTGCTGGCCGACCGCTAATCCGGCGATGATATTCGTGGCGTGGCCGGTTTCCGAGGCACGCGCAATTTTTTGCACCGGCGCGTGATGCATCGACGTGTAGTAATTGGTAATGACCACGACGACTGCCGTCATGACTAAGCCGACTACTGACGCCCAGTAAAGTTGTGTAGGTGTGCGCATCTCGCCGGCGATGTTTAGACCGTTTGGAAACAAATAATGTGTGGTCGGCCAGAATAAAATCGCGGAGACGATCGCGCTGGCAACCACTGCGCCCATGAGAATATTCGCCGGTTTGCCGTTGGCGACGTTGACGAACACGACACCACAGATCGCGCCGAGCACAGAAATTCCGCCGAGCACAAATGGGTAAACAACCGCTGCTGGATTTCCCGCCAGCGTCAGCGCGCCGACAAGAACGGCTCCGATCAGACTGACCGCATAAGTTTCGAAAACGTCCGCCGCCATGCCCGCGCAATCGCCCACGTTGTCGCCAACGTTATCGGCAATCGTCGCCGGATTGCGGGGATCATCTTCTTCCAGGCCTTTCTCGATTTTGCCGACGAGATCGGCGCCGACGTCGGCGGCCTTGGTATAAATGCCGCCACCGAGTCGCGCGAACACGCTAATCAAACTCGCCCCGAGCGCGAGTCCCACCAAACTGCGAATCGCCATGTCATTTCCGACGATTTTGCTGGCGAGCGTATAGAAGATCGAGACGGAAAGGAGTGCAAGACCGACCACGAGCAAACCGGTTACCGCGCCGCCGTTGAACGCGATGCGCAAGGCAGCGGTGCGCGAGTGGGTCGCCGCTTGCGTCGTACGCACATTCGCAATCACTGCGATGCGCATTCCAATGAAACCGGCTGCGAGGGAGCAAAACGCGCCGACTACAAAACCAATCGCCGTGGGATGATCTTTGAAAATGAAAAGCAGCACGAAGATAATCGCGGCGATCACGCTGATGGTGATGACCTGCCGATTCAAATATGCTTTTGCGCCTTCTTGGACTGCGGCCGCAATCTGACGCATCTTTTCGTTGCCGGCCGAGGAGCGGCTCACGATCGCGATCAAGCAGAGGGCAAACGCCAACCCAATTACGGCGCATACCATCGACAGTGGCACGCCCGAATCGAGAATCGTTAGGCCAAGTAAAATGCTCATGAACGTTCCGGCTGAAAGTTGGGGAGTTTAGTAGGTTTTTATCCGGTCGCAATTCGTTATTTCTGAGTGCGCGCTGTTATCCTGATCCCGCAGCCGCGGCAAAAGGATCCCACATAGACCAGTTGATTACCCAGGCAGGTCGGAGGCACAAAGTAAAGCAGGAATGTCCTTTGCCGTCTGTGCGGCGATCTTGGGATGACGACCAGGGTTACGTTCGGGGGATAGCCAACTGCCTACAATTCGAAAAACGTCTGCAAACGGCGCAGGAAAGTGGCCCTGTATTCGCGCTCTTTTCTTGCGCTCTGGCTGTGGGAAACCGCCTCTTTCAGCAGACCTTCAGTTTCCATTTTCCGTTTGGCGAGTAGTTCGCTGAGCCGCTCGAGGCAATCAGGCGAAGCGCGGAGCAGCTCTGCCATTACTGGCTTGCCAATCTCCATCACCTGGCAATCGCTCTGGGCGCGCACCGTTGCCGTTCGATGTTCGCCGGTGAGAAGAGACATCTCGCCGAAACAATCGGGCGCCTTTAAGGTAGCCACGGAAATGGAAGTGCCATTTTTCGAGATCGACACTTCTGCTGTGCCCCTCAACAACACGAACATCGAGTCGCCCTCGGCGCCTTCCCGGATCACACGCTCGCCGCGACCAAAATGACTGACCTGGGACTGCTGCACCAGGCTCTCGATCTGCTCATCCGACAAGCACTCGAACAAAGCTTCCGAGCGCAAAATCGCCCGGGCTTCCTGGTATTCTTCGTGTGTTGATGCAGCCGCTTTGCGTTCCACCTGCAACGTGCGAATCGGGAAGGGGATGGTAATGCCCTGGCGTTTGAGCTCGTACCAAACGTTGGTGCGAACGGTATCGTTGATTTCGTTGATTCGGGCGTGATTGCCCATATAAAATTTGATCTCGTAGATCATAGCCGAATCGGCAAAGTCGACCAAAAACACCCTTACTTTCGGTTCGGGCAGGACGCCTTCCGCCGTCGAAGCCGCTCGGAACAGCGTATCCTTCACGCGATTAGGCGGATTCTTGTACTCAATCCCAACGCGAATCCGCATGGCATGGACCTCGGTCGGGTAATGAAGATTGACGATAGTGTGGCTCACCATCACGTTGTTCGGGATGTCGAGGTAAATGGCGTCGTTGGTGCGCAATCGCGTCGAACGCCAGTTGATTTCCATCACCTCGGCGAAGCGGTCATCTACCTGTAACCAGTCGCCTACTTTGTACGGGCGATTAATCTGGATCGATACGCCTCCGATAATGCCGGCGAAGAGATTCTGTCCGGCGAAGCCAAGGATGATTGCAACTACTCCGGAACCCGCGAGCAGCCCTTTCAACTGTGCTTCGGCATGGTAGCCGTAACTGAGAATCAACAGCAATACGATCAGAAAAATGATCCCGCCTACGACTTCACGAAGAAAATGCGGGATTGGCGTGTGCCGTTTCTTTTCGAAATAAAAATCCCAAACGTATCGGTTCAACAGCGCGACCACCAGCGCCGTGCTCAACAGAATTACAGCTGTACCGACATGATTTCGCCAGGATGCATGGACACCGTAAATGCTAATGGACGCATAGAATGCCAGGATTAGGCAGAAAAGCCGGAATAGCAGGCCAAGTCGTACTCCGGCACGCCGCTTGAGGAAGCGACCCGCCCAGAGCGCGACAAAAAACGTTCCAACAAATACGAGCGCCGTGATGGCAGCCCGCTCTGCTTCCGACAGTCCGCTAAACATCGAGTGAGTAGTATATCAGAAGAGGACAGCCGGAACAGACTTCTTGTGTCATGCGGCAAGGATGGATCTCTTCGCCCTGAACGCGGCCTACGAGCGCGGCGCAATCGCGAGCCACGCCCAGCCTGCAAGAAAACAGAGACCGCCGATGGGCGTAATCGCTCCCAGCCACCGGATATTTGTCAGCGCCATCACATAGAGACTGCCACTAAAAATGAAAATACCAGCAAACAGTAACCACCATGTGCTTCGATTCGCAGCGCCGAAAAGCGCAAGCACCAGGAGCGCAAGCGCGTGAATAAAATGATAAAGCACAGCCTTGTTCCAGACATCGAGCATTCCGTGCGTTTCAAGTATTTGCTTGAGACTGTGAGCCCCGAAAGCACCGAGTGCGACGGCAAGAAAACAGAGCAGAGCTGCAATCCGAATATTTGTCATGTCGAGCGGAATCGAGAGTTCTCTTGAAACTTTGCAATCAATCTGCAACAAATTTCATTTTGATCGAATCCGACGCGTCGCCAACTTGTTTTTTAGGAGATTGCTAGAAGAGCGAATACAACGACGAACCGGGACTTTATGACTATTGGGCAAGCGTTGCTCTCGTTCACTTTAGCCGCCGGTTTGCTGACCATCACTCCGGGGTTGGATACGGCTCTGGTTCTGCGAACCGCTGCCGTAGAGGGTGGGAAACGGGCCATGCTCGCCGGCATAGGCATCTGTTTCGGTTGTTTGCTTTGGGGCGCAGCGGCTTCTTTTGGATTAAGCGCACTGCTGGCAGTTTCCAGTTTCGCCTACAACATGCTCCGAATTGTTGGCGCTATCTATCTGAGTTATTTGGGAATCAAATTGTTTGTTCGCGCATTCGCCGGCACTTCTGCACACAGCACGGCTGAACCAGTCTTGCAGGAACATAAAGGCGGAGACGGTTCTCTATGGTTGAGACGTGGCTTGTTAACGAACCTTCTCAATCCAAAGATTGGCGTCTTCTATCTGAGCTTCCTGCCACAATTCATTCCGCCAGGCGTACAGGTTTGGTCGTTCAGCATTTTCCTCGCGTTAATTCACGCGGCAGAAGGCCTCCTTTGGTTTTTGCTGTTAACAAACGCAACTGAATGGCTATCGAGCTGGCTAAAGCAACGTCGTGTGGTCATGGCGATCGACAGTGCAATGGGCGCTATTTTTATAGGGTTTGGTCTTAAGCTCACATTCGAAAAAGCGCGCTGAGTACGCGAATCGGTTAAATACTCTCGCGCGATTCAATTGCCGATTTACACTTTGTCTTATGGCGGCTTGGTTCTGGTACGCGGTCGTCGCGGCTGTGCTTTATGGCGCACATCAAATCTTCACCCGCATGGCAGCCGAACGCATTGGCGAAGGCCTCGGTGGTTTCATTGTCGAAGCCAGCGCCGCATTATCGATCCTGATTTATCTCGCAATTTTGGGGTTCAGCGGGCGGTGGAATCAAAAATTCAGCGCAGCCGGGTTCAATTATTCTCTGCTTACCGGTATCTGTGTCGGCGCTGGGACAATTGCATTCTTCGTTCTTTTTCAAAAAGGCGGTCCGCTCTCTTCGGTTCCAGCCATTTTGGCTGGCGGCGCGGCGATCATGGCCATCGCTGGCATCTTGTTTTTCCGCGAATCACCATCATGGGAGCGAATCGTTGGCATCGCGTTCGCCATGATCGGTTTATTTTTGCTGCGCAAGTAGAAATCAAATTTGTGATCATTTTGTAAGAAGCTGCAATCCGATGTCATCGCATGCGTGATTGCGGTGCGCATTCAATTCCCACGTGCCACGGATACTGAACGCAACGTCGAAACGATCCCACTTTGTTTGGGTGCATTGCGAACAACTTAAACGGCCCTTTCACAGAACCGGCGCCGATTATAGATTACAGGCTCCGAATCTGCGCCGCGTCGCGAAGGTCATCGCGGGGGCTGCGGCTAACCGAACCCAAAAACTAATGCACGCACGTGATTCAAACCTCGAGGAAATCGCCATTAAGGTTCCGCAGGTTACGCTTGCGTTCTGGATCGTTAAGATCCTCGCGACAACGCTCGGGGAAACCGGCGGCGACGCTGTCACCATGTCGTGGCTCGGCGAAACGACCCCTGAGGCGCAGGGCACCGGCTATCTTATTGGCACGGGAGTATTTGGCGTCATTTTTGTCCTCGCAGTCCTGGTGCAGATCAGGGCCAGAAAATTTCACCCGTTCCTTTACTGGTTAACGATTGTCGCAACGACGACGGTCGGCACGACCCTGGCCGATTATTGCACACGGT
>Ga0193709_1000534_pt1 | contig 13007 bp, 8 predicted proteins | sample H3c2metaG_FD_160571 | JGI IMG/M metagenome (GOLD analysis project Ga0193709, IMG submission 160571) | Soil microbial communities from a riparian zone of the East river system, Colorado, United States - H3c2 | ecosystem: Environmental > Terrestrial > Soil > Riparian zone | place: USA: East River... | reverse complement strand
CGGGAACGTTCGCGATGCAGATTGATGCGAAAGCGGCCGAGGCCTTCGATGCGGTAGGAGGAATCAGCAATGCCGGTTTCGCGGAAGCGATCGAGTGCGTGCGATGAAAGCGCGGGAAGGACCGCTTCTTCGATTTCAGGGCCATCGAGAGGGCTGGAGGAAATTTTTCGCACTTCGCCGTCGACGCGGATGCAGGGCGGAGCGCCCTGCACTAGAAGCAGGTCGCTGCCCCGGCGACTGACCAGGCCGGTGAGCCAGCGGTCAAGGCGGGCGTTGAGGGCAGAGTCATCGGAAGCGTCCGGACTGGCCAGCGAACGTGCGACTTTATCGAGGTCGGAGGAATCGTGCATGCGGACACCTGCTAAAAATGATTCGCGCGGCCAGCCGGATGGGGCAAGCGGCAGGCAGACTCGGAATGGCGATTTGTAGGGCGTGACTGCGTTGCTTAAGAGCGTGGCCCTAGCGCGTGGAGTGTGCCGCAAAAGAGCGGCGCGGTCTATAGAAAGATATTTTTGCTGGAAGCGAGAGGCGATCGCGGGAATTGCTGCGCTTAAGAAAAGCAAACCGTGGGTGGTTGCCCATCCACGGCCGCTGCACCTGGTGCGTTGCGGAGGAAAGAAAGCTTAGCGACGGAAACCGCCATGGCCAAAACCGCCATGGCCAAAGCCGCGATGGCCGAAGCCTCCACCCCAATAGCCACCGTAGAAGATCCCTACCGAGGGCCCGTAGTAGCCATAGTAAGGTCCGCAACCCCAATAAGGACTGCAGCCCGCGTAATAGGGTGGGTAGGAGGCGGGGTAACCGCCCGCGTAACCGCTGGGGCGCGGCCGGAGCGAGCGCGAATTGCCATAGTCATCGGAACCGACGGGCTGAAAGGCCTGGCGGCTGTTTTCGGTTGAGATGGTGACGGGTTCTTTGATTCGGAAGCTCAAGCGCGCTTCCGGGCCGAGTACCGTGGGCTTGCCGCGGGTCAGAAGAACTGCAGCGATACCAGCGGCGGCGCCAGCTCCGGCGCCGATGCCGGCTCCTTCGCCGCCATTGGCTGCGGCGCCGATAATGGTGCCGACTCCGGTTGTGCCGGCGATTGCGGCAGTGTCAGCTCCGTGCGAAGTGCCGGCGGAACCGTTCCACAGTTCGGTTACCAGCGGAAGTTGCTGACCGTCTACTACCGTAATGTCGCTGAGAGTGAGCCCGAGCTGCGAAACACCTTTAACGCGTCCGGCTTTTTTGGCTGAGGTTACGGCGCCCACCACCGTTTCTCCGCGGCGGGCAACGACCCAGCCGTTGACGACGATCGGTTGATCTAATGTGGCGGTGAAGCCTTCACCAGCGTGGCTATGGTCGCTCGATAGCGGCTCGTTGAGGCGAATGAAAATAACTTTGCCAGCGGGAATGGTGATCGTTCCAGGCAGATCTGCAACCGCTTGGCGTCGCGGATACGGCCGACGATTCCGCTGCCGGGGGCCGGCGTCATCGTTCGCATTCTGGTCACGATCCTGATCAGGTTCGGCTTGTGTGTTTTGCGGAATGTTGTCGCGCGAGATCACACGGCGCTGATCCTGCTGCGGAGGAGGGTTCTGGTCGTCTAGGGGTTGCGCTTGCTGCGGTTGTTGATCGGCGTTCGCAGGGTCCTGCGCGAAGGCGCGCGGAGAGGCGAACAACGTCAGCGAAGCCGCAACGGCGAAGAGCGAAATCGAGCGGGCCGTAGGCAAAAAAGCGACTTGCAGACGCTTGTTTAAATCCAACATTTTCAGTGCTTTATCCATGGTTATGTCCTCGGGCATCGGACCTCTCGTCCGGAGCATGCCATTCTGTATAACACAACCATTGGATGGAAGTTGCAGGCTCTGGGATGCACGCCGTCCATAACCAAGTTGCGATGTGTCGAATTGCATAAGGACAGGAAGTATTGGAGAGACTTGCCTGTTGCAAGGGAATCTCTTGCTAGCGGCGATTCCTTAGAGATGCAAGCTAGAGATTACTTCCGCGGCTAGTTGTTGCGGTGAACGCGATACGTCGAGGGCCAGAGCGTTCGGCGGCTCTTCGAGGTCAGCGAACTGGCCGGCGAGAATGTCTTCGCCTGCGAAGTGGCCGTGGCGGAATTCGATGCGCTGGCGCATGACGCCGTAAGTTCCCCGGAGATAGACGATCCGCGTGTCCAGCTCTCTGGAAAGCAAGTCGCGGTAGCATTGCTTTAAAGCCGAACAGGCCAAGACGATGTTTTCGCCCGATTGCGTCTGGTGCTGGAGTTCTGTGTGAATTTTTTCCAGCCAGGGAAGCCGGTCGGCGTCGGTCAGCGGAATGCCGTGGTGCATTTTGTCGATGTTGGCCGGCGAGTGAAAATCATCGGCGTCGAGAAAGGTCCAGCGCAGTCGAGCGGCGAGTATTTTGCCCACCGTGGTTTTTCCTGCTCCGGTTGTGCCCATCAGAAGGACGACCATGGAATGAGCGAGAGCGACGGTCGACTCAGGAGCGGCGCAGTGTGAGTAGAGAAATCTCTGGCGGCACACCGAGCCGGACCGGAGCGCCCACCGTGCCAAGCCCACGATTCACATAAATTGCCGAGTGCGGCCCCTGCAGCGCGGCGGCATGCAGGAATTTTTGCGAGGCAACGGTTTTCGCCGGAGTGAAAAGCGGACGAAGGTACAAGCCCGCGATGTAGTCGGTAATGAAGCGCGCGGGGCTCAGACGATGATCGAGAATTTCGACTTGAATCTGGCCGCCGTGAGTGTGGCCGGCGAGGGAAAGTTCGATGCCCAATTCCGCGGCGCGATTGAATGAATTGGGATTGTGGGAGAGCAAGATATTGCGAAAGTCTTTACGGATCAGCGACTCGATACCGGTCAAGGCAGAGACCTTGCGGCCGCCGGAAGCGCGTTCGCGCTGGTAATCTACTCCGATCAAATTCAGTTGCGCGCCGTTGAAAGTGATCAAAGCGTTCTCGTGGCGCAAGAGCTTCATGCCCTGCTGGGCAAATAAATCTTGCGCACGGTCTTCGGCGTCCGCATAAATTTCATGATTGCCGTTGCAGCCGTAAATGCCCAGCGGGGCGGAGAGGCGGCGTACTTCTTCTATACATTCCTCGAGCGGGTCGCCGGCGCCGGTGATGAAGTCTCCGGTGACAACAGCTAGATTGGCGCCGAGACCGTTGGCCATATCAACCGCGCGGCGGACTTGTGCGCGCGGCATGTAACCGCTCATATGAATGTCGCTGAGCTGAACGATGGTCAGGCCATCGAGAGCGGCAGGAAGATTGGAAATTGGAATATCCACGCGGTGGATCTGATAGTTCAAGCGCTCGGCCGCAAAGCCATACATCGCTCCGAGAAAAGGCGCTGCGCCGGCAGCGGCGGTGGCGGTTTTGAAAAAATAGCGCCGGCCGGGATCGATGGGTTGTTCTTCATCGCCGGGTGCTGAGGCTGGCTGGTTGCGCGTTTTGAAGAATCGCCAGACGCGGTCCAGTGCGTGAACGCATTTCACCGCCAGATACGCAAAGAGCGCGCTGAAGAACCACAGCCCGGCCAGCACATTCAGAAAAGTTCCGCGAGGGATGATGCTGCCGTGACCGTTACGAAGCGAGTCGACCAGGCTGACAATGATGAGGAGAAGTCCAATTACATAGAGTGCACGGATTCCGAGTCGCAGCAGCTTAGTGCCCCAACGACTGCTCCAACGCCAGAGCGAGCGATACCAAAAGCGCTGCGAAAGGAACAGCACCAGGAGCAATGACAAAAAGATAGTGGTACGCAGAATGAACCAGGAAAGCTGCACTCGGTGAGGCCTCCAGCGAACTGCCTTTAGTTTAGCATGCGCCCGGGGTCATCCAGTTTGCACGTGCGCCGGCGGGGTTCCATCAGTAAGATGCTGGCGGCGGAGGGACCGTCAACCGGGCTTACATCCTGGCCGGACAGCCGTCGAAGGATGCAGCAGCCCCGCCGCAGGACTCGAAGTGTGGACTGCGCAAACCGGGGCATCGAAGGAGAGAGAAATGAATCGAATGAAAGTTATAGCGGGATTGTGCGCGGTAGCATTTCTGGCGGCGATGCCGGTCGTCGCACAAACCGATGCCAACAAAGCGAAAGAGCCAGCGAAGCCGGCTTTGGGTCCGTCGGCGGCGATCATCGAACAGTGGAACGACATTGGGCGCAAGCTGGTCGCAATGGCGGAAGATTTTCCTGAAGACAAGTATGAATACAAACCAAATCCGGATTCGCGGACCTTTGCCGCGAATCTGATACACGTTTCCGCGTCGATGTACTACTTCACGGATTTGGCGCAAGGCAACAAGCCGCGGTATTCGGACGATCCGAAGCGCGATGAACTGAAAACCAAAGCGCAAGTGGTGGCTTTCGTAAAAAAGTGCGTGGCGGATGGAGCAGATGTGCTGAAAGCCAAAGGCGATGCCGCGTTGCCGACACCGATCAATGCGGGTGGACCGAGGATGACCAGCTATGGCGATCTGGCTTACGGCCTTATTGAGCATTCGGGCGAACACTACGGGCAGCTGGTGGTGTATTACCGCAACAACGGACTGGTGCCGCCAGAATCGCGGCCGAAGAAGTAAGTTCAGGGGACTCCTGGAGCAAATCGTCGAGCCGGAGGAGCAGTTCTCCTTCGGCTTGTTTTTTTGTTGCCATCAGCTGGCGGCAGCGGAGCTCGGTTTGCCCATAAGCAGTGCTTTCAGTTGTTTCGGATCGCTGGTCGGCGGGAAGCAGGTGTTGCCGGCGCAAACGATTGCCAGGGCCTTTCCTTTCGGAAGGTGTGGCAAGGTTTCGCGAAGAGCAAGCGGCAAGGCGGGTGCGGAGTCCGGCCGTACCCGCAAGACGGACTTGGCGAAGCGGAACACAGAATTTGCCGCGGATTCGAGCGCTTTTGCTACGGCATCGTCGGCAGCTCCGGTGATGACGACTTGTGCGGGATGATGCGCGAACAGAGTCGCGGCCAGGCCGTACGTCGCGGCGAACATGCCGTACTGAGGCGCGATTCCGGCGAAGGCTTCCAACGTTTTTTGCGCCCATTGCTGGTATTTCGCTTCGCCGGTGAAAGCATGCATGCGAATCAGCGCGATTGCGGCCACGGAGTTGGCGCCGGGCGTGGGCGAATCCTGCAGTGGTTTGCGACGGACTTCGAGGCCGCCCATGGGCGGTGCGTCGGATGAGCGATCGAAAAATCCGCCGCTCTCGCTGTGGCCATATTTTTCGACGGCGATATCCATGGTGCGCTGCGCGGCGCGAAAATACTTTTCATTGAGAGTCGCTTCGTAGCTGTCGAGCAGCGCGAGCACGCCGAAAACCTGATCGTCGAGCGATCCGTCGAGCGGTGGAGGGCCGATGCGATGCGCAAATCCTTTTTCTTCAGACCACGCTTCGGCTAGCATGCGGTCCATAGTTTTTAACGCGAACGCGCGGCAACCGAAGCCCAGCGAATCCTGGCAGACGCGGGCGGATTCAAGATACGCCGAGACAAACATGGCGTTCCAACTGGCGTAAAGCGTTTTGTCGACGTAGGGCGTGGGGCGAGGCAAGCGCGCCGCCAGCATTTTTTCCCGGGCGCGCGCAATCGTCAGGCGCACCACGGATTCTTCGGTTGCCAGTTGTGCCGCGATGTCTTTCGCTTCCCGCGCGATCCACAAAACATTTTTTGCCGGGTTATGGTGCATCTCGCCCTGTGCTTCCACGTCGTAATACAACTCCATTACGCGCGCTTCATCTGGGAAGAGCGCGCCACGCAGCTCGTCCAGCGTCCAAGTGAAGTAATCGCCGTCATCGTCGAGAGAATAATCCGCGTCCTGGCTGGCGTAAAATCCTCCTCGCTGCTGATCGGACAAAACTTCGTTTACCCAGGTGATGATGCCTTCGGCAGTTTGCTGCAAAAGCGGATTTTGCGTGACTTGCCAGCCGTGCAGAAAATTTTTCAGCAGTTCGGAATTGTCGTAGGACATTTTTTCGAAGTGTGGCACCAGCCATTTTTCATCGACGGAGTAGCGATGGAATCCGCCGGCGAGTTGATCGTACATTCCGCCGCGCGCCATTTTTTCCAGAGTGCTTTCGGCCATCGCCAGCAAGTGCTTGCCTTGCTCGCCGCCGCTGGTTGCCAAGAGCCGATGCTGTTCCAGGATTAAGTCGAGCGACGAGCAGTGAGGAAATTTGGGCGCTTTACCGAAGCCGCCGTTGCGAATATCGAAAAGCTGCGTCAGCGAACTGATCTGCGAGTCGACTACGGCGAGGTCGAAGACGCCGTGAGCGCCGGTGAATGTTTCGGCTTGCGCGACCGCGTCGGACAGCGAATCCGCCGCGCGAATGAGATCGGGTCGTTTATTTTTGAAAGAATCGGCTACTGCCAGCAGTACGCGGCGGAATCCCGGGCGGCCCATCTGGTCTTCGGGCGGGAAATAGGTGCCGCCGAAAAATGGTTTGCCATCCGGCAGCAAAAATCCCGTCAATGGCCAGCCGCCCTGACCGGAAATGGCGCTGATGGCGGACTGGTAGCGCGAATCGACATCGGGGCGCTCGTCACGATCCACTTTAATCGCCACAAAATGCTGGTTAATAATTTTGCAAATCGCAGGATTTTCGTAGCTCTCGCGATCGATGACGTGGCACCAGTGGCACCACACTGCGCCGATGTCCAGAAGAATTGGCTTGTCCTCGGCTTTGGCACGCGCGAAAGCTTGGTCATTCCATTCGTGCCAGTCAATCGGCTGGTGCGAAGCCGAGCGGAGATACGGACTGGCCGAGTTTTGCAGGCGATTGGGAGAATGTTCAGTCAAGAATGTACTCACCTAAGTGAAAAAAATAAGTTATTTTCAGATCCGCTGCGGCGCGAATTTTATTGGACCGTGTCTCCGGGTCCGGGATCGCGCGGATCGATCGGCTTGCGTCCGGAGAATCCTTCATCCTGGCGGTGATAGTAACGAATGCGATCTTCGCCCAGTTTCCAGCAAAGATAAACTTCTTCGTTGTCGATGATGGAAGGAAAATCCAACAAACCTACATCCAGATCCTTGATCACGCATCCGGTCTCCAGAATACGCTCCAGTGAACTCTTCAAGCTTTCCGCCAGGCGGGTGTGTTCGCGGCGTAGCTTGGCCAGCGCTTCGTACGGCACAATCACTCCGCCCATCATCATAATGCGCGCCGCGACGGCGGAAAGATCGTTGTCCAGGCCGGAAAGTTTTTTGCGGCACTCCATCGCTTCCACCAGAAATGGCTCGAGTTCCTGACGGGCGCGTTCGGCTTCGGTCAGCGTGAAAAGACGTTGCTCTGGCTCCGGAGTGTCGTCTTGTGGGAGTTCGTCGTCTTGATCGGCCATGATTTTCCCTGAGCGGGCGGAACGGGGACTGGCTGTAAGGCTAGCGCAAAGAAAGCATTCGGTCGAGCGCGATGCGCGCAAATTTTCGCGTGCGCTCGTCGACGGAAATCTGGTTGACGACTTTCCCGGCGCCGAGATTTTCCAGAGCCCACAACAGATGCACCGGCGTGATGCGAAACATGGTAGTGCAAACGCACACGCTGGAATCAAGCGACATGACTTGGCGATCTTTTAGCTCTTTGCTGAGGCGATTGACCATGTGAATTTCGGTGCCCACGGCCCATTTCGAGCCGGGCGGCGCAGCTTTGATCGCGCGAATGATGCCTTCGGTGGAGCCGATTTCGTCCGCGGCCTGCGCGACTTCAAATTTACATTCAGGGTGCACGATGACCCGAACGCCGGGATTCTCGCGGCGCACTCTGCCGATTTGTTCCGGCGTAAAGCGCTGGTGTACGGAACAGTAGCCCTTCCACAGAATGACCCGCGCTTTGCCGACGGCTTCCGCCGTATTCCCGCCGAGTTCTTCGTAAGGATCCCACACGATCATTTCCTGCAGCGGAATTCCCATGCGGTAGGCGGTGTTGCGCCCGAGATGCTCGTCGGGAAGAAACAAAACTTTTTCGCCGCGTTCGAAGGCCCAGTTCATTACCGCAGGAGCGTTCGAACTTGTGCAAGCGGAACCGCCGTGTTCGCCAGTGAAGGATTTAATCGCGGCGGTGGAATTCATATAGGTGACAGGAATAATTTTGCTGGTGTCGGCGACTCCCTGGAGTTCATTCCAGCATGCTTCGACCTGGCCAATATCGGCCATATCCGCCATGGAACACCCGGCGCTCAAGTCCGGCAAGACCACGATCTGGTTGCCGCGGCGCAGGATGTCCGCGCTCTCGGCCATAAAATGAACGCCGCAGAAAACGATGTACTTGGCATCGGCATCAGCGGCCTGCTGCGAAAGCCGCAAAGAATCGCCGCGAAAATCGGCGAACTTCACCACCTCGTCGCGCTGGTAGTGGTGGCCTAGGATCACCAGGTCTTTGCCGAGCGCGGCCTTGGCGGCGGCGATACGCTCGTCCAGGGTGTTATCCGGCACCAGTAAATAGCTGTCGAAATCACAGCCCACCCCCTTTTCAATTTCGGGCGCACGCAAAGTTTCGGGTTGTTCAATTCCGATGAGCTGCGTCGAATTCAGGATGGAAGTGAGTTTGCTCATGTTGTGGTTGGCAATCAAGTTGGATGAATCGCGCGGCCGACCAGTTAGCGTCTATAGTAACCGTTTAACCGCCGATAAAAACCATGCTGCGCGATGGCGACACAAAATCCGGCTCGTTGATGCGGTGGCCTTTCTCTTTTTCGTTTACGACCGAACGAATATGAATTGCCAAGTCCTCGTCGCTGGCATTTTCTCTCAGCAATCCGCGCAAATCGTGGTCCTCTTTGCTGAAAAGGCAAGTCCGCAATTTTCCGTCGGCGGTCAGGCGAATGCGCGAACAACGTCCGCAGAAGGGTTGCGTTACCGGAGCGATCAACCCGATCTCGCCCGGAGCACCATCGGCGAAACGATATTTCCGCGCGGTCTCACTGGGTTCGTTGGGAATTTGCAGCAGCGGCCAGCGCGCGTGAATGCGAGCGTGGATTTCCGCGGCGGGCACCAGGGCAGCGCGCGACCAGTGGCGGTCCGCATCCAGCGGCATAAATTCGATGAAGCGCATGATGACGCCGCGTTCGCGCGCAAATTCAGCGAAGGATTCGACTTCGTCATCGTTGAAGCCGCGCACCAGCACTGCATTGATTTTTGCCGGACCCAGACGCGATTTCTGCGCCGCAGCGATTCCCGCCATCACCGAGGAAAAAGTTTTGGTGCGGGTAATTTTTTCAAATTTTACCGGATCGAGAGAATCGAGACTGATATTGATGCGCTTGAGCCCGGCAGCAATGAGGCGGTCGCACCGTTCAGCCAGTTGGAATCCGTTGGTGGTCATCGAGAGGTCGGCAAAACCGGTTTCAGACAGACGCGCGATAAAATCCTCGACCCCCGGGCGTACCAAGGGCTCGCCGCCGGTCACGCGCACTTTCTCGATGCCCAGACCGCGAAACACGCGCCCCAGCCGTTCGAGTTCGGGCCAGGACAAAATTTTGTCATGCTGCTGGTAATTTTCCGGATCGGCGGAACGGCAGTAGATGCAACGGAAGTTACAACGATCAGTAACCGAAATTCTCAAATCGGTAATTTGCCGGCCGAATTTGTCTTGCAGTGTCACGGCGCTAAATGGTCTGAAAAACAAAAAGCCCGATTCTCTTTAGGGCAGGGTTGGTAGGTACAACTTGTTTTTCTAAGGGTTTGTAAAACAAACCCTTAAACCCTGCAACCCTGCTTGGAATCGGGCGCACACCTGGAAGAAACTTCCGGCGCTGCGCTCCTTTCCAACCTAGCCACGCTTGCGAGTGACTGGCGCGAATCTGGCATTTACGCCGGACCGCGTGCGGGAGGCTCGGGCGTTTCCACCTGAACCCTCATCCCCAATATCGAGATCGCCGAGATGGCCATAGGATGTCTCCCCTCTAGGCCGCCCCGGTCGGAGCTACAAGCAAAGTCTACGCCAGCGCGCAGCTCGCTGCAAACTTGCCTAGACGGTTTCCATTGCAGCAATCCACCTAAATTCGCGTTGCTTCAATACGTATTAAGTCGAATTGACTTAACGAGGCTAACTGTATTGAATTGATGCACGCTGCCGGCCGCCGCTCGATGTGTTTCGCAAAGCTTTGCCAGGGGACTCCACAAATGAATCCGAATCGGTTGCACATTCTAGGGATACGAAGAACCGCCTTCGGCCGGCGCAGGCGGGGGCAAGCCGGTCGTCTTGCGTTTCGCGCGGCTCTGGTCATGCTGCTGCTGGCGGCGTTTTTGCCGCTGGCGCAAGCGCAGGTGTCGGCCAGTATCAAGGGTAACGTTATGGACGCCTCCGGCGCCGCGGTTCCTGGCGTGACCGTGACCGTGAAAAATGTCGAGACTGGGGCCATTCGCAGCAGTGTCACGGACGGCGCTGGAAGGTACCTGGTAGTGGCGTTGCAGGTTGGCGAATATGAAGTGCGCGTCAGCAAAACGGGTTTTCGGGATGCCATTCGCAGCGGGATATTTCTGTTCGTCGGGCAGGAAGCCAGTGTCGATCTGCAACTACAAATCGGAACGGTTACATCGCAACTGACGGTACGAAGCGACGCGCCGATGGTGAGTACGTCGACAAAAGACATCAGCGGGCTGGTGAGCGAGCAAGCAATAAAAGATCTTCCGCTGAATGGGCGCAGTTACGATCTGCTGCTTCCGCTGAATCCAGGAATAGCGAATTTCACTTCGCAAAAAACCGGCGGCACGGGAATTTCCAATTCCAGCACTGCCAATAATTTTTCCGTCTCGGGCAATCGCCCGCAGCAGAATTTATTTTTGCTGAACGGAATCGAGTACACGGGCGCCGCGGAAAACAATATGCAACCGGGCGGAGCCAGCGGCGAATTGCTGGGAGTAGATGCGGTGCGCGAGTTTAACGTGCAGCGCGACAATTATGGAGCGGAATTTGGCAAACGGCCCGGCGGCCAGGTGAGCATTGTGACCCAGTCCGGCAGCAATCAGTGGCACGGCTCAGTTTTCGAGTTTTTGCGGAACAACGCGCTGGACGCGAAAAATTTCTTCGATCAGAACTCCGCGCCGCCTTTTCAGCGCAACCAGTTTGGCGCCGCCATCGGCGGACCAATCCAGAACGACAAGACGTTTTTTTTCGCAAACTACGAAGGGCTGAGGCAGAACCTTCATCAGACTTCGGCGGCATTTGTACCCGACCTTCGGTCGCGGGCCGATGCCGCGCCGAGCGTCCAGCCCCTGTTGAATCTGTGGATCACCCCATCAGCAAGCGATCAGGATTTCAGTACGCCTAAGAATCCAGACGGAATTGCGGAAGTATTCAGTAGTCCGCTGCAAACGATTCGCGAAGATTTTGGCACGGTGCGAATTGACCACAATTTTTCCGCCAGAGATTCGCTGGCTGGAATCTATACCGTTGACGATGGCGGCGACGTGACTGCCACACCGGCAAATCCTTACAGCACGGACATTCTTAATTTACGCGCGCAGGTTTTCAGTCTGGAAGAAACTCATGTGTTTTCTCCGACGCTGCTGAACCTGGCGCGCATTGGCTATTCGCGAGCGGGCTATTTTTTCAATGGCGAGCCGACGCCGGGAACAGCCGCGGCAAGCGTCCCGGGATTCTTGCTGGGGCATCAAGTCGGCGCCGTGGTGGTGGGAGGCAGCGCGGCGTCCAATCCGCAAGCGTCTATCGGGTTGGCCGGCAGCAACAACGGCAGCAATCTGAGCATCGCGCGCAATTTGTATACTTACGAGGACCGCGTCACTTTGAGCAAAGACCGCCACCAGCTCAGTTTCGGAGCATGGTTGCAGCAATTCCAGTCCAACGAAAACATCGCGCTTAGCCAATACGGGCAAGCCACTTTCCCCAGCCTGGCGACCTTTTTGCAAGGCACTACGTCTTCGTTCCTGTACGACCCGGCGCCGACTCCTCTCAATTGGCGCTCGTTGTTCGGAGCGTTTTACGCCGAAGACGTTTTTCGCATCACTCCCAAGCTGACCTTGTCGCTCGGCTTACGCGATGAATTTTCCACAGGTTGGAACGAAGCGCACGGGCGTGCTGCAAACTACACTTTTTCCAATGGAGTGATTTCCACTGATCCGCATATTGGCGGGGCATTTTTCACTGAAAACCACGCAAAATTTTTACCGCAGCCGCGCATCGGCGTGGCTTGGAGTCCTCTCAGCAGCAAAACGGTGCTGCGCGCAAATTTCGGAATGTATAACGACTTGCAGGACGCGCTCGGCTATCGCGCCGACCAGAATGCGCCGTTCAATCCCGTTTACACGATTCCGAACCTCGCCGTGAGCAGCTTGCCCATCGATCCGAGTGCGCCGCTTCGGGCGACTGCCAAATTGGTGCCCGGCGGAGTGCAACCGGACATGCGGACTCCGACTCTGATTTCGTGGGCGTTGCGCGTGGATCGGGAGCTTTCTCCGAATACTTCGCTGACCATCGGTTATGTCGGCTCGCACGGTTATCACGAGTTGGTCGGTGTGGATGCCAATGAATCCATTCCGGTAGTTTGCCCGGCGGCTCCCTGCCCGGCGGTCTATCCAACCGCCGATGCGAACGCGACTCCGCCAGTGACAATCTCCAATGGGTTTCCTGCCGACTCGCCGCTGGCAGGCGCGGCGGTTCCAGTCGGCTCTTTCTTTACGCCGGCAGCGGCGCCCAAAGCGAATCCCGCCATCGCCAACACCTGGACCTGGTTTTCTGAAGGCACCAGCAGCTACCACGCGTTGCAGGTGGACTTGCGGCGGCGCTTCAGTCACGGCTTTTTGCTGCGCGGGGTTTACACTTTTGCGAAAACTCTGGACGACGGAGATTCTTTGAATCAGACCACTGCGGGCAACGCTCCGGGACTGGTTTCAAATCCGCTGGATTTGTCTGCCGACAAAGGATTGGCGACCTTCCATGTTGAACACGTAGGCGTCGTCAACGTTCTTTACGAATTGCCGTTTGGACGCGGACAACGTTTCGCAAATGGCAGCAGCGGCTTTGTGAGCGCGGCAATCAGCGGCTGGTCGGTTTCGAGCATTGTCACCGCGCAAACTGGCT
>Ga0193709_1000533_pt1 | contig 13016 bp, 22 predicted proteins | sample H3c2metaG_FD_160571 | JGI IMG/M metagenome (GOLD analysis project Ga0193709, IMG submission 160571) | Soil microbial communities from a riparian zone of the East river system, Colorado, United States - H3c2 | ecosystem: Environmental > Terrestrial > Soil > Riparian zone | place: USA: East River... | reverse complement strand
AGCGAAGACCATAAACGTCCACCGAAGTTTCCCGATATTCATTCGGATTGCCTACGGTTGGCTCCTGATCGCCGCTGTACTCAGCGTGTGGGCGTCACTGGCCGGAGAGGCCGCCGGAATCTGGGGAGCATCCCGGCACGCTCTGACGGTTGGATTCATCGCAGCGATGGTCTTCTGTGTGGGACAGAGAGTGCTCCCGTCGTTTTGCGGGATGCGCGTGCTGTGGAGCCCGAGGCTCATGCTGTGGATGCTGATACTGTTGATGACCGGCTGCACGCTTCGAGTCGCGGCGGAAATCCTAGCCTACCGGGGTTATGCGGCGTGGGCTTGGAGCGGCTTGCCGGTTTCTGCGTTGATAGAACTCACCGCGGTGTTTTTGTTCGCCGTCAATCTCACAGTCACCTTCCTGCGTCCGCCAATTGTCGTCACCACGCCGCTAAGCATGACCACCGAGTAATGAGCGCGCGACAACCGGAGAAAGCGCCTGGTCGACCTAAAATGCTTGGCGCGAGGCGGGACGATCGCAAACGGGATCGGAAGGGCCTGGGATTCTCGGTAAGGACGAGCTGGGGCTGCAGATTCCGAAGCTTCGCGGGAATGGCAATCTGGGCCAGCTGCCTCCGTTGTAGATTTCGGGACGAAGATGTTTGCGAGAGACAGTGAGACTGAATACAGGTGTCTCACTAAAGGAAATAACCATGAAGATATTTCTCGACACCGCTAACCTGGACGAAATTCAACAGGCATCAGACTTTGGTCTGCTCGACGGCATCACCACGAATCCGACACTGGCCGCCAGGGAAGGCCGGCCGTTCCGCGAGCTGATTCTCAAGGCCTGCGAGATCGTGAAGGATGGGGTCGTAAACGCCGAAGTAGTATCCACCGACACGGAAGGGATGCTGCGCGAAGCGCGTGAACTGGCGAGCTGGCACTCGAACATTGTGGTGAAGGTACCGATGACGCCAGCCGGGGTGCGCGCACTCCATGTGCTGCACGGCGAGGGTATCCGGATCAATGTAACGTTGGTTTTTTCCGCGGCGCAAGCGCTTCTCGTGGCGAAAGCAGGAGCCTATTTCGTCAGCCCGTTCCTCGGGCGATTGGACGATACCGCGCAAGATGGACTTCATGTGCTCAGCGAAATCATGGATATCTACCGCGCCTATCAATTCCCCACGCAAGTACTGGCTGCCAGCCTGCGCGGCCCGATGCATGTTGTCGCGGCGGCAAGAATGGGCGCGCACATTGGCACGATGCCGTTCAAGGTTTTCGAGCAGCTTTTCAAGCACCCGCTGACGGATGTGGGTCTGGCATCGTTCTTGAAGGATTGGGAAAAGGCGCGGAAGGTACTCGGCAACTTCGTTACGACGGGCGCACGAACCGCTGGATAGTGATGTTCGCGAAAACCGTCCGGCAGACGGAAGCCAGCATTTGGGAGACAAAGAAATGCCAACGCATACGGTTAAGCTTTTGCGGCGTGAAGAAGTCGCCGAAAACACAATGTCGTTTTATTTTGACAAGCCCGCAGGCTTTCAATTCAAGCCGGGCCAGTATCTAGATTGCTCGCTGATGGATCCACCGGAGACGGACGCCGAGGGCAATATTCGGACCTTTTCCATCGCGAGCGCTCCCACGGAAAAGGATCTAATGGTCGCTACCAGGATGCGGGATACAGCGTTCAAGCGAGTACTGAAAGGAATGCCTCTCGGAACCCAGCTCAAGATTGACGGGCCTTTGGGTTCTTTCACTCTGCACAGCAATGCGTCGCGGCCTGCGGTTTTCCTGGCAGGAGGCATTGGCATCACACCCTTTCGCAGCATGATCGTCAACGCTGCTCGCGTGGGGTTTGCCCGCCGCGTCTTGCTCTTCTATTCGAACCGACGTCCTGAAGATTGCGCTTTTCTTCAGGAACTGCAGCAGATTGGAAGCGGGAACAAGAACTACCAAACGATTTGCGCCATGACCAACATGGAGAAATCCGAGCGCCCGTGGCACGGGGAGACCGGATACATCGACAAGGCCATGCTGGCCCGATTCGTCCCGGATGTAGCGGCACCGATCTATTACATCGCCGGGCCACCGGCGATGGTAACCGCCATGAAAGAAACTCTCACTGGAGCCGGGGTGAGTGAGGACGATATCCGTTCCGAGGACTTCGCTGGCTATTGAGAACGCCCATCAAGGACCGTCTAGAAGCACATGAGAAAACGCCCTCTTTTTCTAACGATTGTCGCAGCAGGGGTCGCCGGTGCCGCGTTCGGATGGACGACTATCCGCCGCGGTTTCAGCGCGCGGGACAACCCCTCGGCGATAGAGGCTTTTGTCGCAAGAACGGCGCGAAAGCTTTCCATCCCCGCGTCCGAACGCGATGCTAAGAATCCGTTTACGCCGACAGTCGAAGTTCTCAACGAGGCGCGTGCCCATTTCGCCGACCATTGCGCCACGTGCCACGGCAATGATGGAAGCGGGAAAACGGAGATCGGGCAGAATCTTTATCCGAAGCCGCCGGACATGCGGCAGTCCGAAACACAAAGCCTGACGGACGGCCAGATCTATTACATCATTCACAACGGAATCCGTCTCACAGGAATGCCCGCGTGGGGCAGCCCCGGCAGGGATGACGACAGCTGGAAGCTGGTGCTCTTCATCCGGCATTTGCCTCGAATAAGTGCGGAGGACCTAAAAGAAATGGAACAGTTCAACCCGAAGAGTGTGATGGATCGCTCGGAGGAAGAAGACGAGCGGTTATTTTTGAATGAAGGCAAAACACCAGAAACCGACAGGAAGAAGCACCATTGAGAAGGAGAACAGGAATGAAAAGAATCATTCTATTACTTGCTTTGGCTTTGTTTGCCGCGGGAGCCGCGCTTGCCCATGGCAAGGAGGAACACGTCATGGGGACGGTGACCGCCATGACGGACAGTTCCATCACGATACAAACAAAAGCCACGACCCCAATCGTCGTCTACACCATGGCCGAAACAAAGTACGAAAAGAGCGGTACAGCTGCTTTGATGAAGGACCTTAATGTCGGAGACCGTGTGGTCGTCCATGCCTCAAGAATCAAGGACAAGCTGATGGCGAATGAGGTGCACTTCGGGGCCGCTAAACATGTACCGGCCTCACGCTGAACGGCAATGACCAACACGCATAAGGATCATCGCGCTGGGGAGCCGGGTGTGTTCGAGCAGGATGATCTCGCTCTTGGTGGGACGATTTCGGTATTCGTCAAACAACTCTTTCATCTGCGCGAGCGTCTTCCGCGGCAAGTTTTGCGATGCCATTCTTCTTAACCGACGCGCGACCAACTTCCAGAAGGGTGGCACTGAAATCCTCATGCGCAAGGATCCTCATGCTACCCACTAGGGGAAGCATCACAAACCACGCAAAGTGAAGCGGAACCCGATTGCCAGACTTCCAAAAGAGAACCCGTTCGGCTGAATGACATAGTCGGCCGAAAATGTATTTCCACACATTCACGCGAAACCGGTGGACCTGACGGAGACCTCATAACAGTTCTGTCGGGCAAGAGCGTCGGCATATAGCGACCCGAACATTCATCCTTTTCGTGCCCAGTACAGTTGTTTCCCAGGAGGGTATGAACGACTCATTGCCGGAAAATGAGGACCATTCAAGAATAGAGCTGCAATGCGATCGAATCCTCATTCTTCGCCGAGAGCCAACTTACAAGATCAGATAGCGGTCATGCATGTTGAACAGCTGGTTTTCTGGGAATCACTTTGCTTCGCTACTCGACACATGTGCCAAAAATGGATAACCCTCCTCAACGAATGCCGGAAACAAAAATGGATTTGGGTGATCCTACTCGCACTCGCCGCGTACGAAAGCTATTTTGTGCGCGCGCTGCTTGCCGCGCTCCTTTTCTTGACCATTCTCTATGTAGTTTTAGTCGTGTTGCCCGCACTGTACATTCTCATAGCCCACGCCCTCTACTGCGGAATCCTTTGGACTGCGTCGGTTGGAGACTCGTTCCATTCTTTGCTGCAACACCATGTTACGTCGCCTGCCCGAGTGCCGGGCCTGCCTGGGGGGCGACAGAGTGCTCGGGCCGGTAAACGCAACGCACCGCCTAATTAGATCAAGGAGGAATGATGGATGGCATCTTGCCGAGGTATCCCGCGCCAAGTTCAGAACGAACAAGTCCCCGCCGGTTATCCGCGGATAGTCCGAATCTCGAGGCCCAGTGGGTATTGGCGGCTCAGGCCGGTTACACCCTGGCTTTTGACGAACTGGTTGCTCGCAGTCAGGACAGAATTTATCGCCTTGCCGCAAACATCACGCGAAATCCAAGCGACACCGAAGACGCGGTGCGCGCCACTTTCATCAAAGCGCGCGAGCACCTGCAGGCGTTTCGAATCGATTCTCGTTTCTCGGCCTGGCTCTGTCGTATCGGCGCCATAGAAGCGTTGCTCAGGCTACGTGGCAGATACCCTCGCGAAGCTGCCTTCAATCAATGCACGGAGACCGAAACCAAGCTGATGCTCAACGAGTTGCCGTACTGCGCGGACAACCCTTACGAACAGTACGCACAAGCCGAACTCAGGCAGTTAACAACCGGGACCAGCAACATTCTCAAGCCCATATGCCGAATTATTTTTTTTCTCTGTGATGTGGAGAAATGGTCGGTTGGCCAAACTGCTGATTTTCTACGCCTGCCCGTATCTGCGGTAACGGCGAGCCTTCCGCGAACTCGCCAGGAGATTTCTGAACACTTGAATTGCCACTCTAGGGAGTTGAATCACCTCCTCCCGAGGTGCTCTGCACTTCCTGGAAGGGGTTCAAAGGAGATCGATCATGAGAAAACAATTAGTAGCACAGCAGCATGAAGCCGCCACACCGGTGCAGTTGCTTACCGCAGACATTCTGCTTAACCGAAAAACCGAAATAGACGCAATGATTGCTCGTCGAGCCTTTGAACTGTTCGAGGGCCGCGGCGGGGGCCATGGACACGACGTCGATGATTGGATCACGGCCGAAGTAGAAGTCTTGCGTCCCTATTGGCACGATTTGAAAGAATCGGCCGAGGCCGTCGTCTTCCAGGCCGAGTTACCGTGGTCCTTCACACCAGAGCAACTCAATATCAGTGTGGAGCCCTGTCGTTTGACAATCAGCGGTGAACGAGAGTTGGAAGTTGAATGCGTGGGAGATGTGCCCGCGGTCGCGGAGAAGCGAACCGAACGCATCTTCCACGTGGAAGAGTTACCCGCGGATGTCGATCCATCCAGGACCACAGCGACACTAAAGGGCGAACTGCTTGAGATCACGATGCCCAAAGTCATTCCCTTCAATACGCCACGCGAAAAGACGCAAGCAGCGTCGTCCGGACGCTAGGCTCTGCCACTCATGAAAATTCTCCTCGCATTCAACGGCTCTAAACTTTCGGAAGCGGCCTTGCACGCCGTCATCACTCAGCGCCGGACCGAGAACACGGAAGTGAAGGTCCTGAAAGTGATTCCGCTGGATGTCGCGGAGGAAGAAGTTCGTCAGGCACAAGCGTCTCTCAACCTGACCGCACAAGCTCTGCGGACCGCGGGTTTTAAAGCAGAAAGTACGGTTCTGAAAGACATGGTTCCCGAATCCATTGTGGGCGTGGCCGAAGAATGGGGTGCCGACTTAATCGTGCTTGGCTGGCATGGCCGCACAGCGCTGCAGCGATTGATGCTCGGCAGCGTGGCGACCGCCGTGGTACATGCTGCTCCGTGCTCCGTCGAGCTTGTGAGGTTTCGTCCTGAACGTCGCGAGTCGGAAGCATGCCGCCTTGCCGAACGAGGTGAATCATGAGAATTCTACTGGCGATCGATGATTCCAAATTCTCGGAGGCCGCCGTCGAGACGGTGATCAAACAAGCTCGACCGCACGACACCGAGGTGCGGATTTTGCACGTCGTGGAATCGCCGCCACTCCTGGTCGCCCGCGAAATGGGGGGATATGATCCGGCCCTCGAAACGGCGTTGGAATCTCAGAAACAGCATGCCGAGGCGCTCGTCGCGAAGGCCGCGGAATTGCTCCGTGGCCGAGGTCTAAAGGTGACTGCGGCTCTCGAGATGGGCGACCCGAAGTCAAAAATCCTGGACGTCGCTGAAGAGTGGCATGCGGACTTGATCGTACTTGGCTCACACGGACGGAAGGGTTTAAACCGTTTTCTGATGGGCAGTGTATCCGACGGGGTAGCCCAGCACGCCTGCTGTTCGGTGGAGATCGTCAGGATTTGTCCTGCAAACGCAAAGAACTGAAGACAGCCACCAGTCGGCAGATTAAGGCTCGCCAAAGGACACTTGTCGAAACACGCGAGTCTCAACATTAGCCGCTTCCATGCTTCTCACAATAGTTAGGTTCTCCCTAACTGTAGGTGTCATATTGTCTATTAGTTCTAAGTGTTCAACGATCGTATAAAGGTGATGCGGGATAACGGAGGAGCCAAATGGACGCAGACATTCGCATTTTGAGCACAGACCTGACCGAGGCTTTGCAGTCGTACATCGAGCGACGGCTGCACGCCGGGCCACAATGATCGATCGCAAGTCCGCGAGCAGATGTTCGACAAAACGCTCGCGGACTCTTTTCCTGCCGGCGATCCAACGTCGAGCACCCTCGACCCAGCGGAAGAAGATTCATTTTCAGTCGTATCACCATGAAGGAGGAACAGACACATGATCAACATCGGATTAGAAGATAGCAATCGGAGGGAGGTCACCCGTGTTCTCAACAACTTGCCGTCGGATGAGTACCTTCTCTCGACGAAGACGAAGAATTACCGTTGGAATGTGACCGGGCCCCATTCCCACGATCTGCACGCACTGTTTGGATACCAATACGCCAGGCTGGATGCGTTGATCGACCAGGTTGGGAAACGTGTCCACGCGCTGGGTGGCAACGCTTTCGGCACGCTGACGGAGTTCCTGAGATGCACCCGCCTCCAGGAGCGTCCGGAAGTGCGTCCGAGCGAGCTGGCGATGGCCGAAGATCTATACGACGACCATGAGATCTTGCTTCTTTCTTTGCGGGGCACGCTGGCAGGTAATGACAGCCTGCACAACGATATTGGGACAACCGAACTCCTTACCAGGGCTATACAGGAGCACGAAAAAATGGCCTCGATGCTGCAATCCGTTCTTGGGAAGCACGAGCAGAAATGGTTGAAAGCGCAGGACGCCATCCAAAGGGAGATCGGGATCGAAGTGCTGGCCTCGGCTGGTTCTGCCAGCTAGGTCAGCATCCGCACCTTTGCAAGAAAGGAATACACGAACATGACCTGTCCGTTTTGTGGTCACACCCTGGATTTTCTAACAGAGGTTCTAGCGCTCACACAGTCCGGGACGCAATGTCCCAAGTGTTGGAGCCGCGTGTCGCCAGAGCGCGGCACGCCGCCAAATAGATCGCATCGAACACCCGTGCCGTTGAAAACAAAGACACCCGGTCATAGGATTTCGGCGAAAGGGGTGGCGCATGCAAGTCGATGAGCAGGCATCGCGCCGGGTGCTTGCCCTTCCTCCGGGTTCGCCTTCCCGGCAAAGCACTTGAAACGGAACGAACCAAGAGTGCGGCAAGGCCCACCCAGTTCAAGCGAACACTTCACGCCGGGCGGCTTCACAAATCGCGATAACTCCGGGATGCCGGAGCTTCCGTTCCGCAGAGATTGCATAGAAACGGCCAAATACGTTCCGTGCAACCCCCAGCCGGATGATCTTGTCCTGATTGTGCAATTGCTTTTCAAGGGTTGTGGGAACGGGAAGGATCCCGGCACCTGCCTGCCCAAAAACGCGGAGAAGCGCGAAGTCTTCAAATTCTCCAATCACTTTCGGTTCGATCTCCAACCCGGCGAACCACTGGTCTAATTTCCGGCGTATGGCAGTGTCGTCGGTGGGAAGCAAAACGGGAGCGCCGTTCAGCGATTTCGGAAACCCCTTGCGGTAAAGCTTCGCCAAGCGTGGCGGCGCCATCCACACGACGCCGCAGTCTCCCAGAAAATGACTGTAAACGCGCATGTTCAGACTCGGAGTCACCGGAGAATCGGATAACACCACGTCGATCTCGTGCAACGCCAGTTCCGCAACCAAGCGTTCCAAGTTCGCTTCGTGACACACCAGCCGCACCGGCATCTCCAATCGCAGTGCCGGCTCAATGAGCCGGTATGCAATCTCCTTTGGCACAACGTCATCCAAGCCAACCACCAAGCGCAACGGCCGATGCGTCGGCCGTTGTTTCACCGTGTCCATGATTTCCCGGCCGATGGAAAAAATCTCTTCCGCTTGACGGTACACCGCCAGTCCAATCTCCGTGGCAACGAGGTTGCGGCCGGAGCGCTTCAACAGTTTTTCACCTAGTTGATCCTCGAAGCTTTTCAGTTGCGCGCTCACCGTTGGAGGGGCCAGACGCAACTCCTCGCAAGCTTTCGTGATGCTGCCTGTGCGCACGACCGTCCAGAAATAAAAGAGATGATGGTAGTTCAGCCATTCCATCCCTGAATCATACTGCGAGAATCTCTAATCGTGTCAGGCAAAGTTTCTAATTGTCCGAATATTGCTTTCCCTCTATACAGGAAGGGAGAGAAACAAGAGGTCGAGAGACAGATGAATGTCGATGTTCGCATGCGAAGTGCAGACCTGAAAGTCGCCCTTGATACATATATCAAGAGGCGCCCGCACTTCGCGCTCGGGCGGTTCACGGGAAAGCTCGGGCGCGTGAATGTCCGGATCGAGGATGTCCCAGGAGCCGGCGATGTTCCGAATGCGTCCTGCCGCATCCGGGTTGAACTGCTCCCGATCGCACGAATGCTACGACAGGAGGCGGTCGACAGGAACTTGTACGTCGCGATTGACGTCGCGATAGAACGCATCGCCCGCACATTCGAACGGGAGCTGGATTTGGTCCGTTCGCTTGGGACGGTTCGCAACCCTGAGTCCGCTGCTAGTCATTCGCGTAAGGGACGTTCCAAATGACAACTTTGGAAGGTAAATCACGGAACCAAAATAAGGAGGAACAATGGAACCGGCAACAATCGTAGTAGTGATCATGACCGGCGCATTTCTTGGTCTCTGCGTGTGGATTGAATGGAACTCGAGGCGGCGTCCCGCCAGCGCAGAGCTCGTGGAACCAATGGAAGAAGCCCTGGTAGTCGCGGAAGAAGAGAAACCGCCGGAAAACTTCCGGCGCAAGAGACGTTTGAGGAGCCGAATCAATGAACCTGGCATGGACAACGAGTAAGTTCGAGAGAGCGGCAGAATCCGCCCACGAGGATTTCTACGCCTCTAACTCTGCCTCTAGTCATGCCATCTTGGGGAGGCAAATCCGGCCGACACCCTCAGAGTTGCCTTGATGAAATTGCGGATTACGCAGCCAGGCAGCCTCCCGGTTGCTGAAACCGGCAGGGTTTCTCGGACTCGTGACGGAGGAGAATTAGCGGAATTATATATCCGTGCTCAAACTGCTCTTCGCTCCATGCCCGTGAAGGCCCCGCCCTTCGCCCGGTTTCCGCAAACGGAGCGCGACGAGACGAGGGGACTCGCTGTGCTTGACACTGGCGCGCAAAAGACCAGACTTAGATATGAAGATTTGATATGCCGATGACTTCGCACTCAGTGACTCCGAACGAACCAAAAAGGGACCCCGAGGATCGCCGCACGGATATAGGCAACGTTCGCGCGACCCGGGAAAAAATGTTCGACAAGACCCTGGCTGACTCCTTTCCCGCAAGCGACCCTCCCTCCACTCTCCCGGATCCTACGGAGGATTCTTTTTGTCTTTCTTCTGTTGAGTGAATGATATCGAAACATTTCTGACGCAGCCTGCACGACATGACCCGTTGCTCCACCAAGATTCAATCTCATCTGATTCAAAATGAATGCCTACACATGTTTCCTCCGCCATCACCCAGGCTGGAAGCGCCGGCCGATTCCGATCGATTAAACACTTAGAACAGACCTTAGTGTTTTAATTAAACTTTCTACTTTTCCATTTCTGGGGTGCACTGGCACTGTGGAGTTGCAGTAACGGTGCGCGGGCTCGCAAGCAATTCCTACCGCTAAGACCCACGCCGAGCCCGCGCACCGATCAATTATTTTTTGGCAAGCCGCCGATTCTTTTGCAACGTGCGCATTGGTCGCTGCCCTGGAGGAACAACTTGTTTACTACCATTATGAAGCAAGAGCGACGGTCACAGAAAAGCTCTGAAGTCACAGGGAAGATACTGTTGGTCGATCCGAACCCTTTGGACTTAGAGACCTACACCGCCATCTTGCAGCATTTCGGCCATCAAGTCCGAATGTGCTCCTCCTACGATGAGGCCTGGCATCTGGTTGAGAGGGACAATTTTGACCTCGTGATCATCGGCCAGAGTTCGCACTTCGGATGGCGCACCGTCTTGGAACAACTGCACGCCGGAGAAAACCGCGTACCGAGTCTCGTGCTTTCAAAAAACACTGATGTTGACTCTTATGTTCAGGCATTGAGTTTGGGCGCGGCCGATTGCATCGGGAAACCAATTCCTCCGCAAAGACTCAAGCATGCCGTGGATGCGTGCCTGCTTCCGGAAACGGCAGAGGTTGGCTGCGTATAAGACCACAGTGAGCGGTCACACCTGGATGTCCAGCCCTTAGCGCCCACTTCGCGGGCGAGCGTAGCAGCAAAGCGTTGACCACAATCGAAAGAAGCGATGCCGCCAGAGTCGCACTGTATACTTCCGAGACGATCAATCCCGCGTCCCGCGCGATTTGAACAAGGACATAGGAGAATTCACCGATCGGTGTAAGTCCCGCTGCCACGAGCAGTGCTGTCCAGAACCGGTAACGGAGCAAGCGAACTACGCCCACCCAGATTGCGCACTTACCCAAAACCATCATTTCCGAGAATCGCAACCAGCCCTGGCACGTTCGAGAGCAGCCGTCGCGCGATGAGTCCCCAACCCACGGCGCCGACGAAGACGTAGGCCACGTCTCGAACAATTGCGGAATCCGATGTCATAACGCCTGTTCAAAAAGAGATCGTAGCAATATTCCCGCCGCCAATATCGGATCACGCGAAAGACAGTTTTAAAAACTCTAATCCACGTATTCGTATTATCTACTTTTTCTCATTACGACTGCGGCCCACAGTGGAACTGCGGCAATGCACTGGAGGTGCGGGGACATGGAAATTGACATTCGTTGCAAGGGCATGGATTTGATGGAAGCACTTCGCGGGTATCTGCAAAGGCGCATGCGATTCCGGTTCGACCGGCATCCCGAATTGATCCGAAAAATCACGGTCCACTTGACCGAGCAGAATACGTCGAAGCCCCACGGCAGAAAAATCTGTCAAATCAATGCGGAACTCAATCCCTCCGGCGAAATTATAGTCCGTGAGACTGCCGCCGAGCTCTACCAAGCCATCGGTGGCGGCATAGAGCGACTGGGATCCGCTTTGCATGGACTGCGAGGCCGGCAGCGTACTGCCGACAGAGGATTTGAGTCCATTCGAAAAGAGAATCGCCCGAAGATGTCCCGGAGGAGGGGCGGAAGGCGGAATGCAAGGGTGCGCCGGATCCTCTTTGAAAGGGGCCGCTCGGAAAAAACTAAGCGCCTTCGGCCATGAAAGGTGATGACCATGGAACAGCGGACTGAAATTCTCTTGGTCGGCGAAACCGCGCAGAGCTGTCTGCAACTTATGCAGTGGTTGGAGAACCGCGGGTGCCGATGCCATTTTGCCTCGTCGTGCAAAGACGCTTGCCGCCTCATTTCCGACATGAGGTTTGATTTTGTCTTGAGTCACTTCGAGTTGCCGGACCGTTCCGCTTTCCCGCTTCTTCAAAAGTTGATTGGATCGACCACAAGCCTATTCTTTTCGACAAGAATCGAAAACGGCTGCTTGTGGTTGCCGACACTCGCGAAGGGCAGAAGGTGGCCGCACACAAAAGTTCTTCGCCCAAATGAATTTGCCGTCACCATGGGAATCGCGCTGCAGGATGCTCGCTCTGGCAACAACGAAGCTACAAACCCCGTTGTCGCCGATTGAAATCAACCGCTATACCACAAAAGACTGGATGGGCCGTCTCGCTCCGTTCTGTCTATGTCTCGACCGATTTTATCTGAACGACCTTACATAGGTGCGCTTCCATCCTTCGAGCATGCTCAGGTTGCCGTACATCCTGTTTGCGCACTGCACATCAAATCATCTGGGCGCAGAAGTGCTGACTTCTGTACTAGGCCAATTCAACGGCCCCGATTCGTGTTCGTCTCCGAAATTCACAATTGATCGGTGAGCAAGAAATTGTCGATCTTGACTGGGTCGAGAAGCGCCGGCTTTCTAATCAAAGTAGCGAACGCCGTCCGCAGGTGTTCGACTGCTGCGTCCACGACCGGAAGTTTCACACCCGCTCTTTCCACTTCGCGATAGTTATCCGCCTTGGGATCCCCGTGAACTACTTTCGACCGGAATCCGTAAATCCGTTTCATCTCCCTAAAGATTTGTTCCGTATCCGATTGCCCGGCGATCTTGTACAGCGCAGCGAGGCGCATCGCGACCTTGTGACTCATCTCTTCCCTGCTGTCGGAGGCCAGCAGCGCTTCCACGGCGATCATGGCGTCGATGATTCCATCCTCTTCAGTAGTTCGCAGCGCGCTTAGGTTTAAACGATGCATCGCCAGGCGCACTCTTCGGCTTTCTTTGGTCCGGGCGATTTCCTGAAGCCCTTCACAGATTTCTCTTATCGCGTCCGCATCCACAGAAGTCACGGTAGCTACTTCCTCGCGCCAGGCCCCGTGCTCGAAAGATGGGGGATAGTTCTTCACCGTGGGTCCATCGAGCGACATAAGCTCAGCCGTGTATCCCGAGGCCCAACCCAAGGGAAGTGTAAGCAACTGGGCGTATCCTGTCGCATAACCCCGCGAAATGCGAAGCGCCGCAAAGAACCTATCGACCTCTTCCACGGGATAGGATTCAAGGCTCATGATGTCCTGCCCCGTTGCGAGCCAATTCCAGTTTCCGAGCGATCGGTCTCCTATGAACAACGCATGTGTGGACGC
>Ga0193709_1000532_pt1 | contig 13020 bp, 10 predicted proteins | sample H3c2metaG_FD_160571 | JGI IMG/M metagenome (GOLD analysis project Ga0193709, IMG submission 160571) | Soil microbial communities from a riparian zone of the East river system, Colorado, United States - H3c2 | ecosystem: Environmental > Terrestrial > Soil > Riparian zone | place: USA: East River... | reverse complement strand
ATCGCTTTGTGATTCTGGATTGACGGGATGTCCCGTGGACTGGCGCACTTCGATTTCGAGGGCCTCTGCATCTTTCTTCCATTTGCTTTGCCCGTAGCGCCGTTTCAGATCAGCGATCGTTGCCAGCGCACTGTCTTTCTTGCCTTGCCGGTTTTGCGCATACGCTTTCCAGTACAGCGCTGCATCGGTTTGCGACCCGCCAAGTTGAGCCAGCTCGTTAAACTTTTGCTCCGCCTGCTGATACTTATCATCATCAAGATCTTCACGCCCCTGGTCGTACAATTCTTGCTGCCGCTCTAGTTTTTCCTGCGCCTGCTCTTTCTTCTCCTGCTCGCGATCCTTCCTGTCCTGTTCGCGGTCACGCGCTTCCTGTTCCGCATCGAGCCGGTCTTGTTCGCTCTGTTGCGATTTGAAGTGATCGGGCTCCTGCGATAATTTCGTGAAATCCCCAGCTGCATTTTCGCCGGGGACGTTTTCTCCGCGTAATGGGTGCCGTCCATGTGCCCTTGCAGGCATGGCCAGCAGGCCAGCAATCAACCCGGCGACGATCACCCTTTGTAGTCCGCTTTCCATGCTCATGCCTTGTTCCTCGCTTTCGCTGTCGAATCGTTCTGCGCAGGCGCGGGCTTACTTCCCGTTTCCTGTGTGCGTAATTCCTGCCGGACCACCCGGACTTTCAACAAAATTCCCTGTGCCGCAATTCGCTTCTGAATCGATTCGAATTGCGCCGGCGTCACTTCCGCCGGACTGTTGGCCACGTCCATCAGCACTCGCTGCAATTCATCCAGCGTGCTGGCCATGGCGTTGTCGCCGCCATTCAGCGCGGTCTGGCGGTACAGGCGGTTTTCCTCCACCAGGTCTTCCGCGCGTTTCTGCGCGGTCGAAATGTTGATCAAGCTTTTCCCCGCTTCCGCGGGCTGCGCGTTCGAAAGTTCCATCAAGATCATTTCGGATTTGCCCAGATGCTCGCCCACAGCAACCAGCAAAACTCGTTCGCGAACCCTGCTGGCATCGACGATTTCTTCGCCGCCCGCTTTCGCACCTGTCTTACGGCCCAAATAAAACACCAGTATCAGCAAGGCTGCTGCAGCTCCCAGCGCCAGCAATCGCCGTGGCATGAAAAATCCAGCCCACCAGTCCACACGCCTCTCCGGCAGGCGATTCGCGATCTGGCGCCAAACTCTCGTTCCGTACTCTTCGCCAGGATCGGGCACCGGCAGCGCATTCAACGCCTGAAACACTTCTTCCATTCGTTCCAGTTCCGCGCGGCACTGGCCACACTCCCGCAAATGCGCCGCAATCGTCTCGCGTCCCTTCATTTCGCCTTCCCGGTAAGCAAACAGCTCTTCTTCGTTTGTGTGTTTCATGATTCCGCCACCGCCCTGGCCGCGCCGCGGCTTTCGGCAAAAGGTTTCAGTGCTTGCCGTAATTTTTGTACCGCGCGAAAGACCGTGTTCTTTGTCGCGCTGTTATTCGATTTCAGTACTTCCGCGATTTCATCAATCCCGCATCCGTCCCAGTGCCGCATCACGATCGCGGTGCGTTCCGCGGGCGTCAGTGCTTGCAGGGCTTGCTGCATTTTTGTCGCTAATTGCGCGCTACCCGCCAATCGTTCCGGATTCGGTGCCTGGTCCCGAATCTGACTCAAAGGATCAGCTTCTGTATCGCTCTCCGGTTTGCGCGTAGAAACTTCTCGCCGCGATTCTTCATTTTTCTTCCGCCGCAGCCGGTCAATGGCATAGTTCGCAGCGATCCGGTACACCCAGGTTCCGAAATTGGCGTTTCCAGCAAACTGCCGCAATTTCTGGTACGCCCGCAAGAATGCCTCCTGCACCACTTCTTCGGCGTCGTGCGAATTTCCCGTCATGCGATAGGCTACGCGATAAACGTAAGCGCTGTGCCGCTCGACCAGCACACGATAGGCTTCACGCTCACCAGCAAGCGTACGCTCAACCGCGGCCGCGTCGCTGATGCCGCCCGCGTGGTTGCCGGTCAACGCCTCAGCCATTTCGCTGCTTTCTCGCATTCTCACGATTAGACAGGTTTGCCCCGGTGCGGTTAGGTCTCGACACTTTTGTAGCGGCCACCCTTCAGGTGGCCGTCTGCTGTATTGCCGCCAGTCGTCCGCAAACGCCAAAATACCGTATCATTACAAAGGACTTATCGGGCATACACAAAAGGGAGCGTACCTTGATTCCACGCTACACCCGCGAAGAAATGGGCCGCGTCTGGAGCGACGCCAACAAATACTCCAAATGGCTGGAAGTGGAGTTGGCCGCTACGGAAACGCTCGCGGAATCCGGCGAGGTGCCCAAAGTTGCCGCCGCCACGATTCGTGCCCGCGCGAAAGTCGATGCCGCCCGCATCAATGAAATTGAAACTCGCGTAAAACACGACGTCATCGCGTTCACCATGAACGTCGGCGAATCGATCGGCGACCCCGATGCGGCGCGCTGGCTGCATTATGGAATGACTTCGAACGACGTGGTGGACACCGCGCAAGCGCTGCTGGTTCGCGATGCTTCGCGGCTGATCGAAAGTGCGCTGGTAAAATTCAGTGACGTGTTAGCGCGCCGCGCCCAGCAATTTCGCAACACTCCGCAGATCGGACGTACGCATGGAATTCACGCTGAGCCAATTACCTTTGGACTGAAAATCGCCAACTGGTACGCTGAAAATCAGCGCAACATCGAACGTTTTGCGGACGCCGCGGCGCAGATGCGCGTGGGGAAAATTTCTGGTGCCGTCGGCAATGCTTCGCACCTCGGTCCGGATATTGAAGAGCGTATTTGCCAGCGGCTGGGATTAGATGTAGCGCCGGTGGCTTCACAAGTGATTCAACGCGATCGCCACGCCCATTACCTCTCTACGCTGGCGCTGATTGCGGCGACACTGGAAAAAATTGCCATCGAAATTCGCCACCTGCAACGCACCGAAGTGCGCGAAGCGGAAGAGCCGTTTGGCGGCGAACAGCGCGGCAGCTCCGCGATGCCGCACAAACGCAATCCTGTAGTGTGCGAACAAATCAGCGGCCTTGCGCGCCTGGTACGTTCCAACATGATTGCCGCGTTCGAAAATATCGGCCTGTGGCATGAACGCGATATTTCGCACAGTTCCGTAGAACGAATTATTCTCCCGGATTCCACAATTCTGATTGATTACATGCTGGCAAAAATGACGACAGTGATTGGGGACATGCGCATTTTCCCGGAACGCATGAAAAAGAATCTGGATGCCACGCAGGGTTTGGTTTTTTCGGGACAGTTGCTGCAGGATTTGGTGGAAAAAGGCATGCCGCGCGACGATGCCTACAAAGCAGTGCAGGAAAACGCCATGGCCGCATGGGAATCCGATTCCAGTTTTCGCGAACGTATCGCAAAAGATTCACGTATCGCAAAATTCCTCGACGCCGAAGCCCTCGAACATACTTTCGATTTGCAGCGCCAGCTGCGCTACGTGGACGCGATTTTCGCTCGAGTGTTCAGCGAAAAGACCAGCGAAAAAACCGCTTCTACCAAAGCTTGAGTTGAGGCGCTTGAGCTGGCGGGCTCGAAACTATCGGCTAAACGCGTTCCAACTGAGTCAGTAGTTTGCGGCTGCGGGCTTTCATCGCAGGAGTACCGTGGCAAGTGGCTTGGCGCAGAATATCGATCACTCTCGACCGAATACCCGGCTCATCCTTCACTAGGTGGGAGGATCTCGAACCGTATGACACGGCCGAGAGCCGTTCGGAGAAACAGAAGCGAGCCGATCCTTGCAGAGCGGCTCGCTCTTTTCACCTCTTCTGAATCTGCCTTGCGGTCGATTCAGCTGCGGAGGCGGAAAATCAAAATCGCAAAAACACCGGTCTGAAGATCCTGCCTGCGGCAGGCAGCCACTAGGAAAGCCGCACAAAAATAAAAAACTATTCCACGCGCTGGACGTAGCGGGCTTCGGAAGTATCTACACGAATCTTATCACCTTCGTTCACGAAAGGGGGAACAGGAACAACCAGTCCGGTTTCCAGTGTTGCGGGTTTCATCACCGAGCTGGCGGTGGCTTTCTGGATGGTGGGCTCGGTTTGCGTCACGCGCAAGTCCATGGTGTCGGGCAGGTTGATGCCGATGGCTTTTTCGTCGTGGAATTCCACTTTTACGATGGTGTTGGGCACCAGGTAGTACGTGGTTTCGCCGAGTTCTTCGCGCGACATTTCCATTTGCTCGTAAGTTTTGGTGTTCATGAAATGGAAGCTGTCGCCTTCATTGTAGAGGTACTCGAATTCGATTTCGTCGAGGATGGCACGTTCGACAAATTCTTCCGCGCGGAAGCGGTAGTCAATCATGGTACCGGTACGCAGGCTTTTCAGGCGGGTCTGCATGGAACCGCGCTTGTTGCCCGGAGTGCGATGGTCAGTGCTGAACACTGTGTACAGTTCGTTTTCGTGCAGCAGGACCATGCCGGGGCGGATTTGTGTGGCTTTAAGACTGCTCATTTTCGTCAAATACCTTTAATTTGATTTCGTAAATTCTTCTTCAACTCAGGTTCGCAACACACAGCGTCTTCACCTCAGGGGTTGAAAAACAGACCCTGTAACTCCAAGCGGTCGCGGTTAGGGGCGGCGCGAATGGAATGACCTGCGTATAACCGGCAGGCCTGCCTTCGGTAGGCAAGCACGAGACGCGCAGAGCACAAAAACACGCTCAACGCGAATAAACAGTATAAGTGGCGCTATTCCATGCGGTCAATTGGGCTTTAATGATTCTCTTGGCGCGCACGGGCGGCTTCGGCCATGATGTTTTCGATTTCGAGTGGATCGCGAGGCAGGCGCTGGCTCAAAAATTCAAAGCCAGTGGGTGTGATCAGCACATCGTCCTCGATACGCACGCCGAGATTTTCTTCAGGGATGTAAATGCCAGGTTCAACGGTGACGACCATACCTGAAGTGAGTGGCTTACAAGATTCGCCGGGATCGTGAACATCGAGGCCAATGTTATGGCCGAGGCCGTGAATGTAATACTGGCCGAGCTTTTTGCCGCGCAGGTCTTTGCCGTGGGAATTGATGTATTCGAAAGAAATTTTATATAGGCTGTTGTCGCTGGATTTACAGAAATTCATTCCGGGTTTGAGAGCGGCGAAGACAGCATTCTGCGCGCCGAGAACGATGTTGTAGATTTCGCGCTGGCGCGGGGTGAATTTGCCGCTTGCAGGAAGCGTGCGCGTAATGTCGGAAGAGTAGCCGGAAAATTGCGCGCCGACGTCAATTACGACGATGTCGCCATCGGCGATCTTGCGCGAGAGCTGGTCATAGTGAAGAGCGGTGGAATTCGGCCCGGCGCCGACAATGGGGGCGTAGCCCTCGGCCTCGGCGCCGCCCATGGCGTGGACTTCCACCATTTTTGCGCCGACCTGATATTCGTAAAGTCCCGGGCGCATCATTTTCATGGCTTCCAGATGGGCATCGAGAGATAGATTAATGGCCTTTTTTAGGAACGCGAGCTCGCCAGGCGATTTGATGGTGCGCAGGGTTTCGATTGCGCCTCGAATGTCTTTCAGTTTTGCCGCAGGCGCAGCCAGTTGCAGCCAATCGACGACGGCTTTTTCATGCGGGTAACCGCCGACTTCCTTTTCGTAAGGAAGAATGGTGGCGAAGTTGGGATAGCAGCGGGTAAGTTTTTCGACTACCGCGCGCATTTCCGCGAAGGGCTGAACCGAGGCGAAGCCAGTTCGAGAGGAAATATCGGAATCGGCGGGCGAGAGGCGGACACCGTTCCATTTTTCTTTCTGCGGATTTTTTGCGGGAAGAAACAGCATCTCGCGCGGGTCGTCCCAGCAATCGCGAGTCTGCCCCGCTTTCAGCGCGGGGAGAATGACCAGGCCGGCTTCTTCTTCGTTATGGCCGGTGAGGTAATAAAAATTATCTTCCTGGGCGAAGATGTAGGCCTGAGAAATTTCTTCGCGTCCAGTGAATCCCCAGAGAATTACGGGAGCGTCAGTTTGCGCGGCGATGCTCGCGCGACGGGCAGCGTAGACTCCGTTGGGTTCGCGTTCGCGGCGTTGTTGAGCAAGCGAGGCATCCGACATACAACCGAGTAACAGGGCTAAACCTGCTATGCATATGGCGCGTACGTTAGACGATGGAGCAAATTTCATCCAAGGGCCTCATTGAAGTTGAAAGCGCAATAGGGTGATTTGGAACGGCAACCCAACCACGACGGTAGATTCTATCCGAATCAGATTGGATGACGAAACTGAGGGATGAAGAGGGTACCCCTTGTTTTTTCCTCAAAGATTCAGAAGGCACAGAAAAGATGAGAGATGCAGGATTTGTGGTTACGTGGAACGATTGCAAGTGCAAGAAAACAAAGGGCAGGAATTTGACGATTTTTGCGGGGTGGCAAATATGTGCGGAAGTGAGAGAAAAAGCGGGAGTTGCCTCGGACTGCGACTCGAAGTCAGCCTTGCTGCCAGTGGGCGGTGCCCCGGCCGTAGACCACTTTGGCATCGCCCGGATTCGGCTGCAGTGCTTGATCGTAGTTCCGAAAGGCGCGATCGTAATCGCCCTGGTGCGCATACGCTCAGCACCGGCCGCGGAATGCGTTAGCCAGGTTAGTACCCGTCTCCCGGGCAGACTGAATGACGGCCGAGCAACCTCCGATTTTCCGGTCGGGATCGTCACTCTGCCACCGGCCCCAAGTTTCCTGTTGCGCCTGGCCGGGCAGGACGGCAGGCACTGCTAACAGAGTCATCAGGACGATCATCGACAGAACGCGCATCGTGCCACCCGGACAACCGAACTGCGCCTCTCATTCGCGCGCAAGGATTTGTCGCCATCTGCCTCAACGCAGGCTGGCAAGATCCAGGCCTGCGAGGACGCCGCGCATGTAAGCGAAGCTGGCGATTACGCCGGGCATGGGGTCGTCGGGATGAATTTCGTACTCGAGATCTACGAAGCCCTTGTAGCTGATCGCGGCTAAGGCTTGAAATATTTTCGGGACGGACATTTTGCCTTCGCCTACGGCCACTTGGCTTTCTTTGTCCTGGAAGTTGCTGAGGTCCTTCATGTGGATGTTAAACAGCCGGGGTCCGGCTTCGCGGATGGCCTGAACGACGTCGGTACCAGCACGGACCGTATGTCCGACGTCGATGCAGCAACCGATGCGTGGATCGAGACCCTTTACTGCTTTTAAGACGTCCAGCGGAGAGTGCCATAGCTTATCTTCCGGCCCGTGATTGTGGATGGCAAAGCGGATGTCGTACTCGCGCACGAACTTTTCGATTCGGGGAAGAGTTTCTGGCGCGGGGTCGCCGGCGACAACGACAGAAATCCCTGCTCGCTTGCAGTACTCGAATTTGTTGCGAATGTCAGCGTCTTCATTTTTATCGAAATAGATCGTTCCGACAGCGCGAGGCTTGATGCCCGCAGCGGCGTAGTCTGCCAGCGCGGTGGTCTCTTCCGGCGTGGCTGACGGGAGATGGTCTTTAACGTCTTTGAGATTTACGGCGGAAAGGTTGAGCTGTTTCATGAAGCTGATTAACTGCGCGCGACTGAAGTTACGGAAGGTGTAGCTGGCCAAGCCCAGAAGAATTGGCGAGGCTCCCTTAGACCGCGGGGTTATGCGAGCAATGGCGAAGGCGTCATTCGGAACCGCGAAGACGGCGGCAGCAAGCGCACCGGAGCGAACGAAATCGCGACGTGAGAGGGCGTTTTTCATGAGCTGCTTATTCTTCATTTTCTTCCGATGCGAAAAGTGGACACCTCGCGCGTATTATACACGCGCATCGCAGGGTGAACCTTGCTTCGACGAAATCAGAAGAAGAAGAGAGATTCCTCGCTTCGCTCGGAACGGTCAGGGAAAGGGCTGCGGCTATTTTAATTCGACTTCGATGATTTGGCCTGGGGTGGTACCCATGTTGCCGAGGTTGTGGTTGACTTTGCCGTCCACGAAACGAAAATCGCCGGGGCCTACGCCGTGGGTGGCGGACTGGCCGTCGGGGGAAGACATGGCCAGGTTGATTTCGGTGATCGAGATGATTACGTATGGTCGAGCGTGTGCGTGCATCGGAGAGGTAATGCCCGGAGCGAGAATCCAGTTGTAGATGCGGGCGCTGGGATTTTCGGCCGCGACGGTCGCGGCTAGCGCGGCGGAAGGAGTTTCGGGGCGCTGCAAAAGTTCGATGTCGAGAACTTCGTACGGAGTTTTACCGACGTTGTGGACGCGGTGGGTGTAGGAGGCATCGGCGAGAGTGAGGGCGTTAAAGTTGCCGGGTCTTGTGGCAGTCTTGGGGCCCTCTGGTTCGTTCATTTTCTGCTGAGTGATTTCGGCGCTGGAAAGTTCGATGGCGACGCGGTTGTGGGTATGAGTGTGGAACTGCGTGCTTCGGCCGGGAGGCAGAGTCAATTTTAGAACGATAATCGAGTCGTTTTTGAAGAGGACTTTGTGCAGCGGCTCGTCTTCGACGGGCATCGAGGTGGGCGAAGAGGTTTGTTGCGCGACCAGCATAGCGGGCAAAACCAAAAGAGATACGATGGCGATTTTCAAGATGAAAACTCCTGACGCGCGTTATGCCTGAAGACGACCCGGCAATATCGTACACGTTTTCGCGACGACCTGAGCTCGAAGACTACAGAAACTCCGCGAGAATTGACAGCCTCGCGCCAACACAAAATCGAAGAGCGATTCCTCGCTGCGCTCGGAATGACGGCCAAAGAATTTCGCACCTTCTGACGGCCGGATTTTCCGATGCGAGAAATGCAATTGTTCCTAGAAGCCGGGGGCGCCGGAGGAGGCGGGGCGCATTTCTGGGGCGTTTACGCCGAAGCGGAGGTGGGCGAAGTAGGTTTGTCCGAGGGACATGAACCCGGTGTAGAGATAGCCCCAGACGAAGAGCAGAAGGAAGGGGATTGTTGCGAAATTCTGATTGGTGATGGCGTAGACGACGGTGCAGGCAAAATAAATTCCCAGGAGAATTTCCGCGTAGGGCATCCAGCCAGCTTTGTTGCGGTATTTTTTTGCGACGAAGGTGTCTTTTTTGCCTTCGATTTTATATTTGGGTGTGCGCGCGAATTCGCTTTTAACTCCGAAGATGGCCTCGATCACGGCTTTGGCGTTGCGGATGGAGATGCCGATACCGGTGGCCATCACGAACGGCATATAGAAAAAGGTGCGCCACCAGGTTTTGGGGCGAAGTTCTTTTTGCGCGACGAGATAGAAGCTGGAAATCGAGCAGGTGGAAGCTAGAAAGAGCGGCAGGTCGATGAGCAGCATCTGAAACCAGCCTTGATAGAAGCGCACGATCATCGCGGGAAGAAGCATCGCAGAGAAGAGCACCATCAACGGATAGCTGACGTTGGCGGTGAGATGGAAGAAGGCTTCGGCTTTGACGTGCCAGGGCACGTTCGAACGAAAGACTTGCGGCAGGATTTTTTTTGCGGTTTGCATCAGGCCCTTGGCCCAGCGGGCTTGTTGGGCCTTGAAGCCGTTCATGTCCACGGGAAGTTCACTGGCACATTCAATATTGGGGAGGTAGAGAAATTTCCAGCCCTTGAGCTGCGCGCGATAGGACAAGTCGGTGTCTTCGGTGAGAGTGTCGTGTTCCCAGCCGCCGGCGGAATCGATTGCGGCGCGGCGCCAGACGCCTGCGGTGCCGTTGAAATTGAAAAAAGTGCCACGGCGGGAGCGTGCGCCGTGTTCGACGACGAAGTGGCCGTCGAGCAGAATTGTTTCGACTTGCGTGAGGAGCGAGTAATCACGATTGAGATAGGTCCAGCGGGTTTGCGCCATGCCGATGGCGGGGTTCTGGAAATAGGGAATGGTACGGCGAAGGAAATCGGATTCGGGAATGAAGTCGGCGTCAAAGATGGCGACGAATTCGCCGCGGGCGGTCGTCAGTCCGTTTTCGAGAGCGCCGGCTTTGTAGCCTTCGCGATTGCTGCGATGAATGTAGCTGATGGGGATGCCTTGCGCGGCGTGGCGTCCAACGCAAGCGCAGGCGACTTCGCATGTTTCGTCGGTGGAGTCGTCGAGGACCTGGATGTCGAGGAGCTCGGGCGGGTAATCAAAACGCGAGACGGCTTCGACAAGACGTTCGATGACGTAGCGTTCGTTGAAAATGGGGAGTTGCACGGTGACGCGCGGCCATGCGGTGACTTCGGGCGGAGGACCGGGAACGTTCTTGCGATATTTGTAGTAATCGTAGACCAGCCAGTAGCGATGAAGACCGTAGACGGCGAGGATAATGAGCACGATGAAATACGGAATCATCATCATCAAGTCGAAAGCGTTGACGTGGTAGATACCGGAGAAGGTGCGGTCAGTGGCTTTGTGCCAGTAGTTCGAGAGGGAACCCTGCTCGAAGAACAGGACGATGGAGAGAAGATTCATGGACGCAGGTAGTTTACGAAGTTTGCGTGGAGTGCGCTAGGGGAAGCGGGAAATGTAGGAATTGTCGAGCTAATCAGCAGCGAGGAAAACAGAGACTATTCGTTGGTCTCATTGTCTTCGCCTTCCGCAGCCTTTGTTCTTGGGCGAACTGCAAGATTTAGAGTTATGAAGTGCGGGGTTCCTCGTTGCAATCGGGGCGGAAAGAGGCGCGTAAATGCTCTTCGATAGAGGAACAAACAGCTAGTCGCAAACCCATACGAAACGGGGTAGGTCAACCAAGCGCCCAGATTACCCGGAATCCAGTCGGTTAATAAAATAAGCGTCAAAAGAACCAAGGAGCAGAATCCAAAAGCAGCCGCAAATCGCATTACGTTTTGATAGCCGTCGGAAAGGCTCAACCGCTCCTTGCATGACGGACACTCGAATACTTCACTCAACTTAATTTGCAGAAGTTTCAACTGTGTGTGACAAACGGGACATGTGGTTCCGGGAATTTGCCAGGTTTTGCGGCTCTGGCGGTCTAGAGGAAATGGTCCCACTCCCCATAAGTACACTGCCTGAACCGCTAGATGAGCCGTAATAGGAGCGAGGAAAGATCCTTGCCACAAAAAAAGAAACCCGAAGAACGCTCCTTCGAGGCTGGCGGCGGCAGCACGCTGAAGGCCTAGGTTTAAGTACCCGCTGCCAAAGGCGACGGAGACGGCGACGATCGAAAAAAGAGGCGAATTTTGACTTGTGAGCAAGGCTGCAATAGCTGTCACTCGCCAGGTCTCTTCCGCTAAGGCCCCTACCAGCCATACGGCGACCTGAACTTTCAGCGGAGCCATCAGTCCTGGAATTTCGCGGCGCATCCGTCCCGTCGCGGCACCGAGCGCTAAGAGCCAAATTGAAACGCCCGCCCAAGATACGCCTAAGTATCCGCCGATCAGCGCACTCGACAACCGGGAGTTTGCTAGGAAGCCGGATGTGCCTGGATTCTCCGAAGAGAATAGGTGCCACGCGAGAGTCCCACAAATCAAACAGCCATAAATAAAGAGCGATATTAATGCATGCAGGCGCGCCATCGCTGCCTTCTCGGTTTCGGTTGCCGCGCTTACGGACGATTTCGGAACTGGCGGTCGCATTTGCGGCCACAGCGTGTAAAAGACGACGGGCGTAGCCATGCCGACCAGAGGATACAGGATCAATATCAGCACGAGAGGAGACAAGCCATCTCCGACGAAAGCTTTACAGATACTCGCTTGGCGTAACTAAAATACTTATGGCTAAGCAATGCTACATGTTTTTTAAAGATAAGGGATAATCGCGCCGCGATGACTGACGCAAAAAATGTGCGAAGTGAAAACCGGCTGAAGGAAATTGCGCTTGCGTTTTTGCGGTTGGGATTCATTGCGTTTGGCGGAGCGGCGGCGCATATCGCGCTGATGGAAGAGGAATTTGTGCGGAGGCGCGGATGGTTGAGCCGCGAAGAATTTGTGGATCGCGTGGGAGCGGTCAACCTGCTGCCGGGGCCGAGTTCGACGGAGATGGCGATTTACCTCGGGCAGTTGCGCGGGGGATTTCTGGGACTGTTGATTGCGGGTGCGGCGTTTATTTTACCGTCGGCGCTGATGATGTGCATGATGGCGTGGGCATACGTGCGGTACGGCGCGTTGCCGCAGATCGCTGGAGTGTTGTGGGGAGTGAAGCCGGTAGTGGTGGTGCTGATCGCGCAGGCGGTGTGGTCGCTTGGGAAAACGGTGTTGAAATCACGGGAGTTGATGGCGATTGCGGCGATGGTGCTGGGGTTGGCGGCGATGCACGTCGCGACTTTGGCGCTGCTGATTGGTACCGGCGTGGCGTGGATCGTGGCGAATCGATTTGGGCAGAATCGCGATGGGCGGAACGGAATTGCGGCTGCGGCGGTGAGTGCTGCGGGGGGCGCGGCAGTCTCGGCGACCGTAGCGGCGGCTACCACTACCGGCGTGTTTGCTTATTTTTTAAAAATTGGGACGCTGCTGTTTGGCAGCGGATACGTGCTGCTGGCGGTGTTGCGCGAGGATCTGGTCGCGCGCATGCACTGGTTGAGTGAAGCGCAGTTGCTCGACGGAATCGCGGTGAGCCAGGCGACGCCGGGACCGTTTTTTACGGTGGCGACATTCTTGGGATATGTGCTTTCGGGCTGGCGCGGCGCTGGGTTGGCGACGGTGGGGATGTTTGTGCCTGCGTTCGTTTATGTTGCGGTCACGGCGAATGTTTTACCGCGGCTGAGAAAATCGCCGACCGCGAGCGCGTTCCTGGATGGAGTGAACGCGGCGGCGGTGGCGTTGATGGCGTTTGTGGGGCTTCAATTTGCGCGAGAGGCCGTTGTGACGCCGCTAGCGGCGGTGATTGCGGCCATTAGCGCGGTGCTGGCGTTTCGGCTTCGGGTGAATTCGGCTTGGTTGATTTTGGGTGGCGCGGTTTGTGGGTTGCTGGTGAAGGTTTCTGGCTTGGGATGAGAGGGGTGCCGTCGTACTGCCAGCTCAATTCTCCTGCGGCGCATTTGCACCAACGCTTCTGTGATCTCCGGATTAGAACAGAGGATGACCTGAGTGAAACGCTTTGGTCTTTGCAGATTGTTCGAGAAAAGCAGATTCCTCGCTGCGCTGGCTGCGGCGGGTAGGCTCGGAATGACAAA
>Ga0193709_1000531_pt1 | contig 13029 bp, 17 predicted proteins | sample H3c2metaG_FD_160571 | JGI IMG/M metagenome (GOLD analysis project Ga0193709, IMG submission 160571) | Soil microbial communities from a riparian zone of the East river system, Colorado, United States - H3c2 | ecosystem: Environmental > Terrestrial > Soil > Riparian zone | place: USA: East River... | reverse complement strand
AGTTCTGCCGGCCCTTTTTTGGTGAATTTCGGCGGCGACTTGCGCGCCAATGCACCGCCACCGCGCGGACGCTGGCAAGTGGGCATCGAGAAGCCCGACCGTGAGGGCGATGCGAAAATGATTCTTGAACTCGAGCGCGGCGCGCTGGCCACCAGCGGCGACTCGAGACGTTTCGTGCTGCGCGACGGTGTTCGCTACGGTCACGTTCTCAATCCTAGAACGGGTTGGCCGGTCGCGCATGCGCCGCGTTCCGTCACCGTGGCTGCCAGCAGCTGCACCGAGGCGGGATTGCTGTCGACTCTGGCGGTGTTGCAAGGTTCCCGCGCGCGGGAGTTTCTGAGTGAGCAGGGCGTCAAGTACTGGGTGCTTGAGTGAGCGCCCGGGAGCTTCACGCCAACGATCGTCCCACCGCACGCATCACCTCTGCGTAGCCGCCGCGAACGGCAACCGCGTTGAGCGCCGCGCGAACCCGTAGGCTCGACAACGCGTCCAGCTCCTCGGCGTGCCGATACTGACTCATTGACGCCGCGATCGCGGACCCTGATTCAGTCGCAGGGTGCAGGTAGATTTCGCTGACGCCCGGCGGCAGGCGCGCGAGTATGGCGAGCAATCCTGCTTCGTCCATGGCACCGCTGCCCGCCATCCCAAAGATTCGGTCATTGTGGAAAATGCGTGCCCGGCGCAACCGGTGTTTCATCAAGGCAATCCAAGGAGACAGCGACGCCTGCGCGAGCCCCGGTAGAACACCCGCGCTTCGCGCCGCAAACCAGAAAGGCTCGTGCGGCACGCGCATGGCCGGCATTCCATAGTCTCTGCCCACCTCGAGCAGGATATTCAAAATGGTAGGGTGAATATGGAAGTGCTTGTGGACGTTCACATGATCGAGAGTGAGTCCGGTACGCGCGAAGGCGGCGAATTGCGCGCGGATTTCCGCCTCCAGCTGGCGGCGCGCTCCAGACTTGAAAAAGAAGCGAACGCCCTTTCGAAACATATCGCTGTGCATTCGCCCCGTTGGGTCGGCTATTTCGGGAATCAAATGCGCGTCGAGCGTCGACCAGCCATCGGCGAGTACAACATGCAAACCTACGCCCAAATTGGGGAGCATGCGGGCGCGCCGGATGGCGTCCTTAGTCGCATGAGCCGTGACCATGAGGCTGGCCGCGTTCAGGATTCCGGCGCGGCTCGCCTGTTCAACGGCTTCGTTGACCGATTCATGAAGGCCGAAATCATCGGCGGTGACGATCAGGTAGTTGTGCACATACTAGGTCCTCACAACAGGCTGAACTGATCCGTCCGGGGTCACATGATAGAGATCGCTCCGCCATTGGACGCGGCGCGTGACGAAGCTCCAGCCCCAGAGGGCGCAATGCAGCAGGTCTCTCAAAGGCACAAGAAGCAATTTGGCGCGCCGAGATCGATGGCCGTCGACCGCAACATGCAGGCTCGCGTTCGACAGCGCTGTAATGGCGAAGATAATGACCGCCGAGGCGGTACCGCCGGCCACCAGCAGCTGCAACGTAGTAATGGGCAATCCAAATGTAATGAAGGAGAATCGATACCCGGATGGGGACAGGATGCGAATTGTCCGGCGCCACCTCAACTCGTGCGAAATCAACTCCGCAACACTTTGCTCACGGACCATGGTTTCGACCTCGACGTCTGATAAAACAGTAACCAGACCCAAGCGGCGCGTCAGTTCTCCCAAACGATAGTCATCGGCTAACTGGCCGGCCACGGCCGAGAATCCGCCAATGCGCTCGAGCGTATCGCGCCGCAGTGCAATGCTTGCACCAAACGCGAACGATCGAAATCCCATCATCGCGGCAACGCGAACCGACGGCAGAAACCATTCGTTGATGAACATCGATCCGAGAATGGACCAGACCCCGGATCGAGCCACACCGCGGTAACAGCACGTGACGATGCCGACCTGTTCATCGGTCAACGGCGCAACGATGCGCCCGAGGTAGTCCGAAGCCACCCGGACATCGCTGTCGGAGATCACCAGGAAGTCATGACGCGCGGCCGCCATCATGTTGATGAGGTTGCTGACCTTTCGATTGATGCCGTGGGAGCGCTGTTCAATGACCAACGCCAGGTCGCGTTGTGGGTATTCACGCTGCAGCCGCCGCACGATGGAGATCACAGGATCATTCGGATCGCTGACGCCGAAAACCACTTGGTAATTGGGAAACGCTTGCAGGCAAAACGAGCGCAGGCATGAATACGTGTCGGGCTCTGCGCCGCACAAAGGTTTCAGGATCGTGACCGGGGGTAATCGGTCGCCGGTCCGGTCCACGGGTAAAATGGGCCTGCGCATGGCGAAGGCGGCGGCCAGGCTGTACAGCATCGCGGCGAGGGCGACGGCATAGCCGAATTCGACGAACCAAGCCCATGGGTTGATAGTCAGAAAATGCACCCTTTGCAGTTGAAATGCCCGCGCCGCCCCAGGCAGCGGCGATACTTTGCCATGCAAAGCAAAGTACACGTAGTGGCGGGCGGCATGCAAGTCCTGTCAATCCCAGCGGACCGCCTACAGGGTGAGATTGATTGTTGGGGGCCGGGGCTCGCTTGTCGAAATCGCGCCGGCTCATTCGTCGTTCGAAGAGACAATGTCAATTGGCCCGGCAACCGCCGGTACGAGCAAGGCGTCAACGGATCGAGGAGAAGCTATGAAAGTCATGGTGTTGGTGAAAGCGACCAAAGACAGCGAAGCGGGGATCATGCCGAGCCAGACCCTCCTGGCGGAGATGGGCAAGTTCAACGAGGAGCTGGTGAAAGCGGGCGTCTTGCTCGCCGCGGAAGGCCTGCGACCGAGCGCCAAAGGCAAGCGCGTACAGTTCTCGGGCCGCCATCGAACCGTGGTAGACGGCCCCTTTACGGAGACCAAGGAACTTGTCGCGGGGTTCTGGCTATGGCAGGTGCGATCGATCGACGAGGCTGTCGAATGGGTCAAGCGCTGCCCAAATCCCATGCCGGGGGATTCTGAAATCGAGATTCGCCCGATATTCGATATGGAAGACTTCGCGGGAGCATCGGCTGCAGGACCCGCCGGCTGACGCTGGATTCAGTCATAATTCAGGCCTTATTGGACACTGAAAGCGAGAGGCCGACATGAGCTACATGCTATTGGTCGTTGAACCTGCGGGGCAGCGTCAGACCCGGACCGAATCGGAGGGTCGCGCGGTGTACGACAGCATGGTGAGGTTCAGCGAGACGCTGAAGTCGCGTGGTTTGCTCAATATGAGCCAATCATTGAAGACCGACCATCACGGCTCGCGTGTGCGGGTGCACGCCGGGGCAACGCAGGTCGTGGACGGCCCTTTCGCCGAGGCAAAGGAAATGATCGGCGGAATATTCTTGCTCACCTGCAAAACACGCGAGCAGGCGATCGCGATCGCGGGCGAATGTCCGGCAGCGAAATGGGCAACGATCGAAGTTCGCGAACTTGGCCCCTGCTTCGAATGATGTCTCGCGGGGCGCCGGGTTAGCCATGGTTGAGTCCAACATCCAATGCACCATCGAGGCGGTCTGGCGAATGGAATCGGCCAAAATCATTGCGAAACTTGCGCGAATGCTGCGCGATGTCGGACTTGCCGAGGAACTGGCACAAGATGCGCTCGTGACTGCGCTCGAGCAGTGGCCCAAATCCGGCGTCCCAAGCAACCCAGGAGCCTGGCTCATGGTAACCGCCAAGAACCGCGCGCTTGATCAGCTGCGCCGCTTCAAACTCCTGCAGCGCAAGCATCAGATCGTCGCGCAGGAGGCAGAACTGTTCGTAAGCGAGACCCTGGCGCCGGACGAGATGCCCGATAATGACGTCGGGGACGATCTGCTGCGGCTCATGTTCATCGCCTGTCATCCGGTGCTGTCCACCGAGGCGCGGGTAGCGCTCACACTGCGCTTGTTGGGGGGCCTGACCACGGCAGAGATCGCTCGCGCGTTTCTGGTCACCGAGCCGGCCATCGGCCAGCGAATCGTGCGCGCCAAACGAGCGCTGAGCGAGGCGCACGTACCTTTCGAAATGCCGCGGGCGGAAGAACTGGCGGCGCGGCTCGCTTCCGTACTCGAAGTGATCTATCTGATTTTCAATGAAGGTTATGCGGCAACCACGGGAGCCGAGTGGATGCGTCCGACCCTGTGCGAGGAGGCGTTGCGCCTGGGCCGCATTCTCGCGGAACTCGCGCCGACGGAGCCGGAAGTGCACGGCTTGATCGGCCTCATGGAGATTCAGGCGTCGAGATCCGGGGCACGCATCGGCCCCTCCGGGGAGCCGATCCTGCTGCTCGAGCAGGACCGGGCACGATGGGATCAGTTGTTGATCCGGCGCGGACTTGCCGCTCTGGAGCGCGCAGAGGGACTGGGAGGTGCGCTCGGGCCCTACGCTCTGCAGGCCGCCGTTGCGGCGTGCCACGCTCGAGCGCGAACGGCCGGCGAGACGGACTGGGCGCGCATCGTCGCCCTGTACGACGCGTTGGCGCAGCTCGCGCCTTCCCCCATCGTCGATCTCAACCGAGCGGTCGCCGTATCCATGGCCTTCGGTCCGGTCGCGGCACTCGATATCGTGGATGGCCTGATCCGCGATTCCCGGCTTGGCAGCTACCATTTGCTGCCGAGCGTGCGAGGAGATCTGTTGGAAAAACTCGGGCGCTTTGATGAAGCACGCACCGAGTTTGCCCGCGCCGCGGCACTCGCCCAGAACGCCCGCGAACGCACGCTGCTGCTCGGACGTGCTGCGGCGTGCGGCGCGCACATCAGCTGAGACATGGCACTCCGGCGCGCTGTGGCGAGGGATGAACCAGCCATTGCCAGGCTTCACGCCGACAGCTGGCGCACGGCCTATCGCGGTATTCTTCGCGACGACTTCCTCGATGAGACGGTCGTTGCGAATCGGCGTGAGTTGTGGAGCGCCCGCTTCTCCGAGATCGGTCGAGAAGACCAGTTGATTTTAGTGAGTGAAGAGCGCGGAGAAATCCAAGCGTTTGCCTGCGCTTTTCTCGACGCCGACCCGGAGTGGGGAACTCTGTTGGACAATTTGCACGTGATTCCCGGATTGAAGGGAAAAGGCTTGGGACGTCAGCTGCTAGCTGCCGTGGCGGAAAATGTCCGGCAGCACGCGGATCATTCCCGGCTGCATCTTTGGGTCTATGAGCAAAACACTCAGGCGCGTGGCTTCTATGAACGGTTGGGCGGCGTTATCACCGATTCCGTTGCCGAAGTGGCACCGGACGGCAGTCGGGTGAATGCCCTTCGGTACGTCTGGCGAGAGCTGTCTTTTTTCGCACGGCGTTGAGATCCAGGCGTTGCGCCCCCATTGGGGCAGGGTGGCAAATGTCGAATCCCATCAGGAACCCGGTGAAGGTTCCGTCGTTGTTTTTCGCGGAACCAGATCGCTGTGCCACGAATTCAGCCTGGTACTCGAAGCGAAGGACATAGAGCATGAGACGCGGCAGGACGAGCGCTCCTGGATACTGAGCGTGCCATCCGCCGTACTGAGTCGGGCGCACGATGAAATCACCCGCTATGCCGCTGAGCGCAGCGTGCCGCGCCGTGTTCCCGATGCCATCAAGGCGCGGCCCGGCGCGGCGATCGGCGCCATCGCATACGTTTCAATTCTACTGCTGACCGCTTATTGCGCCGGCAATGGATGGTTCGGTGCCGACTGGCTGTCGATAGGCGATCTGCAGGCGGGTGCCCCCGGCGAGTGGTGGCGCGCGGTCACGGCACTGACCCTGCACTTGGACCAGGAGCACCTGCTCGGCAACCTGCTGTTTGGCGTACTCGCCGGCATGGCCGCCGCCCGGTTGTTGGGCGATGGGGTAGCTTGGGCGAGCATTCTGGGCGCGGCGGCGCTGGCCAACTACATGGAGATTCTCATCGCACCGGTCACGTATCGCGCGGTCGGCGCTTCCACCGCAGTTTTCGCGGCCTTGGGGCTGCTTGCCGGCATGGCGTGGCGATCGCGGCTCACGCTGCGCGAGCGTCTCTGGTATCGCTCGGCACCGCTGATTGCCGGAATCTGTTTGTTGACCTTGCTCGGCGCAGGAAATGCGCACGTCGATGTTCTTGGGCACGCGCTCGGATTTATCTTTGGAACTGCCGTGGGTTGGATTTATGCGCGGGCAGATGTCCCAAACCATCGAGGCCGGCGGCTACAGATCCTCGCCGGGGCGGGCGCGGCATTGTTGGTAGGCGTCGCGTGGCTCTTGGCTTTGACCGTTGACGGGTAAGCGTGTCGGGTGGGCGTGTAAAAATGGGAGAAATGTTTCTTTATAAATCAATATGATACAAATATAAACTAGATTCATTATCCTTTGAGCCAGGCGACAGTTGCGATGCCGGCAAACGTCATCAGCAACGACCCCACCAAGTGAGCTCCCACTGCACCCAGCGCGAAGATCGATCGTCCCGATTGCATCAACATCACCACTTCCGCTGAGAACGTCGAGAAGGTGGTCAGTCCGCCGCAAAAACCGGTGGTGATGAACAACCGCCACTCGGGTGCGAATGTCGGGTAGGTGGTGAAGAAGGCGATGGCAACTCCAATGATGTAGCAGCCGATGAGATTCGCCGCCAAAGTACCCGGTGGAATCGCAGGGAAATATCGATTCAGGAATATCGCGAGATACCAACGGAATAAGCAGCCGAGTGCACCACCCACTGCGACCGCGATGAAAGAACGCCACATGGGATTTAGCGCAAGCTCCGTGTCAGCCAAAAATACAAAGGGACTCCTAGGCACAGAAGCACGGCGCCCCAGGCGACTGCCTCCGCCCCGGCGCCGATGATCGCCCAAAGAGAATAGGCGGTTGCGATAACTCCGACAATGGCTAGTGCGGCCGAACCCTTCCGAGCCGCTCCCAATTGTCCGATCCACTGCAGCCGCAACAGCGCCGCCGAGCACAAGGCGTACATCACCAGACAGGCGGTGGTGGAGAGCAAAATCATGAACGTGAAAATACTCACCATGGACTTTTGGTAGTTTGCCATGATGAGCAGCGTAACGAGCGCGCTGCCGAAGCAAAGCGCAAATCCCGGTGTGCTGCGCGAAGATTCGCGCGCAAAGATGCGCGGAAAATCGCCGCGCATCGCCATCGCGCGCGGCAGTTCACCCTGCAGGAGAATCCAGCCGTTCAGGGCGCCGAACGCGCTGATTGCGGCAAAGACGGCAAGCATCTTGCCGGCGCCGTCACCCCAAAATTTCGTTGCCAGATCGACGAATGGCGCATTTGATTTGGCAAGCGTTTCGGGCGGCAGCAATAGCAAAACCGTTGTGCACGCAACCGCGCAGATCAGCGCGGTAACCACTGTGCCGAGCAATGTAGCCATGGGAATGGCGCGCCCTGGATTGGCAACCTTGTCCGCGGGAATGGTCGCAGATTCCAGACCCAGCAAAGCCCATAGTGTCAAAGTCGCTGCCGCAGTAACGCTGCCGACTGATAGAGGAATCGAGTCGGTCGCGGAAACATGGTGTGAGCGCACGAATAACAATCCCAAAACGGCGACCGCCAACAAGGGCAGAACTTTGAGAACCGTCGTGACACTCTGCACCCAGCCGGATGCTTTGATTCCGTACCAATTCACGAAGGTCAGCATCCATAAAAAAAACAAAGTGACCGCGGCCGATGCGCCCGGCGACGCTCCGATCCAGGGCAGCAGCGAGGTGAGATAACTCACGGCAGCCGTGGCGATGGCGGCATTTCCGACCCAAATCGAAATCACATAGCCCCATGCGACGATGAAGGCGGTAAGCGGTCCGAAGGCCAAATGAACGTAGGCATAGGGGCCGCCGGCTTGCGGGTACGCCCGGCTCAAACGCGCAAATACGATGGCGAGTGCGATGCCGCCGCTTGCGGTGAATCCCCAGGCAATCACGCTGTTGAGACCGAAGGGTGCGAGCGATGCGGGCAGCAAAAAGACACCCGAGCCGATGGTGTTGCCGACCACCAACGCCACGCACATCCAAAAGCTGAGAAGCTGCGGGCGCGGCGTTGTCATGGAGCGACACTATAGCTTGACCATAAGTGTCGCGCATTTGACATTATCGCGAAACTCGGGCTCTCACCTCCGCTTCGATGCGACACCGTCCTACAGAATTAGAGTACCTTTGGCTTGAGAATACCCATGCCGCCCCGATGAAGGGATTCTCCGGTGCATACCGGAGTTCTTTAGGGGCAAGGAAGAAGGGGCGAAATATGATCGACGCCGAAGTGGTGCGACTCCGCAAATTGCGAAATGTGGCTTTACGGGCGCGTGCATTGGCCAAGGCCTTGGAGTCTGATTCCATCGACCGTTGCGTTTTTGCCAAAAGCGCGGTCATGTGCTGGACCATTTCGCGAATTGCCGCAGGGCGGCTACGGGCGCATCCGTATTTGAGCTACCAGCAAGGCCCGAGCCGGATTCGTGAACTCGCCGATCGCGCGATCGCCTCTATAGCTGCCTTCACTGCGCGTCGTAAAAACCGGCGCTTCACCATGTATGCGCCGGAATTTCAAAGCGTGGCACGCGAAGTTGCCGACGTACGCGCATTGACTTGGTCGTCTGATCTCAGCGATGCGCTCGGGCGCGCGCAATTGCAATTGCGCGCACTTGCGCAGCAACTCGATGCGGGCGCGCACCATGAGTCGGGCGCGGTTTCCATGCCGCGGGTCAGCGTTATCGCTCGCGCGGAAGCGAATGGCGGCGCACTCGAGGATTTGGGCGAGACCAACTGGCCGTATCTCGCGATTTAGCGCCCCCTTTCGCGGCGCACTTTCCGATCTGACAACGGACGTTGAGGATTCCTACAAAACTCGCCGCTTTCCGCCGATCGCTGGCGGCCTAATCCCATCGCAATATGGCCCATCAGCGGGTGCAATAGGAGGCAATCATGGGAAGCGAAATTATTCCGACGCCGCCGAGTCCGGAAACTCCACCGTTGGCTCCGCACGATCCGCCGGAGCCTGCACCACAAGCTGCGGCTTGGCGCCGCGCCCTTCGGGTGATCGGCTACGTGCCGCCCAAGGATTATCGCATGGGCAGGACGACCGTCGTCCGAACCACCGTGCGCAAAGGATAGGGCCATGGAAAAAAAACAGCTGATCGCGATCGGCATTGCCCTGCAAACCCAGGTTCTAAAAGCGTGCCCTGTACATCACCAGCTGTATTTCGATGACGAGGTGAATCCGGCAAGCGCATTCGCGCTGGCCATTGATCTGGTACGCAAGCGCAAGCCTTATGTCGACGAATTCGACAACGACGAGCACGAATTGACGGACTTGCTCAGTGATACGCTGGCGACAACGCCCACCTGTTGCCCCGAGTGCCAATCGTCGGTAAAACTAAGCTCGCTGCCCGATGGTGACCGCTTCAGCGAGCGTGCGCTCGAGGGCGGGCAAATCGTAGGGTTTGGGCAGCATCAGAACGGTGCGCGCGGTTTCGCCCAACATGAACTCGATGTTCATGGCGACCCGAGGGTATCATAAGAACTTGCCATAAGCCGGTAGGCGGCCGTACCGGCGATTCCACGTTCAATTTTGGTGCGCTGGTTTGAGACATAACGCAGCACAAAATGCCTACTATTGCCTGGTTTTGAGACCTGCGGCAGCCACTCCCACACGCCGGAAATGTAGAGTTGCGGCGCGTTACAAAGTGGAGGATGTCATGGTCGATTTGGTATCTCGCTGGGGCAACAGCGCCTTGATGTTCACGTTCCTGCTGATAACCTACGCGGTGGTCATCACCTTAAGGTAATTCGGCGCGTGCTTTCAAGCGCGGAGCGGAACTGACCTCTTCCGCAGTGACTCGTTTTGATTTCCACAGCACCACGCTGTAGTAACAAACGTAGTAGCCCATCAACACAAAAAACAACGCGACCGTCAGCGGACTCTGCAGCATGCTTGCCGATGCAAATGCCGGGGCCGCCGAGTCAGCGCCCACGGCATGGGCGGTGGACGTGCCGCCGTACACCTCGGCGAATCGATAGACAAGCCGCCCGAGAAACAATAACGAAACCGCGATGCCCGTGTAGGTGTGCGGCACGTAGTAGAGCTGGTGATCGATTTTGAGGAAGCGTGTGCGCGCCGCGCCCCATAGCGCCAAAGCGACGCCGGCGGCGACGCCCGCCAACACTGCGGACAGGAATTCCGTCGAACGCCATGCAACCGGCAGCAGAAGGCAGCCGGCTATCAACAGCACGGCGATACGCACTTGCATGCGCACGCGCCGCAGTTGCTGCTGACCGAAGCTGCGGCGCAGACGGCGGTAGATGACGAACACCGCCAGCACCGCGAGCAGAAATGGCCCGATTTTCGAAAAATCTGCTTCCATTTACCCGATACTACTACACCCATGGGCAACGCGAGTTTGGCGTCGGCGGCAAGAAGCGAATTGACGCGCGGAGTCGGCGCCTGGGGCGCGATCGCGGTCAATGTTGCCAACATGATCGGCACGGGAGTCTTTCTCAAGACCCGAGTCATGACCTGCAATGTCGGCAGCGCCAAGACAGTCCTGTTGGTGTGGGTCGCGGCAGGATTGTTGTCGCTGGCCGGCACCTTCTCCTATTCAGAGATCGCAGCCATGATGCCGGAGGCGGGGGGCGATTACGTTTACCTGCGGCGTGCCTATGGCAAAGCGGTGGGTTTCTTGTACGGCTGGATGACCTTCGCGGTTGCAAAAGCCGGATCACAAGCCGCTCTCGCGGTCGGCCTTGCCATTTTTATGAACGTGGCTGTCGGCGGGGCATTGGAACATTGGCAGCTCGAGGCCAACCTGTTCGGCTTTCACCTCGGCGTGAGCGGCCTGACGCTGGTCGCCCTTGCCACCATTTGGACGGTAGCACTGATCAATTGCGCCTCCGTGACCTCGGGAGGGCGTACCGCACTGACCTTGACGATCGCGAAAGTCGTGTTGATTCTCTGTGTGGGCATCAGCGCGTTTGTTTTTGCGCCGGGTGATTGGACGCACTTGGCAGGATCGGGAATCGCCGGCACTTGCGAGGGAGTCGCAGCCAGCGCGCGCGGCGGGTATGCAGGATTCGGAGCCGCCATGCTCGGCGCGCTCTGGGCCTATGATGGGTGGAGCAACGTGGCGCCGCTCTCGGGAGAAATTCGCAACCCCCAGCGCAATTTGCCGCGCGCCTTCGTCGGCGGCATGCTCGTTGTCGCATCCTTGTACTTGTTCGTCAATGTTGCGTATTTCTATGCCATGACGCCGCTCGAGATTGCAAGCGTGCCGACCAGCTCTTCGGTCGCGACGGAAGTATTGCAGCGCTTCTTGGGACCCATCGCGGTCTCCATGACGGCGGTTGCGCTCATGATCTCCTCATTCGGCTCGCTGCATTCGAGCGTGCTCGCGAATTCGCGTGTTCCTTACGCCATGGCGCGCGACGGCTTGTTCTTTCGCGGCCTGGCCAAGCTGTCGCCCCGTTCAAACGTTCCCGCGCGGGCGATCGTGGCGCAGGCCGCCTGGGGCAGTGTGCTCGCGCTGTCAGGTTCGTACGATACCCTGACCGACTCTGTGGTATTCGCCTCGTGGCTCTTCTATGGGTTGAGTACCGGGTCGCTATTCATTTTCAGACGGACGATGCCCGACGCGCCGCGGCCCTATCGAGCGCTGGGCTATCCTGTGGTGCCCGCGATTTTTCTCGTCGTGACAGGCGCGTTGCTGATCAACACGTTCATCGCGGCGCCTCATGAGGCGCTGCGGGGCGTCGGGGTATTGATTGCGGGGCTGCCGCTGTACTGGTATTGGTCTCGCAAAAACCCGAATTCGTAGCGCAAAAAGCGCGGCCGAGGCAGCCTCGGCGCGCTCCTAGTGACCTTCGCCCGGCAGGTCGAACACCAGCACCTCGGCCTCCTGGCCGCGCTCAAGATGCAGTTCCGTGCCGCGAGTCACTTGCAGCGCGTCGCCCGCAGCGAGGACAACACCGTTCGCCGTCACCGCGCCGCGCGCCACATGCACATAGATACGGCGCCCGGGTTTCACTTCGAGATCCGTCTGTTCGGCGCTGTCGAACAACCCCGCATAGACGCGTGCATCCTGATGGATCAACAGCGACCCTTGAGCGCGATCGGGCGACACAATCAACCGCAGGCGCCCGCGCTTATCCTGCGCGGCGAAGTGCTTTTCCTCGTAGCTCGGCTCAATGTTGGCCTTGCTCGGTTGGATCCAGATCTGCAGAAAGTGCGTATCCGCGCTTGCCGACGGATTGAACTCGCTATGCCGCACGCCGCTTCCCGCGCTCATGCGCTGCACGTCTCCGGGTCTGATGGTTGATCCATTGCCCATGGAGTCCTTGTGCGCAAGCTCGCCGGACAACACGTAGCTGATGATTTCCATATCGCGATGAGCATGGGTGCCAAAGCCTGCGCCGGCCTGCACCCGATCTTCATTGATCACCCGCAATGGGCCGAACTCGACATGCTTGGGGTCGTAGTAGTCGGCAAAGGAAAACGTGTGAAAAGACTTGAGCCAACCATGGTCGGCAAAGCCTCGTTCTTGACTGCGCCTAATTTCGTTCATCGGAACCTCCATGGGCACAGAGTAGGCTCGAACGAGCCAATAAAAAAGCGCAAAATTTAGCTGAAATTGATCGAAAAAATGGATCTCTTGGTGCCGGTAGGACAGGCCCTACAGGGGGTAACGAGGCGGCCCGACTGATTGGCACAACGATGGCGATTAGAGTCGCCTTCACAGCCGCTGGGGGAGATCGATAATGTCAATAAGCACGATCCTGCTGATAGTTTTGGTGCTGCTCTTGATTGGGGCGCTTCCGGCGTGGCCGTATAGCAGCGCATGGGGTTACTACCCGAGCGGCGGGCTGGGCTTGCTACTCATTGTACTGCTCGTTCTCGTCGTGACCGGCCGCTTGTAGTGAAGCGGATTGAGCCGATGGATGCGCCGCCGAAATCCGCAACTTCTCCGGCGCTGCCATCCCACTAGAAGTAGCCGTGCAGCTCCATCAGTATCACCTGTTGATTCTGCGTGTTGTTCTGCGGAATGCCGAAGTAGTGGCGGTAGCCGGCGCGAAGTTGCAAGAAAGGCAGCGGC
>Ga0193709_1000530_pt1 | contig 13042 bp, 15 predicted proteins | sample H3c2metaG_FD_160571 | JGI IMG/M metagenome (GOLD analysis project Ga0193709, IMG submission 160571) | Soil microbial communities from a riparian zone of the East river system, Colorado, United States - H3c2 | ecosystem: Environmental > Terrestrial > Soil > Riparian zone | place: USA: East River... | reverse complement strand
GCGATTTCGACCGCGCGGAAATCGCCGGTGCACTTCGACCGCTTAAGATTCGCGATTGGCTTAAGGTTGCTCGCGGGCTGCACGCGCGAATTCTTACCAAGCAATCCTTCCAGTACTTTGATCATGACAGCGTTCCAGTGATCGAGTTAGCAAAGAAACAGTGCCACAGACGGATGGTAATCGCAGACCACGTGTGAGCATTGCGATGCGTGCCTCAGGGCACGCCGCTGTAAGTTAAATTGGGGGACGGCGGCGTCGCCCTTGGCGCGTGGCCTCGGGTGCCTATGCGGGTGGTGCTCTGACAATCGGAGGCGCAGTGGCGGACATTGCGCCGACTGCCGCATGTTACAGACGGCAACAATTTCTCACAGAATATTGACAGTTCGATCCGACGGCGGCGCGTACGATTCGATCAACTGCGGCAGGCAATGGGCGTCGCCTGACTGCCGTCAAAGCGAACAGCTGATTCCGCTGCTGGCGTCAACGATGAGGGAGCCTCACGCGTTCAATTGCTTGTCCAGGGCGAACTTACACAAAGGACCTGTTTCTATGCGCCTAGAAAGTTCGAGTAGGATTCATACCGATATTCTCCCTCTAATACTTGCTACCGTAGTGCTTCTGGCACAGCCGATCGCGGACGCCAAGGCCGAGGATTTGCTAGGCCGGTTGTAATTAGGTCAGGTGGCCGTGAAGGAGTGCTGGAAGCAACTGCGACAGTACTTTTCAATCACCACCTCGTGGGCGAGCACTGTCTTCCCGGCAAAAGTCGACAACTGACGTGAGCGAGTTTATTCGACGGCAGTCGGCCACTTTGGGACGTTGGACAGCAGGAAGTGCGCTCTCGTAAGCTGTCGTCCGCGGCACTATTCTTCTTTTGCTTGGTGGCGCAGTTGTCGGGGCGATAATTGGATTATCGGCCTCGGATTGTCGGTAGTTGTTGGCGATTATCGGTACGCTGGCTGCTGCCTGCGTCCAAAACATTCTCAGGAATAGCCCAATGAGATCAACACACTTAACTTGGACAAGCCTGCTGCTGATGCCATGGTTCGTGAATCTTGCTTGCGCGTCCGAGCCTTGGAAAGTTGCCGGAGCTGGAAATTTGACATGCAAGGATTGGCGCACCGCCCAACCCGCCCAGCAAAAGGAGATCTTTTCCTGGATGCTTGGGTTCGCGTCAGCAGTTAATGTGGCGAATGCGTCAAAAGGGGTAGCGAGGGTCCCGCTGGACCAATTTACCGACGATTTCCTCAGGAAGAAAATTGATTCCGTCTGCACCGACAATTCGAACCAGAACGTGGACATGGTCGTGGTCGTCTTTGAGCTGCTTGGAGCACAACCACTCGTCCGGTAGTCGTCCAAAAACATCGTTGAGGGTGCGTTCAGTAATTCGATTTGATTGCCCGAGAGCTGCCGGTGGTGACTGGCTGGATCGGGTCGTTAAGCGCCCAATAGTCTGCGTGCCAGCAAAGACCCCATGTCGCGACGACCATCGGTAATAACGTAGATGATCACTTGTTTCGAGTGCACCCTGCAAATTAGACGGTAGGGCTTAAAGAAGATTTGTCGATATTCCGAGATACCAAGAGAGCGCAACTCGTTTACATAGGAACCGCGGTCAGGAGACGTTTTGAGCGCTTCCGCCGCTTTGACGAGCCGATCGAGGACGTGGTCAGCGCTAGCTCGAGAATCGTGCTCGGCGAAGTAGAGGTAGATCTCTTCCAGGTCACGCTCTGCGTCGTTTGTCAGCGAGACCTCGTAGAGCATCAGGGGCTGGTAGCCTTCGCGCGCAGGCGACCTGCGACCTCGCCGATCGGCGTGATCTCCCCGCGTTCAACTTGTTGGCTGCCGAGCGCAAGAATCTTTAATAGCGCCAGCGTTTCTTGGGTTTCCTCGTAAGAGGTAACGTCTTGAATTACGGCCTTGGCCTCGCCATTTTGCGTGATGATCATAGGCTTACGCTGCTCCTCCAGCACCTGAAGGACCTCGGCCGCATTGGCTTTCAAATAGCTAATAGGCCTTATTTGGGTCGAATAGCGCACGGTAGCTCCAATTAGTTGCAAGACTTTATATAGTCTTTTTATGGTCCGATCGCAATATCCCATACGGTTCTACTACCCTGCATTGGGAGATTCGTCATGCAACAGTAAGTTGCTTTAGCTCAAAGCGGTTGCGGGGAACTCTGTTAGCCGAATTGTGAAACCCCGAGTTTCGCCAGAAACCTCTCCATGTGCGGATCGCTGCGCTGTAGCGGCACATCCGAATACCTAAACCACCTAACACCTGCGAATTCCTGTTCATCGAATTCGATGCTTTGCCTCCTATCGACCCTGACCACGTACCAGAGCGACACATCCACATGCCCAGCGGCCAGACCCACCGTCGTCGTGCATGTGACCATCAGCGGCTCAGTGATCTCATGTCCGGCAACAACCTTGAGCTCCTCAAAGAGCTCACGCCTCACGGTTTCTCGAGGGTGCTCCCCCGGCTCCACGTGGCCACCCGGCGGCAACCAGAGTTGCGCGCTTCTGTGATCAACGAGAAGAATATTGTCTCCGTCAACGACGGCAAAGTATGAGACCAGGTGTTTAGGCGGGGTGGCAGGTTTCGCCATACGACAGAGAGGTGCGCCTGAATCTACCCAAGCCAACGCGTCCGCTTGGTGACTCTCTTCCATCTCGTCAAAAGGCTGGATCGAAGCCACCTCGTCACGGATTTCTGCCCGGATTGTCGCAGGGCTCAATTTCCGCGTGAGTGCCCCGGCTTTTTCGCCCGTCACCCCGACTCCTTGTTCCCTTTTTTGCATGGCCGTGGGTCCTTGGGATCATCCTTGTCGAAGAGCGGCTTCATGTCGCTGTACTCGTAGAAGGCCTCCGCACGAAGAAAACGCAGGCTACGGCAAAGAGCGAGATGATGGCACCACACAGAAACCCGCCCCGGATGCCGCCCGACAGCGCATCGACTGACGCGAGCCCGCGTGCGGCTAGAGTCGTAGACCGCGCCGACATTATTGCCACGAACAGCGCAACTCCGGCCGCACCGGCGACTTGCTGAATCGTGCCGATGACGGCGCTGCCGTGCGAGTAGAGGCTTGGCTTCACCGATGACAAGCTCATCGTAAATAGGGGCGTAAAAAGGAAAGCGAAGCCGACACACATCACCACATGTCCGGCGAGGATATAGCCCACCCAAGTGGTCGGACCCAGCAGCGTCATGGCCCACAGCACGGCACTAACGACGATGACGCCGGGAACCATTAGCCTGATCGGCCCCGCTTTGTCGTACAAGCGCCCGACAGTGGGGCCCAGCAAGCCCATCAGCAGACCGCCCGGTAGCAGCAACAGTCCAGTTTGCAGGGTATTGAGCCCAAGCACGTTCTGCAGGTAGATCGGGAGCAGGATAATGGTACCGAACAGCGCCATCATCATGCACGCCATGAGCAACACCGACACTGTGAAGTTACGCGAGTCGAAGGTACGCAGATCCAGCAGCGGGTAGCCCTTTGTCTGAAGCGAGATCTGCCGGAAGATAAATACCGCCAAGAACACAGCGCCGACCGAACTAAAGTTTCCCGCCGGGAGCGTTCCCGGCGCGGCGGGGACACCAATATGGCTGAGTCCATAGACGATGCCGCCGAAGGCGAAGCCCGAGAGTATCACCGAAGCCCCATCAATCGGCGCGTGATGCGGCGTCGTCACGTTCTGCATGCGTCGAGCACCGAGCGCCAGTGCACCGAGCGAGATGGGCAATATCAAAAGAAACATCCAACGCCAACTGAGATAGTTGAGGATGACCCCCGAAATCGTTGGGCCGACGGCGGGCGCCACCGATATGACGGTGGAAATGAAGCCCATGGTCTTGCCGCGAGTTTCCGGCGGTGCCAGCGTCATCACGGTGGTCATCAGCAGCGGCACCATGATCGCAGTCCCGGTTGCCTGAATGACGCGAGCGAGGATCAGCACCTCGAGATTGGAAGCCAGAGTGGCAATCAATGTGCCCAGGCTGAACAACGACATTGCCCAGACAAAGATCGGCCGCGTGTTCATCCTCTGTAGCAAAAAGCCCGTGACCGGAATGACCACCGACACGGTGAGTAGGAATGCCGTGGTTAACCATTGAACGGCACCGGCTGTGACGTTGAGATCGCGCATGAGCCGCGGGATCGCTACCGCCATGAGTGTCTCGTTGAGGATCACAACGAACGTAGCGACCAAGAGGAGGTTAATGACGAGTCGGTTCCGTCCGACGGTATCGGCAACCTCTGCGGCGACGACATTATCCGGCGATAGGTTGACGGCGCTCTCTGAATTATTAGTCAAGTATCCACCTGCAATGTATCACCCGCGATTTCCCGAACCGATCGCTATGGCACGGTATCCCGCAGTTGGGTTGTCGCGTGCAAGAGCCGCCCATAAACTTAGGTCATGCCGCGCCAGCCTTTCAGCACGTGGTCCGCGCGAACCGCTGTTCCGCGCTGGCCAAACTAGATGATCCGCCACTTTAAGAACAACGCGATGACGGTCGGCACACTGAAAATGAGCAGAAAAATCGGAAGCTCCTCTTTCAGCGAATACCCCGCCTTCGCGACACCCATCCACATATTTGCGCCAGAAATCACCAACCAAAGCACGACGAATGTCCAGGTTGCGGCATAGGTCGCGCCAGGATAGTTGCTTGAGAAAAGCTTCCCCAGCAGCGCTGATGCCGCCAAAAGCAGGAACCCTACCAGGAGAAATAAAGGTGTACGCATGTTTGTCACCCCGCTCAGCTTATTCCCAAAGGCTATCGTCTCCAGATCCCCATCCACCAAGCCGGCGTCCATGTGAACGGCATACGCCCGATCACGATGGACGCAAGACAATAAAACCCGCGACGAGCCCGGCAATAACAAATACATATCTCAGCTTTAAGGGATCCACCCAGACTCCATCCTGGTTCATGCTGATCGAGACCTTCACGAACCTCGGCGGTTTCCGGCCGCAATCGGCTGGCCCAGTCTTTCAGCGAGCCACAGCTTGATCAACGACTGCCGCGTGACGCCCATCCGGTCCCGCGAACGCCTTACTGAAATGATTCGCACATTGTCGCCGCGCCGCGTGATCACCGCTGACCAATGCTTCGCACCCATCTTTACTATACCAAGCACTCAGGCAGCGGGAATAGCAGCTATGCTCCTAATCCTCACAGCAAATCGCGCAGTTTCGCGTAGCCCGAGCGGCTGATGGGCAACTCGGTCTTGTCGTTGAGAATGGCAATGCGGCTGTCCTTTTCGGATAGCTCTATTTTTGCCAGCCGCGACACATTCAGAATAAAGCGGCGGTGGATGCGCAGGAATCCCTTCGCCGCGAGCTGCTCCTCGAGCTCGCCGAGCGTTTGTTCCTTCAAGTAGCTGCGTCCGGCCGCGCGGATCGATACGTAGTCGTCCTGCGCTTCGATGTAATCGATTTGGTCGACCGGGATCACGTGCACATGGGAGCGATCCCGGATGAGCAGGCGGTCAATGGCGGAGCCCTCGCGGTGGGTCTCGAGCAGCTCGCGTGCAGGAATCGGCTGGCGCCGGCTGATGCGCGACCGCGCCAGATGCAGCGATTCGGCGAAGCGCTCCGGCCCGAATGGCTTGAGCAGATAGTCCACCGCGTGCACCTCGAAGGCGCGCAAGGCGTAGTCGTCGTAGGCCGTCGTGAATACGACGCCTGCGGCATCGCGGCCGATCAGGTCCAACACTTCGAATCCGTCCAGCTTCGGCATCTGGATATCCAGGAACAACAGGTCCGGCTTCAATTCATTGGCCGCTTTCACCGCTTCCAGGCCATTGGTGCATTCGGCCACGACACGCACGTCGGAATGTTGTTCCAGATATTCCCGGATGAGCGCGCGTGCAGGTGCTTCGTCGTCGACGATCACGACGGTGAGTTGCTTGGGCTCAAGCATTCGCGTTCGTCCCGTCGGGCGCCTCGAAGGGCAGAGTGACTTTCGCGGTGAACTCGCCCGGCCCCTCGTCGATCTCGAGCCGCCCGGCAACGCCAAATTGCGATTGCAGACGCTGGCGCACCAAAGAAAGACCGAAGCCGGAGCGCTTGTGCCGCGGACGATCCGGATCGCAGGGATTGGTAACCCGCACTACCAACATCGAATGCTCCCTTTCCGCGCGAATGGTGACGGTACCCCCTTCGAGCAGGTGCGCGATGCCGTGCAGCACCGCATTTTCGGCCAGAGGCTGCAGGATCAGTGCGGGCACCCTGGCGCTGAGGGCCTGTTGGCTGGTCTCTTTGAACACATTGAGCCTGGCGCCGAGCCGCACCTGCTCGATGGAGAGATAACGCTCGACGATGTTCAATTCTTCCTGCAACGAGATTCTCTGCGCGGCGCCGAGCCGCAAAGTATCACGCAGAAAATCCGCGAGCAGCAGACACATCTTGCGTGCAGCCGAAGGATCGCGAGCGGTAAGCGAACTGATCGAGTTCAGGCTGTTGAAGAGGAAGTGCGGATCGAGCTGGGCGCGCAACGCCTTGAGCTCGGCTTCGCGCGCCAGCAGGCCGGCTTCGAGCGAGCGCCGTTCGGCGTGCTGCGAGGCAGTGGACGCGATCAGCACGTAATGAAATGCCGTGGCGAGCCAGAACAGCAGTGCGCCCACCACGAAAAGCAGCCAGGGTTGCGCCAAATACAGCTGTGGCTGCAGACCGATGTTGAGCGACTCCAGCAGCCTGGCCCAACCCCAAGCCAGCGCCACGCATAGACCACCCACGGTCGCGGCCGCGCTGACATGTGCGGGCACGGCGCGCCAGGTTAAATCTTCCTTGCTGATCGGAAATGCCTGGCACAGGTAGTACGCCGACAGCCCAATGAACGCGTAAATCATCATCAGTGGTAAAAAGAAAACCGCCGCCGTGACCCAAGCGCCTTGACGGCCCAGGCCGATGATCAGCACGATACCGATGGGGAGGCATCCCAATAAATACAGGCCAAGCTGCTTCGCATCGGCGAGGATGGGATGCATTCAATTGCTGATTTCGACGCCGCCCATGACCACGGTGCCGCGCACCAGGAGATGCTGCGCCGGATTGGAGGGCACCGAGCGCGTCTTGTCATGCACTCCGCCCAATAGCGGCACGACTTCTTGCGACACGGTCCAATTGGGCGGAACGAAAATATTGACGCCGCCCATGATGACGAACACGTCAACCACCGCGAGTTCACCGGAACTCATCAAAGCATCGCGTAAGTCGAGTTCACATCCGCCCATGAATGCCGTCGTCTCGGCGCCGCGGAATACGGATTTTCCCCAACGGCGTTTGCTGCTGCTGAGCAGCGAAAACAGCGACGCATGCACAGGTTCGCCGGAACTTGGCGCCGCGGAATTGAAACCACTCGGCGCCTGCCCTGTCGGGGGGGCGCCGGTTGCGGGGCCCGCGCCGGGCAGATCGGGGGATGCGCCGGAGCGGGAACCCTGACTGCGCATCATGATTCTGGCGCCAAAGAACACCAACAAGAGGGGCAGGATGAATTCCCATAGATCGAGGCTCACCAGGCCGAGCGTGTTGAGCAAAAGCCAGCCGCCGACGACAATGAGCACCAGAGCCCGCAATGCACTGTGCCGTTCTCCGCGCTGTAGCATGGCCAGGCCGACAATGATCAGAGCGGCCGGCCAAAAGCGCAGCAGGTGATTGGCCTGCAGTACGCCGAGCTGGTCGAGAGCCAACACGACGCCCATCAGGACAAGGCAAACGCCGATGATGAATTTTGGCGGGATGCTGCTATTGGGTGGCACGTAGATCCTCGTCCGAACGTCTGCTGTGATCGCGTAACCCGCGAATGATGGTCATGAAACCCAATCCGGCCAATAGCACCGGAACGCTGAGCTGGACATAGGCCCAATCGGTCATGGTATTGGCAAGCAGCCAATCCCCCGCCAGAAGCAAACCCCAGCCCTGCTGATGGCGCTCCTTGAGCGTGGCAACCATCTGCACGAAGGCTAGCACAATGACGATCAGAGGCCAGCTGTGGGCAAGGTCGACGGAATGCAGCAGCCCCGCGGGCTGCCGCGTCAGCAATACGCCTGCCGTGACCAGGGCGACCCCGGTCAGCAAGCTGCCTGTGAAAGGATCTTTGATTCGCGTGTTCATGTGCGGGATCTCCATTCGTTGTTCGACGATTGCATGCTGTCCCAAGCGCCTCCAAGCATCACGCGATTTTCGGCCAATTGCGCCTATTCCCCGGTGAACGACCGCAGCCCGCAGCGCCGCCCGGGCCGGGTCTTCGGCCGCGTGCATCGCCATATACTTTATATTTAAACTATTGACATAGTGGTATAATGAAGCATGAAGCGAATTGTCAGCATGGGCGGCGGCCCCGCCGGCTTGTACTCCGCGATTCTGTTTAAAAAGGCCCTGCCCGGCGCGAGCGTCGAGGTTTTCGAACGCAATCGCCCGGAAGACACCTTCGGTTGGGGCGTAGTGTTTTCGGACAAGACCATGGGCAATTTCCTGGAGGCGGACGCGCCTTCGCATGCCCGCATCGCCGATGAGTTTTATCATTGGGACGACATCGACGTGCACTTCAAAGGGCGCACCATCCGTTCCGGCGGCCATGGCTTCGCGGGCATCTCGCGCCGCACCCTGCTCGGTATCCTGCAGAAGCGCGCCGCGTCCCTCGGTGTGAAGCAATCGTTTCAATGCGAGCTGGACGACACCCGGCAATTCGATGACGCGGATCTGGTGATCATTGCCGAAGGCGCCAACAGCAAGGCGCGCACGCAACAGGCTGAGAAATTCGACCCCAGTATCGAAGTGCGCAAGTGCCGCTACATCTGGCTGGGCACGACGCAAAAGTTTTCGGCGTTCACCTTCGCCTTCGAGAAAACTGAATTTGGATGGTTTCAGATTCACGCCTACCAATTCAGCAAGGATCTGTCCACGGTCATCGTCGAGACGCGCGAGGAGACCTGGGCGGCGCACGGTCTCGACAAGGCCGATATCGACCAGTCGATTGCATTTTGCGAGAAATTGTTCGCCGCCTATCTCGGCAATGCGCCGCTGCTGTCCAACGCACGGCACTTGCGCGGTTCAGCGTGGCTCAATTTCAGTCGCGTGGTATGCCGGCGTTGGCACGACGGCACGCGGGTGCTGATCGGCGATGCGGCGCACACCGCTCACTTCTCGATCGGCTCGGGCACCAAGCTCGCCATGGAAGACGCGATTTCGCTGGTGCGGCACGTGAGCCATGCGAAAGACGTCCCGAGCGGCCTCGAGTCGTATCAGACCGAGCGCGGCGTCGAGGCGCTGAGACTGCAGAATGCGGCGCGCAATCGCATGGAGTGGTTCGAAAATGTGGCTCGCTATGAAAACATGGAGCCGCTGCAATTCGCCTACAGCCTGTTGTCCGGAAGTCAGCGCATCGGTCATGCGAACCTCAAGCTGCGCGACTCGCAGTTCATCGACCGGATCGAGACGAATTTGGCGCGCAGCAACGGGGTTGCGCAACCGCGGCCGCCGATGTTCCTGCCGTTTCGGCTGCGCGACATGCAGCTGGTCAATCGGGTGGTGGTATCGCCCATGGCCCAGTATCGGGCAGTCGACGGCGTGCCCGGCGATTGGCACTTGGTCCATTACGGTGCGCGCGCAACGGGCGGCGCGGGCCTTTTGTTCACGGAGATGACTTGCACCACAGCGGACGCTCGCATCTCACCGGGCTGCACGGGCTTATGGAATGAGACGCAGGGCGCCGCTTGGCGGCGCATCGTGGAGTTCGTGCACGCGGAATCCCAGGCACGGTTTTGTCTGCAACTCGGCCACTCGGGCCGGAAAGGGTCCACCCAATTGGGCTGGCAGGAAGCTGACCACCCGCTCGCGGGCGGCAACTGGCCGTTGGTGGCGCCCTCGCCGCTTCCCTATCTGCCGGGCATCAGTCAGGTGCCGCAAGCGATGACGCCGATGCAGATGGAATCCGTGACAAGCGATTTTGTCCGGGCGGCGACGCTCGGCGCAGCAGCGGGTTTTGACATGCTCGAGTTGCACATGGCGCATGGCTACCTGCTGGCGAGCTTTCTGTCGCCGTTGACGAATGTCCGGGACGATGAATACGGAGGATCCGTGGAAAATCGCTTGCGATACCCTCTGCAAGTGTTGCGCGCGGTGCGCGCCGCATGGCCGGCCGCGAGGCCGTTGAGCGTGCGGCTATCCGCGTGCGATTGGGCCGAAGGCGGAGTCAGCGAGTCGGACGTGATTTCGATCGCCCGCGCCATGGCGGCGGCCGGCGCCGATATTCTGCACATCTCCAGCGGCCAGACGATCGCGACGCAACGGCCGATTTATGGCCGCATGTGGCAGACGCCGTTGGCCGACATGGTGCGTAACTTAGCCGGCGTTCCCACCATTGCCGTGGGCAATATTTTCGAGGCCGATCACGTCAATTCCATTATCGCGGCCGGCCGCGCGGATCTTTGTGCGATCGCGCGCCCGCATCTGGCGCACCCTTCGTGGACGCTTGCAGAAGCGGCTGCACAGGGATTTACCGAGCAATGGTGGCCAGAACCGTACCGCTCCGCCAAATCCCAACTCGAGCGCGCGGCGGAGCGTGCCGCGGCGGCGGGAGGCGCCGTATGAACGACAGCGGACCACTCAAGGGCCGCCACGCACTCGTGACGGGCGGCGGCCGCGGCATCGGCGCCAGCATCGTGCGATCGCTGGTCGGTCAAGGGGCCAGGGTGAGCATGCTTGGACGCACCGCGGCGACGCTCGAAGCGCTGGCAGTGGAATTGAAATCCAACGGTGCGCAGACTTTTTGTGCGACTGCCGATGTCAGCAAGCGCGAGTCCGTGGATGCCGCGTTTGCAGCCGCACGGACCCTGTTCGGCCCCATCGAGATTCTGATCAACAACGCCGGCCAGGCTATGAGCGCGCCGATCACCAAGCGCGATGATGGCTTGTGGGAGCGATTGCTCGCCATCAATCTGTCGGGCACGTACTTCGGCATGCAGGCGGCATTGCCGGACATGCTCCAGGGCGGCTTCGGGCGAATCGTCAACATCGCCAGTACCGCCGGGCTTACCGGCTACCCCTACGTCGCCGCCTATTGCGCGGCGAAACACGGCGTGATCGGATTGACGCGCGCCGTCGCCAGAGAAGTCGCCACGCGCAACATCACCGTCAATGCGGTTTGCCCGGGCTATACGGATACCGATCTGGTCAGAGAAGCTGCGGCGAAGATATCCGCCGTGACCGGTCGCAAATTGGAAGACGCGCTTCAGGCCATGACCAAGTCGAATCCCCAGGGGCGGCTCATTCAGCCGGATGAAGTTGCCAACGCAGTCGCGTGGCTGTGCCTGCCCGGCAGCGAATCGGTCACCGGGCAGAGCATCGTGGTCGCCGGCGGAGAATTGCTGTGAGCGCTGCCGTGGGAATGGACAGCCGCTTGACCGATGATCATCACGAGTCGCTGCGGCTGTGGCTGCGCTTGCTGACCTGTACGCATCTCGTGGAGACGCATGTGCGCAAGGCCTTGGCCAAGGAATTCAAAACAACGCTGCCGCGTTTCGATCTCATGGCCCAACTCGAGCGCGCGCCGCATGGCTTGCAGATGGGCGAGCTCTCCCGCCGCATGCTGGTAACCGGCGGCAACGTAACGGGAATCGTCGATCAATTGGAACGCGGCGGATTGATCGTCAGGACGGAAGACCCGGCCGATCGGCGTGCCTACCTGGTCAAGCTGACGAAGGAGGGCCGGCGTCTATTTGCTCAGATGGCCGCGGAGCATGAATCCTGGATCATAAAGCTCTTTTCCGGCATTCCTAAGCGCGAGCAACGCGCATTGCATGAATCACTGTCGCGCTTGCGCGGGCAACTGACCCGGGACACACCATGAAAGACTTGACCGACTACCAAGCCCAGCATTTTCTCTGGTCCGTGCAGAATCAGGTCGGCTGGATTACGCTGAATCGGCCGGAGAAGAAAAATCCGCTGACGTTCGACAGCTACGCGGAACTGCGGGATCTGGTGCGCCGCCTGCCCTATGCGGCAGAGGTCAAGGTCGTGGTCATCAGCGGTGCGGACGGCAACTTCTGCTCGGGAGGCGACGTGCAGGAGATCATCGGTCCCCTGACGCGCATGAGCATGCCTGAGCTGCTGAACTTCACGCGCATGACCGGTGACCTGGTCAAGGCCATGCGCGCCTGCCCGCAGCCCATCATTGCGGCCGTCGATGGCGTATGCGCGGGGGCCGGCGCAATTTTGGCGATGTCATCCGATATTCGTCTGAGCACCCCTCGCTCCAAGACCGCATTTTTGTTTACGCGCGTGGGGCTGGCGGGCTGCGACATGGGCGCCTGCGCCATTCTGCCGCGAATCATCGGTCACGGCCGGGCGGCCGAATGGCTGCTGTCGGGCCGCAGCGTCGGCGCCGATGAAGCACTGGCGTGCGGATTCTACAGCCGCTTGGTTGCGGCCGAGGATCTGCGCACAGCGGCCGCGCAGCTGTCGCAAGAACTCGCGGACGGTCCGACATTTGCGCACGGCATGACCAAGACCATGCTGAATCAGGAGTGGAACATGGGGTTGGAACAGGCTTTGGAGTCCGAGGCGCAGGCACAGGCGGTCTGTATGAAGACCGAGGATTTTCGCCGCGCCTACGATGCGTTTTCCGCCAAGCAACGTCCCGCATTCAAAGGTAACTGAGCAATGAGCACTGAGACTTTGCAGCCGGCGGAATGGGCCCGCCCAAAAGGGTATGCCAACGGCATGGCGGCTCGCGGGCGCATGATTTTTATTTCCGGTCAGGTTGGCTGGGATGAGCAGGGGCGCTTCACGAGCGACAATCTGGCGGAACAAGTAAAACAGGCACTGCGCAACATCGTACGCGTCCTCGAAGAAGGACGGGCGGAGCCGCGTCACCTGGTTCGGCTTACCTGGTATGTCTTGAGCCGGGAAGCCTACCTGCGCGAAGCGCGTGAAATCGGCGCCGGTTACCGGGAGGTCTTGGGCAAACACTTCCCGGCCATGTCGGTCGTGGAGGTCCGGGGATTGGTCGAGCAGCGCGCGTTGGTGGAAATTGA
>Ga0193709_1000529_pt1 | contig 13046 bp, 29 predicted proteins | sample H3c2metaG_FD_160571 | JGI IMG/M metagenome (GOLD analysis project Ga0193709, IMG submission 160571) | Soil microbial communities from a riparian zone of the East river system, Colorado, United States - H3c2 | ecosystem: Environmental > Terrestrial > Soil > Riparian zone | place: USA: East River... | reverse complement strand
ACCGTCCGAATCGCGGATGAAGCACCTGGAGGCCTACCGGGCGACGGTGTCAGCGCTGATGCCGCACCTGCTAGAGGTGATTGTGGCCATCGTCATCCAGGACGAGACGACCTTGTCCTACAGCCAGCGCAAGCGGATGAACCGCCAAGCGGTAGCGGGATACCTGTTGGCGAGTTTGGATTTGCTGGCGGATCATTACGCGAAGCTCGATAATGACCGGAAGGCCCAGCTTCAGCGGGAGTCGCGAGAGGCCCAGCCGGCCGCCTGACAGGTTTCGCTTGCTTAATCCATGCAATTCTGATATACAGGGTGCATGCCGAAAAGGACGCGGCGCAAGCGAAAGGACCACCGATGGCCGACGACCCGGATACGAACGTGCTAGACTACCTTCGCGAGCAGTTTCTCCGGCTGCACCAGCGGCTAGATCGGCACACAGAAGACCTCGGCGACATGAGGCGCCGGTTGACGACACTGGAAATCCAGATTGGGGGTTTCCTCGCTACCGAGCAGTCGCACTACGCGCAGACCATGCTTCGGCTGGACGGCTTTGATCAACGGCTAGCCCGTATCGAGCGGCGGCTTGAGCTGATGGAGGCCCCTGTCTGATGAAGAAGCCGAAACCCTCCCGGATGATCGAGTCCTACTCCGTTGGCCGTGTGCCGGACGAGATGCTGCTGCGTCCAAAGCTGCCCCCGTCCGCGAGCTACTCGCCGGCGGCCGTGGGCAAGACCAGCGTGAATTTTTGGATGCCGAACGAGCTGCTGGAGGAACTCGACCGGTGGCGCGCTGCCCGTCAGATCTCCACGCGGACCGGCGCGGTCAAGCAGATGATCAGGTTCGTCATCGCCCAGCCCTGGCCCGGTGGCAACGCGCCGCCGCTCGACGAGGAGGAGGAAGAGCCCGATCCGCGGGTGCTGGCCGCCATGCAGTCCCAGGACGAAGCCGCCGAATGAGCCCCAGAGACCTCATGTGGGTGGTCGTTGCAATAGCTGTGGTTGCCTTTTTGTGCGGCGTTTTCTTTGGCAATGAGATCATGGACTCTCCTGACGTACGGATACAAAGGGCCTGCCAGCACCTTGCCGACATTGGGCACCCCTGTGTGAAGCGGGCATCCGTGGCCGACCTGCAATCAGAAAAGGACGCCGCCGAATGAGCGATGCCACCAAACCACAGCGCTTTGTCGCCGGTCTTTTATGGAAGGCGGGTTGGAGGCTCATTCAGATCAGTGGACGCATCTCGGGACGGGAGTGGTTTCCCCCTGTTCCGAGAGGGCCGACGAGAATGTGGGAAATCTCGTCCCCGCACGGCGATGGTACCATTCTGATAACTGAAAAGGACGCAGCGGAATGAGCGACAAGCCGACGTCAATCCCGTTCTGGCCGTGGCAGGTGTGGCGGCACTACCAGAGGGTGTTCCGCGATATTGCTGTCCGCCACGCACGCGAGCGCGCTGTGCTTGATGCCTGGGTGGTTGAGGTTGAGCACATGCTGAAGGGGCTGCCCCGTGACTGACCCCTCGCCGTATCTGTTCGCCACCGGCGGCAAGATCTATTCCGTCTGTGCCGGTTGCGGCGAGATCGTGCGGATGAACAAGCCGATCTTTGGTAGCATCCATGTCTGTGCGACGGAGGAGGAGCAGGTCGCCCACCGCAGGCAGATAAGCGCCAACGTTCAGCGCAATCTGGCCGTGCTCCGCTCCGGTCGGGGGTTCCGATGATCACCCGTGACTTCGGAGGACACCACTTTGCGGATTTTTGTCTTGGAAGAACAGTCCAGCAGTGGTGCCGAAACTGCGGACTGTCATATTTCGTTGCGACAAGCTCTTGGGACCCATGCCAGCATCCTGATGCGACCGGAGGTGGCGCCTACGAGGTCCAGCCGGAAATGATCGACCGGATCTGGGACCAGGTCGTCAACTCGTCGCGCAGCTGATGCTGATTATCCTCTTAGCTTCAATAGTTGGGTGGATCATCGTCATCGCTGTCGGGATATGGCTCTGGCTATGGATGGGACGTGACATGAGGAAACCCCGGTAATGGCTGACCAAACGACCCGCACTGCGGGCTTCTATTGGATATGCCGCAGAGGGAGGAAAATGGAGGTGGCGCTGTGGGACGCAGGAGTCTGGTGGACAGCCGGAGACGAATACGAGCGTGACGATGAGGATGTCACCTGCTTGTCCGAGCGTCTGAAGGAACCCGACCATGGCTGACCAAACAACCATGCCCATGAAGGTCTATTGCCTCGGAACGGTCGAGTTCACCTACACGAACTGGCGCGGAGAGACAGCCAGGCGTCGGGCAGTGTTCCGTAATATGTTCTACGGAACAACCGAATGGCATGCCGAGCCGCAGTGGTTCGTCGAGGCGCAGGACCTTGGACGACTCAGCGATACTGACGTGAAAATCCGCCACTTCGCGCTGCGGGACATGAAGGACGTAACCTATGAGCCATGACCACCTCACAGAGCCAGACCTCTTCGTCCTGCCGGAGTCCGCGCTCAAGGCAGCAAGACCGCTATCGAAGCAGCACGGTTACGCCGCGGTGCCTGGCACTGGCCCTGCCGGCGAGACATGCGGGTCGTGTGACCACCTGGTGCGCAAGCAGATGTCCAGGGCGTATCTCAAATGCGGGCTGATGAAGGCCCACTGGACAGGCGGGTCCGGAAGTGACGTTCTCGCTCGCGCTGCTGCGTGCCGACGCTGGGAAGCCAAGAGCGAATAACGGAGAACCCTAATGCACACGAGGAAGACCAATGATCAAGGCAACCGGCAGTGATGAAGACGGCGAGCCAGTGCTCTTGCTGGGCCTATCTTACAAGAACCTGAAACGCCTACAGGCGGATGAGCCGATCATGTTCGACGGCTCGCCCTACGGTTACCCGGGCAAGATCATGATTTTTGCGGGGCCGACCGAAGCGGCGATGGCACGAATGATCGAGAACAACAACCCTGGCGTGGTCAAGCTCGTCGAACCTGATGCCCCGTAGGGTCCGTTTTTAGTATTCAGTCGCTGAAGTTGGATAATAGGGCGCCGGAGGCGGTCCGTAGCGGGGCGGCGGCGGTGGCGGCGGTGTCTCCGGTGGGCAGTAGCAAGGAGCTGGGCCACCAAGCGCCAGGGCGCGTCCCAGACTGGCCGCCGGGCCACACCAGCCGCAGCCGCTGGCGTCCTCGTCCTCCTCATGCCAGTCGTGGCGTCCACCAGCGCCGGCGGCCGAGGTGGCGACCAGTACCCCGATGGCAATGGCGATGACTCGATGGATCATCGTTAGGACTCCCCCGTGCTGGGCTTCCGCCGCTCGTTGAAGCGGCCGATCTCCCTATCGCTGATCCCAGTCGCCCGCACCAGCTCGTTGAGCCATTCCCGCTCCTCATGGTCGAGCGGTCCACGCCGATCGCGGTCTGCGGTCAATAACTCGACCAGCTCCTCGCCCGACTGGTCCTGGTTGACCTTCGCCCGGTAGTTGGGTTTCCCCAGCGGTAAATCCTGCCACTCGACGTCCTCCGCCGAGCAGCGATCGTGCGCTCGTTCGGTGGCCACGAGCAGGTCGTCGCTGTCCTCGACGTCGATCAACAGCGTGGTTTTACGGAATAAAGTGACTCTGCCAGTCACGACGACGCAGACTGTTTTCATCAATTCTTCCTCCTGTTTACGGTCGGCACCGCTGGGTTTTTGTGGCATAATTCCCATCATATCGCAAGTCAAAAAGAAGGCTATACCACCAGACTGCTAGTATTGCTGAAAGTCCAGTTGCTCTTTTGTGGTTTTTGTGTCATATCAAACGCAGCGGAATCACCGCAATCAGCGAAAGGACATCTCATGCCTCGTAGGCCCCTCCCTCAACCGGCCAAGGGCGCTAAGCCAGCCGCCCGCGTGAAGGCCCCAGCAAGCCCGCCAAGGCGCCCCGCTTTCCAGTGCCCCCAAGGCCCCAGGAACCCGCCGAAGCGCCAGAGGCGCCCCCCCTGGCAGCATCAGCTGCGTGGCGGCGAGGACTTGCACGCCTCCTAATCGCCATGCAATATGTCGGGGCTCGCGCTCACGGGTGTGAAGGCCCGGACCAGTTTCTCTCGCAAAGTGTCACTGGTACGGGCCTGCCGGGCGGTCCGGAGTGCCCAAGGAGAGATGGACCTTTAAGCTACAGTTGGGCTGGCAGGCCGGAAGAGACGGCCACACTCAAACGGAGGTCGCGGTGCCCGGCTGGGTCTTTTTAGGTTGCACAGTGTGGGTTGTCGCGGCGGTTACGTTTTCGCTAGCGCTACTCGTCCACATGAGGCCAGCCCGCACGGAGTCCGATTACTGGCGCGGCATCCTGATGTCGTATGCTGGCGGCATAGCTATTGGTCTCATTGCGCTTGCGATGATGGTCTTCAGGCCTGAGTGGTTCAACTAACCAGAACGGAGAAAAGAAGTGGCAAGAGCAATCTGGAAATATCAGATCGAAGTCACAGACCGCCAGTCGGTGGAGATGCCATGGGGAGCGAAGATCCTCTTTGTGGGTGTCCAGGGTGGAGATGTCTGCCTGTGGGCCGAGGTGGACCCCGAAGTGGGGAAGCAGCCCAGAATGATCTCGGTCTATGGAACCGGCCATCCGATGCCAGACGACCCGGGCTATTACGTCGGAACATTCATGTTGCATGGCGGGGCGCTCGTGTTCCATGTATACGACGCAGGTTCCTAAACGGAGGTCTCGGCTTGGGTCGCACGGATCGAGAACCACAGTTCATCTTTCCTAAGCCGGTCTATCCCCTATCGCAGTTTCTGGAGACCGGGCATGGAACAGCCGGGAGCTGGAAGCGCCAGCCCTGGCACAAGTCGCGCGCGCCGAAGAAGCGCAAGCGCCCCGGCTGGCAGGTCGCAGAGTCCTCGCCGGTGCTCGATGCCGACGTCGCCGCGCTCGACCGGCCGGCGCCGAAGCCGCCCCCCCCCAAGGCCTACGCAGACCAATACGGCGAACCGATCTATGAATGGTTCCCGCTGACCGACGAGGAACGCCGGTTGGCTCGATCCAAGAAGCAGGACAAGATCCCGCTGACCGGTGGCATGGTACGCCGGCCTGGCCCTGCCGGCGCCGTCGTCGTCGTCAAGCAGTTCTCCGACCTCAACGGGCCCGAATTCCGTCGCCGGCTCCGCATGCTCGGGTTGACGGTAAACAGATTCGCCAACCGCTCCGGGCTCACGTCTCCGACGGTAGCTGCGCTATGCCGCCAGCCCGCCGGCCGCATCCCGATGGAGGCCCAGCGGCTGTTGGAGTTCGAGGAGGTTCTGTCCGTGATCGCCAGCCTGCTCGACGCATACAACCCCGCGAAGGCCCGATCGGAGGGGCAGTTCAGGAAGCGGATCGAGGCCTTGCTGGAGGCCCATATCGCCAGTCTACCGTGAAAGGAAAGACGATGAACACATTTGATATTCTCGCCAATCTGGTCTCTAGGGCAGAATGTAAGCCGGGATGGAGGTTCAAGTTAGCTTCCGAGGACGAAGCACTTCGTTTGGTAATAACCGTGCCTGGTTTCGACGCCTACAACAGACGTAGGCAACTGGCGGTAAGTCACTATTTCCCAGTCCCCATAGCCACCTATAATGAGAAAACCTGGAGACGCTGGATTTTTGAGATGTGTCGCCGCGTTGAGAACCATGAGCTAGGTGAGTGGTTCATGATAGACGGCGAAAGACCCTTCTCGCCCCTACATGGCCCAGGAGAAAATCCCTACGAGGTGCACGAGTTTCGAGATGAAATAGACGCTCGTACGACCCAGTCCGGCACGATAAAACCGCTGCCGGAGGCTTAGTAATCGCCGCGCGCTGCCCTGGATCGCTGCCGGTCGCGTCGAAGCGCCTCGGATACCTCGGTCTCGCTCGCGCCGGTGGCGGCCATAACGACCGCCAGCAGGCTGCGCGTTGGCATGTCTGGAGTCTCTCGCTCGTAGGAATCCCACGCGACCACGATTAGCGTGTCGCGCGGGGGAGTCATCAAGGGACCCAGAAATGATAAATGCCGGCGATCTGCGCTAGCACGATCGCAGATACGACCAGGACGGCAAGCTTACCCAGCCAACACAGCCAGCAGGTGCCCCGCGGGCGTTTGCCGTCGCCCTCGTCGCCTCCGCCACCGCTGCTGTAATTAGGATCCAGCTTCATCATCGGTTCCGGCGCGACCGGGATGGTCAGCGGATCGTCCAGGATCTCCAACAATACAAATGGCCGCTGATCGAACATCACATATTCCCGTCCTGGCACGATACTCCTCCGTTTCATTGGTGTTTGTCGAGTCTGTTCAGTCGGCCGCCTCGGCGTACTCGCCCTCGACCTGGGCATCCTCGACCGCGGCCTGGTCTATCTTCGCCTGCTCCGCGCGCAGCCGGTTGGCCTCGATCGTCTCCTGATGCACCTCAGATGCCCGCAGACCGAGTTCGGATACCCACAGGCCAAGGTTCAGCACGTAGCCGCGCGCCAGATGCCACGCCTCGTCGTGCGCGTCTTCCTCGACCGGCATCGCGCGCAGTGCCGCACGTGCCTCCAGCGCGGTGATGGCGTCTTCACGTGCACATTCCTCGTAGCGACCCTCGTAACCGTGCTGGCGCGCATACTTCCGGTCTTGGAGCGCGTCGCGGAAGGCCCTCAGTGCCTGTCGATATGCGCCCACTGCCCGCGCCCGCAGCACCCGACCACCCGTCGCCCGGGGATAGTCGGGAGTCACTATGAGGCCCTCGGGCAGACGTTGATCCGGCCAGTATTTCGCGGCCGGGATGCGGTTGTCCCGGCGCCAGGTCAGCGTCGTGCCGCGCTCGGTCTTGAACGACCGCCAGCATGCCGGCACGGCCACCAGCTCGGTCTCGCCGAACGGCGCCTTGATCGTCCAGTTGTCGCCGTATGCCGCCCGGATGCTTGCCACTGCCATCCCGTGACGGCGCCAGAATTCTAAGGCATCGATGCCAGCCCGCCCGCGCCGCTTAGGCGCCTTGGTAGCCGCCAGCTTGCGGTACTGGTCAAGTTCCACGATGCCGCCCTGTACGAGCGCGGAGAGGCGCCTGAATAGCTCCTCCGCCTGTTTCAGCGCCGCGATGCTGTCAGGATCATTGGCACGGCCCGCCTTGACTGCGCTTGCGGCCGCCATTTGCTGAAGCTGGTTTGTTACAATTGCCAGTGACATGGGATTGTTCCCTATTCGCGTTTGATCGCCTCATTGCGATACGCACGTATAGCACAATCCATAACATTCCGCAACCGGACCATACGACCACCGGCCTAGTCCCAGCCTATCTGTTTCGATATCTCCGGAGTGAAGCCGCCGAAGTCCCGGTTTCGATCCAAAATCCGGTTCAACACCAAGACTTCTGCGTTCATGGTGGCGTCAAAGAGTTCCGGCCTGTCGATAGCACTGAGCCCAGGCGACGGCAGTCTCCGGATCCACGTGCAAAGCTGCAAATGGTCAGCGGCCTCGACCTCGACCAAAGTAGGATATTTCATGGCACAGTCCTCTCATTTGTTGAAGGGCAGCGACGAGAGATCGCGTCATATGGTACCGGCTGCTCGCGTCCCTCGCCACCCCACCCGACTCCCGCCGGATCTCTATTCCGCTGCGTGCCTCGACCGCACTCTGAACAATCGTCTCAGCGAATCGGCGCTTCTACGCCATGAGCGTTTCACCCAGACTATAGCCCTCAATACCCCGCCTATCGCTAGCAGGGTAAGCAGCAACAAGACGATTGCCATCGCCGTGTCGTCTCCATTGTCATATTCGTTCATTTTTCTATTCGCCTTCCCTTTTTGGGTTTATAGTCCACTGTGCAAGGAACACGGTGTCGTAGTTGCGCTGTCCAAGCGGACGACTGCTCACAGCAACCCTTCAGCCAGTGTTCCATCTCAGGCGCGATGTTGCGCTGTCCTTTAAGCGACGCCAGAGTCCTGTTGCGCTGTCCCTGCGAACGTAAGCTCACAGCAACCCACCGAGGCCATGGGATCATCCAACATCATGTTGCGCTGTCCTTGCGAACGTAAGCTCACAGCAACCGATCGCGCATCTGGACGCATCGATGCGAGGTTGCGCTGTCCTTGCGAACGTAAGCTCACAGCAACTGTTGGTCATTTCGGACCTCCTAAAAGCAGAGTTGCGCTGTCCTTGCGAACGTAAGCTCACAGCAACCGCTCCTGCACAACCCGCTGACGGGGAACACCTTTTCGTTGTTTGTGAACAGAAGAACGCGCCACCGCCCCGCTGGGAGTATCGTCTTGCGACGATTTTGGATGGCATAAGCACAGCTTTTGCCCCGCCGCATCGGTAAGCCCCGGTAGAATGGGATCATATGCCGATGCAGCAGAAACGCGGACCGCAACTAACCCGCTGGCAGCAACTAATCCCGCCACCAGCGGCCCAAGTCCGCCATCGCCGCGCGACCGGAGTTGCGCGACCATATCCTGTTCGATGGGAGCGAGTCTGCCCCCCTTCTTTATTCCTTTCATTGCGATGTCCCGGCGCCCGACGTTGACTGCCGCGACCGTGTCGGCATGGGCATTGAAACCACATGCCACGCACTCAAACCCGGCTTGAGTCTGCCGGTTCTTCCCGTCCCGAACGCTACATGCCGGGCAGGTAATCGATGTGCCGCCGGCAACCACGTCTCGCACGACAGGCATGCCAGCCAGCTTCAACTTATAGGCGACGATCGTTTCCAGCTTACCAAGCTGCGCGGCCTTCATCACCTTGCGCCAGCCGCCTTTGCGCGAACCCTTCGGGCGCTTGGTGACGATCGCCTGTTTCAGTCCATCTAGTTTCTCGAACACGACTTGCGCGCCGAAGGTCTTGGCGTCAGCGACGATGCGATTGGCAAGCCCGTGCAGCGCGTTGTCCAAGCGGCGCACATGCTTACGCGATACTACGCCGCGTCGGCGCTGCTCCGCCCTGCGCCTCTCCTCGGTGGAACGAATCGTTTTACCTACTTCGCTGCCAAGAGGCTCTGAGGTGGCGATCACGCTGCCGTCCTGCCGCACAGCGGCCAGGGCGACGGGATTGACCACGCCTCGGTCCACGCCGAGGCGAGCGCCGGTCAGACGCTGCTTGGTCGCCTCCGCCATCTCGAACTGCGCGCACATGAACCACCGCTCGCCGCGCCGGACGATCAGGCTGGACCGCAGAGTTGCCCGTCCGCTCAGGAACTTCTGCTCGTGCCACTTTGAGCACGAGACCGGGATCAGCAGCTTGGTTGCCGACTTCGCGGCCTTGGTGACTTCGCCGGTGCAGGCGTCGATGCCGGCAGCGATATCGACCTGTCGTGAGCGCGGATCGCTGGCGCGCAGGATATGAAGCGCCAGCACGATCGACCCGTGGCCCGACCGGCGCAGAAGTGTCGCGTCCCTCGAACGCGCTATGGTCATCGGCCGAGGCCCTGGAATATGTGCTAGTCGGCCCAGCGTATCACGCGCCTCGTTCTCATCCGCTCTTGTGGTCGCCGTAACGAACAGGTCTAGAGCCGCAGCGTGATCGGCCTCGGTCACGACGGTCTGTGCTGGCCACTCCGCTTCGTGACCGGCAGCGCGCAGCTCGACGTACGACGAAACCGCCATCGTCACATCGCGGATCAAGCCCTGCCCTACGGACTCCGGGACGCCTGCCTTGACGGAGGCGACCAGGATAGTTCGGGCAATTACGCTTTCTGCGTTGCGCCATGCCTCCAGCCGGGTCCTCGGTTCCGCAATGGCCGCGACGGCGTCAGCCGCAGACTTCTGATTGCCGACAACTTCCCAGAACAGATCCTCGGCAGCGGCGCGCGACCGCTCCATCGCCGCCGCCTTGCGGCGGCTCGGGCGAAGTTCCAGGACCGCTGTGAGGAACTGGCCCATCATGCTTTATCCTTTCGCTGTCTCATAACCCCATCGCCGCTCGTAGCGCCTCGTAGGTACTCACGGTCGCAAGAAATACTGTATCATAGGGATGGGCGGCACACTGAAGCCGCACCACCTCGATCAGCTTACCGTAGTCGGCGTCCTTCAGCGCCAGCCGCTGCTGGCCACCGTCTGCATAGTAGTCATCCAACACGTCGACGGTGTGCACGATGTATTGGTCCAGCTGTAGCAGGAGCCGCATGTCTCCCTCGCTGGCCCGCCATCTAATCGTGTCAATGCTGTAGCACTTGGGCGTGTGAATGACGGGACCACGAGCGTGCAGGCACCCCGCCAGGGATACAAGCAGCGTGGTCGCCAGCAGCCGCCTCATTTGACCAGTGCATCCATTTTATTGAGCCCCATCCAGATACCAGCCAATTCTAGCCGAACTGACTCGATTCGGGTCATGCGCGATAGGTGCTGTCGTTTGGCGCCTTCGATGACGCCGTCGCCCTGGACATAGTAATCCACCTCCCGTGGCTCGCACGTGCGGAGGTGATTGACCGTCTTGTCCGAGGCCCAGTATGCCAGCCCGTATCGCAGCAGCAGGTCGGCCCTGGGGGTACCGTTGATCACGCCAACTGTTGGCAGGATCAGCGGCTTGCTCTTGGTCTCCCGCTCGGGCGCTTCCCGCACACGCGGAAGAGCGGGCGCTGTCGGGTCTCGTGGCACGACGCCTGCGTAGCGCATCTTTGTCTGGCACATGAAGTCTCTGGCCTTCCGCTCGGCATCCAGGTCGTTCATCGCCTCGACGTCTATCTTCCAGGTCACGGTATATTCAGCCATGTGATATCTGCCCTTTAACTGTGGTATTCTCCGAGTAGGTAGAAAGAATACTCGCACAATCAGGCCAGACAAATCAATTGGACTACGTATTTATTTGCGTCGTCTTATGGGGTTGACGGTTCGAGATCGCGCTAGGCACTGGTTTCCGAGTACACGTCTCGAACCGCCCCATCATGGCCCCACCATAGGTGGCAGCCAGATTTCTAACGACTATGATTGCCCAAGCCCTGCAGGATGTCGTCGAGCGCATCTCGCAGGTCCCTCACGTGCGCAAGGGGCACGACCAGCCGCAGCCCTTGCAGGACTCCCCCCTTGGTGTTGAGCGCCTGCAGGTGGACCTCGTCGGCCTCCACTTTGATGTGAATCCCACAAGGCTTCGCGAAACGATTGCGACCGAGATTATAGTACAGCGTCTCGGTCGTGAATTCGACTTCGGCCATTGGCTTGTCCTTTCGCTATTTTGCTCGCAGCAGCAGGTTGTAGACGACGCTGCCGTCCGAGAGTGTCTCCTCCTCAATGTCATAGCCGAATACGATCGAGCCATCTGGCAGTTTCACGTAGACAACATGCCCGCTGTAGTCGATCGCGGTCACGGTCAGCACGCTGCCCAAGTCATCGGCATCGTCGCATCCCCGCATCGTATCAACGATCCGCTTGTCCATCACGCATCCTCCCTTTCGATATAAGTCCTGGTCGCCCCATGCTCGTGCGGGTCTCCGAGACTGCGCTCGGTCACACGCTTGCCCGCATGCGGCCCAGTGTACTTGTAGTCCGCCATCGGGGTGTAGACCATGCGCGTGAACATCGTGTACGAGCCGTCCCGACGGTAGCCTTGCGGGATCGGCTCGTCGGCCATCACGAAGCAGCCGCCATAGACGTCGAAGCGCTGCACCACGCCGGAGCCCGAGGTTGTGTCGATGTAATAGGCCGGGATGCGGAACTTGACGCGGCAGCCGGGCTCGAATGGTCGCCCCTTGGGGTCGACCACCGGATAGTGCCCCTGGTTGAAGTCTGTGTGGATCTGCAGGCTGTCCACGGCTGTCTTCCCTTCGCTTGTTGGTGTTCAGCGGACGTTATAGCCGCGCGCATCGGTCAGGCTGGCGCCGAAGCCTGGAGGTAGACCGGAGCGGACGGCCGCTAGCGCCTCCAGCAAGTCCGCCTTGGGTTTGACTTCCTCAAACCTCGTCTCATGGTGCGTGAAGGCCTTGCTGCCTACAAACCGGTAAATATGCAGAACGCAGGGGAAAACGGGTTCCAATGACACGGCTGTTCCCTTCGCTTTGTTATTGATTGAATATGTAGAATTGCATGGATTATCTGGACAACGCAAGTATTAAAGTGCGGTTATTCCTCGTCAGGGGCGCAGGCGCACAAACACCGGGCGAGACGGCATCTCACGATTGAACTGCTCGCCTCTGACCTCATACCGCGCCTTGCAGATCGCCTCATGGACATAGCGAAGCAGCGCCTGCGCCCGCCCGTCGCCGGCTCGCGTAGCGTCTTCGTAAAGCCGGTAGACATCGCCGGTCAGTTCCTTGAGAGGGGGACAATCACTCAGTCCGTACGATATCTCGCCTGGCTCCAGCGGGTCCCCCAGCTGGACGCAGCTCACCGGCACGCCCACCAAGTCACGCACCCGCTCGCCATGCTCGTCTAGCTGCGTAAAGCCGCTAGTAGCCTCAACGGGGTCCGCAGGGTCGAGCGGCATCACCTCGGACAACAACCATGGTTCGAGCCCGCGGACGTCCGCATGGTCGATCCGTTTGCCCGTCTCGTCAGCTTGCTCCTGCAATTGCTCCAGCAACGCGACCGCGGCCTCCAGGGTCTCCGCCGTCACGGTGTAGTCGTTGCAGTCTCCCTCTGTGATAAGCATGACGCTGTCGACCTCGGCCGGTTCCTGCTCGCCTTCATAGGCGCATTCCCAAACGAGACCGTTGTCTGGCTCCGCAGCCAGGGTGAGCGCAGCGACAGCCGCTGCGTCCTCGTCGGTAGCCTCGACCTCGACGAAGGTATCCAGCGTATCGCAAACCTCGGCTGTCAGCCTGACACGGTACTTCATGTTCAGTCTCCGACGATGAAATACAGATCGCCGTCGCGGCGCAGCTTGCCATGGCGGACAAGCGCGGACATCAGGCTGTCGTACTGGTCGAGCGTAAACCCCTGCTCCATCAGTCCGGCATAGATGATGCCACCGGGTGCACCCCTCGGCATCCCAGCCTTGACCGCGTCGAGCACGGCCCCGACCACCACGCGCAGCGCCTCTGCTTCCTCTGCCGTCAACTGATGTGCCATTTGGCTTGCCCTTTCGCTGTTCTCATAAGGAGGACGTCGGCCACCCTGGGCCGTGCCATTCTTATATTAGAATTGCATGGATTTAGCAAGCCG
>Ga0193709_1000525_pt1 | contig 13126 bp, 12 predicted proteins | sample H3c2metaG_FD_160571 | JGI IMG/M metagenome (GOLD analysis project Ga0193709, IMG submission 160571) | Soil microbial communities from a riparian zone of the East river system, Colorado, United States - H3c2 | ecosystem: Environmental > Terrestrial > Soil > Riparian zone | place: USA: East River... | reverse complement strand
TCTGGCTTAGGATCATGGAGTCGCAGAATCTGCTGGTGAAAACGCGCCCTGCCGCCAGTATGCAGGTACATACGCTGAGAGCCACGAGACGCGCGGTCCGGTATCGTTCCTCGTGTGCGACAAGCGAAGTGACATCAACCGCGTGGCTGTCCCGATCAGTCGGCTTGAACAGTGGCAGGTCTCCGCCACTTCTATCGCCGACCTGATTACTGGATTGCTCGGCTTGCGCCGTCCTGATTCCAGCGACACATCCACGGGCCGCTGGGAACTTGGGGTACTCAAAGGTGAAAGGGATCAAGCCACCTAGTTCTGTTAGCCGATAACTTAACTCTTACTCTGGCTGATCATTCGATTGCATTCGCCGACATTCTGACACTTGAGGTAACGGTTTCATACTGGATAAGCGGACGTTGATCCGCCTGGTTGATAAGCCAGTCGAGGGTGCGGGGGAAACAGAATCAGCAGCTCAACTGCGGGCAAGAATCAAAAAGCGCGTGCAGGCGGAAGCGGCAAACTCCTGCGATCCTCAGAATCTGGTTACGACCTGTCCACACCCAGAGCAAAGGATTTGATCTATTGGGCGACATTCATCCTCATATATGACTTCGCTCATTCGCTTCCCTCGCCCTAATCCGCAATCCTGAACCTTTCCAGCACCCTACCTGTTTCGCATTCAGGATTGTGTTCGATCATCATAGGAAACTCGCCGGTCTTCTGGCATTCACGGCAAAAGAACACCTGACCTTCGTGGTGTCCAATCCTTGCCGCCGCAGCCTTCTGCTCGTCGGTTTGTGGATTTGGTAGCGCCCGGTCTATTCCCATGTAGGTCATGATAGTGCGATTCGGGTTAGACAGAGACGCCATACGCCTTCAGCTTTCTGTAAAGCGTTGTCTTCCCAATGCCAAGTAGGCCTGCGGCCATTACTTTATTACCGTTTGCCTTTTGTAGGGCTCTCAAGATCGCTCGTTTCTCCATCGTCGCCATTGAAACGACTTTCTCTTCCAATGGACTGTTCTGCGGCTTCGCAGTGAAATTGTTTTCGTGGTTCCGTTCGGAATCTCTCGTGCGGATGAAGCTTAGGATATTTCGCGACAAGTGATCGATTTCCAGCCTCGGGCCAAAACACAATGTGCATGCATGAGTGATCGTGGTTTCGAGTTCACGCGTATTATCTGGCCAATCATAAGTCTCAAGAACGCGAAGAGTTTCTTGAGACAGAGTTAGAGAAATTCCCGTCCTTTGTCCGACCTTCTCTAGAAATCGCTCTGCGAGAAAAGCAATATCATCCGGACGTCCCCGGAGCGGCGGAATTCTCAAATTTACCAGAGACAAGAGTTTGTAAAGGTCCATTCGAAAATGCCCAAATTTCAACATTTTGGCCAAATCACGGCTGGTCGCTGCCAAGATCCTGACAGAGAGAATATGGGGTTGGGTGCCATTTATGGGCCAAATCCGTTTCTCTTTGAGAACTTCTGCTAATCGGCCCTGCAGGTCCAGGGGGATATCACCAATGTCATCCAAGAAAATGGTTCCACCGCCTTGCGTCGCGAGCAACCCACGTCTCGGTCGATCCGTCGGAGTCGAAGAGCCTTTCGAGTCCCCGAAGAGAGTACGTTCCAGTGAATTCGGACTCATCGAGCTGCAGTCGACGGGCACGAAGGGCTTAGAACTGTTTGGACCGCTCGAATGAATCGACCTGGCTACGAGTGCTTTTCCTGTTCCACTCTCCCCAACGATCATCACCGGATGGGTTGAATCGGCCACCTTGGACAACATCCGATATAGCTTTTCCATGCCGACGGACTTGCCAAGTACCTGGCCCATCTCCATTGAGTGCTGAGATCTCTGCAATTTTCGAAGTTCCACATCAAAGCACAGCCGCTTCGTGACACCCTCAAGAGCCCGGTTTAGGATATGTCGCGGAAATGGCTTTGAAAGATAGTCACTCGCCCCAATTCGCATTGTCTCCACCGCAGAGGCTATCGTCGCAGTCGCACTCATCCCAATCACGAGAGTGTCTGGACAGAGAAACTTCATCTCAGCTAGGAGAGATTGACCATCACTTCCCGAGCGGGTCAGGTCCAGCATCACAACGGACGTGTCTTTTCGCTCGAGAATTTCGCGGGCAACACATACCGTTTCTGCTTCGATCCCTACAAATCCGAAGTCTACCGCAGCTTCACAGCATGTCTCCCGTATCTCACGGTTCTCATCCACAACAAGAAGGCGAAATGACTGAACATGATCTATAGCGTTTCTTGTGTAGCCCTGCGGACGACCTCCTGCAGTCATCTCATCTACGCTGGTGGTGGCTAGATTTTTGGGCGCATCATGAACTAAATCAAGATTGTGATAACCCAAACACGGCGGCAAATCTGAAGTTTTCTTGCCGGAAACGACGTCTAAGGAGGCAGTATAGCTCGGCTGTGCGCTCATTTGTGCTCGAATTTATTTCTTAAGTTTTCTGTTGCTCGTGGTGCACCTTTGAGAAAGATCGGATCGACGTAGTCTATCGCCGGTTAGCGTTGCCGATATCGTGGTGCCAGGCTCTACGCAAATCCCACAAATGGGAATGTGCAGGTCTGGCAACCCATGGATCAATCAGCAATTAAAAATTGTACGCTTACGGGGTACCAAGAGCGATAGGCTGAACTTACTGAGTAGATTTTCCTTCTAATTTTATTTGAGAAGGTCTGTATGGACGCTGCTGCCGTCGTAGACGACGGCAGTAGCATTTAGTTGGTATAACAGGTCGAAAAATCCTCGCCGACTATATCGAAGGACCGTTGCCAGGATGAAAGCTCAAATTCTTTCCTGAAGAACATTGGGAGTACAGTATCCAGCTCGTGTATAATTCACGAGCCTGAGACGAACGCGCGGAGAGGTCCAACTCTAAGACCATCCAAGCGATCAAAGAAGCCTGCACCGGATACCGGTGATGTGCGGCTCAAGGGAGGACATTCCGGAAGATTAAGGGCTGAAGGGGCAGAGTTAAAATGCATTCTGCGAGCGAACAGACTGTCGCTGTTTTCGTTGAACTCAAAGCCTCAAGGCTTACGGTTTATACCCGGTCCGGCTACCTCTCAAAACCATCCTCGTCCCACAGCCCAAAGACTGATTGGAAATGACCCTTCTGTCGGAGCAGCAAATCGTCCTTTGCATAACCAACAACGGTTGGGCCGGTACTTCGCCGCCATCTACAACGTAGAGCTTCATGAACGTCTTCCTTCTCGTCGAAGCTTGCACGGACCGGCGTTAGTCCTGTCCGGCATTCCGACCATCCACGCCACGCCGAACTTGTCAGTGCACATGCCGAACATCTGCGACCAGATGTCGCGCTGCACGTAAGTCCCGGAATTGCGACTGTTTATTTTCAATCATTTTTCGGGATTCAGCTACACAATCGTTGCAGTCAAATCTCGGAATTTTGTACTAAAAAGGCGGACGACGTTCATCGCTAAGTTCGTCCGGAACCGTTGAGGTATCTGCATTGTCGCAGCCGCACTCGGCGCGGCAGTATGCCCTCGCGTTTCAGCGCCCTTATCGCGGCTGGATAAGCTGGGTTCCTATTTACATTGATGACCCACGGTATTGGATTACTAGAAGAACGAAACACTTTTCGAAAGAACCGCTTCGCGGCCGTAGCATCGCGTTTGGCGGTGAGCAGGAAATCGATAGTCTGCCCAGTGGAATCTACGGCTCGTTAGAGATACTTGTCCTGGCCCTTCACCTTAATATAGGTTTCATCCACACGGTAACTCTTATTGGTGGGTTTCAAATGTGGGCGACAACGCTTGTTTAACTCCGCAGCGTACGCTTGTACCTAACGCCATGCGCAGCTGGCATCCACGGCGAGTCCCCGTTCCGCTAACAATTCGGACACATGCTCGTAGGCCAGCGGATACCGTAGATACCAACGCACAGCTGTCAGGATCACCTCACCTGAATATTGGCGTCCCTTGAATGGATTCGCAGCGCTAGTCCGCATGCCCCTACCTTAGCAAATCCAAAATGAGCAAAGCTGGATGGCAAGCTCTCCTGGCGGCAAACCGTACCTTAGCTTCGTTGCACCATTGCACATCTTCCCGCCATTGCACATCTTCCTACGATGCGCCATTTTCCCCCGCAAATATCCCAGCCCTCCCTGAAAGAAACTCCTTCCCCTTATCCTGAACTCCAGAGAGCATATTCGCGAACTGGTAATGCCTTTCCGACCCCATCCCTTCCCCGGAAGGCTCACTCTTCCCGCATGAGTTTGGATGGATCGACGGCAAGCGCTCGCCGGGCTAGGATTGCAGACGCAGCAATGCCGAGGAGGGCCATCGTCAGCACCGCGCCGCCTACCACCAGCGGATCGCTCGGATTCGCCTGATAGACGATCTGCTGCAGTAGGCGGCTCGCGAAGATTCCGGCGAGAAGACCCAGCACCGATCTTATGCCGAGCAGGACAATGGGACGGCCGACGGCGGCGCTCAATACCTGTATTCTGCGTGCGCCTAATGCCATGCGGATGTCCAGTTCCCTCCTCCGTTGGCTCACGCTGTAGGCCGCCATGCCGAAGATGCCCGTCACCGCCAGCATTGCCGCAAGCAGGCCCATGACGCCCAGTGCCACGGCCCGCCGCCCGTGCCGGGAACAACTCACCATCGAGCGTGTCGGACCAGTTGTGCACCGAGATTGGCGCGTTCGGCTCGATGCTACTCAGTGTACGTTCGAGCGCCGCTGTCATCTCGTTCGACGCCAGCCGCGACCGCGCCACGAAGACCGCCTTAGTGCCTCGCTTTGCGATAACGGCGGATACACTACAGCCTGCGGCGACTCTTCCAGGTCGTGGTACTTGCCGTCTTCCGCTACGCCCACTACTTCGGTCAGGCGGCCCCCACAGAATGAACCGTTGTCCGATCGCAGGTGTTTCGCCCCACATCTTCTTCGCGAAGGTTTCGTTCACGATGGCGACATAAGGCGTCTTTGTAGTGTCATGCCAGGAGACATCTCGCCCGCTGAGCAGCCGAGTACCGGCAGCTTTGAGGTACCCGGGCGACATTGGAAACACGTACGGTGCCAGCACAGAGTTGTTCACCTTGAGCTCTGTCGTTACGGGCCGGAAGATCGGAATCCCATGTATGCCGCCGGTCATGGGCGTGCGGCTCACCATACCCACCTCCGTTTCACAAGCGATGTTCTGCGTCCCTTCAATGATCGTCTTCCTTTTCTCGAGCACCACGTCGGCTGCCTGTTCCGCCTGGCTCAGGTCGGTGTCGGCCAGCATCGCGCCCTGCGGCTGGAAGCCCAGCGGAGCGTGCAGCATGCGCACCATACCGCGCACCGCCGCGAGCGAGGCCGTTACCAGCGTGCAGATGGCAATCACTCCACCGTCCCTCTCCGCATCTCTACGTACTTCGGCTTTTTCGGCTCTATGGTTGTCGAATCCAGTATTGATGCTTATGCCGACTCAACAACACCGAATGTGATGACGAAGAAAGTACCATTGAGTGCGCCGTCAACCGCTACCTGTGGATCTACGCTTTGCTTCTTGTTGCCGTGAAGGCCTTGTCTTGTGCCGTTTACTTCGCAAGCGGGCGTGCCGAATTATTTCCCCCTCTTCGATCATGACGATTGTTTTTCGAGATTTAACCAATTATTCAGGAAAGATTGCGCACCTTGCCGACGGCGGAGCGGCACTTGGCGGCGGTTTTCCGGTATATAACTATTCCCGCTCCAGCTGCGTATGTTTACGCTTCCTCGGAACCTTTCGACCTCAATTTACCCCAAGAATCCTAGATTTAGCGTTCCAAAATTCTTCAGGTTTGGAAAGATGCCTGTTAAGTCGGAGTCCGGAACTCCGAACCAAGAAGCCAACGTCGCCCCATATTGATCGATCGAGGTTGTGGGAATCCATCTTCCTTCTCCCGTAAGGTCATCTGGACCATTGAGTGTGAGGTCTGGAAATTGGCCATAAAATCGATTCCCTCGCACGGCGCCGCCAACTATGAGGTGGTGATTCCCCCATGCATGGTCGCTTCCACCCTGTGTATTCGCATTAAGGGTACGCCCGAAGTCAGATGTCGTGAACGTCGTGACCCGATCTTGCAGACCGATTTTTGTAAGGCCATCGTAGAACGCTCCTATGCAGGAGTCGAGATCGGCCAAGGCTGCATTTTGAGAATATAGTTGGTCCACATGATTATCAAATCCACCGAGAACACACAGAAATATCTGCCGCTTCATTCCCAGGGCGCCTCGAGCGGAAATCATCTGTAAAACTTGCGTCAACTGTTGGCCGAGTGACGATGTTGAAACGATCATTGAATCGGGCGATGCTGCTCGAAGCGCGTTGTCAAGAACTTGGCTCTGATCGAGAGCACGTTTAAGCCCGTCAGCTGCCTGGCCGATCAAGGTGGCTTTGCTTGATGTTCGAGAGATCATTTGAAGGGTACCTTGACCCTCAACAGGAAAGAGTGACGCACCCGCTGCAATGACTGCCGGATATGTATTCTGTCCAACACAGAATGCTCCTTCATCCGCACCAGGAGCTAATGATGTCACAGCAGGGAAAAGACCCGAGTTATAACGCTGAAGGCTGTCAGCAAGCCTACCACCCCATCCTGTATATGTGTTCGATGTGGCACCGGTCACTGCATATGATGTTCCCCATTGATATCTCTGCATCTCATGATTCATAAGATCAGTAGGCATCATGCCGGATCCATTCAGAGCATCCTCTTTCGATAGCGGATTAGAGAGTGATCCCACATTGGTCAGGAGCGCCGCATGCCCCGAGTTATAGAGTTCCGCAACTCTTGATAAAGATGTATGGAATCCGTAGCCCTGGCCAAAGCCATCATTGCAAGCGTGCAGGTCATCCGGCTGGAGAGCCAGGTTTGCTCGTGCTTTTTGATATATCGCGTAACTGCTCTGTGAGAGAGGAACCACAACGTTGTTGCCGTCGCATCCACCATCTAGAGCTATGCAGACGAGAGCCTTGTAGTCATCTCCTGCCAGAAGTGAGGATGCAAATAGTCTGGATGGTCGAAGAAAGTGATATCCTATTTCCGCAATTCCCGCCATTGTGCTCGAACGGAGAATCGAACGTCGACTAATATTCATAATTTACCTTTCAATCGCAAACTCGGGTGACATCACCGCAAGATAGATAGTCTGTTGGGCCCTGGCCGTCAGGTCTGACGAGGGCATAGATTTTATGTTGTCCCAAAGGAGCTTATAGAGTTCTGGGGACATGGTTCCGTGAAAGAACAGATGATTTAGTAGGTCGACCAGCGATGATCCGTCACCAGCAGCCAATGGAGTCCATTGGGACCAATCTATGGCCGAGATGTACGGGTCAATATTTGGTGGTACATAGATCATGTTCTTGACGAAGGCGGCACGGGCTGCAATTGCATCAGCTGTATAAATTTGCATCTCTGGAGCTAGAACTTGGGTTTGAGGGATCGTGAAGGAATCGCTGTAATACCCAAATACCGATGGCGCATAAAATACCGATTCGTGCGAGAGGTGGGCGAAATCAGTAGCACCACCCCAGGTATGCAGAGAACGACTGGGAGCCGCATTGAGGCCTCTGATTATTGCAGATCCGAAGTTCACCGCATCACGGAAGCGTCCAAACACATCAGGTTCGTTAAAGGCAGGATCATCTCCCGCCCGGGCTTCGGGATCTAACAGAATTGCCTTGATCACTGCTCGGATGTCACCTTGTACGCCAGCTCCGTTATCAGCCCACACCTTCGATACTCTTGCCACATAGGCTGGCGAAGGATTACTTGTAACGAACTCGTGGATCAGATAGGTAGAGATATGAATCCCTGTGTTCGGGTGCGCCACTAAAATGTCAATCACTGCTGATGTATCCTTTGTGGCATCTCCACCAGCCGCTATACTTTGACCGAGTAGCATCTTCCCCCTGGTGTCGTGATTTCCAGGGGGCCCAGAAGCTAGCCTAATGAGACCTTCCGTATCGTTTACGCTCCAAGCCTCCGGCGGATACGCAAGGCCAGTAATTGATCGCGCAATAGCTTCGATATCGCTTGAATCGTAGGAAGGCTGCGGGAATCCGCTTTGGGATAAAATCGGCGTCCCATCTAGATTGAGCAGATGTGGCCCGATAGTGAACTGCTGCATCGCTTCACGTCCGAAGTTCTCGTTAGGTTGCGGGCCTTGGACATCATTGCAACAGTAATTTAGGTACATACCCATCTGTATATTAAGAGTGATATCCGTGAAGAGGGTCTTAAAGCTCGCGAATGCATCTCTGTTTGTAATTTCAGGTACGGCGGATAACCAGCTCAACGTGCTGCTGCCCGGGGAGTTGAAGAGCTTGTACCAAGCCCAAGATGTTTTCGTGCGAAGTTGGTTACTATCCTGGTCAGCCGCAAAATACCAAAGCGACTGGAGGACGTGACTGAGATCGGAGTCAACGACGTAGGACTGGACTGGTGAATTGAGCTGATCATCAAGAAAGGCAGCGAATCCTACACTTTGCACATGTTTCACCATGCTTGGCGTCGCACCCCAGGTAGCTTGCTGTAGAAAGCGAGCGGCAGCGTCGTAGGAGATTGTCTTCTCGTTTGTATGGATGTTTACACTCCCCGATTTCCCGCCGCCTGGTTCTGGAGTCATGGCGGAAATACTATGATCCCCGGTAGCCCAATCCGGTAAAGTCCAGGAGAAAGAGAGCGAACTAGAAGAAACATAGGTGGTGGGAACAGTCTGCCCGTCTACGATAACCGTGGTCCCAGGCTCGAATGATGTTCCCGATATAACCGCTGATACGACCGAGCCAGCATCCATATTGGAAGGTGTAACGGAGGTCACTACTGGAACGGGATTTACCAAGGTGAGGACCGTTGAGGCAGTCATCCCCGTATCGATGTCAGTGGCGGTAATTGTAACCTCGGCATTTGCGGGAAGATTATTTGGTGCTTGGTAGACACCGCCGGCAGAAATTGTGCCCGACGTTGCTGCAGATGGCGATCGGACCCACGAGAGGTGCCGAGGAGCTTCGGATCCATAGGCTGCAGATAGTTCAATGGACTGCTGGCAGGCCAGGGTGATCTGAGTACCGTTCAGAATTGAAAGGTTTTGCAGAGGCTGAGAGGTCGTCTTGCTACTGCCGCCCCGACCACAGCCGATAAACGTCAAGCTGCATACACCGATTATCAAACCGAATCGAAGATGAAGTACTGTCATGGTATCGATTACCCTTTGAGGGATTTTCGGCACAAAAGCGAAGTACTTTAGGGATCAGGTCGATCATTTTGGTAGTAGGTCTGCTGACGAGGTGTGGGAGTTTCCGTTACAGGAGACTGTGAACTCAAGGACATTCAGGCGATGAAGTTGGAACCGGCTTCGTCCCCGGAACTAATGTCCAGGATGCGTCCAGTGATCTGCACGGGTTGCCCTGGCCAATAAGCTGGCTCGCATGGCATGGGCGGTCCTGGCCAAGGGGGAAAGATATCGGCCTCCGCTTTTAGCCGAAACGGCTTGAGACTACTGGCCTGCATATGATGCCTGGCAACGAGTGCCAGGCTTGGAAATCGCCTCCGCGACTGTCCGGAAGTTGGGAAGTTGCGACCTGTCAGTTACGAGATAAAGCGTTCATTTACTGACATGTCGAGGGAAATTTTCTGACGCGCATTGGGCGCAATAAGTATCAAGACTCTAAGTACACCGCGCAATCTACAGATCACGGGGAGAATCCGCTTCTAAAGACTTGTCTTCTTGGCGGGAGGTGAGAGTCTTCGCGGACCTTTCTCTGAGATTCATGGTCGTTTCTGTTTTGGAGAAGGCACCATCATGACCTCATGTGTCGTCACCGGAGGTAGCGCCCGGGAGGTCGCGCACCCCGCGAAGCGCATAGTGCTGTCGTCTCGTGAATTATCCGAGGTCATGAACTACTCAACGCAATCTGTCGCCAGAAATTGAGATCTACTGCCAGGTTGAAAAATCCTCGCCGACTATATCGAAGGACCGTTGCCAGGATGAAAGCCCAAATGCTTCATTGAAGAACATTGGGAGCACCGTGTCCAGCTCGTGTACAAGGCATGAGCCTGAAACGAACGCTCGAAGGGGTCCAACACTAAGACCATCCAGGCGATCAAAAAAAACGGCACCGGATGCCGGTGAGGTGCGGCTGTAAGGCCGAAGATCTTCCAGAAAAACTTCGACATCACCAAGCTCACACTGGGAAGCGGTTTCGATCTTAGTCTTCCAAATCTTGCAAAACATAACCCGTCAGAGTGTATGAATTTTGCATATGAAATCGCAAGATCACGATAAACGGTACTCCGTGTGTCCGGAGCTCTGAGTCTGTATATTCCAGAATTTGATAATCGCAGGGTGTCATTTTCACTGTTCTGGCGAACGAACTGGCGGGATGTCGTCGCATCCTTTTGCACAAGTTCAGTCAGGTTAGATAATCGATAGATTAGCCCCGCCAACAAGCTCCTCAAGTCTCCGTTGTACCACGACGATGGAACGACTGAGGTGACCCAAGAAAGGACTTCGGGGAGAACAGTTCGAAAGTGGGAAATCCAAGAAGAAAGTAAGCGCGTGGTCTTCCCCTGTTGACCAGTGGGTGGTCGAAACTGATCTGCGAAGTGTCCACTTATTTTAGGTGGACACTTGGAGAGTCGGTTAAGAGAGTGCGGAATTGTCGGTATTGTCTTCGGCAGCGAGGTTCCAGGGGAGCAGTTCGTCGATCCGGTTGACCGGGTGCTCGGCGATGCGGGTCAAGACCTTGCGGAGATAACGTTCGGGATCGAGTCCATTGAGTTTCGCCGATCCGACCAGCGAGTAGATTGCGGCAGCGCGTTCGCCGCCGGAGTTCGAGCCACAGAAAAGGTAGTTCTTGCGTCCGAGGGCGACGGCGCGAAGCGCCCGTTCTGCCGCCGAGTTGTCGATCTCCAACAGTCCATCGTCGATGTAGCGGGTGAGCGCACGCCAGTGCGAGAGCGCATAGCGGATCGCACCCGCGGTCTCGCTCTTGGTGGACAGGGAGCGCAGAGATTTTTCCAGCCAGCTTTGCAGATCGTCGAGCAGCGGCCTGGCGCGGGCTTGGCGAACCGAGCATCGCAACTCGGCAGGCTTGCCACGGACATCTTCTTCGATGCCGTACAGAGCGCCGATGCGAGCGATGGCTTCGGTGGTGATGGGCGAGGCGTGGATCGCATGAATGTCATGGAACTTACGCCGGGTGTGGGCCCAGCACGCTACTTCATAGATGTCGCCGCCGACGTAGAGATGATGAAATCCTGCGTAGGCATCGGCCTGTAGGGCGCCCTTGAAGTTCTTCAGATATCGCCTTGGATGCTCCCCCTTGCGATCGGGTGTGTAGGCGAACCACACCGCTGGCGGGGTGTCTTCTCCGGCTGTCCGTTCATCGCGAACATAGGTCCAGAGGCGACCGGTCCTGGTCTTCCCGTTGCCGGGAGCGAGCACCGGAACCGGCGTGTCGTCGGCATGGATCTTGCTCGCGGATAAGACATGCTTGCGCAGTGCCTCGACCAATGGCGCGAGCAGCTCGCTGCACGCTCCTACCCAACCCGCCATCGTGGAGCGGTCAAGATCGACGCCCTCGCGAGCGTAGATCTCTGCCTGGCGGTACAACGGGCAATGATCGGCATATTTTGCGACGAGCACACGCGCCAACAGTCCCGGTCCTGCGAGGCCACGCTCGATCACGCGCGGTGGCGCAGGCGCTTGGACCACACGCTCGCACCCGGTGCAGGCAAACTTCGGCCGCACATGGCGAATCACCTTGAAGTTAGCTGGGATGTACTCCAGTATCTCGGCTACATCCTCGCCGAAGTTGCGCAGTGCTTCACCGCAATCGGGGCAGCAGTCTTGTTCTGGACGATGGGTTACGACTTCGCGGGGAAGATGCGCGGGAAGCGGCTTGCGGGAGGGCCTGGACTTAGACTTTGCCTCTGCTGCGGTCGCTTCTACGCTTGCTTCAGCGGCGGCCTGCGCAGTCTCCAACTCTTCCAGGCGCAGTTCGAGTTGTTCGAGCTGGATGGAGACCTTCTCGCTCTTGGCCCCGAACATCATGCGCTTCAACTTCTCGATGATCAGGCGCAAACGGTCGATCTCATGGCTCTGCGCGGAGAGTGCTTCCAGGTGCGCCGAGTATGCTTGCCGACGTTGCGCGTGCTGCTCGACGACTAACGCTCTCAAGGCTTCGATATCGAGCCGATCGAGGTCGGGAAGAGCGGTGGCAACCATGACCGCAGTATGCCATACGAGCGATGGCAGAATATCCACAAAAACCGCATGGATACAGGGGAATCACGAGCATAACTTATACTGCGATCTGCGGCGTCCAGGTCCTCTCCGGTCTGCGCCAGTCGATGCCTTCCATGAGCATCGAGAGCTGAGCCCGCGTCAGCGAGACCGTGCCTTCGGTGGCTTGCGGCCAGATGAAGCGCCCACGTTCCAAGCGCTTCGCGAACAGACATAAGCCATCGCCATCGAACCATAAAATCTTGATCGTGTCGCCGCGCCGCCCGCGAAACACAAACACATGGCCGGAGAATGGTTGCTGTTCGAGCACAGTCTGCACCTGCGCACTCAGGCCCTGAAAGCCACGACGCATGTCGGTCACACCTGCGGCGATCCAGATCCTTGTTCCTGTACGCAGCTCGATCACTGGCGCAGGCTCTCCAGAATCGTCCGCAGCAAAGAACCATCTGCGCCGTTCTCGACGCTGATCGTTGCTCGACCCGGAAACTCAATGTGGATCGCACCGGTTGGCGCTGCTGGTTCTGCACATACCGGCGCAGACAACGCAACACCGGCTTCAAAACTGGTTGCGGAAACCACCACCGGCAACAACGATGTCGTGGACTTTTCGACTTCCACCAACCGGCCGTTGCGATACTCTCGCCGCCACTTGAATACCTGGTTCGCGTTTACACCTTCTGACTGCGCTACACGCGCCACACTCACCCCTGGCTCAAGCACCAACTCCACGATACGGCGCTTCTCCGCCACACTCCGATGCACTCGCTGCGTCCGATTCGCCCCTACAACTTCCCCACGTTCCATGGCCGCATCATCACCCCGCAGCTAACAACAAATCCAGTGGGGAAGTTCACACGCTTACGATGC
>Ga0193709_1000524_pt1 | contig 13136 bp, 7 predicted proteins | sample H3c2metaG_FD_160571 | JGI IMG/M metagenome (GOLD analysis project Ga0193709, IMG submission 160571) | Soil microbial communities from a riparian zone of the East river system, Colorado, United States - H3c2 | ecosystem: Environmental > Terrestrial > Soil > Riparian zone | place: USA: East River... | reverse complement strand
CAACCGCGCACGCCAAGCAAGAACGATGTTGTGCAACCTAAACCTCAAGAGCTGTAGTCTCCTCGGAGATTGTAGCAATAACGTTCCGCAAAATTGCCTGCAGTTCTTCGAAAGGTTGGCGAAAATCTTCGGCGCTTCAAAGCAACCGCCCCACCCAACAGATCAGGTAACGCGGCAGGCCATCATAAAAAAACGACGGGGCCCGATAACTCAGGCCCCGCCGGTGAATTGCTCGAACGCCTGAAAGCTGCGCTCGTTAGAAGGTTAACTTCAAGCCGTACTGCAGTTCGCGTGCCGGCTTTGTTCTCTGAGCCTGTCCCCAGACGGAGTTGGCGGTGTAATTGGAGATCACGCTATTCGTTGGACTGCAGGGTTGATACAGGCCGCTCGAATTTGCCGCCCCGCAGTACACGCCGCCGCCCACGAAGAATCCGGATTGTGCGCCGGTGCCCTGGATCGAGTCGGCGTCGAAGTTTGTATGATTAAATGCGTTGAAGAAGTCCACACTAAACCGCAGCCGGAACCTCTCCTTGAACTGCCAGTTTTTGTACAGACCCATGTCAGCATTTACGTAGCTTGGCCCGCGGCAATAACCGCGTGGTTCGTTGCCAACTGAGCCAATCTGGAATCCGTTTAGCGTGAGTGCCGCCGGGTTGAAGACTTGGAAGCCGGAAGCACCCGAAGTGCATGAAACGCCGGGAACGATATTCGGCCGCTGGTTGTTGTTATATCCGGTGCCGGATAGCGAGGTTAGACCGCATGGGAAAGAAACACCATTCAGGCTGCACGTCGCAGCGGGAGCGCTCGGATCCAACAAGGAGCCTGGGCCATTCGCTTGTCCAATGCCGTTCTGATACACGGTAATTGAATTGCCATTCTCCGCTGTGAAGATGGTATTAAATTCCCATCCGCCAGCGGTATTCTTGACGAATGCATTCGAGTGTTCCAGCCTCGGCAGATAGAACACTTCGTTAAAGACGAAGATATTCGGCCGATTGATGGTGGCGTTTCCACGGTCCAGTCCGAGATTCTGAATGTCCGTGAAACTGCCTTGGCTGGCGCCGCCGTTTGCCGCATCTTCTTCGATGTCGGCGATCGTATGCGACCAAGTATAAGCAGCCTGGAACGTCGAAAAGTTGCCCAGCTTCGAACGGAACTGCACCTGAAGAGAATGGTAAGTAGAGTGTCCGTCGCGGCTGAAGTTGTTGATCGCACCGAAGTTTGACGCTGGACGCAGAACGTTAATGCTCGGAGTAGAACCTTGCGGTGTTGCGCCAAGGAATGAACCCAGCAAGAACCCGCTCTCAGGCACTTGGTTGATGTCGTATGTACTCGTTTGGTGAATACCTACGTTACCGACATATCCAATTGAGAGGACGGTGTTGCGGGCAAGTTGCTGTTCCACGGATAAGTTCCATTGCCAAGTATTCGGCGCCACTCCTCGTGGTGAGCGGCCTCCGCTAGGAGATGTGGAGGCGCCTGCTAGAGTGACCGCGCTGTCTAGCGGGCGATTGACGTTAGCCGAAATGGAAAATGGTGCCGTGTTTGAAAGACCGACTTGTGGGCTGACGCGTTCACGCTGGTAGAACTGACCACCGCCGAAGCGGAGGGCCGTTTTGCCCGTGCCAAAAATATCCCACGCAACGCCAAGACGCGGCGCGATGTTGTGATTGTTATTCTCGACCAAGGCGCGGTTTACACCTGGTGTTCCCGCGCTCAGCGGCAGCCCAACTGCCGAGGCAGCTGCGGAGCAGAAGTTGGTACCAGGCACTAGAATCACTCCGTTGCACGCATCGCCGGGATCGCCGGCCGGATTGTATGCGGCGAGGCTGAACGAGGCCATCTGATTGTTCGCGTCATATGGCTCACGCAGGAACGACCACCGGAAGCCATAGGTCAAAGTAACGCGGCGACTCATCTTCCAGGTATCGCCGACATAAAATTCGAAGTCATGCCAGCGGCCCTGGTCAACGGGGTTCACATTCGTTTCGCCCACACCTTGAATCATCTGAGGATTGGCACCGGTGCCAGGCAACAAAACGTTCGCGAGGGCGTTACCCGTAATAATAGTCTGACCCCATCCATTATTGCTGATGCCAAAGGTCGGACGATCAGCGCCTCCAAACTGATTTTCTTGTTTGATGTTGTGGCTGAACAGGGCTCCAAACTTCCAGACATGGTTGCCCTGAATCTTCGAAACGTTGTCCTGCCACGTAAAAAGGTCCATATGATTGCCATAACCGACAATCGCCCAAATGGATGCGAAGTTTCCGTAGTTCTGCAATCCGCCCCAAACCGTGGGAAGACCGCCAGCGGTTTTGCCCGAAGCTGGCCAGACTGGAGGCATGGCTGTGTCAAATTGCGCTCCCAAAGTCGGATCGGTTCCGCCCGGCGTAACGATAATCGCGTTATGGGCGTAGCCAAATTCAAAGTCGTTAATCAACGAGTTCGAAACCTGGGAGGTCCACTTGGCCATCAAGCTCCTTGACGGTTGGTCCCAGCTTCCCTGGTATGTGGCAAAGTTGGTATCGCCCCAGCCGAAAGCATTATTGGGCGCCGGGAATTTCCAAGAGTCCCGGGTATAGCGGAAACTAATGCGGTTCTTTTTGCTCAGGTCGTAGTCAATGCGTACGTTTTCTTCGCGCCACGGAACTCTGCCGCTTTGGTTTTCCAAGAAATTGATGTTAGAGCCCCCCGTCCCGGCGACGTTCGGCGCGATTCGAGTAGCTGCTGGATAGTAAGCTGCCATAAGCTGGCCAACAGCATCGGGATTGGCGATTGCGAACTGATTTCCGGACGCCTGAGAGGCGGCCGGGATATTGGAGCTCGCAGACCAATTGGGGACGATGGAGTTGCCTTGGGCGTCGTGTGTTCCATTATTTACAAACGTCGCAGGAGGCGGGGCATTGCAAGTGGTTTGGTCACCTACGTGGCTGAGAGCTGCCACGTCACTTACCCCAACCTGCGAGTCCAACGTGGTAAGGGCTGTCGCCACGTCGGCGCTGAAATCACCACCGCGTTCTGCAGATGTCGGCACGCACGTGCTCACAAGTGCGCCACGAATATCGCGGTTCCATTCCTCGTTCCACCAGAAAAAGAGCTTATCTTTCTTGATCGGGCCGGCGACATAGTAGCCCCAGTCATTACGACGAAGAGGAGCTTTCTGCACTCCATTCAAGTTGTTAAAGAAGCCCGCGGCATTTAACTTGTCATTGCGCCCCTCATAGAATGCGCCCCCGTGAAATTGGTTCTCACCCGAGCGCGTGGTGATGCTGATGATTGCGCCCGATGCCTGGCCGTATTCTGGTCCGTACGAGTTCGTGAGCATCTTGAATTCGGCGATCGAGTCAACTGACGGGAAGATTAGAATCGTACGATTGGAACCAACGTCATTGTTGTTCACGCCATCGATCAGGAACAAGTTATTCGTGCTCGGGTTGCCGTTCACCGAAAAATCCGAACCACCCTGCAAACCCTTGTCCTTCGAATCGAATGTATTGTTTGCCGACACGCCGGGTTGCAACTGTGTCAACGCCAGAAAGTTGCGACCATTCAACGGCAATTCTCGAACCTGAGTGCCTTCGATCACCGCGCCGACGTCAGCGGTCGTTGTTTGCACCTGAACGTCACTAGCTTCGACGGTGACCACATCACTGGAAGAACCCAACTCCAGTTTCGCATTCACTTCCGTGGTCGTGGACACGTGCACTTCGACGCTTTTGGTCACGGATTCTTTGAAGCTGCCCGCCTTGATGGCTACTTCGTATGTACCGACATCAACGGCCGGGAAGGAAAAAGCCCCCAAGTCAGTCGTGGTAGCAGTCGAAGTCGCGTTTGTACCGACATTGCGCAGCGTAACCTCGGCGCCTGCAACCGCGGCGCCTGACGGATCGGTCACCGTTCCGCGCACTGATCCCGCATAGTTCTGCGCATGAGCAGCAAGTGGCGAGAGCAGCAGCGCAAACGCGATCAGCATTCCCGCAACAACGCTCAGCATTCCACCGGCGATGTTCGCTTTGCAGTTTTGATTCTTCATTCCAGTACACCTCGAGAAAGTATTTTTTCACCCAGCATCGCGACTTGAAGCCCGCGGGCGTGAAACAGCCGCACAGACCGCATTCCGCAGTGCTACCCCATTCAAAATCAGCTAGTAAGGACCCTATCCCCTGAAACTCTCAAAAAACTAATACTTTTCCACTAGGGGCTATATATCACTGTAACGCTACCTGCTGTCAAGCGAAAATATTGATATTCCTGAGAAAAATAATGTTATTCTACCGGCGGTTCCGGTCGTATGGTTTTTGGGAGGGGCTCAAAAACCTGTCAATAACCTGTCTCGTCGCGCAGCCCTTTATTTTTATTGACTTGCGGCATTCCGCAGCGAGCCGGACTCTCCGAATATGATAAATGGTGGAATCTACCAATATCCGGTTTCCCCCGTTAACGCACACGGCGAAGCTGACATTCGGGAGCTATGAGTCAAGCTACCGCTCGGATCCGAGATTTATTTTCGCAATCTAGTCGAATTCGCAAAATGTAGCGTCTAGGATGTACGAGATCAATCGCTAAACGGTTCGTGGAGTTCTGGATGACAACCCTGGAAAAAAAGAGACCGCCGCAAAAAGTCACCCTCAAGACCATCGCCGATCACCTCGGCTTGACTCCGGGAACCGTTTCAGCAGCTCTGAATAATTCCGCTGCGGCCCGCTCCATTCCTGAACACACCAAACAACGCATCCTCGAAGCCGCCCGTGAACTCAGCTATCGCCCGAATTTTTTCGCGCGCACACTGCGCCTGAAACGAACCTTTACCATCGGCGTAATTGCTTCTCAGATCGGTGACGACTACGGCTCACAAGTCATCAACGGCATCGAGCTTTATCTGCAGCCTCGCAATTTCTTTTTTTTGACGGTGGTACACCGCCACGATCCGAAATTAATGGCCAGCTATTCGCAACTCCTGCTTTCCCGTGGTGTCGAAGGACTGATTACCGTGGACACCTCCGTCACCGAGACACCAACCGTGCCGACCGTAGCAGTTGCTGGTCACCAGCTCGTACCCGGCGTAACCAACATTATATTGGACCATAAACGAGCCGTTCGCCTGGCTCTTGAACACCTGAAAAATTTGGGCCACCAGGAGATCGCGTTCCTGAAGGGTCAGCCTTTCAGTTCGGATTCAGCCAGCCGCTGGTCGGCGATCTGTGAAGTAACGCAAGAACTCGGAATCCGCATTCGTCCTGAATTAACAGTGCAGATAGAAGGAACCAACTCGACTCCGGCCCTCGGCTACCCGGTTGGCAAGGAGCTACTCGCGCGCCGCAAACCCTTCACCGCTCTTTTCGCGTACAACGACATTTCCGCAATCGGCGCCATTTGGGCTTTTCGCGAAGCTGGATTACGCGTCCCGGAAGAAGTTTCTGTCGTGGGATTTGACGACATCCCGGCCGCAGCATTCTCCAGTCCTGCTCTCTCGACTGTTCGGCAACCGTTGATTCGAATGGGCGAAATCGCGGCTCAGACCCTGGTTGACCGTATCGAAGGTCACGGCGAATATCAGCCGGAAATCGCCGTTGAGGCGGAATTCGTCGCGCGAGCATCGTCAGGTCCAGCACCACTCGGTCGAATGACACCCGAACCGATGGAATCCCGCGTCGCCCTTTAGCCAAGCCCAGATCCTTCGTCACTGGCATCAGGGCGGTGGAGGATTTCCCGTCATCGGCGCAACCTCGCTCGTTGACGGCCCTCGGAAGTCTTTCGCCTCCTTAAGCTCTTTCGCTTTCATCTGTTGATAGATTTCCAATTGCGCTTTCGCCTTGTCCGTTGCTCCTGCTCTGGTATACGCCAACGCTAGTTGGTAATGGTTCTGCGACTCTTCCGGGGCCAGCGTCGCAGCTTGCTCCAATGCCGGCACAGCCCGAGCTATATCGCTAGCCTGCAGGCACAGCGCACCCAAAGCGCTTTGCGCGTCGGCATTCTTCGGATTGCCCGCTACACTCTTGCTCAGATTTTGTATCGCGCCGCTGACGTCGCCCTCCATTTTCTGAATCATTCCCAAATAATAGAGCGCACCCGGATCTTGCGGATTTTGCTTCAGGCAAGTCTCCACATGTTGCCGCGCAACCGGCAAATTGTGGTCATTATTCAGAGCGATATCCACCAGCACCAATCGCATTTCCCGGTCCTCGGGATGCACCGCCAGCACCTGCTCCGCAAGCGGCTTCGCTTCTTCCCATTTTTTTGCGCCAAACAGCGCTAGCGTCAGCAGGTAAGTCGCCCGCAAGTCGTCAGGAATCAATGCGTGCAATGTTTGCGCAGTTTTGCTCGCAGCTTCGGGCTGGCCTCCATATAACTGCGCCGAAACTAGTCCATACAAGATTTCCGGGCGGTCTGGCGCAAGTTTGCCAGCCAAAGCGAACGCCTCGTTCGAAGCCGACCAGTTCGATTGCTGCCGGGCTACATTTCCCGCGGCCACCAGTGCTTCCACGGAGTTGGGCGTATGCTCCAGAACAGCCTCTAGCGTCTTCTGTGCCTCATCCAATTGGCCCAACCCGGCCTGTGTTCGCGCAAGGTCTATCTCCAACCGATCCGTCGCCGGTTGTTTGCCTTGCGCCAACGACAGCAGCTGCTGTGCGCTCTTGAAGTCCCGGTGCGCCAGGAAAAATTCCGCCAATTCCGGCACCAGGTCAGGCTGCTTTTGCGCGGCAGCTAGCATTGCCTGAATTTCCACCCCGGCTTTCTCCGGCTGGCCAAGTCCAAAATAGTCCGCCGCCAAGGTCGGTAAGAGCTCTTCCGTGCGCTTCGCGGGCAAAATGCTCCCGGCTGCTTCGATGGACCTGGCAAACTCTCCAGCTCCCAAGTACAGCTTCGCCAAAGCTAAATTCGCGCTTACGTCATGCGGAGCGATTATCAACGCCTGTTGGTATGCCGCCAACGCCTGCTCCAGTTTGCCGTCCCCGAGATAAGCGTCGCCAAGACTCACACGAGCATCCAGCATCCCAGGCGCGGCTGCGATCGCCTTTTGCAACACCTCTTCTGCTTGCGCAAAATGTCCCTGACGCAAATACACTGTCCCCAGAAGATGGTTGGCTCTGCCTGAGCGCGGCATCTTCAACAGCTGCCGGTTTAGCCGTTGCTCCGCTTCGTCTAATTTTCCCTGCCGAATTAGACTCGAAATCGCGCTAAGCTCGGTGCTGGCAGCCGTCTGCGCGATGACCACTCCGCACCGGCACAAAAAAAACAGGACGAAACATGCGCACAGCAATACGTTCATCCAAGTGCGCCCCCGCGACCACTTTCTCACAACGTGCTTCTTGCAGCCGTTCACGGCAGCCCTCACGCGAAAATTCTAGCCCACGCATCGCTAACAAACTAGGACCTCTTCTCCCTTCCTGAACTCACCGCTTTCCCCTAGAATTCCTAAGGTTCATAACAGTTCAATCCATGCGTTTGGTTTTTCATTTTTTACTCATCGGATTTTTCCTGGCGCCGTCTCTCGGCGCGCAAAGCACGCCCATTCATTTCCGCGAAATTGGCAAGGAAGCAGGCCTCAGCAAAGTCCCCTTCAGCTCCATGAAGCAGCATTACGTGGTCGAAACTATTTCCGGCGGTGTCGCGCTGTTTGACTGCGACAACGATGGCAAGCTGGACATCCTGGTCGTCAACGACTCCACTATCGAGCAAGCCAGAAGTGGCGGCGTTCCCATGGTCACCCTCTATCATCAAGGCGAAAATCTAAAATTTACCGACATCACCAAAGAAGCCGGCCTAACTCACAAAGGCTGGGGCATGGGCATCGCCGTCGCGGACTATGACAACGATGGCCTTCCCGATTTTTACGTCACCGGATACAACGGCAACGTGCTGTACCACAATCTCGGCAACTGCAGATTCGAAGACGTCACCGAAAAGGCCGGAGTTACCGGCGGTGGCTTCAGCTCCGGCGCTGCCTGGGCCGACTACGATCGCGACGGCCATCTGGATCTATTCGTCTCGCGTTACGTGCACACCGATCTGAATCACTTGCCCACCGCGGAGAACCCCTCCAAAAATTTCTTTCACAAAGGGCTCCCGGTCGAAAATCCCTGGACCATGGACGGCGAAAGCGATCTCTTGTTTCACAATCGCGGCGACGGCACCTTTGAAGAAGTCGCAAAGAGGGCAGGAGTAGACGACCCCGCCGCGCACTTCGGCCTCGGCGTAGTCTGGGGCGACTATGACAACCAGGGCTGGCCAAGCCTGCTTGTTGCCAACGATACCGGCCCGAATTATCTGTATCACAACAAGCGCGACGGTACCTTTGAAGAAGTCGGCATGCTCTCGGGCGTCGCGCTAAGCCCTGAAGGCAATCAGGTCGGCAACATGGGCGTGGACATCGGTGATTTCGACCGCGACGGCAGACTCGACTTTTCCATCACCGATTACGCCGACCAGCCCAAAGGCCTGTACCTGAATCAAGGCCAACAAGGTTTCACTGACATCACGTATTCTGCCAAAATTGCGCAAAGCTCTCTCCCTTACGTGTCCTGGGGCACTGGCTTGATTGATTTTGACAATTCCGGGTTGCTCGATCTCCTCATCGCCAGCGGTCACGTCTATCCCGATGTGGACACCGTGCCAAGAAACGTGAAGTATCGCGAACCGCTGCTCCTCTATCACAACAAGGGCAATCGCACCTTCGATGAAATTGCCCTTCGCACCGGATCAGATTCCGTTGGACTGAACGACGGCCCCATGTACTCCCGTCGCGGCGTAGCTTTCGGCGACCTCAACAATGACGGCAACATGGATATGGTCATTTTCAATGTTGGCGCGCCGCCTTCCCTCTTACTCAACGACACCAGGAATTCCAATCATCGTGTGCTCTTCAAATTAATCGGAACCAAAAGCAATCGTGGTGCCGTCGGCGCTCGCGTTACCATCACCTCCGCCACACGCTCGCAAATTGAAGAAGTCAAAGCCGGTTCCAGCTATCTGTCCACCAGCGATCCCCGCCTGCACTTTGGCCTCGCCGCCGATACCGTAATAGATAAGGTCGAAATCCGCTGGCCCAACGGCAACATGGAAACTCTGCACAATGTCCCTGCGGACGCCATCTACACCGTCACCGAATCCCAAGGCATCACCGCCACCATCAAACTTCCGCCACCCCGGTCGCACTAATGCTCACTGCCGTTCGTCGTACCATATCGAAAAAGGTCATTTCGTAATACGCTCGACAGAATCAACATTCCGGTGTACATCTCCGACATCTCGGATATTCTTCGACCAAACCGTCATTCCGAGCGAAAGCGAGGAATCTCTCGGGGTTGGTTTTTTCTCGCAGTCCTTTATCATCTGTAGTTACGAAAAAAACCGGCTGGGGTTCCCCGTTGGGGCCCGATGAAATTCATCGCTAACGAACTAGGCTGAGCGCATCTACCACGGAGACCAGCGCCGCAGTGCCGCACTAAGTCATGCTCCCGCGTCTCCAGCCACTGCCCGCCGACCTCACCAAGTTTGCTTTACGCGTCAGTTCCTCGCTGCTTCATTGACGGTTGTCCAGCCCTTCGTTAGCGTCGTACAGAGCACTGCAATCGAATTTCGTGCAGTGCTCACCCTGAACCATATCTCTTATCAGAAGGCAGGAACATTTGGCAGCCCGTCCCATCATCACACTGACAACCGACTACGGAACCAACGATCATCTGGTCGGAACGCTCAAAGGCGTCATTCTGAAAATTAATCCCGATGTCACTATCGTGGACATCTCGCACGATGTCACGCCGTACGATCTGCTCGATGGCGCTTTGACCATTGGTTCTTCCTACGCTTACTTCCCTCCTCGCACCATTCACGTGGTGGTGGTCGATCCCGGCGTAGGCACGGCACGGCGCCCGCTTCTGGTTACCGGCGACACGCAATATTTTGTCGCTCCGGATAACGGGGTTCTGTCCCTGGTCTACGAACGCGAAGAGAATATTCTGGTGCGTCACGCCAACGTTGAACATTATTATCTGCAGCCGGTCAGCAAAACTTTTCACGGACGCGACGTGTTTGCTCCGGTGGCCGCATGGCTGGCCAAAGGCTCGCAAGCTTCCGCCATGGGCGAAGAAATCGCCGACTACAAGAAATTCGCCATGCCCAAACCGAAATCGGCGGATGGCTTGAGCAAAGGAGTAGTCCTGCGCGTCGACAGCTTCGGAAATCTCATCACCAATTTTCGGCCGGAAGACTTGCCCGCCACCGCCATCGAATCCGGGACCGTGCAATTCGCAGTCGGCCATCACGCCGTAACTAAGCTGGTCGACACGTTCGCCAAAGGAAATCCGGGCGAACCATTCGCCTACATCGGTTCCAACGGATTCATCGAAATTGGCATCAACCGTGGCAACGCCGCAAAAAGCATGGCCATAGGCCGCGGCACGCAAATCACACTAGCGACGGGTTAACTCGGATGCGCCGTGACAATTTGCCGTGGCAATGTAGTGTTCTGGAATTCCAGCGGTACTTTGCAATTTGTAGCGGCCGCCTTCTCAGGCGGGCGTTTTTGGAGTGCGGCAGCTCAGCTGCCACTTTTTGCAGGTAAAGAGGGTAAGCAACTCGCGCGCCCGAGTAACAGAAGGCGTGAAGCATTTGGTCTTGTTCGACACTAACTTTGGTTTGGAAAAAAGGCCGCAGGACTGCCGCACGGCAAAAATTATTTCGAAGATTCGAGCGCGGCCATTTGCGAACGGGTTCGTGGATCGAGCCAGTCCCGCCAGGCATCTCCAAGCAAATTGAACGCCAGTACCGCGGTCATAACGGCTAGCGCGGGAAAAACCACCAGGTGCGGAGCATCAAACAAATGTCCGCGAGCATCATTCAGCATGGCGCCCCAACTGGGAATCGGAGCTAAAACGCCGAGCCCAAGAAAACTCAGCGTGGACTCGGCAAGAATCGCTCCGGCCATTCCGATGGTGGCTTGAATCAAGACCGGCTGCAGAATATTGGGAAGCAGATGTTTCAGAATAATCCTCGAATGCGAAGCGCCGAGCGAACGCGCAGCCAGTGCGAATTCCAACTCTTTTACTTTCAGAACCTGCGCGCGCGCCAGTCGCGCGTAGCCCGCCCAACCGGTGATGATCAAGGCTAAAATAACTTTGCCGATTCCGGGACCGAAGAAAGCAGCAAACGCAATCGCCAGGAGAATCCCGGGAAAAGATAAAAACGAATTGATGAGCAGAAGATTCACAACGCGGTCGCACCATCCGGCAAAATATCCGGCGAGAGTTCCGATCGCGAGGCCAATGGAGCCGCAACCAAAAACCACGCACACGGAAACGGTGAGCGAGATGCGCGCGCCATAGATTATTCTGGAAAGGATGTCCCGGCCGAGTTCGTCGGTGCCCATCCAGTGCGCGAAGGACGGTGCTGCAAGCCGGCCAGGAAGATTTTGTGCGAAGGGATTTGCCGGCGCAATCAGCGGGGCCAGTAGCGCGATGAGAAAAAGAAAAAGCGCCGCGCAAAATCCCACACGGGCGAGCACGCTTTGCCGCAGAAAATCCCTGATGTTTTTGCTTGCGGTCATGACATGCGCACCCGCGGATCAACAACGGAATAAATCGCATCGGTCAGCAGATTGACCACAACGTAGGACAGCGAGATAACGAGAATGCAACCTTGCAGCAATGGATAATCGCGGGCGGAAATTGCTTGCACGGTAAGGCGGCCGATGCCGGGCCAGGAAAAGATAGTTTCGGTGACGATGGTTCCGGCCAGCAGCGTTCCGAACTGCAATCCGAGAATAGTGATGATGGGAATCAGCGCGTTTCGCAAACCGTGTCTGAACAGGACGGCAGCTGTACTTAATCCTTTTGCGCGTGCGGTGCGAATGTAATCGGCGGAAAGTTCTTCGAGCATGGCGCCACGCACCATGCGCGTAAGAATTGCCGCCAGCGCCGCGCCCAGCGTTGCAGCGGGCAAAACGTAACTGCCGATTCCGTTGCGCCCGGAAACCGGCAGCACTCCTATTTCGATGGAGAAAAGGAGAATCAAAAGTGGGCCCAGGGCAAAATTCGGAATCGCCAATCCCAAGAGCGTGAACACGCCGACCAGCCGATCGGAAGTTTGTCCACGGCGATGCGCGGCCAAGACTCCGGCGGGAATCGCGATGGCAGCGCATACCAGCAAAGCAAGAAACGCCAACTGCAGCGTTGCGGGGTACCGCTCAAAAATGATTTGCCGAACCGCAGCTTGAAATTTGAAGGATTGGCCCAGGTCGCCATGAAAAAGTCTGAGGAGGTAATGCCCATATTGCTTGCCGAGCGGCTGATCGAGTCCGAGAGAGTGACGCAATTGCGCGGCGGCGCCGGGCGCCGCGCCTTCGCCAAGCATTTGTTCGACGGGATCGCCGGGGACAATGTGGATCATCAAGAAAACCAGGGTAAGTACCAGCCACAGTGCGGGCAGCGTAAGCAGAAAACGCTTGAAGAGGTGACGAAGCATCGGAAAAGAAATTATGACCGGGAAACGGCGGAGTTGGCGGATTTTCCTGAAGGAGTTTCGGAGTCGGCATTATTTGTGGCGGCGGGTGGCTTGATGCGTTCCATCTTCACGCGGGCTACGCGTTTGCCGTCCATTTCAGCGATAGTGAAACGTAAGTTTTCGTAGACAAAACTTTCGCCGCCGCTGGGAATGAATCCGAGCTGATCGAGAACGAAGCCACCCACAGTGGCATAAGCCGGGTCTTCCGGAATCTTGATGTCGTATTGCGCCTCCAGATCGCGAACGTTCAGGGCGGCGTCAAAAATTACCGCGCCGTCGGCAAGAGTCAAAGGTTTTTCGACGACGTCGAATTCGTCGTGAATTTCACCAACCACCTGTTCAAGAATATCTTCCAGCGTCACTAATCCTAAAAGGCTGCCAAATTCGTCCACCACTACCGCCATTCCGGTGTGGCGGTTGCGCAGCTCGTCAAGCAATTCGCTGGCCGGCTTGGTTTCCGGAACGATGAGGACTTCGCGCAAGACGCGACGCAAGTCGAAGGGCTGAGGCGGAAGATTTTCCGCGGCGCGGCGTTCGCGGCTTTCCAACACCCACAGTATGTCCTTGATATGCACAAATCCAAGAATGTGGTCGAAGGTCCCGCGATACACCGGGATGCGCGAGCGCTGAGT
>Ga0193709_1000522_pt1 | contig 13148 bp, 16 predicted proteins | sample H3c2metaG_FD_160571 | JGI IMG/M metagenome (GOLD analysis project Ga0193709, IMG submission 160571) | Soil microbial communities from a riparian zone of the East river system, Colorado, United States - H3c2 | ecosystem: Environmental > Terrestrial > Soil > Riparian zone | place: USA: East River... | reverse complement strand
AATATCTGCACAAGGACCGCACGCCCTATTGAATCATCGACAGTCGATTTAGCTGCAGCTGCCGGCCTTTTCTTCGACGGTCGATCTTTGCCCGGGGCTGGCCGACCGCACCCAACGCCTCAGCATCGGAAATACGGGCTGCAATTTGTCCGCATAATTTCGCCACCGGCCAGATCCGTCGAACAATAAGCCACGGACCTGGGGCGCGCTGGCGGTCTTGACCGAGCGGGCGCGGGCGGTGGTGCCGAAATCGCGCAAAGCGGGCGACCAGGGCAGGCCGGCGAAGGCACACAAGTCGCGCGTCGCTTGGTCGAAATCGCCGACAAGGTCTTCGTAGTGCAAGGTGTGCGACGTCAGCGGCAAAGTCTCGATGCAACGCTGGATCAGGCGCATGGTGGCCGAATAATGCCGCGCGGCCCGGGCCAGGGATGTGAATTCATAGGCGACTTGGCTGTAGACAAAATTGTGGCGGAAGCAGCTCCAAACGACGTCGCGCGGATCGCGGCGCACGACGATGACCTTCGCGTTTGGGAACAAGCGGGCGATGAGCGGCAAGGCGGGTCCCTTGAACGGGTCCATGTCGACGAAGGTATGATCGGAAGCATGGACGTCCGCGGCTGCTACCCGCGCCCAATAGTCGGCGCGCAGCCGGGCTGCTTCCTCGTCGCTGATCTCTGCCAGCGCAATAATGCCATCCGCCGAAAGATACTTAGCGCCAGCGGCGAGCGTGGGCGACTCCTCGAGTGTCACGACGCCGGGGGCTGTTGCCAAAATCTGTTCGGTGAGAGTTGTTCCGGAACGGGGATAGCCGAGCAAAAAGATATGGTTCGAGGCTTCTTTCGGAACATGAGCAACCGGCCGCGAAAGTGCGGCGGGGTCGAGCTCCGAAACCGCTTCGTCGATCGCCTCGACCAGCCGGCGCGCGACTGGGGGGGCGTTGGGGCCGGCGTGGATTTCGGCGAACCTCTCGTTGGCGCGAGTATAAGTGTCGAACGCGTTGTCGAATTCGCCCATGCGATCGAGGGAGTCGCCGAGCAAGCCAAGGGCGAGAACCACGTCCATCGGCGCCACGCCGGGACGATCGACGAGCTGGGACAGCCGTTCGGCCGACTTGTCATGCCGACCGCTGGTAATCTCGCAGCGTGCAAGGGCCATGATCGTAGCGCTGTCGTTGGGCGCAAGTGCCTGCGCTCTCTCGGCATTGTCGTGCGCGTCCGCAACTTCGCCGAGCACGGCCTGCATCGAGGCCAGGCCGGCAAAGCCCGCCGCGGAGGAGGGCGCCAATTCGGCGACGCGGCGATAACTTCGCTTGGCGTCCTCGATCGCCCCGCTGGCGTCGAGCGCCAGGGCCCTGCCGTACCAGGCGCCGATCATCATCGGATCCCCAGCGAGGGCACGATCGAACAGCGCAACCGCTTGCTGCAACTGCCCCGTGTAGCGCAGGGCGTCGCCCGCCGCGGCAAGGATGTTGGGATCGTCGGGTGCAAGTTCAGCAGCGCGCAAATAAAGCTCAACGGCACCGCGGGTGTCACCGGCCTGCTGCCGGCGGAACGCCGCCAGGCTGTAGATCATCGCGTGGGATTCGCCGCCCGCGAGCGCGGTTTCGGCAATCACGCCCGCCCGGTCGAAATCCTGAATTTGAAGCGCGACATTAATACTGCGCTGGGTAGCTTCAGAAATCATACGTGTACGCCAACTCGATATCTGATGAGCCCCCGCTCGAGGCGTAGACTTTCGGAGCGAGCCCAGAGTTGCGAGATGATTTCGACAAACCGACGGCTCGAGTTGATCAACGGCGGCATTGTCCAAGTCGCGAAGGCGTGAGCTGCGATTGCAGCGGCTTCCCATGACCAATTTCGAATTCGTCTTTTCGCTTTTGGCCTTTTGTTTGGGCTGAGCCTGGCCGCATCACTTAGTTGGGGCCAAGCTTTTGCAAAATCATATAATTTCAGCGTGGCCGCGAAGTTAGCGTAAAAAAGCCCCTATCCAATGTTAATTAAAATGGGTTAGATTTGGACCTTAACGGGGACATTCATGACCAAAGAGCCGAAATTCGTCCCGCGGACTCCGCGGATCGACGCCCGTCATCCGGCGATCCTGATCGATTCCGACGGCAACGAGATGCCGGTTACGGTGACCGACCTGTCGAACCGCGGCTTCCGGATCGAAGCTGACGAGACCTTATTCATCGGCGAAAATATCAAAATCGGCGAGCACGTGCATTTGCGGGTGGCGCGGTACGGCGATTTTCCGGCTCAAATTCGCTGGGCGCTTGGGCGCGAAGCGGGCGGATTGTTCCTCGAGCCGGTGCAAGACCTCGAGACCTGATCAGTCGAACATCGCCAGCTTGAGCATCTCGCTCGGCCCGAACCAGATGACATGCTCGGTATGATCGACGCGATCGTCGCCGGTGCTGGCGTGGGCGAAGATGGTCAGCCCGCGGCGGTTGAGGACCAGCCAGCGCGCGACCTCGCCAAAGCGGTCGGGCGCAACCGTCAGCTGGCAGCTGCCGCGCGGATGCGGACCAACTGGGCGGACATGCAGATGCCCCATCGGCACGCCGAACCGGGCCCGGACATCCTCACCAAGATCGCGCGCCAGTTCGAGCTCGTCCGGATCGAAATAGATGTGGGCGTGGAAGTCGGTGATCGGATCGGTGTCGGGCATCTGGGCCTCCATTGCTTCGTCAGGCCATGGCCTCGGCGACGATCGCCTTGAACGCGTCGCCAGTCGGGAAGCCGGCGTCGACCCAGGCGTCCTCGATCGCCCTCAAAGTCCGCGCAACCTTGGGGCCGGCGGTGAGGCCGCGGGCGACAAGCGCGCCACCGCCGATCGGCAATTTCGGGATCGGCCAGTCCTTCAATTCGGCCGCATCGGTTGGGCGATCTGCGAGGAGCAGGCGGTCGACTGCACAAGGCATACCGGTGCGATAGGCAAGGGCATGCGGATTTGCGGCGAGATCGCCTTCGGCGGCGCAAGCGAGGCGCTGGCGGGCGCGGTTGGAGAGCTTCAGGCGGACGGCAAGTTTTTCGGCAAGCAACGAATCGCGCGGGAGCAGGGCCGACAGTCGGCGGAGCGGGTCGGCGTCGATGCCGGCCGCATTTTCCGCGGCGATGAGGCGGTCGAGCGAGGCCATCGCGGACGCTGCGATTTCGGGCAGCACGGGCCTCAGGATGCCTCGGTCGAGCATGATCGCCACGGTCGGGCTTGGCAAAGGCATGCCAAGCAACTTCAGCAATTCGTCGGCAATGCGCTCGCGCGACAAGGCCATGAGGTCGTTGGCGCGCGCGGTGCAGGCGGCGAGCGCGGCAGGATCGGGATCGCCCTGACCGAAGCGGGCGTGGAAGCGAAAGAAGCGCAGGATGCGCAAATGGTCTTCGGCAATCCGTTCCAGCGGCTCGCCAATGAAGCGGATCCGGCCGGCCTTCATGTCTTCGAGGCCACCGAAATAATCGAATATCTCGCCGCTCACCGGGTCGGCGTAGAGCGCGTTGATGGTGAAGTCGCGGCGGGCGGCATCCTCCCGCCAATCGTCGGTGAAGGCGACCGTGGCTCGCCGCCCGTCGGTGGTGACGTCTGAGCGCAAGGTGGTGACTTCAACGACGCTTCCGCCGCTGACCGCGGTCACGGTGCCGTGGGCGATGCCGGTCGGGATCGCCTTGATGCGGGCCTTTTCGAGGCGCTTGACCACCTCATCCGGTTCGATCCGGGTGGCGATGTCGACGTCGCTGACGGGAATGCCGAGGAGCGAATCGCGGACCGCACCGCCGACGTAGCGCGAGGCGCCTTGGTCCGCGTCGAGCGCGCTCAACAGTCGCTTCATTCCCGGACGAGTTCGCCAATCGGCCTTGGGCAAGGTCACCATTTGAGGCGCCGCGAGAGGTTGACCAGCATCGCCGCGGTCGCGCCCCAGATTTTACGGCCGTTCCAGTCGATCTGGAAATAATGGCGGGTGCGGCCGCGGAATTCAGCGGCGACGCGCTTCTGGTTGGCGGGGTCGAGCACGAAAGCGAGCGGGGCCTCGAACCAGTCGGCGACTTCATCTTCATGGGGCGCGAGCGGCAGGTCGGGCGGGATCACGCCAACTACCGGAGTAACGGCGAAACCGGTGACAGTGCGGTAGCGGTCGGCGGTGCCGCACACGCTGACCTGATCGGGGTCGAGGCCGAGCTCCTCCCACGCTTCGCGCAAGGCGGCGGACGCGGCATCCTCGTCCTGCGGGTCGATCCGGCCGCCGGGGAAGGCTACCTGGCCGGCGTGGGTGCGCATATCCTCGCGGCGAACGGTGAACAGGATTCCTGGTTCTGGCCGGTCGGTGATCGCGACCAACACCGCGGCTTCACTCGCCTCCGTGCCGGTTTCATCGTCGAGATCGCCGGCGAGGAGATCGAGCGGCGCGGTCGCGTCGAGCGCAGTGCGCAAGCGGGCGGCAAGGAGGCAGGCGCGGGTCATGGCGCGGGGCTCAGCGGGAAGAAGCAGCCGTCGCTCCACACGCCGGGGGGGTTATGATCCTCGGCGAGTGCGATCTCGGCGAGCTCGTAATAAAGCGGGCGAGCGAGCGTTGCTTCGAGGCCGTGGCGGACGGCGACACGGGGCTGCGGGCCCAGCTCATCCTCGATCATCGTCAGCGGGTGGTCGCGGCCGACGACCAGCGCGTCGCCGCTGTTGAGGCTAAGCGCGATGCGGCGGTTTTTGCCCGCGCCTTCGCTTTCCATTTCGATTGCGATGAATGCGGTGGCCTCGACCTCGATGCTGAGCTTTTCGACGGGGGTCACGAGGACGTGACTGCCGTCGGGTTCGCGGCGAAGCACGGTCGAAAACAGACGCACCATTGCCGGGCGGGTGATAGGCTGGCCCTGATGAAACCAGATGCCGTCGCGGGCGATGCGCATGTCGCTTATCCCGCAGCGCTCGGGATTCCATTTTTCGACCGGCGGCAAGGTGCGGTCGGCGACGAGCGCGGCGATCGCATCAAGCGATTGGCCGGTAACGCGGATCGGGGTGCGGGTCTCGGGCATTGCGTGCGCCCCTTAGACTGTTGGTTGCCCTCACCCAAGCCTGCGCGCAATGACGCGCCATGGATTCGCGAAACTCGACTGCAATTGTGACGGGAGCGGCCAAGCGCGTCGGCGCGGTGGTTGCCGAAGCGCTGCAGTCCGACGGCTGGACGGTGGTCGCGCACGTCCATCATGAGGGTGACACCGTCGGTCCGGGGATGACGTGGGTCGCGGCCGACCTTGGCGACGCCGATTGCGCCGAGCGAATCTTCGCCGCCGCTGAAGGGCTGCCGCCGGTGCGCTTGCTAGTCAATAATGCCGCACGGTTCGCCGGCGATTCGGTCGAGGCGTTTTCGGCCAGGGAGTTTGATGCACATATGGCGATCAATGTGCGGTCGCCCGCGTTGTTGACCGAAGCTTTCGCCCAGCGCTGCGATGGCCATGGCCTGATCGTCAATCTGCTCGACGCCAAGTTGAAGGCGCCCAATCCCGATTTCCTCAGCTACACCTTGTCCAAATATGCGCTGGCTGCGCTGACCGAGTTGAGCGCGCGGGCGCTGGCGGATCGAGGCATCAGGGTGTGCGGGATCGCGCCGGCGCTTATGCTCCAGTCTCCCGGCCAAAGCGCCGCCAATTTCGAAGCGGCGCGCAGCCATAATCCACTGCGCCGCGGGGTCGAGCCAGGCGACGTCGTTGCCGCGCTGCGCTATCTGATCGAGGCGAATTCGGTTACCGGCGAAGTGCTGACGATCGATGGCGGGCAGCACTTCTGGCAGATCGGCCGCGATGTGCAATTTCTGGAGATGAAATGACCAACGCCGTCCGCCTCGATGGCCTGATGCCCGATTCGCTTGGCGTCGCGTCGACCAAGATCATGCTCGATTCCTATGAAGTGGATGCGGACATCGGTTTCCACGATTTTGAGATCGGGTCGCCCCAACGCCTGCTGGTGACCGTCGAAATCTGGCTCGAGAGCAACATCGCCCCGGCCGGTGACGACCCCGAAGGCGCGTGGAACTATGATCTTTTGCGCAGCGAGATCGAAGCGATTGCTGGCGCGAGTCGGTATAATCTCCAAGAGACTCTTGCACATGCGATTTATCAACGGGTTGCCGAGCGCCGCGGCGTCCGCGCCCTGCGCGTCGCCACCTCCAAGCCTGATGTCTATGCCAAGGCTCGCGGCGTCGGCGTCGAGATTGCGTCGTTTACAGGCACTTGCCCAAGCGGTTGAACCGTGCGGAAAGCGCGTTGGGGAACAAAACTCGTTGCGCCGCCATTATGGCAAGGATAAGGACGCGCGCTTGCCGCCGGTGATATGTTGATGCATCGGTGGTTCCATCAATGGGCAGAGCGCAAACCGCAGCTCTGCCAACCGTGGAGTGATCCACGGTGTTTCGAGGGAGAGTTGCGGCTTAATGTCTTACGCGCAACGCAAACAAATGAGCAGCAACCGGGTCGTGGCGATCATCGTCGTCGCCCTGATCCACCTTGTGCTCGGTTACGCACTGGTCACCGGGCTGGCGTATAATGTCGCTAAGAAGGCAATCGAGGATCTGAAGACGTTCGACGTCGAGGATGAGCCGCCGCCTCCGCCCGACGAGCCGCCTCCGCCGCCAGAAAAACAGCTCGAGACGCCGCCGCCGATGGTCGCGCCGCCGCCGATCGTGCGGACCAATACGGCGCCGCCGCCGATGGTCGTCACTCCGGTGGCGCCGCCGCCGCAGATCACGGTCGCGCCGCCGAGGCCTCCGGCCCCGCCGCCCCCGCGCACGGTCAAGCCGGCGGCGGCCAAGGCCAATCTCGCATCCTACGTGTCCAACGACGATTATCCGGATTCGGCGATTCGTAATGAGGAGCAGGGGGTGACGGCTTTTCGCCTGGATGTCGGTCCCGACGGCCGGGTCACCAATTGTACGGTTACTTCGTCGAGCGGATCGTCGTCGCTGGATAGCGCGACGTGCCGCCTGATGCGCAGCCGGGCGCGCTTCACGCCCGCGACCGATAGCACGGGGAATAAAGTCAGCGATTCAGTGAGCAGCCGAATCCGCTGGGTGCTCCCCAAGGACTGATCTCTTCGACCAATCATATTACCTAACGAGGAAAGACTATCATCATGGCAACTCCAGCAGCCCCCGCCGCCGACAACCCTTATGGCCTGATGCAGGCCCTCCAAGAGGGCGGGGCCATTTCATGGACCGTGTTTCTGATCCTGGTGATCATGTCGCTCGGCACCTTCTACATCCTGTTCACCAAATTCTTCGAGCAACAGAAGATCATGAGCCAGGGCAAGAAAGTCCGGGCGAGCTTCTGGAATTCGGCGAATCTCAAGGAAGCGGCGACCAAATTGGAGACGCGCAGCGCCTATCGCTCGATCGTCGACGATGCGCTCGTCGCACAAGACCAGCATGGGAAGCTGACCGATCCGATCGACCAGCATGATTGGATGGCCAACAGCCTGCAGCGCAGCCAGGGCCAGATCGGTGCGCGGCTCGGCGAAGGCCTCGCCTTCCTCGCCACGGTCGGTTCGACGGCGCCGTTCATCGGCCTGTTCGGTACCGTCATCGGCATCTATCGCGCTCTCATCAAGATCGGTGCTTCGGGCCAAGCTTCGATCAGCGACGTCGCCGGCCCGGTCGGTGAAGCCCTGATCATGACCGCGCTCGGCCTGGTTGTCGCGGTTCCCGCGGTGCTCGCTTACAACTGGCTGATCCGCCGCAACAAATCGATCATGGAGGATCTCGCGGCGTTCACCAACGATCTGCATGGCTACCTGATGTCGAACGGTTCGGTGAAGCCGCGCATGGCCGGCCCCGCCGCGCCTTCGGCCAAGCCCGCCGCGCAAACCCGCACGGCCCCGCCCGAGCCGGTGCGGACTCCGACGACGTCGGATCTCCGCTAGGACCTAACGCTTTCGGGCCGGCGCACGCCGCCGGCCCCCAAAGCAAGATACGAATCAAGGAAGATTACACCCCATGTCCATGAGCGTAGGCCCCGCTGACGGCGAAGAAGACACCCCGATGTCGGACATCAACACCACGCCGCTGGTCGACGTGATGCTGGTGCTCTTAATCATCTTCCTGATCACCATCCCAGTGGTGTTGCAATCGGTGCCGATGGTCCTGCCCAAGGTCGCCTACGAGCCGACCGTGACCAAGCCCGAGAACGTCTCGCTGTCGGTGCGGGGCGAATCTGACGGCAGCTGCGGCGTATATTGGAATATGACCCGGGTTGATTCCAAGGAACTGCTCACGCGGGCGGTCAAGAAGCTCGAAGATGAGATCAAACGCCAGGGTGGGGTCGAAAACCTCACCGAGGAAACCATGCCCGAAGCGCATATCCGCGGCGACATCAACACTCCGTACCGCTGCATCGGCGGTGCGATTTTCACCATGCAACGCGCTGGCTTCGCCCGTGTCGGCTTCATCTCAGAGCCGCCGCCGGGCATGAAGGTCCACCGGCTGTAAGAAAGGATCCATCGCCATGGCGATGCAAACTACCAGCGACAATCTGTCTGGTGAACCGATGATCGAAATGAACATGACGCCGCTGATCGACGTCCTGCTCGTGCTGTTGATCATGTTCATCATCACCATCCCGGTGCAGACCCATGCGGTGAAGCTCGATCTGCCGCAGGACGACCCGAATAGCGTTCCGCCGCCGGTCGACCCGGTCAAGAACAAGCTGGTGATCACTGCGGGCAATCAGATCCTGTGGAACGGCTCACCGATCAACGAGCAGCAATTGCGCCAGTACCTCGACGTCACGCAGCAGATGAACCCGGTCCCCGAGCTGCATCTGCAGCCCGAGCCCAATGCGCGTTACGAAATCGTCGATCGCGTGCTGGCCGTGACCAAACAGGCGCATGTGTCGAAAATGGGGTTTGTCGGCAACGAAGCCTACGTCAATTTCTAGAGCCGTTTTCGAGCGGTGACGGGGTAGGGCGGTCCTTCGGGGCCGCCCTTTTTCGTTCGGTGATTCGGGCTTGCACTCTTGCGGAATGTAAGTGATGTTGTAACATCCAGCGAAGGAGAGCGGCATGCGCGCGTATCTTCAGACCGAAGCCCAGCCGATGATCGAAATGAACATGACGCCGCTGATCGACGTCCTGCTCGTGCTGTTGATCATGTTCATCATCACCATCCCGCTGCAAAGCCATGCGGTGAAGGTTGACCTGCGGGGCGATGGTCCGGTGATCGTCAATCCGGTCCGCAACACCCTTGTGATCACCACGAGTGGCGGCTTGCTGTGGAATGATGAAGCAATCTCCGATGGGCAGTTGCGCGCAACACTGGCCGCTTCGCAGATGCTTTCAAATATTCCTGAGCTTCATCTCAAACCTGAAGCGCAGGCGCGCTATCAGCGGGTCGATGAGGTGCTGGCGATGACCAAGCGGGCGCACGTCATCAGGATGGGATTCGTCGGCAACGAGGCGTACCGGCAGTTCTGATTGGGATTTGCCGGCCGAAAGGTTGGGAGAGGGTCGATTTTCATGAGCGAGCGAACGGCTTCATGCAGTTGCGGCGGCCGTCAACTGAACGCCGCCGCCTTCACCTCAACCGCCACGATGTGGAGGTCGGCGTCGCCGATATTCTCGATCGTATGGGGCATCAGCGGCGGGAGCCATAGCGCCTCGCCGGGCGCGGGGCGGGGATTCATCATGCGGGAGTCGACGAGGATGTTGCCCGCCTCGTCGCGGCGGAGGAAATCGCTCCAGCTCAACACATAAAGCGCCGCGGGCCATTGATGCGCGTGGATTGGCGTGCGCTGGCCGGGGCGGAGGTTGGTGTCGAGAACGCGGACCTGGTCGTTGTCCAGCATTACCTGGTGATAATCGGGCGCGGCGCTCATCGCGTCGAGCGGGTGCAGGTTGGTCATGGCCTCAGCCCTTGCCGATCAACGGAAGCAGGACGTTGGGTATGAAGTCGGTGAGGAAGTGCGCAGCGATCACGATGACGAGATTGCGCTTCCACAGATAGATCGCAGTCGCGACCGCGCCGACGGTGAAGGCGATGATGATGCCGGCCATGCCCTGGCTGAAATGGAAGCCGGCGAACATCACCAAGGGGACGATCGCGGCGATGGCGGTGCTGCCGGTCAGGGACTCGATGCGCTCGATCGCATAACCACGATAGAAGACTTCCTCGGCCAGGCCGGCACGGATGACGACGAGCAAGGTCACGGCGAGGGATACGGCCGGACCGCCGCCCTGTCCGTAAGTGAGGCCTAGCGCGGGAAGTACCAGCAAAAGGCAGGCGGCGACCGCGGCGAGAAAGGCGCACAGCACGGCAATGCTCCATAGGATCGCCGGGATGACCGGCTGGCGCTTCAAGCCGATCGAAGACAGAGGCAGGCGCTCGCCGGCGCGGACGATCAACAGCAGCAACCCGACGAGCGCGAGCACTATGAGCTCGCGAACGACGACCGCTCCGCTGTCGGCCTTGCTGTAGCCGGCAAATTTGAACGCCAGATTGGCCGCCGGAATCCCGAACAAGGCTATGACCAGCCCGGCATAAGTCCATGCGCGATTGGTTGGCGGCGATGTGGTCATGGCAAGCTCCCCCCGAAGCTGGCGCGGGGTTGTGGCCGCGCGCGAGGCAAAGGGTAGTCCGCTTATCGGTTGGCGGCAATGCGAGGGAGACTAGATCCAGTCTCTCAGCCGGGCGACGATATAGATGCCCAGCACCGCCGCAACCATCGCGCCGGTAATCAGCAGGAATCCGCGCAGCCCCCAGTGGAACAACTGGATGTCGAAATTCATGCCGAAGATCCCAGCGATGGCCGCCGAGAGGCCGATCGCGACGGTCGCGATGGTCAATGCCCGGACCAAGTCATTGGTCTCCTGCGAAGTCCTAGTCGCGTAAAGCTCAAAGCTTGCAAGCATTGCTTGGCGTGTCTGTTCGAGCGCGCGGGCGGCGCGATCAAAATGACTTTCCAGGATTGTGAAATAGCTGGCGTATCGTTCCTTCTGGACGAAGGAGATATCCGGCCGGAGCATGGCGTCCACAAGGGGACGGTGAAAATCGAGGTGCCTCCGTAACCGCGCAACCGTGCGCCTCATCTTCGCCAGCTTGGAAAGCGGAGGCCGAGTCGCACGATGTCCCAAAATTTCGCTATCAATCGCTTCGATTTCCTCCTGAAGTTTTGACGCGTGCGTTTCGTAATGTTCGAAATGCCAGTCCATCAGGCTGCCGGCCAGCGCGAGAGGCGACAGATTGCCGATCAGCGTCTCGCCGCGGTCGCGATCACGATATTTTCTGAAATAGACCACCTGATGGTCGGACACGGTGAGGAGCCATGAAGCGCTGACGATGTAATCAATCCATTCGTGTTCCCGCGAATGGGCGGCCTTCGTGCGGAACATGAAATAGTCATCGAAAGCGATCACGCCCTTGGCCTTCATTGCACCGGCAATCAGCGTTTGGGTCTCGGGTCGGAGCTCTAGCAATTTGCCAAGGCGATTCAGCGTTTCCGCGTCGCTTCGTTGGACATCAAACCAGATCAGCTGGTTCGCCTTGATCGATTTGAGCGGTGGGAGATCGTCGAGCGCCAGCTCGCGATCATGTCCCTTGGCATCGTAGAAATATGCGCTCAACCGATGATCCCTCGAATTTAGGCCGCCATTCCCTCAAACTGGAGCCGAGCGAGCCTGGCGTAGAGCCCGTCGGCGGCGCTCAGGCTGGCGTGGGTGCCGGTTTCGACGATGCGGCCTTCGTTCATGACGACGATGCGGTGGGCGGCGCGGACGGTGGCTAGGCGATGGGCGATGACGATCGTCGTGCGCGACTGCATCAGCCGCTCGAGCGCATCCTGGACGAGGCGCTCGCTTTCGGCGTCTAGCGCGGAGGTGGCTTCGTCGAGCAGCAGCAACGGAGAATCCCGCAGCAGAGCGCGGGCGATGGCGATGCGCTGGCGCTGGCCGCCCGACAGGCGCGCGCCGGCTTCGCCCAAAAAGCTGTCGTAGCCGCCCGGGAGGCGGGCGATGAATTCATGTGCATTGGCGGCCTTGGCGGCGTCGACAATCTCCTCCTCGGTGGCGTCCCATTTGCCATAGCGGAGATTGTCGCGGGCCGAGGCGGCGAAGATCACCGTGTCCTGCGGGACCAAGGCGATGCGCGCGCGGATCGCGGCGGGATCGGCATCGCGGAGGTCGACGCCGTCGAGCATCACGCGGCCTTCCTGCGGATCGTAGAAGCGCAGGGCGAGCTGGAACAGGGTCGACTTGCCGGCGCCCGACGGGCCGACCACGGCGACAGTTTCGCCCGGAGCGACGGAAAGGCTTAGTCCGTGAACCGCCTTGTCATCTGGCCGGGTCGGGTAGCGAAATTCGACGTCTTCGAACGCCAAGGTGCCGAGCGGCGGTTCGGGCAATGCGATCGGACTGGCCGGAGCGCGGATCTCGGGACGGGCGGCGAGCAGCTCGCCGATGCGCCCGGCCGCGCCCGAACCGCGCAGCAGGTCGCCATAGACTTCGGAGAGGGCACCGAACGCGCCCGCGACCAAGGCGCCGGTGAAGACGAAAGCGGCAATCGAACCGCCGGTCATGCGCCCCGCGGCGACGTCGGATGCGCCTTCCCACAGCAGCATGGTGATCGAGCTGAAGATGAGGCCGATGACGATGATCGTCATCAGCGCGCGCATCTTCATCCGCCGTTTGGCGACGTTGAAGGCGCTTTCGACCGCGGCCTGGAAGCGGCTGGCTTCGCGCTCTTCCTGGCCAAACGCCTGGACGATTTTCATCGCGCCCAAAGTCTCGGAAACGGTCGCGCCAACATCGGCGATACGGTCCTGCGACGAGCGCGACAGGTTGCGGATGCGGCGGCCAGCGATGATCATCGGCAGGATGACGAACGGGATGCCGAGCATCAGCATTCCCGCCAGCTTGGGCGACAGAGCGAACAGATAGATGATTCCGCCGGTGCCGGTGGCGAGATTGCGCAGGGTGATCGACACCGAGGAGCCGACGACCTGCTCGAGGATGGCGGTGTCGGCGGTCAGCCGCGAGGCGATCTCGGCCGGGCGGTTCTCTTCGAAAAAGCCGGGCGCGAGGGTGAGCAAATTGCGCTGCACCGCGCGGCGCAGGTCGGCGACAGTGCGCTCGCCGATCCACGAGACGAAATAGAAGCGCATGCCGGTGGCGATGGCGAGCACGAT
>Ga0193709_1000520_pt1 | contig 13170 bp, 9 predicted proteins | sample H3c2metaG_FD_160571 | JGI IMG/M metagenome (GOLD analysis project Ga0193709, IMG submission 160571) | Soil microbial communities from a riparian zone of the East river system, Colorado, United States - H3c2 | ecosystem: Environmental > Terrestrial > Soil > Riparian zone | place: USA: East River... | reverse complement strand
ACTTCATAAGCGATTGGCTCCAGAAAGCGCGCCCGGCGGAAATCATCGACCGCGTTTGACGTCGCTTTGAGTTCAACCTCCGCGATAGCACGCGTAAGGTAGAGTTGCCAATCGAGCGGCGCCCATCCAAGCGCGCGAGTTGTCAGTGCGATTGTTTCACTATAATTACCCTCGCGGTCGGCTACCGCCGATAATTGCTTCGCGCTCGAAACACCGACAGATCCGGGAAAGAGTTGCTCACTGCGTGTAGCAACAACCAATGTCAGACCCGCCACAAGCATTACCACGCCAACAAAGCGAAATAAAATCGGCACCCACTTGCTCATTTTCAAAGACAGCGGCCGATGCCCTGAGAGCCCTAACAAAAATACTGCCGCAAACGCCGTACCCACCCAGTGTGCCGAAACATCGACAATCCCATGAAGCGCGAACAGGAGCGCGGCGATAAGGGCGGCGAGACGATAACCTTGGTTGGTTCCCACTCGTAGTGGAAAAACTCGACTACCGAGCAGGGCGATACAGACGATCGTGAGCACCACCGCAGGCCAACCGAGTTCCGTCCAAAGCCAAAGCCAGTCGCTTTCCGGATGCAAGGCTCGCGGGCCGCTGAAGGAAGCGTCACGAAAAATTGCAAAAATCGATTCGAAATTTCCAAGACCGATCCCGCACCAGGGCGAATTACGAATGAGTCGAAACGTGTCATGAAAAATTTGCCACCGAAAATCCGTTGAGACACTGGCACTGCCGAAATCGTGAAGATGAAATCTCTCGAATGTTTGCCCGCCGAGAAGCAACAGGGCCATGAGTAGCAGAAGAAGAAAAGAGACTGCGAGCGTGAATCGTGAGGGAGAGCGTTGTCGGACCGCGAACGCGCCAAGCCAAAACGCGCTGCCCGCGACGAGGATCCCGACTCCAGCGCGCGAAAAATTCAAGATGATTGCCGCCAAGATCGGGAGCAGCGCGAGGATCCAGACGATCCACCGTTTTCTTCTTTTGCGTACATCGTCCTGAGCGCAGGCAAGAATCACGATCGCAGTGAGCCCGAAGAGATCTGCGGTTTGGTTCCGATCTGGAAATGGACCGAAACTTTGCTCGTTGTGCCAGAAAGGAAGCGTGGTGTGCGCCAAGTAAAACGCAATGCAGATCGCGGCCAGGACCGCAATTCCACTGCTAAACAAGCGCAGCTGAAAGCGCGCCTCGTGAAGCTCCAGATCCTGCGTGGAGACGACATAGAGCCAGCTCAATCCAGCAGCGAAGCTAAGGAGATAGCTCAGCGTGATCCACGGCTGCGGAGTGAGCGTCGATGGAAGCTGAATTCCGAAGTCATTAACAACTGCCGCACGCCACTCCGGTTGAAAAAACCAGCGGGCGGGGAGAAAGGCGACTGCCGTCAAGATAAAGAGGCTGAGAAGAACGATGTTCGTGAGCGTGCCGAGCGAAAACCGAGGTGGTCGCATCAGCAGGTAGAGTGCAAGAACCGTGATGACAAGTCCCTCCTCCCATTTTTGAGTTGCGCCGCCCAGAAAGCAAGCGAGCACGGGCAGCAACGCGACAGTCGTGTTAGCTATCCAACGAGTGGTAGCGGCATTTTGGTTCTCGCGTGATTGAGATCGCTGCATGGAATTTCGCATTGGCCAAGGCAAACTCCATGGCATGGAAATCGCTTTTAAATTCGATAACCTTTGCGGACACCTTACGCCCGTTGAGGGGTGGGCAACAATACTTCAACGCGACACAGTCTGAATCCTTGCCGAGCCTCATCTAGACGACTCGATAGACTTTTCGGTCAATTGCTCGCTATACACGTGGCGTCGCTTGATCACTACCCGCCGGCCGCACCGGACTGCTTCCGAGATTGAATTGATCTTTAGAGAATCGACGAACCTTGCTGCGGCAATGCTTAGATCTTCAGGCCTGAGTCGCTCTACCGAATTAGTCCCATTATCTCCCATTGGCCTCGGTGATTTCTTATTCGATCCCAGAGCGTTTCGCGGCTGTGTGAACCTGCCTGGTTGAGATGGAGTTGAATGGTTGAAAAAGTTAAAAGTTAAACGCTTAGAAAGTTAGAAAAGGAGCCGCGTTAGCCAGAGGGACCTTTTAACGTCTTTAACTTTTTAGCCTTTAACTTTTACTTTGCTATCCAGCGCGATGGTCTCACCGGGGCGCATAACGTGCAGTCGCGTTTTGACTTTGCGCTTCTTCAGTTCGCGTTCGAACACTTCGGGCGTGCCTGTCAGCACCGGAAACGTTCCGTAATGCATTGGAATTACCGTCCTAGGGGCGACCAGCTTCACAGCTTCTGCCGCCCGAGGCGGTCCCATCGTAAAATGATCGCCGATACAAACCAGCATGGCGTCGATCCTGTGAAATCGTTTCACAAGCGCCATGTCGGAAAACAAATCTGTGTCGCCCGTGTGATAGATCGTAGGACCGTTGCGTAGCGCGATGATCAGTCCCGTCGGATTGCCGGCATAAACAGGCGGTGCATTTTCCTTTTCAATGCACGAGCCGTGCCACGCTGGGACGAACTGCACTTTTACTTCTCCATCAAGGAGCGAAAGCTGACCGCCCAAATGGCCGGTTGTTTCATTCCCAGCCTGTCCTTCGGGGTAGCCTAAAACTGACACAATCGCCGCGTTGAGATCAAAGTTCGAAACCAGACTCGCTCCGGTGCGCTTTCCGATCTCAACTGTATTACCGACGTGATCGCCATGCCCGTGCGTCAGGAAAATTAGATCAACATGATCAAGGCTGGCGAGCTCGTCCTTGCCGCTTGTGAACGCCGGATTGGTTATCCATGGATCGATCAGCAAAATCTTTCCCGTAGCCGTACTAATTTTGAAAGCAGCGTGCCCATACCAGGTTAATTGAGGTTCCATACTAATGAGGAAATCGAAAAGCATTCCTTCGGCAAGGGTAATGGCTTTCAAAAAGTGGCGAATGTCGGATGACGAAGGAGTGTCGTCCGTGCGGGCCTATTCTCTAGACGAATGGAAGCGGAACCACTTCGACTCGAATTAGCTGCGAACCTTTGGACGCAGAATCTCCCGCTGTCACCACATCCAGCTTTGTGCCGACGCTATTGAAACCGCGTTTCACGTATCCGAGGGCAATCTCCTTTCCGAGCCGTTTGCTGCCGGTGGAGCTTGTGATCCAGCCAACTTCCTTCCCGGGCGCTGAAGGAGCGGCGAGTTTCATGCCTGGCTGAAGCGGAAGATCGTCCAACGAAATCAGACCGCATAATCGCTTGTTCGTCTGGCCCGACATCTTTATTCGCGAGATGACTTCCTGGCCGATATAACAACCCTTTTGGTAGTCGATCGCCCGTTGTTCCAAGTTGGCCTCGATTGGAATGATGTCGTTTGTCAACTCGCGACCCCAGATCGGAATTCCCTGCTCGATTCGCATGACCTCAGCTGTCTCGGAATCGCACAGGGTCCATTGCGAGGATAATTCCTGTAACGAGACGCGATGCTGCGCGGCATCGCCCCACATGTCCCATCCCGGCTCAGCAAAACGGCGCATAGAGACAATCCGCCCATTTTCAAGAGTGGGGGATTGTTGTGACAATGCGTGAAAAAGAGAAAATTGATCGGTGACATCCTCAATCTGAACGTCGTCGGCGATCACGTAGCGCTCCAGCCGCACCTTGAGCGTTTCTCGAAGATCGGCCGCTGCGTCGACCAAAAAGGATTCTCCTGATGCGGAAACATAGATGTGCGCATCTGTTTTGCCTTTCGCATTTAGTATGCACGCTTCGATCGCGGATGTTTCACTCGCTTTGCGCAGATCGTTCGTGATTTGCCCGTTGAGGAACCGAAGCCGGTCAGTGCCGGTAATACAAAATTTTGCGCGCCCAGAAAGGTCGAGAAAGATGGCTTGCTTGCTTTGAGATGCTGTGTTCGGCGTGTCCATGGCCTTGCTTCGCGTTCTTAGAGCGCCCCTTGCCGCGACATGTTTGTAGAATCCGCCACGTACCAAGATACCGAACCCGGTTAAGGGCGACATGTTTTACATGACGCTCCTGAAAGGGGCTTGCGCCGTCATTCTTTTCCGGATGAGAGCCGACTCAGCAGTTGCTTGAAAAAACCGAAACGCAATCGTGTTGTTTCGTTAGGTCCGCTGTTTGCCACACTGATCAATGGCGCGGCGGACACCTCTGGACGCGCGTCTTCCTGGCTCTGCGTTTTCATTTCGGCTGAGCTCGCGATCGACTCGCCGCTAACCTGTTCTTCTTGCTCGTCGAGTTGCAACTCTTCACCAGCAACTGGTGCGGGCTCGTGCAAATATTTTCGCGCTATTACTGAATAATCGTCATCTCCGTGGCCCCAGTGCATTTGCTCCAGCAATTGATCGCGAGCCGCAGCGGTCACACCCAGATCGAGATAGTTCGACAGACCGATTTGATTCGCGATCTGCATGTCTTTCAACATGTGTTTGACAGAAAAGTGGGGCTCAAAATCACGGCTTAGCATTTTAGGCAGTTTCATCGCAAGAGTTGCAGAATTGCTGGCGTTACTGCGCATTGCCTCAAGGAACTTTTCCAACGGCAAACCCAAAGCTTGAACAAGAGCCAGCGCTTCCGCAGCCGCCTGGACGCTTGCGGCCGTGATCATGTTCGTTGCAATCTTGATGGCGCTCGCCTGGCCAATTGTCGGACCGATCTCGATGATCTCTTTGCTGCCGGCTTCGAGTATCGGACGCGCGTCGTGCACTGCCGCATCGTTCCCGCACACATAATAAACGAGCTCACCCTTTTCGGCTGCAGTTTTACTCCCTGTAAACGGCGCTTCGACAAACCGCGCCTTGCGACGTTCTACTATCTCAGCGGCGGCGCGCATTGAATCAGGAGCAACCGTCGAATGCGCAAGGACGAGATGATGCGGGGTAAGTTTTGGACTTAGCTGTTGGGCGGTTTGCAGCAAAGCGTCATCATCCGAAACGAATATTTGGATATAATTGCAAATCTCAGCGACTTCCCCTGGCGACCCGACAAAATTCGGAACGGAGCGCGGCGACCGGTTCCAAACATAAACTGGAAATCCTTTCCGCCGCAGGTTCCCGGCCACGCCGCGACCGATAATCCCAAGCCCGATTACCCCGATGTTTTTGCGCGTTGCATGAGACATAGGCTTCAGGCGCTCCATTGAGGCGGCCGCTCATAATCAAACTGCCGGGAAAACCGACCTGAGGCAATGTATAAATTGGTGAGGCCCCGTAACTCGTGATTGTTGGCGCCTCGGGCGGGTTAAGCGGGCCCGATTCAACGTTCAACGTTTTAGCGCGACTTCAGATAGGTAATACAGTGCGACTGATCCAACGATCTGGAGACTCCGGGCGCTAATTTTATCAATTGTATCCCCAGCGGTGTGCCACCAGGGATAATCGAAGTCAATCAGGTCGATTGTCGGAATGCCGATAGCGTTTAGCGGTGAGTGGTCGTCGATCATCTCCCGGTCAAGATACGTGAAATAACTTCGCAACTTGAGCGCTTCGCCTGCCGCAAAAATATCTCGCGCCATTTCGGAAGGCGAATCTGCGGGAAGTGTAATGTCAAGCGAACGATCGCCAACCATGTCGAACACGATCCCGCCGCGGAATTGCCTGTCGCCTCCGAGGTGCTTGGCAAAATAGCGGCTTCCGTACAAGCCATCCGTCTCCGAAAAATGATCGTACGCTTCTTCGCCATCAAAAAACACAAGCTCGACTTTCGTAGCCAAGTTCGGATGCTGCCCGATTACTCGCGCTAATTCCAAAAGGAGTCCTGTGCTTGAGCCACCATCGTTAGCTCCGAGGAATTTTATGGCGTCGAATGTTTTCGTGTCGTAATGCGAGCACAACAAAAACAAAGGCGCCGCGTTCCCTTGGCCGGAAAATTGGGCAATCAAATTTACGAACTGGACCTTGCCCCGCGGGGTGTCGTCGGTGAACGCCTGTCGTGTTACCTGCCAGCCGGAGCGGCGGAGTTGGTCCTCAATATAACGCCTGGAGTTCTCGATGGCCTCAGATCCGGACGGGCGTGGCCCGAAGTCGACCAGTCGTTGAACATGTGCGAAAGCCTTCTCACCCGAAAGTTCTTCCCAGATTTTTGTTTGCGCTGCAGGTGACGTATCCGCACAAACCATAGGGAAACAGACAATCAGGAGTAATCGAGCAACGGGGTAACGAAGCGTTGTCTGGCGCGAATGCATCCCTGCTATCACTTCGATACTCCAACGCTCCACTACTCCGGCTCCGGCAGCCCCAAAGCAGTCACAATGCGCTGGAGATCGTCGTTCCCGTAGTACTCGATTTCAATCCGGCCGCGTTTGTCTCCATGATGAATGGTGACATGTGTAGCGAGGTGCTCTTGCAGGCGGTTCTGTAAATCTCCCACTGCGGTCGGCGTGACGCTCGACTCAGCCCCGGCGCGTCGAGACTTTCGTCGCGAACGGCCCATCCCAAGCAGGCGAGCAACCAACCGTTCTGTGCCGCGCACGGTAGCGTTGCGACGCAAAACCGTTTCTGCAGCCAGGAGCTGTTCCTCAGGCGCCTTTAACGATAACAGCACCTTTGCGTGACCCACAGAAAGCAAGTCCTGGGTGAGCCAGACTTGCACCTGCGGCTGAAGATCCAAAAGCCGCAGCGCGTTGGCCACCGCCGCCCGGCTCCGACTTACTTTGAGCGCAATGTCTTCCTGACGCATTCCAAATTCATTCGCTAACCTTGCGTAACCTTGGGCCTCTTCGATTGGATTCAGATCAGCGCGTTGCAGGTTTTCGATCAACGACAGTTCGAGGACTTCCAAGTCATTTGCGGTTCGAATTATGGCGGGAACCTCGGTAAGGCCGATCTCCTGAGCAGCCCGCCAGCGACGCTCGCCAGCGATCAATTCAAATCGAGCGCCCGCCTCGCGGACAATAAGCGGTTGAATAATGCCATGTTGCCGAATCGAATCGATTAGTTCCTGCAGCGCTTCGCGCGCGAAATCTTTGCGTGGCTGCAGCGCGCTGGGGACGATGTTTGCCAGATTGATTTGGTGGACTCTGTCACCCGATTCGCCAGTGTCTGCGCGAGTCGCGGCGGACGGAGTACCAATTAATGCGCCAAGCCCCTTGCCGAGACCAGACCGTGCCATGCGGCTCAGGCTACGGGAACAGTTTCATCAACGCAAACAGCAATCCACGCTGGCGCGCGGTCGGGAAATGTTGGAAGGCGGATCTCCCGATGTCTGGCCGAACACTTTTATCGCATGCCGGCAGCTCACCCGCCAAGTCAGGCTTGGAGTCTGACATCCGATGGCTCCGCCCCCATTTCCCAAAAAAGTTTAAAAAAAATGTATTGACATCGAAAGCCGGAATTTCGTATCACACGCACCTGGCTCCAAAACAGACGAAGGATTTTTACCCGGTAGGTTCTTTGTCTGTCAGGACCTTGATAATCACAAAAACAAACGAAACACCGGGAGAGAAAGAACACAACAATCCATGTATCCACTCAATCAACTCAAAACATTAGTTTCATGCGGACGAGATCCGGCTCGCTCGCTGCCGTTTCGGCGCGGGTTCCTTCTCATCCCGCTTATTCTGGCAGCGTTTACGCTTACCCAAGTGCAGGCAGCCATAAACACACCAGATCCGGGTAGTGTTTCGTCAACCAACACGGCGGATGGCCAAAGTGCGCTGGCAGGGGCGACCGGTTTTTATAACTCAGCGTTTGGTTTCATAGCGCTCCTTAGCAACGGTGCGTCTAGCTTCAACACGGGTGTCGGAGCCGGGACGCTTCTGCTCAACACCGCACTTGAAGGTACGGCGGTCGGCGCAGGCACGCTTTTGAGCAACACTTCCGGACAGCACAACACCGGATGCGGCGCATTCGCGTTGTTTACCAACTCGACAGGCGAGTTCAACAATGCCGTCGGCGCTAATTCGCTGCTTTTCAACACCGACGGAGACAGCAACAACGCCCTTGGCGAGAGCGCGCTGTTTAACAATATCATCGGTTCTGCCAACACGGCCATCGGCGATGTCGCGCTCGGGAGCAATGACTCATCCGGGGCCGGTCTTGGAAATGCCAACACGGCCGTTGGCACTGGTGCCCTCTTTAGCAACGTTGATGGCGATTCAAACAACGCCATCGGCTTTAACTCGCTCGGCGCCAATTTCGATGGCTTGTTCAACAACGCCGTCGGTTTCGACGCAATGGCTGACAATGTTAGCGGCGCTGGAAACGTTGCGGTCGGTGACTCAGCTGGCGCGGGTGTCGAGGGTGATTTTAACATCTATATCGGCGCATTTGCGGGTCCGGCCCCTTCACCGGCACCGGTGGCTGAAAGCGAAACGATCCGCATTGGCGACGTGTTTAACACAGCCTGCTTTATCGGCGGAATCTCGGGTGTCCCAGTCTCCGGCGACCTCGTTGCTGTAGATGCAAACGGCCAGCTCGGCTCAGCGGTGGCTGCAGGCGGAGGAAAGGTCTCCCTGAAGCAGTTGCTCCAACAGCAACAGCTCGTGCAGGAATTGAAGGCCACGACCGAAAGGCAAGCGGCAGTGATCGCTTTGCAGGAAGGGCAAATCAAGGCCCTCACCGCGGGCCTAAAGCAGCAGTCCGATCAAATTCAGAAAGTGAGCGCTCAGCTTGAAATGGTCAGGCCGATGCCTCGAGTAGTGGAGAATCGATAAGACTGTTTACCGTACGTTTGTAGGAAGTTTTCAAACAGCCGCCGCGCGAAATCGCGGCGGCTGTTTTGTTTTTGGATGGAGGGGCGAGCGCCGGGAGCCTTTGCTTTGCGACGAAATCGGCGGACATTCGTTAAGTGTCGCAGAGCTCCGTCCTCAAAAGTTCTCGACTGTTTAATCTGGAAAGACCCGGAGGTTTATTTGTTTATCGAGAATGAATACGGTCCGGACGATGCCACCGAAAGCAATCACAGATGACAGCCCAAGTGTCTTTACCCTGGGTCATTCCCCAGATCCGGATGACGCGTTCATGTTCTATGCGATGGCCGAGAACAAAATCGATCTGCGCGGGTACCGGTTCGAGCATCGACTGGAAGACATTCAGACGTTGAACGAGCGCGCGCTTCGAGGCGAGTTGCACATTTCCGCGATCTCGATCCATGCCTATGCGCACGTCGCAAGCAAATACGCCCTGCTGCCCTGCGGAGCGAGCATGGGCGACGGCTACGGGCCAATTGTTATTAGAAAACGCCCAACGTCCAACGCTCAACGTTCAACTCTCAACGAAAATTCAGTGAAGGACTCTGCAGCGCGAGATTTCTTAGCGGGTAAGAAAATTGCTGTGCCCGGCACGATGACCAGCGCATTTCTCGCGCTACAACTCTTCCTTGGGAAGTTCGATTACGTTGTAGTGCCGTTCGATCAAATTTTCGACGCGGTCCGCACCGGGCGAGCAGATGTTGGGTTGATCATTCACGAGGGACAACTCACCTATGAAAAATCGGGATTTGAGAACATCGTCGATCTTGGAAAGTGGTGGAAAGAGCAAACCGGATTACCGCTTCCCCTCGGTGGAAATGTCGTGCGCAAGGATATTCCGTCGGCCGCTCGGAAAGATCTGAGCGAAATTATTCGCGAAAGCATCGACTACGGGCTGGCGCACCGCGAAGAGGCGGTGTGGCATTCGCTTCCCTATGCGCGCGACATGGACGCGAACTTGGCGGGGAAATTCATCGGCATGTATGTGAATGAATTTACTCGCGATTATGGCGAAGTGGGCCGCGACGCCATCCGGCGATTTCTGGCGGATGCGCACGACAACGGTTTCATCGACGTTCCAGTCGAAGTGGAATTCGTCGGATAATTTTGCCGGCTGGATGTCAACCAGCTTGGCTGACTCTGTCGCCACGCTGCAAGCCTTGCAAAAGAGAAGTCGCAAGGAGTCCGCTCGCCGAGTCGGGCTAGGAGAGCGACCGCCGACCGTCAGCTTCCAGAATTGTCTTGCCTCACTGTTCGCCAGAAAGATATCAATTATGGCTCGGTGAAGGCGTCCCTCCAAGCCAAACGCGATCTTCTCTGTGTTATCCGGGTCGGAATCTGCCTTGGCGCCTTGCTATCCCTGACGTTCTCCGGTTGCGGGAAAAACGAGCCAATCGACGAGGCGAAAGCGGCTGGAAAAACCACGGCAGATTTTCCTCAAATCACCGCGGACATTTTTAAACCGATGGATGGCGGCATCAATTTGTCGCCTCAGGAAATCATGGGCCGCAATACCTGGAACCTCTGGAGCGCAGGCAATCAGCGATTCTGGAATCGTGTAGCCCAGGACAGCTACGGGTTAATGGATCTCTTAAAGATGCTGGATAGCCGTAAGTTTCCGCGCGGTGAGCGTTTCAAGACTTTAGGCCTGGTAAACGAGCCTGGATTTCGCGCCGCGATCAAGCCGGATGAATTTGGCTTGTGGCTCGATGAGCAAGGAGAACCGGAGCCGGCGGGCATCGACGAGACTGTTTACGGTAAACCATCCGGGGTCCTCGGTTTCCGGCTTTTTCCAAATCCGGACTTCAACGATGAGGCACGAAAAAAATGGGACGGCGATCGTTTCATGAACGATCCGGGCTATTACAACGACAACAAGCTGGTTCGCCCGTATCGCGTCGGTGTCGCGTGTGGCTCCTGTCACATCGCGCCGTATCCAGATAATCCGCCCGCCGATCCTGAGAACCCGCGCTGGGAGAATCTCGCATCGGCCATTGGTAATCAGTACATCAACGAAGGAAAAGTCTTTGCCTGTAATGTTGAAAAGGGCGGCTTATTTTATGAGATGCTGGCCGCGCAACCGCGTGGCACCTCCGATACTTCTCGGATCGCAACCGATCACATCAACAATCCAAACGCAATCAATCCAATCTTTTTGCTAGCCGAACGGGAGCGGATCGCGGTGCCGGAAAAAATGGCGGGCGGCACGCTCGCGTTGCCCGGAGAAAAGGAAGAGATGCCGGTGCCGCACGTGTTGAAGGACGGCGCGGATTCTATTGGCGTCGCCGGCGCAACGATCCGTGTCTATGTCAACATCGGCATGTTTTCCGAATACTGGCTGACACTTCACAACCGATTGATTGGGCTGACTCCACAAAAGCCGTTTGAGATCCCTTATGCGCGGGAACATTCGGTCTTCTGGCGCGCAACTGAAGAGCGCGTGGGGAACATTGCAGCATTCTTCCGCCGCCTGAAACCATTTCATCTCGCCGACGCTCCCGGCGGCCAGGCGTACATCACGGCCGATTCAGCAGTGATGACACGGGGAAAGGAAGTTTTCGCAGAGAGTTGTGCGGCCTGTCATTCGAGCAAACAGCCGCCGCCAAATATCGATCCGCATTCCGGCGAGGGAAAAGCCTGGTTTCGCACAACGGTAATGGCGCCCGATTTCCTGGAGAACAATTTCCTGTCTAACGACAAGCGTTATCCATTGACCAAGATCGAGACGAACTCCGCTCGTGCGTTTGGGACGAACGCAAAAGCCGGTCACGTCTGGGACAACTTTTCCTCGCTGACTTACAAGGAACTTTCGCCTGTAGATGAGTTGGAATTTTTCAATCCATTCGATGAAACCCACCCGATCAAATTCAAACCGAAAGACAGGAATGTGGCCCCCGGTTACTATCGGACTCCTTCACTCGTTAGTCTCTGGAGTTCGGCACCTTTTTTACACAATAACATGCTCGGTAACTTTACGGGCGATCCTTCCGTGCCCGGCCGCATAAACGCCTTCAACGATGCAGTGGAAAAATTGTTATGGCCCGAAAAACGCCTGAACAAGGCTTCTATCTGGCGCACCCAAAACGAGTGCGCGCTGCATTTGCGCAAGGAATTCGTGCCCAAACCGCTACAAGGACTGGCTGATAAGAATGGGTACATCAACATCGGACCCATCCCGAAAGGCGCCCCGATCAACCTGATCGCCAACGTCGAGCCTGACTTTGGCCAGTTGGTTGTTTTGCAGGCAAAAATCGCCAAGGCATTGCTGAAGATTCACACGCAGAATCTTTCATCGGAACAAGCCACAGACGAATTGATCAAGACGGTCCCTGAACTGCTCGCGGCGAATAAGTGTCCCGACTTTGTCGAGGACAAGGGCCACTACTTTGGCACCGATTTACCTGATAACGATAAACGCGCGCTAATCGAATATCTGAAAACCTTTTGATCGAGATCCAATCCAACGAAAGAAGAAACCATGGCTGTCACAGTTGCTGAAATGTTGAAAATGTCACAGGCGCAGCTCGACGATCTTTTTACGCAAAGCCCCGCAGGTGAAATCCCAAACGGCGAGGCGAAAGGCACCGCCATCGTCGCACCGGGAACCACTTACACGCAGGACATTGCGAATTTCGTGAATCATTTCGCATGGCAGGGAAAAGTGTTCGATCCGGCCAAGGGCGTTTTGCGAAATAAGATATTACCATTCGGACTGAACGCGATCATCGCGAAGGTGTACAACGGGCCTAGTTGGCTCGATAACAAGGATTGCATCGTTCTCGACTATTCGGAAACCTCGCTACTGGCACACTGGATCCGCGATGAGATCCGCGAAGTCGCGCCGCACACTTACCTGGGCAAAGTCTATTTGGGCAAAAAGCGATTGATTGATTTCGCGCTTGAGTTTCCAGCGTCAGGATAATTGCACTCTGCGGCCATGGCCGACGCTCCAGATCAAACCGCAAAAAGCCCGCGCTGGAAGTGGCGAATCGTGTTGCTGGTGATGGTCGCGCTCGTCGCAATCGGGTTTTCGTATCTAACGTGGCGCTTTACCCGAGATGATCCGGTCACGTACAAGGACCCGGAAGAGCACTTCAAGTACGGTTCAACCGGTGGCGAGCGCGAATCGGGCATTCCTTACTGGATTTGGAAGGCGCTGCCCAAAATGTTTCCTGAATATTTACCGGGTAAAACCTTTACCCCGGGTACTGAATACGCGTCGTTAGGCTTTCTCTACGAGCCAGGCAAGGATCTGCCGATCGGTGTCTCACGTCGCAACACACAGGGAATTGATCGCGTCTTCTTGAACTGCGCGATTTGTCACGCTGGTTCTGTGCGCGGAAGCCCCCAAAGTCCGCGCGCCATTTACGCTGGCATGCCGTCGAACACTGTCGATCTTGAGGCGTTCGAGCGTTTTATTTTCGCCTGTGCATCAGATCAACGTTTCAACGCTCCACGGATCCTCGCTGAGATG
>Ga0193709_1000518_pt1 | contig 13187 bp, 17 predicted proteins | sample H3c2metaG_FD_160571 | JGI IMG/M metagenome (GOLD analysis project Ga0193709, IMG submission 160571) | Soil microbial communities from a riparian zone of the East river system, Colorado, United States - H3c2 | ecosystem: Environmental > Terrestrial > Soil > Riparian zone | place: USA: East River... | reverse complement strand
TCGATCCAAGGCGGCTCAGGCGGAGGCGGAGGATCAGGCGGAGGCGGAGGCGGCCTGTTCGGAGCAGGCGGAGGAGGGCGCAACACAGCGGGCACGTCGGGCGGAGGAGGCGGAGGCAGCGGCCACATGTCGGCTACCGCTACAGCTATTGTCTCGACACCAGGTGGGGGCCCGGCTGGGAACGGCTATGTCAAGTTCACATACAACCTGCCGCCCGGAGCACCCAACCCGCAGTTCCCCGCGAACAACGGTGTGGTCGACACCACGATTGCGAACCTGTTCCAGTGGATCAACTCCTTCCCAGAGCCGGGAGATACCGCCACAGCATTCGACCTTCAGTACCGCGTTGTTGGCGCAGGCTCCTGGACCGCGATAGCGCGGCAGACAACGTCCAATACCTTCTACAACATGCCATCTGGTACGTTCGTCGGCGGCAACCAGTATGAGTGGCAGGTGCGCACTGTAGGTAGCAAGAGCGGCAACGCAGGAGCCTGGTCGTCATCCTTCTTCTTCCTGGCGACGGCTCCGCCTCCCGCTCCCACCGTTATTGACCCGGTAGCCGGCCAGATCGAATCGTCTGTGATGATCAGCGCGACCTGGAATGACCCGGGCAGTGCGCAACGTTACCAGATCGTTGTTGTCGGGGACATCGCGGGCGCGCCCGACCTCGCGACGATCTACGCGGACACTGGAGCTGTGCTGAGCGGCAACAACTTCGGGCTGGTCGGTCCGATGCCTGCCGGTTCCTACCCGGCGCACGTGCGTATCCGATACATGACGGGCTCGGTGTGGTCCGCTTACACTGACGTGCTAGTTGGCATGCAGCTGATTGGGCCAAACGCTCCGGTGGTATCAGCAGTTGCAAATAACTTATTCGGAACGATTACCGTTAGCGTGGCTAACCCAATTGGCGGCAGTGCCCCACCGGCTAGCTCGAACGACATCTATCGCAGCTCTCCATATGATGCTGAGATACGCGTGGCCACTGGTGTAGCTGTCAATGGGAACTGGACCGACTACACACCGGGATCGGGCGTGCCCTACACGTACCGCGCTGTAGCGATTGGCTCGAACGGGGTTGGGACTAGCTCATGACGACGCAGAAGATATTCGCCTACAGCGGCGCTGCCGAGACATGGCTTGTGCCGATCGGTGTGAGCTCCATCACCATCGAGGGCTGGGGCGCTGGCTCGAACTCCGACGCGACACCCGGCGCCACATCGAACTGGATCAGCGGAGGCTACGCGCGCGGCACGCTCGCTATCGTGGCAGGCACGCAGCTACGGGTCCGGCTCGGTGGACGAGGCAAGCCATGTGTCAAGAGCGCGGCTGTAGTCGCGGGCGGATTCAACGGCGGAGGCTCGGGAGGTGTCGGCACCGCGTCATACTTCGGCGGAGGAAGCGGAGGAGGAGCTACAGATGTGCGGATTGGTGGAGATGCCCTGGCCAACCGATACCTTGTTGCAGGTGGAGCTGGCGGAGGCCACGGACCACTGGCTGACTGGGGTGGCGGAGGAGGAGGCGCAACAGGTGGCGCGGGACACAGCGCGGCGGGCTATGCAGCAGGCCTTAGCGGTGGAGGTGGAACTGCTGCCGCAGGTGGCGCGGCTGGCGCTCCTGGAGGTGCAGCGGGCGCATCGGGCGTAGGCGGAAATGGTGTAAGTGGCACAGCTGTGTTCCCTGGTTATGTGCCTAGCACCGTGCCCTACTCAGGCTCCGGAGGCGGTGGTGGTTACTTCGGCGGTGGCGGCGGTGGTGGCCCTGCCGTCTCCGGGTCAGACCCCACGCCAGGAGCTGGGGGTGGCGGCTCAGGGTTCCTACACGCGAGCATGACGGCCACGACGTTGACGGCAGGTGGCGGCCCGGTTACGACGCCAGCTGCGACGGACGGTGTTGTGGTGATCAGCTACCTCTCGCCCCCGGCCGCCCCCAACCCGGCAACGCCCGGCAACGGCAGCAACCAAGATGCCACAGCCATCATTCAGCTGTCATGGACCAACCCGGCTACGCCAGAGCCTGGGGACGTCATCACCGCGTTCGATGTGCAGTACCGGGTGGTGGGAACTCCGAACTGGACAGCAGTCACACGGCAGGTAACTGCGAACACGTTCTACAACGTCCCCGCCAACACATTCGCGCCCGGCGCGGCAGTCGAGTGGCAAGTGCGTTCGGTCGGCTCGATATCGGGCAATGCTGGCCCGTGGTCGCCCAGCTTCTTCTTCAACCCGATTGCCCCGCCTGCCGCCCCCAATGTGACGCTGCCGGTAGCTGCCCAGGCTGTCACTACCTCGCCCATCAACTCGCGGTGGGACATCGTTACCGGCCAGCAGCAGTTCGAGGTACGGCGCTGTAGCACAGCGGTGGGCGGAACGATCTACTGGGACTCGGGCGCGATAGTATCCAACGTCAACTTCTACAATGGCATTCCATTTGACGCTGCTGTCCGGACGGAGCATGTCCAAGTCCGTGTCATGGTGAACGGGCTCTGGAGCGGCTGGAGCGATACATCGGTGGCTGTCAACATCGCCCCGCCGAACGCGCCAACGCTCAATGCGGTAGCGGACTCGCCCAACGCGCTGATCACTGTCACGATCACCAACCCGGCAGGCGGAGGCGCCCCGGCAGCTGTTAGCAATGACTTGTACCGCTCCTCGCCATACGACACGGAGATACGCATAGCGACACTTCTCCCTGTCAATGGCAGCTTCATCGACTACACGCCGGGTCACAACGTACCCTATACATATCGGGCAGTCGCCATCGCTGCCAATGGTGCGGGAGCTAGCTCATGAAAGACAAAGGCACTTCGCTACTCTGGGGAACGGTCCGCGCTATCACCCCAAAGGTTACAGTCCAACTCGATGGCGCAACCGGCTCCATCAATGCATTAGTCGGAGAGGGCTACAACCCGACCATTGGCGACCGTTGTATTTGTTCTCGGGCCGGCCAGGATAAGCGCCTTGTGATATTGAGCGGCGCTCCCAGTACAACCAACTCGCAAAACGTGCCTTGGACTGCATTGCCATTTCATTCTAACTTCACTAACTACTCGGTGGGGGCCTGGGATACATGCAAGTACTGCAAAGTTAACGGGGTTGTATACCTTCGAGGTCTGATGAAAAACACCCTGGCACTTTCTAGTTCTGGACAAGTTGCCACTATGCCTGCTGGTTGCCGTGGGTTCACTCCTACAGACGGGGCCACCAATGGAAACGTAGTTGGCGTGCTAGCGCATAATGGCTCGGCGAACGGTACTGCTCGCTTGCAAATCTATGAAACTGGTGTTCTATGGATGAGCTGCCCGACAGCTACTACAATCGCTTTGGGTTCTAACTTCACTCTTAGTGGAAGCTACATACCCGGGAATTGAGGTGGCATGCATCTTGCGGAAGAAGCTGTTAGCCAAGCGTCCCTGTGGGGCGTTATTGGCATTATCGCCAGCGGACTCCTCGGGTTGGCGGGCATCGTGATTCAGCGGCGTAGCGGGCATGATGATGACAAGCCTAAGCATTCCAAGTCAGATAGCACAGAGAAGCTTGCGGCCTCGGCAGCTAGCGCCGAAATTCTGGAGTGGCTTGAAGAGAATGTCTTGGCCCCGCTCCGAGCTGATCTGAAGACAGCCCAGGAGAAAATCGGGAAGCTACAAGAGCAGCTGAACCAGAAGTCTGAGCAATTCAATGAGATGGCCCGGCTGGTTGATGACCTCCGGGCCAAGATTGTTACATATGAGGCACAGGTTGGGCTGCTTACCCGACAGTGGGCCAACTTCCAACACCCGGAAGGAGGAGCAACATGACTGATGAAGAGCGATTGGGCCTTGAGGATCTAGCACATCATGTTGAGGAAGAGGTCATCCCACATGCCACCAGGACAGCGCAGCGAGTCGGCAATGAGCGCAATCGGCGCTGGCGCTGGTTCTGGATCGCTGTCGTGTTGCTGGCCATCTCAGGGGTTGGCGCCGCCATCGGGTTCCAAATCCCTCACAACGACAAGATCATTCATGACAAGAATGTTGCTAATGGCGGGCTCTCCTCCGCGAACAGCACCATCTCTGCGCAGGCGCCCATCATCCAAGGCGGGCAGGCGCTAGCAACTTCGATTGCCCAACAGTGCAAGACTGCAGCCGGTCGAGCCGCTATGGTTAAGCTCGGCATCTCATGCGAGCAGGCCGCAATCATCGTCACCGCGACTCCCGCTGTGGTGGCCGGCCCAGCTGGTCCAGGCGGCCCGGTTGGCCCACAAGGTCCGCAGGGTATTCCTGGGGCTCCGGGTGCGCAAGGGCTACCCGGCACACGTGGTGCTGCTGGGCCCGAGGGGCCACAGGGCTCGACGGGTCCGAACGGGCAGACCGTTACCGGGCCAGCCGGAGAGAACGGCGGGCAGGGTGCGCAGGGGCCAGCGGGCGATACTGTGACCGGACCTGCTGGGCCACAAGGCGAACAAGGGCCAGCGGGCCAAAATGGTGTTGATGGCACCAACGGAACAGACGGCAAGGATGGCGCAGATGGAGCCAGCGCGCCGACTATCACCGGAGTGTCTGAGGATCAGGCCGCTTGTACGATTACACTCACCCTATCGGACGGTTCAACCGTTAGCGGGCCGATTCACGGAACGTTGATGTGTCCGTAACAGAATGGAGTCGAATATGGTCGCCAGCGCAGCGTCGCTAGGTCTCAAGCAGTACCAATTCAACTGGGCGGTTCGGGTGGTGAATCGCATCAAGGCGCGGAAGCTCCCGGCCGACCAGGGGCAGCGCGTCGCTGACATCGCGCTCGCTACCTGCCTGACGGAATCCGGTCTGCAGATGTACGCGAACGGCAACAACTCGGCGAGCCTGAGCCTGCCGCACGATGCGGTGGGATGGGACCACGGGTCGGTTGGGCTGTTCCAGCAGCAGGTGGGTGGGGCGGTCAACTCCACGGCCAACTGGGGAACGACAAGCCAGTGCATGGATGTCAACTACTCCACCGACAAGTTCGTTGGCGTGCTCCTCACCAAGAAGCGGAACGGCAAGGGTTGGTTGCAGATGACCAACTGGGATGCCGCGCAGATGGTGCAGGGCAGCTTCGATCCGAGCGGCGGGAACTACAAGCGCAACGACGGGCTCGCCATCCGCATCCGGCAGGCGCTGTGGGGAGCTAACGTCACAGCCCCGGCTCCGAGCGGGCCGGCCAAGCCGATCATCTCCACTCCGACTCCGAAGCCCCCGGCCGGGCACACATACAAGGTTGTGGCCGGTGACAACCTGACAGTGATCGCGGCGCGCTACCACACGACGGTGTCGAACCTTGTGGCATGGAACCACATCGCCAACCCGAACCTGATCAAGGTCGGGCAGGTGCTCAATGTTGGTGGGGCGGCAGCGAAGCCCCCAGCCAAGCCTGCAGCCACCAAGTCCTACACCGTCCGCTCGGGGGACAATCTGAGCAAGATCGCCTCCGCCAACCACACATCGGTTTCACAGCTGGTTTCGTGGAACCGGGCCAAGTACCCTGGGTTGGTCTCCAACCCCGACATGATCCAGCCCGGCTGGGTCCTGAGAGTGGGCTGACATGAACCAGTTCCTGACCCTCAACACCGCGCTATCGCTCTCGCTGGCGGTCAACTTCCTCATCCCGGGGCTCTCGTCCCTTGTGGCCAAGTCGCACGCCATCGCGGGCATCGTCACGCCGATCCTGGCTGCTGCGAACGGCTTCCTCACGGAGTGGTCGCTGTCGAGCGATTCGAACCACTACATGTGGGAGTCGGCTCTGGGGTGGGCAGTCCTGAGCTACCTCGTCGCGACGGGCGCCCGGTACGGGTTGTGGAAGAACACCGCAGTGGACAAGGTGCTTATCGCGTTTCCGCGCCCGGTTTCCTCGGTTCCAGATAGCCCGGCTCCCTGACAGGTAAACTAGACACAGGAGACTCCTGACCGGTTGTGGTTTCGACTCCCCTCCGTGAAGATGCTCCTGACGCGCCCGGCTCTTTGGTGCAGCGAGCGGCCCCTCACCGCGATGACCTGCCCGGAGAGCCGGGCGCAAACACATCCGCATTCGATTTTGAATCTGAGCATCCATCAGGTAGGCTGACGCTATCGCTCGGATGAGGGTCCGGGCAGAGTCGAGGAGGGCCCAAGTGGCCAGCATCAAGTGCGGTAAGTGCAAGGGAACGCATGCTACCGTCGCACAGGTTCGCGAGTGCTACTCGCAGCCAACCCTGCCGGGCATTGCCCCGGCTCCGCTCCCCGGGTTCCGAGGTGGAGCGATTCCGCCCCGCGTCCGCATTGCCGAGGCGGCCAAGAGCCTGCCGGACGTGCCGACCGCGCGTTACGCAATTGAGCGCATGGTGGAGAACTCGCCCGAGAAGATCTGGCGGTTCTACCGCGTTGACCGTCCGCAGACCGGCAAGTGGAAGGGCTACACCTTCCTCAAGGTCCAGGCGTCAGATGAGTGGTACAAGATCACGAACCTCGCGAACGCGGCCGACATCATCGAGGCTATCGCGGCCGACTCGCGGCAGGCAGCCGAGGACTATGGCCACCAGCTCGGCGAGTGCAGCATCTGTGGGCGGACGCTCACCGATCCCGATTCAATCGCGCGGGGCATCGGCCCAGTGTGCGCGGGCAAGGTAGGTTGGTAATGAAGATTCTGACAGCGGTCGGGGCGCTTGGCGCCCTGGCTATTGCCGGGCTCGCGCTAGCCGCGCGGGCCGACGCTGCCCCGGTTACCGGCATCCACGCGGCCGACACGTTCTGCGCCGTGACTCCGGTTCCGTCGAGCGCCTACGCGGTGGACTGGTTTGTGTTCAACGACCGGCCCGTTGGCGCTGTGATCTACGCTGCGCACTCCAACAGCGCGGGTGGCCCGTCCGTTCCCGGACTGGTGGGGGCGAGCGTGCCGCGTTCCGAGGAGGGCCAGGCAGGCTCCGCGAGCGTCGTGCTGGACTATGCAGCCTCGGAGAAGTCGGCCACTCTCACTGTCGTGCTGCGCTGGACAGACGGGCAGACGGATACATTGCTCTTCACCCAGCCGGGTATGCCGGGCTGCTACCGGGCTCCCGCCCCGAAACCGGCTGCTACGCATGTGGCCCAGCCGCTCCCTCCCGTCTTGGCGCCTGTTCCGGCTAGCGAGACGCCTACCGTAGAGCGTGCCACAGGCTCCGCCACAGTCGGCCACACCGCGCCGCGTCCTGCCGCGAAGAGGGCGAGTAAGGTCCCGGCCAAGACGTGTGTGACCGAGAGCTACACCAGGACCACAATCTGCTCAGCGCCGACTACTCCGGTTGCCGAGCCGATCAAGGTCCACTCCCCCAAGACCAACGCAGATGTGGTCTGGGTGATCATCCTCCTTGTGGGGCTGGCAACGATGTGGCTGGGCGCCACCCTGGCGCTCGGACGGAGAGGAAAGCGATGATGGGAAAGCGCAAGTCCAGCATGAAGGCGGCCAAGCCGATCAAGACGGCAGGCGAACTGATCGCCGCCATCCAGCAGGCAGCCGGGGACCGGCTCGATGCGGATGTAACTGTGCGTGTGACGATGGGCGGCAAGGTCAAGGAGATCATTCTGGTCATCACGGACGAGACGTGAGCCCGCTGGATGAGGTCCGGTTCTGGCTGATCATGCTGGAGGAGGTCAAGCGAACCATCATCTGTAGCCCCGAGGCAGAGTCTCGTATCAAGTCCGGACTAGAGGCGCGCGGGCTCGCGGGGCTGAACAAGGTGATTGTGTCGCGAGCCTGCCCGGATGGGCAAGTGTACATCATCGATGAGGGAGCGCTAGAGGGATACATGAACTCCATGTACCAGCGTAACCAGTTTCCGATCTAACCGAGTCGAATGAGGGATGAGTCGAATGCCAACCGTACGAGGAGCGGGGCGAGCTAAGGCAGCCGCGCTGAAGGCCAAGCACGAGCCAGGCGTGGTGCGGAAGAAGACACCACCGCGCGCCAAGGACAAGATCGCTGCCCCGGTAGCGCCGGGCACGCTGAGCGCGCGACCGAGCAAGCCGGCCATGTTCGCGGCCGACATGGACGCAGCGGGGTGGGACGTCAAGAAGATCCGAGGGAAGGAGTCGGGCAACAAGATTGTCCAGGCTACGCGCGGCGAGGAGATGATGAAGCTGATCTGGTCAGAGCATGACAAGTTCATCGGCGGCCGGTACTACTCGCCGGGCCACGAGCGCCAGGTCAAGAATGCGTCCGAGGGGCGCGCGATATCCAAGCAGACTGCCGAGGCCAACGCGCCCCTCACCCGAGCGGCTAAGCCGGGCTCGACGCGAAAGCGTGAGCTCAATCACAAGGTGCCGTTTGACGTCGAGGCGACGCCCGATGAGGAAGTGATAGCCAAGCTCCGAGGCCACAAGGTTGTGTGGCTCAACACCAAGACCGGCAACACCGAAGAGGGCAGGGTGCCCGAGGAGTTCCGCGACGTTCCCATCAAGAGTCAGCCCGGCAAGTTCCGAACCATCACGGACGCCACCACGATGATCGTCAACTCCAAGTCCGAGGACACGCTAGGGCGACGGATCTTGTCGTTCTGTGACGGCGGGGGCATGGGCTACCGCTCGCTGTTCCTAGACGCGCTACGGCAGGTACGCTGATGAGCCGAACCGACCACGCCCGGCCGCACGTCACCCTGCCGGGGCACCGGACCGAGGTCAAGCGCGTGAAGCACTATCTGCATGGCTACAAGTACATGATGTGGTGCTCATGCGGGGAGTGTGGGGACACGACGTATAACCGCGTCGAGGCAGACAAGGATGCGGCCGAGCACAAGATGATCGAGTACCGCAAGCTGGTGTACTCATGAGCTGCGACCACAACCATCCCCGCTGGGGCACGCCTGCCCGTTGTATCGGCTGCGGGCACCGCGTCAAGGTTGGGGCCATCCCGCCCCGGCAGAGTCGAGAGCTGCCGCCGTGGACGTGGCCGCTCGAACTCATCAACCGGATTCGTGCCCGCCGACACGGGCGCAGGTAGCGCGAATGCTTTTTATCAGCTATGCTTCATCTGTGGTCGCGAGGGCGGCCCAGAGTCGAGAGGAATTGCAATGAGAGTCCGCATCGGTAACGTCTACGTCGGTGGCTGGGCGTTCGTGGCTGTGGCCATGTTCGTCGGCCCGGCATACGTCAGCTACCTGATGATCAAGTGGATGATGGTCATGCCGATCGCTGCCGGGTTCCGCGCCTGGAGCTGTCACGACCGGATGAAGCAGTCGGCCCGTATCGCCGAGCGCGAGCGGGCTGCTGCCATTATGGCGCAGAACTCCTACAGTGGCGGGCAGGTGTGGTCATGACCGACAAGTGGATCAACAAGATTCAGGCGCTGCTCGACAAGGCGGAGCGGACTGAGTACGGCCCGGAGCGCGAGGCGCTGCAGGAGAAGGCTGACGCGCTCATGCTCAAGTACTCCGTGGAGCAGTATCAGCTGGAGCAGGCTGCCCGCGCTCGGGGCGAGGCCGCTAGCATGAAGCCGGTCACCGAGGACATCCTGATCCCCTACAAGACCCAGAACGGTTGGGGCCAGTCGGTCTATGACTTGCTCTCCTACATCAACTACGCCATCGGCGTCAAGCAGGTGTACCGCAAGATCGACAAGACTGAGGATGGCGATTGGGGCTTGGCGTGGCGGGTAACGCTGGTAGGGTTCGAGTCCGACATCTCCTACGTCAAGATGCTCTTCACGTCACTCCGCCTTCAGCTGCTCAAGTCGCTGGAGCCTGAGCCGTCCCCATCCGCGTCGTACGACGCCAACGTGTTCGCGCTCCACGAGGCGGGCATCAAATGGGAGGAAATCTGCCGTCTCATGAACAAGGCGTCCGAGCGGGCAGGCTGGGAGCGGACCCCGTGGCCGGACGGCGGGCGGCTGAAGCGGGCTCACAAGCGCGAGTGCGCCCGGTTGGGCGTGCCCTACGTAGCGACGTACAGCAGCAGCACCTACCAGCGGTCGTTCGCGGACGGCTTCACCAACCGGATCTTCACGCGGCTCATGGCTAAGCGCCGGGAGTCGAGCGTGTCCCTGGTCCTCCACGACAAGGCGGTTGAGGTCGACAAGCTGTATGATGAGCTGGTGCCTCCGCTCCCACCTGTCAAGGAGACAGGCACCAAGAAGCGCCGCGTGGCCAAGGCCAAGGAGATTCCATTCAACTGGGCCGCTAGCGCCCGAGGGGCGGACGTAGCCGACCGGGCAGACCTGAGCAGCATGGGTGAGCGCGTAGACCGCACAGCGCGGGCGGAAGTCGAGTAGACTTCGCAGCCAGCATCCGCTATGCTCATCGGGAGCCGGATGAGGGTCCGGGCAGAGTCGAGGAGTCAAGATGGCCGACATGTTTTTCGGAGCGGACTACAGCGAGCGTTGTGACGGGTGCTACTCGCTCGATCACGAGACTGCTGACTGCCCGTTCTGCGGGTGGTGTGGCGCGAAGGGGCATGGCAACCCGGATAACTCCGAGGACTGCCCCGGCCACGACCCGTTCGAGGTCGAGGCGTGGAACGAACGATGAGCAATGCTGTCAAGGTTGAGCGTGTGGGTGATCGTATCCACGCGCTCATTCCTTTCCGCGACGGGCAGGGCCCAAAGGCTGCAAAGAAGATCCCGGGTGCCCGCTGGGACGCTAAGGCGGGGCGCTGGGTCTACGCGCTCGATTGGGGCGTGTGCGCCAAGCTCCGCGCGATGTTCGGCTCTAGCCTCGTCATCGGTCCGAGCTTGACCGACTGGGCCTGGGATGCCCGGGACATGGCCGAGCGCATGGCCGACCTAGCCACAGCCCGCTCCGCCAAGCTCGACCACATGCCGGGGATCGCTCCGACTCTCGCTGAGGCGATGGAGTCGCGACCCTACCAACAGGCGGGCGTAGCGTTCCTCGCGGCCGGGCGGCAGGCGCTGCTGGCGGACGAGATGCGCCTGGGCAAGACGTTACAGGCTATCGGCGCACTCATCGAGGCCAAGCCCGAGGGCGGCACGTTCGCGGTGTTCACGATCAAGACAGCTGTGCTGGCGACGTGGAAGCCCGAGCTAGAGCGCTGGCTGGGTGATGAGGTCGAGGTCCTGACGATGCATGGCGGGCGCGAGCAGCGCGAGAAGGCGCTAGCGACAGCTGCCGAGCCGCGTACCCGCCCGTTCCGCATCCTGGTCGCCAACGTCGAGGTAGCCCGCATCAAGGGCATTGCAGACAACAACACCAAGAAGGGCGGTGAGCTGTCCTACCCGAAGCTGTTCGACATCGCCTGGGATGGGTTCATCATCGATGACTCCCCGCTCGCTCTGCTCCACCGGGTGGGCAAGCCGACCGAGACGCGCGTGGGTATGCGGCGCCTAGCCGAGACCAACCCAGCCGCAGTCCGGTACGTGCTGACGGGAACCCCGTTCCGAGGCAAGCACTACCGTATCTGGGGCGCGCTCAACTGGCTCAAGCCCGAGGTCTACACATCGTACTGGCGGTGGGTTGAGCTGTACTTCGATGTCCACCACGACGGCTACGGCAAGGTCATCGGCGAGATGCGCTCCGAGATGGAGGCTGCGTTCTACGCCGAGCTGGACGGGCTGATGCTGCGGCGGACGCAAGCCGAGGTCCGCCCCGAGCTGCCCGCCACGCTGTACGGCGGAACCCCACTCGACGGGAAGGAGGGCAACCCAGTAGGCGTGTGGCTGCCGATGGAGGGCAAGCAGGCTACCCAGTACAAGGCCATGGCGCGGGATGCCGTCCTGGAGTTCGAGGGTGGCGGGGTGATGATCGCTGACGGCATCCTCGCCGAGCTCACGCGGGCCAAGCAACTGGCCGGATCGGCGCTCGACTACGTTGATGGCGACATCATGCCTATCCTGCCCTCCAACAAGTGGGACTGGATCACGGATCACCTCACGCTGATGGGGATCGCCGGAGCGGACCCCGAGGGCGACTCCAAGGTGATCATCGCCTCCCAGTACACGCGCTACATCAACTTGATGAGCCGAGAGCTAGCGTCGATGGGCATCGACCACCGCAAGATCACCGGCGAGGTCACAACCAAGAAGCGCGCCCAGGCTCAGACCGATTTCCAAGCCGAGGATGGCCCGAGGGTGATGCTGCTGAACACGACGGCAGGCGGAGTCAGCCTGACGCTAGACCGGGCTCGCACCATCATCGTTCACGACGAGACGTGGATTGATGATGACCAGAAACAGGTCGAGGCTCGGATCATCCCGACCACCGCTGAGGCTGCCCGGATTGCGTCGAGCGTCTACTACCTCCGTAGCCTGGGCACGATTGACGAGGGGATCGCCCGCACCAACCTGTCTACCTCGGATCTGATTGCGGCCGTGCTCGACGGCAGGCGCGGCGTAGAGCTTGCTAAGCAGTTGTTGACCGGAAAGGAGGCGGTTCTCAAGTCCGCCAAAAGTGACACACAAAATACCCCAGTTCGAGTAGACGGGAAGGTATCCCGTCCGCTAGGCTCAACCCGAGTCGAGAAGCCAACCAACAAGGAGAACCCAATGGCTAAGACGTACGAGCGCGCCGACCTTCTGGAGAAGGAGATGACGCCTCTGCAGGTGAAGTTCATCAAGTACATCAAGGCGCAGACCGGATACGACATGGATGAAACGTCCGTGGTTCTGTTCCAGGCGCTGCGCACTCCGTTCCAGAAGTCGGACGCGAACCAGGCTGACCTGGAGCGGCGCCGGGCCAAGGCGGCTGCGGCTGCCGAGGAGGAAGAGGAAGCCCCCGCGCGCAAGCCGGCCAAGAAGGCTCCCGCCAAGAAGGCTGCTCCGGTCAAGCGGGCAGCTGCTGCGAAGAAGGCTCCCGCCAAGAAGGCGGCCGGGCGCAAGCTCTCCGCAGTGGATGACTCCCCGTTTGACGAGGAGGAAGAGGAGGAGTAAACCCCCGGTGCGGCCGTCCTGTGCCGCACTCTCCTCCGCTGAGCGTCATCCCGGTAGGCTGGACATCCCTCCCGTCCGCTTACCGGGGTGGCCCTGAACGGAAGAGGTCCGTTCTACCATGAGGGAGAGTCGAATGAGCAACTTGGATCAGCCAACCCCTCCGGTTGGCTACCCCGGCATGCCTGCACCTGGGTATCCCTACCCGCAGCAGGCTGCCCCGTACTATGTCAACTCGAACCCGGTCAAGCCCGGTCGCGGGCTCGCTATCGCGTCGCTGGTCCTCGGACTGGTGGGGGCAGCTATGGGCATCGTCCCGCTGCTGTGCTGGATGGCTCTCGTGCTTGGTACGCTCGG
>Ga0193709_1000515_pt1 | contig 13251 bp, 10 predicted proteins | sample H3c2metaG_FD_160571 | JGI IMG/M metagenome (GOLD analysis project Ga0193709, IMG submission 160571) | Soil microbial communities from a riparian zone of the East river system, Colorado, United States - H3c2 | ecosystem: Environmental > Terrestrial > Soil > Riparian zone | place: USA: East River... | reverse complement strand
CGCCTGGTTGAATTCTCAATACAGCAGCACCTGGGCGGCCACGAACTTCTACCGCACCGAGTTGCTCACCGGCGTAGGGCAGGCGTTTGCTTTCATCGGACTTGTCGGCTGCATCGTGCTGCAAGCAATCTTCGCGGGGGCTTTGGCCAAACCTGAGTGGGTCCTTACTTTTTCGGCTTTCTTTCACACCATCCGTATCTTCGGCGGGACCGCCGGCGCCATCTACATGGGCCACTTCGTTGCTCAACGCGAAAAACTGCACTCGAACTTGTTGGGATTGCACGTCAGCAGCGGGGATTGGCTAACAAATCAGAACATTCATGGGATGACCGCGGGTCTCTATGCCAAATCATCCGGCTTGGCAGCTGCCGGCGCACGCGCGGTCGATCTGGTTGCAGCTCGGCTGCGTCTTCAGGCATTCAGCCTGAGCATTATCGATGGATTCCTGCTGATCGCTTGGAGCTGCGTGTGCGCGTTGATTCTTGTCGCTCTGTTGCGCAAATCACCTTTGAACTACGGCGACCTCAGCATAGTCCAGCAGACACTGGTCCACGAGAAGGAGTCGAAAGAATGAAACGAAGAGCACTTTTTCTGTTTATGGCGACGGCGCTGTCTTGCTCTTTTACATGGGCCCAAACAGGCAGTACCGCGCCGTCACGCCGCATTACACTGCGGGAAGCCGTTCAGCTGGCCCTCAAGCACAACCACAATGTCCGCATCGCGGGCTACGCGGTCGATGAGAAACAACACGCCAAGGAGGCCGCGAAGGGTTTCTATTTCCCATCGATACGCAATGACAGCAGTTTTCTGCACTTGACGGATACGCAGTTGGTTCAAATCAGCCCCGGCAGTCTGGGCGCAGCGGGGGGAACGCCGATTCCTCCGATAAGCAGCGTCATCAACCAGGGCGGACGCAATCTGACGACCAGCGGAACCCAGATCACCCAGCCACTCACCTCGCTCCTGAAGATCAAGCGGGCAAACGATGTTGCGCAAGCGGAAGTAAAAGTCTCACGGGAGAAGGCACAACTTGCCGGAAACGACGTGGCGCTCGCCGTCCACCAGGTTTATTACAGCGTTTTGATTGCCCAAGCGCACCGCAGCGCCACCGAGGCAAGGATAAAGGCGTCACAGGACCTTGCGAGCGAGCGTATCGAGCAGGTGAAGTTTGGGAGCTCACTCGAACAGGAATCGATCGAGAGCCGTGCGCAACTATTGCAAGCGAAGCAAGAACTCCTGACGACGGATCTTCAGTTGGCGGACCTCAAGTTGAAATTGGATGATCTGATGGGCCTGCCTCTGACAACGGTCCTGGATCTTGATCCTGTTTCCGCTGAGTCAGAGGAAACTTGCCCGCTCGAGGAATGCGTTACGACCGCAACCGCCGCGCATCCGGAAATCCTGGAAGCTCGTGCCGAAGTCGAGAAAGCGGAGGCTGCCGTCCGTCTGGCCAAGACAGATATTTGGGTCCCCGATGTCGAGGCTTTCGCCCGGTACAGCTACCAGAATAATGTCCCATTCCTGGCGCGCAATTTCGGCACCCTTGGCATTCATCTCGGGTATGACCTGTTCGACGGAGGGCGAAAGCGATCCGTGAAGCGTGAACGTGAAGCGCAACTGGCTCAAGCCAAGGAGAACGTTGCGAGGCTGACCGACGAGGTCGAACTTGCCGTGCATACTGCTTACAACAAAATCGAAAGAACCCAGCAGATGCTGAAGGTGTCGGAAGAGGTGGTGGCTTTGCGCAGCGAGTCGAACCGCGTGCTGCAGCAAGAACTTTTGCAAGGAGCCGCGCTTAAATCGCAAGCTGCAATGGCCACCGCTCAGGAATACGACGCCAAGGCGCTCCTCCTCCAGTCACAGTTGAACTATTCGCAGGCGCACGACGAATTCATTCACGCCATGGGTATCACTCCTGAATAGAATTCTTTCCGGCCACGCCGTTATGTCGCCCCAGATCGTGCATCTATTCGGGGCGGATGCGCTCTCTATACTGCTGGTGCTTGCGTCGGCCGACCTCATGCTTGCTCGAGCCAATATTTACCCAGGGGCGATGGGAGCCAATAACATGAACTCAAGTGTGCGCATTGCAACCTGTTGTGCGATTTTAGCGACCGCAATGGTTCGCGGGCCGTCCGCTGACACCTCGCAAAACTCGTATCAGCTCCCGTCGGACGCACAAGTTATCGGATACGTCTGGCAATCGGTGAACTGGTACCGGCATGTGTATAGCGAACGGCAGGTTGCAAGCGATCCGGGAGACCTAGTATTTCTGAATGACAATCAAGCTATGGAAAGCCAGATTGTCCAGCTCTCGTTCGAATTCGCAAAGGCGGATGCGGCCTTAGCAAAGACCGCCTCTTTTGCGCACGACGCTGCCACCACATCGGCGGCCCCGTCTTCTGTGGACCTTGCGCACTTTGTCGAGTTGAAGAATCGAAATGACCAAGTAACCCAGCAAACAAGCGCGGACATCTTAAAGCTGAACGAGAAAATTGCTTCGGCTCGCAAGGCCGATCGCAAGCAGCTGAAAGCCGCTCTCGACGATGCTCAGAGCCGATTAGAACTTTTGCAAGCTGTTTCGCCGGCCGTCAATGATCTAATCCAGTTCGTACAGACTGCCAGGACGGCTCAACACAACACCGCAACGCTCGATTTGACCATTGACGACCTTGCACAATCCCTACCAGAGCTGAGCAGCCCGGCAATTCCCTTGTCGAAATTGCCAGCACCAGATGCAGATTCCAAAACGAGCAATAGCTGGCGAGAGACCGGTCTGCTCGGGCTGGGATCGGAAGTCTCTGCGCTTAATCGCAAGCTTCGCGTGGTTGACGAAAAGATTCGTCTCACTAACAACTTTTTGCTCTCCGCGAAGAATATCCACACTCCAATGAGCGGCTTCATCACTCGGGCTCTTCAGAAGGCCTCCACAAGCAATTTGCAGACCAGCAATCTTTCGTTATTGCGCGAACAGAAGTCCCAGCTCGATGCGCTTACACTCGAACTCAAGGCCTTTTCTCCCGCCATCGTGGCGCTCGATAAGCAAAAGGCGTTGCTTGAAGAGTACGACTCACACCTGCTGCCCTGGCGAACAGCGGTAACCAGCCAATACCGGCAGGCATGGAAAAAATTGGCAATGCGCCTTCTCATCGTTGCGCTCATTGTCGGGCTGCTATTCGGCATGGGCGAGATTTCGCGTCGACTAGCACTCGGCCGTATTCAGGACCCAAACCGACGACGGGTTATCAGCATGGTCCACCGCCTTCTGACATTGTTTGCCATAGCCGTCGTCGCCTTGTTCAGCGTGGCCTCAGACTTGAGTTCGTTGGCAACGTACTTTGGGCTTCTCACGGCCGGTCTGGCGGTTGCTCTGCAAAATGTAATTCTCGCGAGCCTCGGCTATCTCGTATTGATGGGGAAGCGTGGAATCAGAATTGCCGATCGAATACAGGTGTCCGGCATCACCGGGGATGTCATTAATATGGGCATGCTGCAATTCCAGTTGAGAGAATTCGATGTGGAGGAAGAGCGTTTCACCGGTCACGTCGCGACTTTTTCGAATTCCTTGGTTTTCGTGTCTCCCGCCATTGGTCTGCTGAAGTTTAATTCAGCTCCTGGAAAGGCAGCCCAGGCTGCAGCGAACAAAAACGGAAAAGAGCGGGATGCGGAGGAACGCGGGACCGGTGCCGGAGGCCAGAGGTAAGGACTGGGCATCTTCTCCCTTCAATTCGGGCACTGAGCGCGAGGACCACTCTGCCACCGGCTGATCCTTGCATTTTGCCCATGCAAACTCGCAATGTTTGAAGGGAACTGGATAGTTCTGCAGCAACCTCGGCCCGACTCACCTGAAAGCAGCGCCGAAGCGCCGGACGCGTTCCTTGGCCTGACATTTAAAGTGTGCGAAATCCATCGCCGTGCGGCCGAAAGCGTGACCTCAGTCCTGCGAATGGTCTGCTGGAGGCGCAATACCAAGCCGCTTCATCTTGTAAAACAGTGTGGTGCGCTTCAAACCAAGTCGGGCAGCTGCACCTCGCGGACCGCCGAGCTTCCAATTAGCGCGCTGGCAAGCAACGAGGATTTCTCTACGCACTTTGTCTTCGAGGGTCGGGTTTGAAATCTCGGGCTCCAATGGCTCATAGCTTTCAAGAGGCGCCGGTTCAAAGACGCCATCATTGGAGAGAATGACGCCGCGCGCGATGTAGTTTTGCAGCTCGCGAACGTTGCCGGCCCAGTGGTGGCGCACCAGGGAGCGCATGGTTTCCGGAGGAATCGATTCGATCGATTTGTCCATCGAAGCTGCAAACTGTTGAACGAAATATTCCACGAGTTCGGGAATATCGGCTTTCCTTTCGCGCAGTGGCGGGAGATAAATCGGGAAAACATTCAACCGGTAGTACAAATCTTCCCGGAATTCACGGTCCTGAGCCATCCGCTTCAAGTCTTGGTTGGTCGCGGCGACAACGCGAACATCGACTCGCGTTGTGCGCGTGCTGCCGACTGCCTCGAACTCACGCTCCTGCAAGACGCGGAGCAGCTTGGGCTGAAGCTCTAAGGGCATGTCTCCAACTTCATCGAGGAACAGAGTGCCGCGATCGGCCAGCGCGAAGCGGCCGACATGAGAGTTGAGGGCGCCCGTAAAGGCTCCGCGTTCGTGCCCGAAGAGCTCGCTTTCGAGAAGGCCGGCGGGGATTGCCGCGCAGTTCACCTTCACCAGATTTCGGTTTCGGCGGGGGCTGAACTCGTGAATCGCGCGTGCGATGACTTCCTTGCCGGTGCCAGTTTCGCCCGCAATCAGAACGGTCGTACTGGTGGACGCAACTGCTTCGACTTGAGCGAGGATCCCACGGAGACTCCCACGCCGGCCCACGATTGTCTCCACATACGGAAGTTCCTCGCGCTCCTCCTTCGGAGCGCGTAGCTCGTCAGTACGAATCGCGACGGCGTTCATTGGCATGTTTCCTGCACTTTCGTCAATTTGCATCACGGAATTAAAAGCTGCGCTCATGTTTTGCTCCTACGTTCCTTCCAACACTTGCTGCGTGGGTGGCCCTGAGTACCGGCTCACAAAAATGCTTGCATCCGGAGCCCGTCTTTCTGGGTCTCGTAAAAAAGCCAAAGCCTTATCGGCTGGGTTCCGATCGATGACCAGCACATCGCCTTGATGGACTTGTGCCGTGGCCAGCAATCTGGCAATTGGGTGGACCACGTACCGCTCAATGGCTCGCTTCAGGTGGCGTGCTCCGTAGCGTTGGTCGGTACCTTCTTGCAGCAGGAACGCGCGCCCTTCTTCGGTGATTCGAAATAGGAACGGTCGTGTCGCTGCGTCCAACACGCGCTTCTGCACATTGCTCAGCTCGATCTCCAGCACTTCGTCCAGATCCTCGTGCTTCAGGGGATGGAACACTACAACTTTGTCCAAGCGATTCATGAACTCAGGTGAGAACTTGCGCCTGGCCGCCTCGACCGCCGTCCTCTCCACCTTTTCGTGCAATCCAGTTGTCGGCTTGTCGTTCGGCTGGATGAATCCCATTCCGCCTTCGACCAGATCCGCGATCTGTCCGCCACCGAGGTTCGAAGTCAGAAAAATTATTGTTTGCGACAAGTCCACTCGCCGGTTGTCGCCCAGTGTCAGCGTCGCTTTGTCCAACATCCCCAACAGCAACTGCCATAGCGCGTCACTCGCCTTTTCAATCTCGTCGAACAGCAGAAAACTCAGTTTCAGGTGATCGCGGTGGCTTAGGGCCAACGCTTCTTGTGTGATGAGCGGGTGTGTTTCGCGGTGCCCCAGATATCCTGGCGGCGAACCAATCAATTTCGCAATTTCGTGCGAGTGTTGAAATTCCGCGCAATCCACCTTGATCACCGCGCGACTGTCTCCGAACAGAATCTCGGCAGCCGCTTCGACGATGCGTGTCTTCCCGGAGCCTGTCGGCCCCAAAAACAGCAGGTTTCCGATCGGCCGGGAAGGTGACTGCAACCCAGCGCAAAACATTTGGTACAGGTCGACCAGGACCTCGACGGCCTGATCTTGCCCCACAACTTTTTCCCGCAGTGCACGCTCAAACTGGCAAGCTGTTGAACTGCGTTTTTCCGTGTCCAAGACTCCGGCGAGTCCGTGACCCGCCAGGTTTCCCCAACACGCATCGAGTTCTCTCTTATGGGCCGATTGCATTGCTGTGACCATGACCGCTCCTTCGACTGCAAACACTCAAATAAATCGGGCCGCGTTCATTAACCTATGTCTCCGAGCTCTTGCCAGATTTTCTTTCCAGCCGTTCTCTCCGGATCCACTCTCGGATGTAAAGGCCGCAGTTCTTCAGCTTGATCGAGTCGGCTTCCCACTTCTCCAAAAACTTAACGGCCTCGCCGTCCACGGACCGCAAATCTGTACAGTCCAAGACAATTCGCCTGCCTTTGTCCGCCGCAATGAGTGTCTCCATCTCCGCCACGTTTTCCCCGGTTAGTTGACCGCTCACCTTAAAGACCACTTCCCCGTTTACCTTTCTCGTGATCCTGAGCATCTGCTCCCTCGTCGCAATCAACTTCCACCGCTTAAATGGCAATTAAGGCGCCATTCGTAAGTAGTTGAAAAGACGACTCCGCTATTGCCGAAGCAACGCCGAGATTTCGACAATTGGCGGACGGCTGAACAAACCAACGAGGATCAGAACCCTCGACTTGGACGGATTCTTGGCTTAAGAGCCGAGTGATTCTCGCACTCAAGACCGACACGCTGACGGACTGCTTCCGCCAATCGATAGATTCATGCGATCGACTAAAGAGGTGGCCGCGAGTTGCTGTTCCCTTCCTGATGTAGGTCACAAAATTTCCGGCGAGCGGTGGCTTTGCCTTTCATTGCATTCGACTAACGCCGTTACAAATAAATTGACTTAGACAACCCCAGCGCTTTGCAAAGCCGAGAATTGCCGTCCCCCGGCTGCCCTCGGCCTTTGCGCAAAAACGTTCCAACAGAAGCCGATTCGTTCAAGACGACAGGGTTCCGGCAGCGCCACAATCCGCGCACACCATGGAAAAGGAGGGGCAAGGCAATGCAGAACGCCCAGGCCATTCACGTTCAGCCGAACTCACGTACAACTATGAGGTCGGTCGCCATATGCAGATTCCCCGGGTGTATCATGGCCGCCATGGCCTCCTCAGGACAGGGATCCGAGGGTTTGAATGCCCAACTCCTTGTCGACTCGATTCCTGCGCTGATTCACACCGCCAGGCCCGACGGTTACCTCGATTACTTCAATAAACCTTGGCTGGAATATCTCGGCGTCGCTTTGGAGAAAGTCGCCGGCTGGAATTGGACCGCTTACGTTCACCCGCAAGACGTTGAGGGGATTGTGGCCAGGTGGCGAGCCTGCCTGGCGACTGGGGAAATCTTCGAATACGAAACTCGCGTCCGCAGAGCCAATGGAGAATATCGCTGGATGTTCCACCGCAAAGTGCCACTTCGCGATGCGAACGGCAACATCGTCAAGTGGTATGGGTCGAGTCTCGATATTGAGGAACGCAAAACGGCGGAAGAACAGCTCCGCCGCAACGCCGAGGAGCTGAAAAGAAGCGAGTTTTATCTCGCCGAAGGGCAGCGTCTTGCCCACATGGGAAGCTGGGCTTTCGATCCGGACGGATTCTACTATTGGTCTTCCGAATTATTTCGAATGCACGGACTCGATCCGGCCAGCAAACTACCTAGTGTTCAGGAATACCTGGATGGTGTTCACGCACAGGATCGCGAGTCGATGGCGAACCTGATCAAGGGAGTCTTGGCGGAAGCTTCGCCCTTCGATGCTACAAAGCGCATCGTGCGTCCCAATGGCGAGGTCCGGTACATTCGCTGCGTCGGTGCCCCTGTCGAAAACCAGAGCCTGAAAAAGTACGTTGGCAGCGCCATAGACGTTACGGAACACGAGCTCCTGACCCAGGAGCTCCGCCGGCGCGAAGCGTACTTGACGGAAGCCCAAAGGCTCAGTCATACCGGCAGCATTGGATGGAAACCTGACGCTGGCGAGATTGTTTGGTCAGATGAAACCTACCGTATCTTCGAGTACCACGGCTCTGCCAAGCCAACCATAGATTTAGCGGTGCAGCGCGTCCATCCCGAGGACCGCGCCGACTTCAAAGAGGTGGTCGATCGCGCCCTTGCGGGGGTGACAGATTTCGAGCATGCCTATCGCTTGCTGCTGCCTGACGGGCGAGTCAAGCACGTCCACGCCATCGCTCATGTTTTACAGGATCCATCCGGAAATCGCGAGTTTGTCGGCGCGGTAACCGACATCACCGAGCGAAAAACAGTCGAGGAAGCCCTCCGGAGCAGTGAAGCGTACCTGGCAGAAGCGCAGAGACTCAGCCACACAGGCAGTTGGGCATGGAATCCCGGCACCGACGTCAGGGTGTGGTCGGAGGAATGCTACCGCGTTCTGGGATTTGATCCACGGGATGGTGCACCCCGAATCGAAGAACTCATCGAGCGAATTCATCCCGACGATCAACCGGCGTTCCGGGAATCTGCCAAGAGGGTCAGCTATAGCAAGTTAGACGAAGAATTGGATTATCGCATTGTGCATCCGGGTGGCGCCGTCAGGGACATTCACAGCATTGGTCATCCTGTTTTCAGCCCGGGTGGCGTTCTCATTGAGTACACCGGCACTGTGATCGACGTCACTGGGCGTAAACGGGCAGAGGAGGAACTGCGCAGAAGTGAAATGGAGCTTCGTCAGATAGTCGACCTCGTTCCTCAACTTGTTGCGGTATTCGGACCGGGTGGCGAACGTCTTTACGCCAACCGCGTTGCGCTCGATCACGTCGGCCTTAGTCTTGAAGAGTGGCGGCAAACAACCGGAGGGTTTTTTCTCCCCGGTTGGTTCATTCATCCTGATGACCGAGAACGCGCGGCGCACGCTTATTCCGATAGTGCTCGCTCCGATGACTCCGCTTACGATTTGGAGTTGCGGGTGCAGGCAGCGGATGGGAGTTATCGCTGGTTTTTGGCCCGTTACAACCCATTGCACGACGAACACGGGCAGATTATGCGCTGGTATGTTGCGGCTACGGATATTGATGAACGCAAGAGAGCTGAGGAGAGACTGCAGCATGAAAACGTCGTGCTACGCGAAGAACTCGACAAGGCCTCGATGTTTGAAGAGATCGTTGGAACCTCTCCGGCTTTGAAAAGCGTACTCTCGCGCATTTCCAAAGTCGCGCCAAGCGATTCTACGGTCCTCATCACGGGCGAAACAGGAACAGGCAAAGAGCTAGTTGCACGCGCGATTCACCGGAGATCACCTCGTGCCTCGCGCGCATTCGTTAGCGTGAACTGTGCGGCAATTCCCCGCGATCTGATCGCTTCGGAGTTGTTCGGCCATGAGAAGGGTGCCTTTACCGGCGCGACTCAGCAGCGCCTGGGTCGGTTTGAACTGGCAAATGGAGGCACGATCTTCCTCGACGAAGTCGGAGAGCTTCCAGTTGAGACTCAGATCGCACTCCTGCGTGTTTTGCAGGAGCATGAGTTTGAGCGTGTCGGCGGCAGTCGTCGAATCCGCGCTGACGTGCGAGTGATAGCAGCCACCAACCGTGACTTGCAGGCCGCCATCAGCGCGGGGTCCTTCCGTAGTGATTTGTTTTATCGGCTGCATGTCTTCCCGATCGAGATACCCTCTCTGCGAGAACGAAAAGAGGACATTCCTCTGCTGGTTGAATACTTTATCGATCGCTACGCGCGAAAAGCGGGCAAGAACATAAAACGTGTCAACAAGAAGACGCTGGAATTGCTTCAGTCATATCCCTGGCCGGGAAACATCCGAGAACTGCAGAACGTCGTCGAGCGTTCGGTGATACTTTGCGAAACAGAAATTTTCTCAATCGACGAAAACTGGTTACCGCAGCAGCCTCCTCTGACACCAGAGTCGAAACAGCAAGTTGAGCTCCCTCGGAGACTCCTCGTGCAAGAGAAGGACATGATCGAGGCTGCACTGAAAGAGACCCGTGGCCGTGTGTCGGGACCCTCGGGCGCTGCAGTCAAGTTGGGGATACCGCGGTCTACTCTGGAATCAAAGATTCGGTCGCTGAAAATCATCAAGAATCGCTTCAGGACTTCTCCGGAAACCTGAGAGCTCCCACAAAGCACTCTTACATAAGGCAACCTATTTCAGGTCGGCAGGTTAAGCTTCTTCAACAACTCGGTGTGTCGCGGGTCGTGGCGCAAGCTCTTCAGTAGGGGGTCCACTTTCGTTAGGGTTAGAGCGCTGTCAGGTTGGGCATAAGCTCGGTCTAGCCACTCGAACGCTTCGTCGGACTGGTTCCGGAAGGCATAAACCTCGGCGATCTGGTACCCGATCGGGTTGGCTCGAAAAGCAGAGGGCCTGAAACTCTGCCGAACCGCTGGCTGCGTGTTTTTTCCGCAACCCGCTTTGCCTGCGCCGCCACACCGTTTTTTCCATCACTCCTGTTTCGATCAGGCTCCATCTGCCTGCTTGCGGGTCACAGCGAACATCTGGTTTTGCAAAGATTCTGCCCAGTTTCGGTCATCCAGCCTTTGCCCTCTTGTTCTTCTCGGCTCTGAACTTTGCCCACCGCGCCTTCGTTGCCTTTGAAATCTTCGCCCTCGCAGCGGCGGACATGACATGCTTCTTGACCTGGGCGATTTCTCGGTTCGCAGTATTGCCCAGTGCTTTTGCCGCGCCCCGGATACCATTCAATCGGCGCTGCAAATTGCCCAACTCTTTTTCGAGCTTCCGTTCTTCACGCTTGATTGCCGCCAGTAAGTCCATGAGTCCTCCAAGACGCAATCTATCCTAGTCAGTAGGCGACGCGCCAGACGTACTCTGAAAGGAAAGTGACTTGGAATAGACACAAGCTCGTTGCGGCCCGATAGCGTACACTGGTTCAAGAGGATTAGCTTGCGTGCCAGAAACTACCATCGACGAGAAGAAGAAACGCGGAGACTTGAAAGCCAAGAGGGATTTACTTTTCGAGCGCTATGTCAAGCGTCCCATGGACACTCATCTCGCGCTAGAAATTAAGGTGCTTGACGATCAGCTAGCGGAGGATGCCAAGCCCAGCACGGCCAAGGATCGAAGCGGTTTTCGTGGTCGCAGCAAATGAAGCGAGAACTGCCTGTTACCTGTTGTACAGAGTGCGGTGGTGCTGGTTACAACCTGCGGGTCGCAAACGGCCGTTGTTGCAAAACCAGCGACCGACAACGCTGCGGCGGCGTGAACGCAACTGCTATCAAAACTGACTGGAGCGATTGCGCACACTGCGAAGCAACCGGATATTACCGCAATAAAGAATGTCCGAACTGCAAAGGTGCGGGCTACCTATTCGTGGGGTTAAGGGACAAAGCAACGGTTTAACGAGCCACTTTCAATCTCTGTTGAGCGCCTGACTGGCATTCTGGAAGAGGCCGGGACGGCTCTAAATCGCGCCTCAAGGTCCTCAAACCGCGAGAAATTCGGCATATCCGAGAAAGCCTACGCGCAAGCCAGGCCGCAGACGATTTGACGTCCCATTCTCAGCTCAATCTCGGCACAACTCTTCGTTGCGGACATCAAGAGTTCCTGTGATTTCTATACCAACAAGCTCGGCTTCGCGGCCGAATTCGTCTATGGCGATCCGCCATTCTACGGCCAGGTCGTCCGCGACAACGCACGACTCGCCTTGAGGTTGCTCTTCGAACCTGTTTTCGTGGGCGATGTTCGCAAGCGCGAACATCCGCTCTCCGCTTCCATCACGGTTCACCGCGAACGAAATCAGGCAACTGTTTCTGAGCTATCAGGCCGCAGGAGTCTGCTTCGATCAGGCACTTAAGAACCAGTCATGGGGTGCCAGAACCTTTATCGTCTCGGACCCAGATGAGAATCTCATCCTCTTTGCTGGCCCGGCAGCCGACGGAACTATTGCGATTTGGAAATGCGGAACTGCGAACGCAAACGATTCCTATCGGTTTGCCCGTCAATCACCAAGGTTTCAGAAACGACCGCATGTCGGGCCCTGGCGAGCACCCGTGGCAAGGTAAGATTGCCCAAACGAAAGGGTCGGCCATCACCATGACCAAAGATGACATTCAGCTACTCTACGAATACGACCGCTGGGCGAACAACACGGTTTTGCAAGCGGCCTCCGCCGTCAGCGTTGAGGAGTTCACGCGTGATCTGGGTGGCAGCTTCCGTTCTGTGCGAGACACGCTCGTGCACATTATCGGCTGTGAGTGGGGTTGGCTTAGGTGTTGGAAGGAGCCCTCCCTTAGTTCCGCCTTCGTGACAGATCTGTGGACGGGACTCGGCGCCCTGTTTCATCCCAATGCATTTCCCGACGTCGCCGCGGTGCAGTCAAGGTGGGCGGAAGTCGAGAGAGAACAAGTCGAGTTTGTGAATCGCGTCACAAACGAATCCTTGGGAAGGATGCTTCCCGTTCGCACAACAGAAATCAGTTTGGCAAACCTAATGCAACATCTGGCGAACCACTCCACTTACCATCGGGGTCAAGTCTCGCTAATGATGCGGCAGCTTGCCGCTGCGCCGGTCGCCACCGACTTCGCCTTGTTCTTACTGGAGGGACGGCGCGAGGCAGCCGATGCACGCTAGTCTCAACGAGGATTGATTTCCAGTTGTTGCCGCTGGCCCCAGGGGAAGGCGGCGCGTACGACGTGCGCCGCCACTCGCCCAAACTAACGCAGTGATCTGAAGCCCGCGCGAACCTCTTCTGAGAAGAGCTTCGGCTGTTCCCAAGCCGCAAAGTGCCCGCCTTTGTCGAGCTTGTTGTAGTGGATCAGTTTGGGATACGCCCGCTCCGCCCAACTCCGCGGGCACAGATCGATCTCGTCCGGAAAGGCGCTTACGGCAACCGGGATGGAAACGCCTTTGACACTGAAAAACGGGAGTTTGTTTTCCCAGTAGAGGCGGGCTCCGGAGATCGCCGTGTTCGTCAACCAGGTGATCGTGATGTTGTCGAGAACATCGTCCCGGGTGAGGCCGGCAGTTTCTCCGGAAAAGACGCGTGAGATCAGCGCGTAGCTCCACGCATCGTGGTCCAGAAAATAGGCGGCCAGGCCGACGGGGGAGTCAGCAATTCCGTACAACGTCTGCGGGCGCAGCCCCATCTGGTAGCCGTAGGCGATGCCTTTGCTGTAAACGATTGTCAGCCGCTCGAAAGCAACTTTCTCTTCGGGCGAGAGACCGTCGGGCATTGGCGCACCGGTCACTGCCGCCTTGTCAACATCGGCCGGAACCGCGCCAGGCATATTGG
>Ga0193709_1000514_pt1 | contig 13275 bp, 9 predicted proteins | sample H3c2metaG_FD_160571 | JGI IMG/M metagenome (GOLD analysis project Ga0193709, IMG submission 160571) | Soil microbial communities from a riparian zone of the East river system, Colorado, United States - H3c2 | ecosystem: Environmental > Terrestrial > Soil > Riparian zone | place: USA: East River... | reverse complement strand
TCCGGATCATCCGCGACAGATCGAACATCGCGGCGGGCACACAGCCTACTGCAACTCGCTGGCCTTCCAGAAGGCGGGCATCGACGACAAGACGCCTGATCCCGCTGGCGGGAAGATTGACCACGATCCTGCTACAGGAAAATTGAGCGGACGGGTTGCGGAAAGTGCCCGCAACATATTGGACAAAGCAATCCCGCAGAGCGTGACTCGTGATGACCATCGAGAAGGCGTCAAGCTGATTTCGAAAATGCTGGCCAAGACCGGCATCACCTCCGCCCATGAAGCGCAGGGAACACCGACAGATCTGCTGGCGTATCAGGACGCGCATGAAGCAGGAGAGTTACTGTATCGCGCCTACTGCTTCATCAATTATCGCTACATCGATTCGATGATCGCTGCCGGCGTTCGAACCGGGCTGGGCGATGACTGGGTTCGAGTGGGCGCGATGAAACTGGTGTGTGACGGCTCGATTTCAGAACGCACCGCTCGTCTCTCGACTGGGTATGAAGGGCGTCCCAACGATTTCGGCATTCTGGTCATGACCGAAGACGAGCTTTATTCCTACGGACGTAAAGCACACCTAGCCGGCTGGCAAATCGGCACCCATGCGAACGGCGATGTGGGGATTGATACTACTTTGCGCGCTTACGAAAGGTTGCAGCGGGAAAATCCAAGACACGATCCGCGATTCCGGCTGGAACATTGCACCGTGATCAATGATGACCTGGTACGGAGAATCAAAGCGCTGGGCGCGATTCCAACGCCCTTTTCCACCTACGTTTATTATCACGGCGAAAAGATGAAGTATTACGGGGCCGAGCGGCTGAATCACATGTTCGCGCTGCGCAGTTTTCTGGATGCGGGAATCCCAGCGACACAGGCTTCCGACTATCCGCCCGGGGAATTCATTCCGATGATGGCGCTGCAATCGGAAGTGACGCGTACCGACAGCAAGGGAAATGTTTGGGGAGCAAAACAAAAAATTACGGTGGAGGAAGCGATTCGCGTAGGGACGATGCACGGAGCGTATGCTTCGTATGAAGAAAACTTGAAGGGATCGCTGCAGGCCGGGAAGGTTGCCGACCTGGTGGTGCTGGGGCGCGATCCGCTAAAAGAGGATCCTTCTACGCTGATTTCGATTCCGGTGGAACGCACGATGGCCGGCGGCCGGTGGACGTTTGAGGCATAAGGGGAACCGCCTGTGCGGTAAAGCAGGCATCTCGCGTTGTGCCAGGCAACGAGGCCAGACAACGAGGAATGACAACGGCGGATAAGCTTTTTCCGGCTGGGCGGGAAGGATAAATTGTCCTCCTTCGCATACAAGAAATTACCGCCGGGTGGATACACACCTCACTGCATGGCGCTACAGGAAGATGCGGATTGATGAAACTGGCTGCCGCCTAGTATCAAGACTACAGAGGCAGCGCCATGAACACCTCCGCAGTCGTCACGATGGTTGTAATTGCCGCGGCCATTGCCCTTGTCCTACTCGTTGTGAATCAGCGCAGCAAAAAACTTCGAGAACGATTCGGTCCGGAGTACAGCCGGACCGTCGAAGAAACAGGCAGCAAGATGCGTGCGGAAGCAAAGCTGCAAAAACTGCAAAAGAGAGTAGAGGATTTCAGAATAACCCCGCTGTCACCACAGACCCGAGCGCGGTTTGTCGCGGGATGGCACCAGATCCAATCGCGGTTTGTGGACAATCCTCGCGGCGCATTGACCGAAGCGGACAAGCTGATTCAAGAAATCATGACGGCACGCGGCTATCCGCTGACCGAGGGTGAGCAACGGGCCGCGGATATCTCGGTCGATCATCCACTGGTGGTCGAACATTATCGAGCCGGGCACGAAATTTCCCTGCGGCATTCTCAGGGGCAGGCAAGCACCGAGGACTTGAGGCAGGCGATGATCCACTACCGAACATTGTTCGCTGAATTGGCCGACGAACCCGAATTGACGCGCAGCATGAGCGCAAGGAGCGCTCGCGCGTAAGCGCGAAAAGCATTCAGGTCCGAGAATTGAGCAGGAAATTTCAAACGGGGCAGACAGGGAGCGCATCATGAGCCAGGAAATCAGGAAGACAGAAGGGCCGCGAGACGAAACGGATGACGAGCTCACCACGGCGGATTTGGCGGGAACGAATCAACCAACACCGAAAGATGATGAGGCGCCGCGCATCGAGAATGAGCGACGGTCTGCAGAGCGCCTCGACGGGACGGACGTGAGAACCGATACATCTTTTACCGGCGATGCCAGCCGCGTTCGAAGTCGCGGCACCGCTGCCGCGCCTGCTCGCGCGCTCGAACAGGAGACCGGGCCGCTCTTTTCTGGAAGCGAAGCGAACGATTTGCGCGGGAAGTGGGACGCGATACAGGTTGGTTTTGTGGATGAGCCGCGTCGAGCGGTTGAGCAGGCAGACAGCCTAGTGGCGGGAACCATGAAGCGGCTGGCGGAGGTTTTTGCCGAAGAACGGAATATGCTGGAAAAGCAGTGGGACAAGGGCGAAAACGTTTCAACAGAAGATCTGAGACTGGCGTTGCGGCGCTACCGGTCATTTTTTAGCCGGTTGTTGTCGGTCTAGTTGCGCCGATATTAGGCGCGAGGTGTTCCTGAGCTCTTGAACAATGAAACAGCCGCGGGACAACCCGCGGCTACGCAAACCCTCGATTGATACCATCAGCTCCCTCACAAAAACGCTACGGTGAAGCTCGGCACCATGCAACAGAGAGGGAGAAAAGCAGTCAGTTGACCCAGCGGTCGGGGCGGGATGGCGGTTCGTTTTTGTTTTTGTTGATGTATACGTCGAATTTTTTGCGGTTGCGCTGGTATTTCCAGTCGGACACTTCGTTGCGCAGGCGGAAGAGGTAAGAATCGCGGCGAAGGTAGAGATAGCCGATCAGCATGCCGCCCAGGTGACAAATGTGGCTGACTTTGTCGTCGCCAAGACCGAAGGTGCCGAGGAATGTGATGAACGCCATTCCGGCGACAATCCATTTCATTTTTATCGGGATGGGAATAGGGATGATATAAGCGCGGCGATCGGGAAAGAGAATTGCGCAGGCAATGAGAATCCCGAAAATAGCGCCAGACGCGCCGATGGTTGGCGTAAAAGAGTTCCCTTGCCCCCACAACATGGGAACGGTCTTGACCATGACGTTTAGAATGCCCGCGCCTACGCCAGTCAAAAAATAGTAGCGCAAGAAACGATTGCGGCCCCAGACCAGTTCCACTTCGCGCCCGAACATCCACAACGTGAACATATTCAGAACGATGTGCCAGATGCTGTTGATGTCGTGCAGGAAAAGATAGGTAAAAGGCTGCCAGACGCGCAGCAGCGGGATAACTCCGGCAGGAACCAGGCCAAACCATTTCAGGAGCCAGTTGTAGCCGTTGACGCCGCCGAAGTAATGAATGAAAGCTTCCAGGATGTAAACGGCGACGTTGGCAATGATGAGGAGTTGCACACCCGGAGTGATGTAGAAATCGAAACTGATGCGGTGAGTGCGTACGGCGGTGCGCGCAGCCATGCTGAGGCCAGTTTACGAGGGAAAGGAGGAGGAGTAAAGGAAGGCCGCGGCCTGAAGCTCGCGCTATAACGGCAAAAGGGGAGTGCGATGGCGCCTCAGTCGAGTTTTTTGCGGGCGAAGTAGAAGACCGAAGCGCCCAGCATCAGGAACATGAAGACCCCGAAGAGATTGCTGGTGGCGAGGTGGCCAAAGATTTTCGGGCCGAAAGCGAAGAGGTCGGGGCGCCAGGGCAAGCGAAGAGTTGCGGTGAGCCAGTGCGGAACGTTGTTGGAAATTTCCGGATCCTGAAAAAGATTGATGATGATGCCGAGCAAGCCGAAGACGCCGCCAGCGGCGATCAGGCCGGAGGAGTAAAGAGCGCCGGGGCTGGCTTCACTTTCGTCTTTTTTCTTGGTCGTAGCTTCGACCAGCATGCGCAGCAATCCTCCGGCAAACATTGCGGCTGTGGTGCCGAGAGGAAGATACGAGCCAGTGGCGAAAGCCAGCGAGCGCACGCCTAGAATTTCCACGGCTACGACCAGAGCAACTCCCATCAGTACCAATCGCCAGGGCAGGCGCTGATTCAGAATTCCGCTGATGACGCTGGCCATCAGGCGAGCTTGCGGCGCGGGCGCTTTATCGCTGCCGATGCCTTGCGCCCACTGGTATTCAATTCGCTGCGAACCCGAATCGTAGAGATATTCGCCGTCGGCGATCTCGTGCGAACCGAGCGAATTGAGGAGCGTGTACGACTTGCCTTTGTAGGTAAATGAGTTTTCTTCGATCTTGACGCCCGAAGGCAAAGACTGAATGTTAACTGGAATTTGCGAAGGGATATATTTCTCCAGACCTTTGTTCATTAAATTCAGAGTCGCGCCAATGGCGAGCGTTGAGACGGTGACGCCGATCAGCAACGCGTACTGCTGGCGAACCGGAGTTGCGCCAACCAGGTAGCCGGTTTTCAAGTCCTGCGAAGTGGCACCGGCGATCGCGGCGGCAATGCAAACCACCCCGCCGATCATCAGGGCCAGCACGGCGTAGTTAGAAGCAGTCCAGCCCGCGACGAAGAAAATCGCGCAGGTGGCCATCAATGTGGCGATACTCATGCCGCTGATGGGATTAGACGAGTTGCCGAGCAAGCCGCTGATGCGACCGGCCACAGTGACGAAGAGAAAGCCGAAAACGACGACGAAGACGGCAGCGAAAAGATTTTGGTACCAGCGGGTGGCGGCACCTTCGATAGGGTGGAAGGTGAGCAGCACCCACATCATGGCAATGATGACGATGGAGCCGATCACCACGGTGCGCATGGGAATGTCGCGATCGATGCGATTTGCAGAACTAGATTGGCCAGCGCCTTCGGCGCGAACGTCCTGCAATCCTGCGCGCAACGCGGAAATGATCGTGGGCATGGTGCGGAGAAGCGTGATTAAACCCGCGGCGGCGACGGCGCCCGCACCCATCGGGCGAATGTAGCTGCGCCAGAGATCATCAGGCGACATGAGAGGAATGGGGACCGTGGAGGGATAGATCGGAGCGTTGCCCCCGAGCTGCCCGTAAAACTTGATGGCCGGCATGATCACCAGCCAGGAAATAATGCCTCCTGCGAACAGAATGCCGGAAACACGCGAACCGATAATGTAGCCGACGCCCAAATATTCGGAAGTGATGTTGGCGCGAAAACTTGCGCCGGGGAACCAATTGGGGCGGCCTTCGGGCTGTTCGGTCCAGGCAAGACAGGTCTTCATCAGGAATGTGTAGATGCCGCCGAGGCCCAGTCCCCAGAAGACTCGTCCCGCGAAAGAGCCGCCGCGTTCGCCAGCCACCAGCACGTCAGCGCATGCCGTGCCCTCGGGAAACGAAAGGTTGCCGTGTTCTTTGACGATCAGCTGGCGGCGAATGGGCACCATGAACAAAACGCCGAGCCATCCGCCGAGAAGCGCCAGAGGGAAGATACGCCAGAAAGTGAACTCTTTGCCAAAGCCCAAAAAGATCAGCGCCGGGATAGTGAACATGACTCCAGCAGCGAGCGATTCGCCCGCGGAGCCGGTGGTTTGCACGATGTTGTTTTCAAGAATGGTGGAGCGACCGAAGGCGCGAAGAATACTGATGGAGAGAACCGAGATGGGAATGGATGCGGAGACCGTGAGGCCTGCGCGCAGGCCGACGTATACCGTGACCGCGCCAAAAAGGAGTCCGAACAGCGCGCCGAGAATGATGGCGCGAACGGTGAATTCCGCTATCGATTCTTCGGCGGAAATATAAGTGCGGAATTCGCCGGGAGGCGCGGTGGAACTCCAGGGACGATCGCTCACAAAAGCCTCCAGGTGGTGCCACTGAAATAGGGGGTGAACAAAGGCGCGCGGGGATTATGCCGCAGTAGAGCCGCTGGGGGAAGGGCGTCGTTGAAGAAAGCAGTGGCCAGAGTGGCCAGTGGTTCTCTTGACACCAGCCTGCTAACAGGATAGTTTCTCGCCATATTAGGTACTCAGGTTATTACTAAGTACGATGCCGCACCCAGTCCGGAATCGCGCTACGAATGCCATTTTGTCCTCGGCGGGCGGGTGTGCGCGAGAGCCGCTAAAGATCCCAGGAGAAAACCAGTGAACAAACGGCGAGTGGCAGTGGTGTGCACGTTCGCTCTGACGGTTGTCGCGACGGGCCTGTGGAAAGCGGGAACCGTCAGCGGCGATGAGTGGCTGCCGATCTCTCAAGAAGAACTGAAGATGACCAGCCTGCCGGAGGCCCCGGGTGCGCCCGCGGCGTATTTGTATCGGCAGGTGGATCGCAACGATACCAATCGCGCAGCAACCGAATATAACTACCTGCGGATCAAGATTCTCACGGAAGAAGGTCGCAAGTACGCAAATATCGAGATCCCGTTTGCGAAGGGCCGGATCAATATTTCCTCAATTCGTGCGCGTACGATTCGGCCGGATGGAACCGTCGCAGTGTTCGACGGAAAGACGTACGAACAGACGGTCGAAAAAACCAAAGGCGGCAAGTATCTGGCCAAGACCTTTTCACTCCCCGATGTACAGGTGGGGAGCATCATCGAATACCATTTCAATTATGACTTTGAGGATAACTATATCTTTTCGTCGCACTGGATTCTGAGCACAGAGCTGTTCACAAAAAAGGGAGTGTTCACCCTCAAGCCGTTCACCCGCTTCCCTTGGAGTGTGCAATGGAGTTGGCCGGCAGGCCTGCCCGCCGGAACCAAGCCTCCGGAAGAGGGCCCGGACCACGTGGTGCGCATGACCGCACAGAATATTCCAGCGTTTGTCACCGAAGATTTTATGCCGCCGCCTGACGAACTGAAGTTTCGCGTCAGCTTCGTTTACCACGACGAGCCCATAGAAACCGACATGAACAAGTTCTGGCGAAATTACGGAAAAAAGAGGCATGGGCAGGTGGAAGGGTTCATCGACAAGCGTAAAGCAATGGAAGAGGCCGTGAACACGATCGTTTCGCGCGACGATCCTCCTGAGGTGAAGCTCAAAAAAATTTATGAGAGGGTGCAGTCCATCAAGAATTTGAGCTATTTGCCCGCGAAATCCGTAGAAGAACGGAAGCACGAAAACCTGAAGGACAACAGTAATGTCGAAGACATCTGGAAGCGCCAGTACGCTTACGGATGGGACCTGACCTGGTTATTTGTCGGGCTGGCGCGCGCTGCCGGTTTCGAGGCTTATCCGTGCATCGTGTCCAGCCGAGGCGAATACTTCTTCCATAAGGAGCGCGTGAATGGCAGGGAGCTAAATGCGAATGTAGCGCTGGTGAAAGTGAACGGGAAAGACGAATACTACGACCCGGGCTCGGCCTTTACGCCATTTGGTTTATTGCCGTGGGTAGAGACCGGTGTGGATGGGCTGCGCTTGGATAAGGATGGAGGCACGTGGATTCAAACATCCATGCCCGGAAGCGATCAGACTACGTTGCAACGCTCGGCTAAGCTGGAAATTTCCAATGAAGGTGATCTCAGCGGCAAACTGACGGTAACCTATACCGGCCTGAACGCCTGGAATATTCGCATGTCAGGCCGGAACCAGGACGACACTGCGCGGAGGAAGCTGCTTGAAGATGGAGTAAAGGACTCCATTCCTTCCGGCAGCGAACTCGAACTTACCAATACGCCGGACTGGCAATCCGCGAACTCTGCCTTTGTAGCCGAATATCAATTGAAGGTACCGGGGTGGACGGCCAGCGCCGGCCGCAGGGCGCTGCTCCCTACTGGACTCTTCAGCGCATCGGAGAAGCACTTGTTCGAGCACGCCAACCGTGTTTGGCCGGTTTATTTCCGCAATCCTTTCCGCACCGTGGACGATATTTCGATTACCTTGCCACAGGGCTGGAAAACCGAAACTTTGCCAGAGGATGTCGACCGCGATGCCAAGGCAGTGCAGTACACCCTCAAGGTCGATGACAAAAATGGCAATATTCGTATTCAGAGAACGCTGCGTTCCGACGTTGTAATCGTCGCGAAGGAAAATTATTCGATTCTTCGCACGTTCTACCAACTGGTCAAGACCGAGGATGAACAGCAGGTCATTCTGCAGTCGGCAGCGGCGTCGGCTGCGAAATGAGGCGCACAATGAAAGGCAAATCCAGTTGGACCGCCCTCATCGCGCTTGGGATTGCGGTTTTCGTTAATCCCAATCGAGCCTCCGCTGATGCTCCCGCGTGGATGCACGCCGCGGCGAACGCATCGTTGCCCGCCTATGACGAAAAAACGGATGCGGTGCTTTTATATGCCGAAGACGTCACTACGGTGATGCCGGATGGAAAGCTAAAAGGGATCACTCGCCGCGCGTATAAGATTCTGCGCCCGGAAGGCAGGGAATATGCACTGGCTTGGGGATATGTCGGACGGGAATCGAAAATCGGCAGCATCCGTGCATGGTGCATCCCCAAACAAGGCAAAGACTACGAAGTAAAGGATAAGGAAGCGGTGGAGCGAAGCTTGAACGAGCCGGGAGGAGAGCTCATCAGCGATATGAAGGTGCGGTACATGAAAATACCTGCGCCTGATCCCGGGAATGTCGTTGGTTATGAAGTGCAGTACGATGGCCGGCCGTTTGTGCTTGAGGACGACTGGGAATTTCAGCGTGAAATTCCAGTGAAAGAGGCACGGTACACCTTGCAGATGCCGGCAGGATGGGAGTATCACGCCAACTGGCTTAATCACGCGAAAGTTGAACCGAGCAACGTTGGTGGCAATCAGTGGCAATGGGTCGTCACCGATTTGCCCGCCATCCGCTACGAACATTCCATGCCTCCCTTCACCGGGGTTGCGGGACGAATGTCGGTAGCGTTTCTGGCGCCAGGCGCACACCAGAAGAATGGATTCATGACGTGGGCGGACATGGGCAAGTGGCAGGCGGGCCTCGCGTCTGGCCGCCGGGACATCTCTTCCGACATCACTCAGAAAGTGGGGCAGATTACTGCAGCGAACATGACGCCGCAACAGAAGCTTCAGGCGATTGCGGACTTCATGCAAAAGAATATCCGGTATGTAGGAATTGAATTGGGAATTGGCGGTTACCAACCACATGCCGCCGGGGACATTTTCACTCACCGCTTTGGCGACTGCAAAGATAAAGCGACCTTGATGAGCGCGATGCTGAAGCAGTCCGGCTTCGATTCCTATTATCTGATAATCAATACACAGCGGGGAGCGGTGATGGAGGAAACGCCGCCGTCAATCGAGGTATTCAATCACGCGATTCTGGCCATTAAGCTTCCGGATCAAGTCAAGGACGATCGCTATCAGGCAATCCTGAATCATCCGACCCTGGGGCGACTTTTGATTTTTGACCCAACCAACGAAAAGATTCCGGTCGGGTTCCTGCACGGTCAGCTGCAAGGGAATTACGCGCTGCTGGTTACTCCTGACGGAGGCGACTTGATCCGCACGCCGCAACTACCCGGGCCGTCGAACGGCACGGTGCGGACCGGCAAACTGACTTTGGATGCGACCGGAACGCTGCGAGGCGACGTCGACGAAATGCTGGTAGGAGACTTGGCATCGAACGAGCGCTACGCGCAGGTTGAAGCGCAGTCCAGCAAAGACCACATAAAACGCATCGAACAGGAAATGTCGCACTCGCTCGGCTTGTTCCAGATTACGCAGGCCAATATGAAAAATCTGCAGTTCAACGATCAGCCCTTTGGCTATAGCTATTCGTTTGTCGCGCCGGGCTATGCCAAACAAGCTGGTCAACTGATCATCGTGCGGCCGCGCATCGTCGGAACCCGCAGCAGCGACGTCCTGGAAACGAAAGAACCGCGAAGATTTCCGGTAGTTTTTCAAGGGCCGGAAAAGGATTCGGACCGCTTCGAAATCACGATGCCAAAGGGGTACGAAGTGGATGATTTGCCGCCGCCCGTCGATGTGGACTACGGCTTCGCAAGCTATCACAGCAAAACGGAAGTTTCCGGAAATGCTTTGCGGTACACGCGGACGTTCGAGATCAAGGAACTCACCGTGCCGATGGACAAGATGGATGATCTGAGGAAGTTTTATCGGATCATTGCCAGCGACGAACGCAATACGGCAGTGCTGAAGCCGTCGGCGCAATCCGCACTACGCTAGTTGCCCGCAAACCTCAAAACTTGTGGGCATGTTCGCCGCGCCAGCCGCGCAGCGACCATGTGGCGCCGGAATTTCCAATCAAAAAACCGAGGAAGCACAGCGCTAACACGAAGTGGTCGAGCGAGGCGCCGAAATATTGCCAGAGCGGCGCGCGCGCGCCGGGATAATTTGCGGAGAGCAGCAGAGACAGCATGTAGATCAATCCACAAGCGCTTGCGGGACGAACCAGTACACCAAGCAACAAAGCCAGACCGATGGCCAGTTCGCCGTACGCCACCAGAAACGCGATTGCCGTGGCGTGGGGCAGCACAAAATTGCGAAGAACCGGAACCATGAATGGATAAGCACCATTTTCGAGAAATTTATTGATCCAGAACTGAAATCCGCCGTGCCGCGTGAATTGCGTTCCGAACACCTTATACTGTCCGAAAATCAAGAAAAGAGTTCCTACCGAGATGCGCAGGAACGCCATCGCTCTTGCATTCGTGAATTGTGAATCAGTCGCGGATTTCATTTTCGGCTGGTAGGAAAAATCGCTTGGTAACAAAAATTGCCGGCGCGAAGACTAGCCGAGTTTGCCAAGCCGTTCACGCACCAGATCACTCAGCGCTTTGCCATCCACAGTTTTCCCTTGCAGCGCGGACTTGGCCGCTTTCACCACCGCACCCATCTGCTTGATGGAATTGGCTCCGGTTTCCGCAACCGCTTTGTCGATGGCGGCGTTCATTTCCTCTGCTGAAGCTCCCGCCGGAAGATACTGCTCGATCAGCGCAGCTTCTCTGGATTCTTTTTCCGCCAGCTCCGGCCGGTTGCCTTTTGTGAACTGGTCGATGGACTCTCTTCGCTGCTTCAAAATGGTCTGCAGCAGCTGAATGGATTCCGGCTCGTCAAGTTTGCGAAGTTTTTCTACTTCCTTCAGCTGAATCGCGGACTTCACCATGCGCAACACGCTGAGTTTGAAATCGTCGCGCGCCTTCATCGCCACCACAATGTCAGTCTGGATTTGTTCTGCGAGCGTCATCGAATTTCCTCTAAATCAAATATAGCAGCGGCGAGGAACCGAAGGCCAGCGAGCCTCTGCGTCGCCAGGAAAATGACCATCAGACAATGTTTGACGAGGATGCCAGAGCGGAAGGATAACTTTTCCGCGCAGCAACTCCGCGCGCGTATGCACTCGGCGTCACCCGCATGATCTTTTTAAAGTGCCGCGTGAAATGACTCTGATCCGAAAAACCCACCAGGGAGGCAACTTGCCCGGAATTCATGCCCTTGCGCAACAGTTCCCGCGCGCGCTCAATGCGCACATGAATTTGATACGCATGCGGCGGCAATCCCAGCCCATCGGAGAAACTCCTCGCCAGATGAAAGCGGCTGAGGCGAGAAACCGCAGCCAGCTCCGAAAGCGTAACCGTCTCGTTGAATCGTGCTTGCAGCAAATCTCGTGCGCGCCGAATCGCCGCGTGGCCATGAGAATAAACCGTATTGCCGGGTGCATTCTCGGCATAGCCAAGCACGCCAGCTAGTAACTCCACGAAACGAACCTGCTGCTCCAGCGCAGTTTCTCCGGTCTCAATGGATGTGGCGGTGCTATCCAGCGCGCTAAAAAGAGCCGGGTCGCTGATCTGCGCAACGCGCAGGTGCGGCACGCCGGGGAGTCCGCCTTCGCGCGCAAAATCCGCAACAACCTGGCGATCGATAAAGAAAGCCTTGAAGTCCGAGGGCCGCAAAGTAGATTTCACACAATGAATTTCGCCTGGCTCCATCAGGCCGATGCTGTTATCGCCCGTGAAGTTCGTCTTGCCGCGATAGTTCCAGGTGGTCGCAGCCACCGAACACGCGCAAACGCAGTAGCGCTCATGAAATAGCCGCCAGACGCGGGAATTGTTGCTCGCGACCAGCAGTTCCACGCCGGAAAGCGAAGGGGTCCGGAGATAGGCGAGCGAAGTCTTGGGGATCGGCGGGCTGGGCAAACGAAACTCCTAATACCTTTTATAGAACAAGCACTTTAGAACAGCAATAACGTTCTATCGCGTGAGTTCCTCAATCACGCAACGTGGGACAACCGCGCAATAAGCAGTCGAGTTGCGGAGCGGTCTGAGAAAAATTTCACGCATGGGTTCATACAGGAAGGTCATGAAAAAAATTAGCCTTGGTGTCTTCGTCGCGGTATTGGCAGTGCTATCGGGATGTGGCGGTGGGGGTCCGAAGCCGGTGGTGGTGACGTTATCGCTGGCCAGTCCCCAAGCGGTTGACTATGGGCAAGCTTTAGCGTTCACCGCCACGGTGACGAATGACGTCATGGCCAACGGGGTGACCTGGACGGTATCCGGCGCAGGCACGCTTACCGGCCAGACGGCAACCGGCGCGACTTATATGGCGCCCGCGCCTGGAGGCGCGATCGCCAGCACCAGCGGAACACTCACCGCGACTTCCGTGGCAGATCCGACCAAAACCATTTCAGTGATGATTAATGTAACGCCGCCGCCCGCGATCTCGACGACCACGCTTCCGGCAGCAATCGAAGGCACTGCCTATGCGCAAACGGTCGCCAGCACTGGTGGCGCAGGAACATTGACTTCGACGGTGAGCGTTGGCAGCCTTCCCCCTGGTCTGAGCATCGATTCCAGCGGGCACATTACCGGAACCGCGACCGGCCCCAACGGAACGAGAAATTTTACCGTAAAAGTTACCGACACCAGCGCGGCAGGCGCGCAATCCGCCACCCAGGCGCTGAGCATTCTGGTCAATCTGCCGGCCGCGCCATCGATTACCACCACTACTTTGCCCGCAGCAACCGAAGGAACGAACTATAGCCAGCCGGTCGCTGGCGCTGGCGGACTCACTCCGTACACTTTCACCGTCAGTGCTGGAACCCTTCCCGCCGGACTGGCATTGAACGCCAGCACTGGCGTAATTTCCGGCAAACCCTCTGGACCGAACGGAACCTCCAGCTTCACCATCAAGCTGACCGACAAAAGCAATCCGGCGCAAACCGCCACGCAGGCTCTCAGCATCCTGGTGAATTTACCCGCGCCTCCCTCGATCACCACCACTACCATGACGGCTGGCGTCGAGTTTGCTGCCTACAACCAAACGGTTATGGCCACGGGCGGCCTCGCACCGCTCACCTTCTCTATCAGCGCCGGCGCTCTGCCCGCCGGACTGGCCGTACAC
>Ga0193709_1000513_pt1 | contig 13280 bp, 15 predicted proteins | sample H3c2metaG_FD_160571 | JGI IMG/M metagenome (GOLD analysis project Ga0193709, IMG submission 160571) | Soil microbial communities from a riparian zone of the East river system, Colorado, United States - H3c2 | ecosystem: Environmental > Terrestrial > Soil > Riparian zone | place: USA: East River... | reverse complement strand
AATCTCTCGATTACAGGCGATGAACAAAGCCTACTCAATGGCGCGTGGCGAGTGCGAGCAGGCATATAATGACTACTAATCCTGACGCGGCTAAAATAGAACAATTACCCATATTTTGTTACTACGACAAACAGCGTTTTACGCAATTTGGTTCTATGGATTGTGCTAACTGGTATGGGATTGCTGTTGAGTCTGGCAAAAAACAACAAGCTCTATATCCGACGATGGGACGACAACATGTAGTCAATCCCATAAGCCATGAAAATGTGCTTATTTTTAATGCGCAGCCTGTCGTCGAATACAAATCTATTGACTTTTTGTATGTGGTAGACGGTACTACCGTATATCAGTTTGACCGATTCTATAATCGAAAAACGCTGCCCATCAATGTGGCATTGGGCGCACCTATTTGGTTTGCCACGCTTGCTGTAGGCACGATTATTTATAATATGATGACCGATGGCACTAATATATTTTTAATTACAGAATCAGGTTCTACGGTCACCGCAGAGGTGGTGACCGACGTTAACAAACCGGTAAATCCTCTTTATGTGGCTTCTTTCGGTAACCGCTTTGTAGTGAGCTCGGCGAATACCCCTGATTTTACTTTGTCGACGATTAATGTGGCAGGCGGTGCGGCTGCGTGCTTTACCTTTGGAGTATTCCCGAACCAATTCGCTTTGTTTAATCGTGCCTCAGGCATTATTGGTCAATTTGCAGTATTGCATAATCAATTGTACATCATGTGCAGTTTTACGACGGATGTTTGGGCGAACATTATTACCCAAATTACGGTGGCAGGCGTTACTCGGGAATTTCCTTGGAAGATTAATAGTTCGTATAACTTTGATTATGGGATTGCCGATCCGAATAGCTTGTCTGTCGATTTTGGCATGATGGTATGGCTTGCTGAAAATTCCAATGGTTTAGTGTCTTTTATGATGTCTAATGGACAAGCTCCGCAAGATATCTCGTCGCAGGCGATTAACGTGTTGCTTGAGAACTCCACCCATCCCGACATTCTTAATCCTTTTTTAAATCAAGAGGTGGATGGTTTTTTATATCAATATGAGAATACGATTTTTTATAGGGCGGCTGCCGGCTCCTTTTTAAGTTTTGGTGATTTGGATATTATCGACAATGCTAATGCCGTGGAATACAACTTTGAAACGGGCAAATGGGGTCGGGTCATTGAGCTCAATGGGGAACGTAATCGCATACAAAAACACGTCTATTTTAACAATCAGCATTTAGTGATTGTGCAAGACGATCCGGCCATTTATGTCATGGCGGGCAATATTTATCATAATGAATTGATTAATCCCGCACAGCCCAATCACCAAGCCGTAGATGCCTTTTTAAAGTTTCCTATGCGCTATGAATTAGTGACCCAACAACTGTATTTGCCCGATTATTCGGAGTTCTTAGATGAGTATGTCGAGATTGATTTTGTATTTGGCAATAAGACGTTTTATAAGAATTGTACACCGTTTCTTAATGCTGTCTTTATTGTGGGGGAAGATTCAACTCCTACCATACCTATTTATATGCTTACAGAGGATGATAAATTTATTCTTGCAGAGGGTTCTAACACACCGTCTTTTGATGATAATCATTATTGTGCCTTATTTAAGCCTCATATTGAGCTGTATTATTCGGATGATGGTGGGGAAACCTTCCTTTTTCCGATGTTCGTGAATTTAGTCCCTTAGGGCGCTATCGATGGCGTATGCGTTGGTATGAATTAGCGTGCAGTCGTAATCGATGCTATCGACTAGTGTGTGTCAGTTCGGCACCTATTGTTATTTTAGGAGCCGTTCGTAATACGCGCCGTGTTAGCGGAGGTGCGAATTAATGACTCTTTTCTTAGACAGAATAGATTCAGCACCTATTATTAATGGCGATTTTGACCCGCAATTTTTGCAATGGGTCTGGGTATTGGTCGATGCGCTTAATGAAAACATCAATGACATTCAAAACGCCTTTAATCTGTTAACAGCCATGAATTATACGGCAGCAGATATTGCAGCTATGAATACGGCAGGACTATTAGGGAATGGGGTGTTGGTGTATGACACTACCAATAATGTGTATGTAGGGATGCAAAATGGGGCGTTGGTTACATTTACGACGACGGCCTATCCATAAGGAGATGTGACCATGAATTGGTTATCGAGTTTTTTACATCCTGAAAAAGGGTATCAGAAAGGTCAAGAGCAGCTTGATAAGTATTACAATCAGGCACAAGGCTATCAACAACCCTATAACCAAAACGGCCAAGACCAATACAATAACTTGCAATCTTATATTGATAACTTAATGCACCCTGAAAAACTTCAGGATGAATGGGTTAAAAATTATACCGAATCTGAAAGCGCCAAAAATGCCGAAGGTATGGCCCAACAACACGGATTGGATGCAGCAAGTTCTATGGGGCTTATGGGTTCAAGTCCTGCTTTAAGCGCAATCCAGGCCGGTACTTCTCAAATCGGATTAGATGACCGTCAAAAATACTTAGATGACTTAATGCAGAAATACATGCAAGGCGCTGGTTTGTCTCAAGGCATTTATAACCAGGGAGCCAATACGGCCAACGGCATGTCTAATAATTCCATGAATATGGGTCAGAATTCGGCCGGATTGGCTTATGGGGCTGAAAACTCAGGCGGCAATATGTTTAGTAATATATTGGGAAGAGCCATACCTATAGGTGCCGGATTTGCTTTGGGAGGGCCTGCAGGAGCCGCGGCTGGAGCTGGACTGGGGAATAAATGGTCGCTCAGAGGGAGTAAATAATATGGCACTTAATATTCCTTTACCAGGAGTTCAGGGCGATGTGTTTGGTAAGGCGTTGGATAATGGTGCTGGAATGTTTGCACGTCTTATTCAGCCTACTCTTGAGCGCGAAAAACAAAAGCAATTAGAGGAACATTTTCAAGAGCAATTGAAATTAAGCAAAGCCGCTGCCGTCAGAAATGCATCATTAATGCCTTATCGCTTGCAAGAGCTTCAAGACAAGCACGCAGCCGCCCAGTTTGAACGCAACATGATGAATCAATTAATGGGTGCTGAATCAAGCGGTGGGGATATGGACGGTGCTATGGCTGGCGGTATGGGTGGTGGTTCTATGCCCGGAGCGCCCCAGCCACAAATGCCAACTGAAGAAACAGGCCAAGGAATGGGTGCGTTTACGCCTGAAGGAATGCAACAGGCACAGCAAGCCTTGTCCCGGCCTCAAGCGGGCGCACCACAAGGCCCACAAACCGGCGGCGCTAACAATCCTTTGTTACATAAATTAATGCAAAACCCTATGATGCGTGGATGGTTTAAGCATAAATTTGGTTACGACCCCTTAGCACCAACAGCGCAAACCCCTGAAGATAAACAGGCTATGGCGCTCGACTTGTTCAGACAGAAAGAAAAGGTCAAGCAAGATGCGAAAGCGGGTGACATTGCGACCAATAAAGTATTGACGCAAAATCAATCGGCCTTACAAGCTATTGATACCGTTATGCCCATGCTTGATGAATTCATTAAAAACCCTGATAAAGTATATGGACAGCTTGACTTTAGTCCATCAAAGAAAGCCGCTTATGAGGCCAAAACAGGCGGCATGATTGATATGCTGGTCGCAGCGCAAGCGTTGCCACAAGTAAAAGAGAGCGTGGAATTAGTCAAAGACCAAGTAAGGCGCCGGGCCAATGAAACAACCAAGGCATACATTGAGCGACTAAAAGACTTTAAGAAAGATTTGGCCGCAAGGCGTTCAAAGTCAAAATCAGTGGTTCAAAGTAAAAGAGTTGACACGGAAGGGAGTGGCGATGACTTTTCGCATATGTCTGATGATGAGTTACGAAAAATTGCCGGGGGTGGATAATGACGCCTGAACAAGCCAGACGAGAATTAGCGCGCCGTGAACTTGCCAAACGACAAGAACAAGCGCCCGAGCCTGAAGACAACGAGAACCTATTGCAAAAAGTATTTCGCTACGGGATTAAAGACCCTGCAATTGGCGTTTTGAATATGGGCCGTGAGTTTGCCAACCTGCCACACAAAGTATCTGGTGGTAAAATACCTGAGTTTTCACCCTCTGATTTTGATTTTGGTGGCGCTCTAGGTGTCGAGAAGCCCGAGCCGATGGATAAATTAATCCAGTTTGCCGGACAATACGGCCCATCTTTAGCTATTCCCGGGGTGGGGTTAGGTCGTGCCGGACAAGCAATAAGCAAAATTCCGGGTGCTGGCAAATATCTTTCAAAAGCGGTTTCTGAAGCCATACCCCAAGCTTTGTATGGAGCGGCACAAGCGCCGCAAGATTCGTTAAAGGCTGGCGCTGAAACGGGCGCCACAATGGTTCCATTGCATATACTTACCCAATTAATGGGAAGCACTAGCCCTAAAGTTAAGACCCTTGCAAAAATATTAGGTGGTGGGGCGTCTGGCTTGCTTGGCCGTGAAGGTGCAAAATCCATGGGATTTGGTGAAGTAGGATCGGACGCTGCCGCTTTATTCTTAGGCGCTTTGGGCGCTCGTGGAATGGACACAGTAAAAGACCGAAAAATGCGCCTTACTGAAGGATTAAATAAGCCTTTGGCAAATGAAAAGTTAGCGGCTGCCAATCGATTGGGATTGGATTATTTAACCCCTGCCGAAGCGGGCGAAAGTCAATTAGCTGCGACTCGTCAAGGCGCTTTAGGCAAAACTGAAGAGGGCGCTAAATTATTACATGAAAAAACCCAATCAAGAGAAAAAAGCGAGCGACGTGCGATTGAAAGCACATTGAATAAAATTTATTCCGATGATTTGAATCCCGTGATAAATGCGGCTTATGAAGGATTAAAACCGGTTAATTTATCCACTGATTTTCCTTTGCAATACAAAGACAATGCCATTATAGAAGCGGCTGAAAAAAGGGTAAAAACACGCCCTGCTTATCAAGAAAGCCTGAAAAAATATTTGCCTGAAAATGTTAAATTAAAAAATGGTCAAGTCGATATTGAACCAACAAGTCTTGTTTATTGGGATCACGTTAAACGCGCCTTATATGATATGGGGCAAGAAGCCGAACGAAAAGGAAGCGGCGGAGAAGCTAACATATTAAATGAAACAAGAAGGGAACTTGTTAACAAAATGGACGAGCAATACCCGGAATATGCGGAAGCTCGCGCCCTTTATGAGCGTAAAAAAGTACGTCAAGGACTGGAAAAAGTATTTGACCGTAAAGCGGTTAATGGAACTAACTTTTATAAAGCGCTGGAATCAGAAAAGAAATTTGATGAACTTATGGGAAGTTTGAGAAACGCCCCTGAAGCTGCGCAAAACCTTAAAGATATGCGCCTAGTGTTTAAAGAGCTACTTGGCCCACGCACCATCAAAACCGCTAAAGGCAAAGAAGAATACGGCATGAATGAACGCAGAAGTTCAGGCGCATTTATGGAAAGCCTTATTGAGAATGTATTCACTAAAGGCGGCAATGATAAAGCGGCCATTGAATTCATTACAAGCAAAGACTGGGCCAATCAACTAAAAGAAATTAATAAGATTTCTGACAAACATATGAAGATGATTGCTTTTGCCCTGGCATTAAGTAAAGGCGCATCACAGGCAGCGGGGCAACAAGAACGAAAACCGATGGAATTAGAGCTCATTGGCGGCCATAGATAAATGATTGTTATGTGATTTAAGATAGTATGATTGATAGGCACCCCATAGTTTAAATAATGCTCTGCCAGACCATGAAGACAGTTCTTTAACGGCATCTATAAAGCCAATAACTATAAAAGGAAGGGCGCCCAAGCAGTATACCCATAGTTCAAGTTTCATTAAGACCCCCAAATGGTGAATTATAGCTCAATGGATGAGCAAAAAACAAGCATAATAAGGATATATTATGGCACTAATGATGTAGATAAATTGCCATAGCATAAGAATAAGCGGTTTTTAATTGACCTATTTCATTAAAATGACAATATCCATCAATTCGCTCATTAGTTTCAACCAAACTATCGGTATCGATTGCTAAATAAATCTTATTTTGTTCATTAGAAAAGGTGCGTTGCATCATGGCAATAGAATTATCTTTAATCCAATTATCACCGCAACGAGTAGCAATCGCATAATAAAAGGGTATATTATTAATATCGGTTCGAAGGGTTGATAATAATGAATAGAATGCTTTTTTATAGTCTTCATCCGGTGTTTTTTCTAGCCAATCCGATTCGCCTTGATGCCATACAATTTCAGTGAGTTGGTATTTTAAATTCAGCTTATTTATTACCCCCATTAACATAGTATTGAGGCGCGCTTCTTTCTGCCAGAAACTAATTTTTGTTCCATTCATTCCCGATGGAACGATTATAACTTGCTTATAAACACCGAAATCAATCAGATAGTCAGCAAAGGGTGTCATAAACTCGCCATTAACTCCTGTTGTACCCAAGAGAGGGGATGCGGCCATATAACACTTACCGTTATAGAAATTGTAAACTTTTGTAGGGTAATGCGACATAAATTTCTTTTGCCCGTGATTACCAGAATTAGATTGTCCAATAACCAGAACCACTCCTACACTAGAGTTTTGGGCGGGGCAGGATACTTCGATTTTTCCAGGATAATCAATAAGACGACCTAAATTATCAAACTCTGCAAAAATGTAATTATTTAATCCAAAAAATAATAAAGCAGTTAGTAAAAAATTCATTTATAGATCCTTTTCAATATCATCCCTAATGTACTTTTACCACGTCGTAACAATACTTGCGATTTCACCTAGATATCGCGCCTTTGTCAAGACTATTAGGACCTCATAAAAAACCGATATTCAAATGAGTTTATTCTGTGCATATACCAACCAAATGAATTAGGAATAATGGCTTGCAATGGTGGAGCATGGTACTATTCTGTAATAAATTTCACAGGGAGTGATGGCTATGCCATTAGGTGTACGTGGATTTAATCCGATTTGGTCGGAATTTGATTTGCAAGGGAATATTTTCGATGACACCTTCTATATGTTTGTTCTTGAGAATACTCTTCCCTACATTCCTGCCAAGGTATATCACGATCCCGATTTAAATGTGGTTTGGGATAACCCTATTCAATTCTTAGCCAATGGCACCTTACCTAATGATATTTATTTTGAGTCCGAACACGTCTATCGATTAGAGTTTCGAAAAGGACCTACCCAATCTTTCCCTCTTATCTATGAAGTTAATAATTATGTGCCAGGGGCCGGAGGTTCGACTCCGGTTGATACGGTAGCCTTGGCCTCAAACAATCAAATGACCAATCCTCAATTTGCATTAATTAATTATCTACCGTCCTTGGTACTCACCAGTATCACCAATCCCGATCCCATCGATATCGCACCAGGATGGGTGCTTGAATTAGCAGGAACCGGGAGTGTTACCATTGAGCAAGTACCGCTTAATGATTTAAATACGAATCCTTCTAATGCAAGTTTTGCCCTCCATTTGACTTTAAGCGGTTGGAATGCAGGAGGCGTCTTTTTAAGGCAGCGGTTTGATTTCAATGGGATGCTATGGGCTAATAAAACGGTCTCTTCGGCAATAACTACCCGCATAGAAGGCGAAGCTCAATCGATTAGTGCTAACTTAATAGATTCCAATAACACGCCTTTAACGCAAGTATTAGCCAGCACCGTAGTGAATGAATCTTGGAATCAATTTACAGGCCATGGCACTTTAGGGGACACCACTAATCCTGATTTTCCACCCACAGCCTGGATTGACTATAAATTAGCACTCCCAAGCAATGTTGAAATTTATGTCACAAGCTTTCAATTAATAGTACAAGAACTCCCTATTGAACCCGGTTTTGTACAAGATTCGGTGGATAGACAAATCGATTATACTTACCATACGGCAGTGCCTATCGTACCCGTAGGCACTGTGATTGACTGGTGCGGTTTTGGAGTGCCCATTCATTATTTATTTTGTGTGGGACAACCTCTTAGTCGACAACTATTCAATCTTCTGTTTCAAGTGATGACCCATGTGGAAACCGTAACATTAACCGCAGGTCTTAATACATTTACCGTAGTTGCCGGCTTTGAATATCGCATCGATATGCCCCTTGAAGGTCTGGGGATACAAGCGGGAACGGTCGTTACCAATGTAGTAGGCACCACCATTTCAATGTCGTTAGCCGCAACCATTAATGGGTCTTCCGCAGTGCGATTTTTTACAGCTCCTAATGGAGACGGTTCAACGACTTTTAATCTTTACGACTTACGTGGATTTGTGACTGCAGGATTTGGGGATACAGGACTTCTTTTGCCGGCCGCTTTTGATGGGGTAGGACGAGCTCTTGGAGCTCCGACTCATGCCATTGATATTACTGAAATGCCTAATCATAACCATCCTGGAAGCACCGTACCTATTGCTATCGATGCGGCATCGGTATCGGGTCCTGGTGTACTTATAAGTGTTAATAGTACGAACACTGCCGTCAATGTGGCTCCTCAAGGAGGTGGCGTTGCTATGTCATTGATTCAGCCCACTATGATTATGAAAAAATTAATTCGCTATAGATAATAATTCTAACCAGGAGTAAGCAGTGACTATTTCTTATAATGCTAACTATATTGAAACAATGCCCTTCAGTGATACGGCTTTTCAAATCAATTGCGGTTCTAGCGCGGAACAAACAGCGACGGTTCCAGGCCCTGTAACGGCGCAATATCAAGCGTATTTTGAATACACCCAAGGTTCCAATGTGTTTATTTGTTTAAATGGAACTCCTGTAGTGCCTGCGAGCGGTACCGTTGGCGTGCAACAATACAATGAATTCCGGCCTAAAAAACGATATGTTCGTGGGGGTGATGTGATACACTTTATCACACCAGATACGGTCGCCTACATAGGAGTGTCCTTAAGACAACTTCAAGGCTGATATCGTAATCACAAGGATTTCGTGATGGTTAACACTATTAAGTTTAGCGAGATGACAGCAGGAGGCGATTTAGCGCCTGGTGAAAAAACTCCGGGATTATTAGGAGGGGCAAATGTATTGTTCAATAATCCTTGGACCTTTCTAGCGCCTGGGTCAACCGCCGATAGGCCAGTTCCCAGTGCGGCTATCGATGGACGCTTGCGTTTCAATACCGACACTTTAATCTATGAATATTACGATACGCTGGTATCCATGTGGGTTCCGTTATCAGGCAGTGGTACGGGAACTGTAAATCCAGGAACTGCTAATTCCATTGCTTTTTATGCGGCCAACGGTACGGCAGTCTCTCCAACCAATACCGCTAATTTATCAGTTCTTGTAACCAATGGATCGGGATTTCCTTCATTAAGCACCACATTGCCCACGGGCCTATCCATTCCGGACGCAACGATTACTGCCTCTACTGCGGACTTAACCTCAGGACAAATAGCCGCGACTCCGGTAAATCCTACAGACATTGTCAATAAAGCGTATGTCGACTCCTCAGTGGGCTCAGGGGTTACTTCCATCACGGGTACCACTAATCAAGTGATTGCCTCGTCTCCCACCGGGGCGGTTACATTAAGTTTACCGCAAGACATTGCTACAGGAAGCACGCCTACCTTTGCAGGAATTACGCTTACATCAATCCCCTTGGGGGGCTCCTCGGGCGGCACTGGCATCAATAATGGAGCCAGCACTTTAACTTTAGGTGGAAGTTTAGCGACGATTGGTGCCTTCACAGCGCAATTCACTTTTACAGGCGCCACAAGTGTTATTTTTCCTACTACCGGTACTTTAGCCACCACTTCAGGAACCGTTTCTTCGGTTTCAGGAACAGCTAATCAAATAGATTCTACAGGCGGCACTACTCCAATTCTTTCTATTGCGAACAATCCTATTTTGCCGGGATTAGGAGGCGTTACTTTACCCGGAGGCACGACGGCACAAAGGGCAGGTGGTGCTGGCACTATTCGATTTAATTCCCAAACTACGTTATTTGAATCTACGGTGGATGGAACTGTATGGGCCACTATAGAAACTTCGGCGACGGGGGTTACGAGCATTACAGGAACTGCCAATCAAGTAATTGCTTCCTCTCCTACAGGGGCGGTCACCTTAAGTTTGCCGCAAGACATTGCGCCCGCATCTACAGTTACCTTTAATTCGGTTATAGCTACCAGTAGTTTAAGTACTGCTAACATTACCATGACTGCAAATGGTTCGCCTATTAATTCAGCGGATGGGTTTGGAACTCTTAAACTATTAATCAGTGGTGGTACTAGTGTGAATAGCACAGCAATAGTTGGGGGTCCTACAGGGATTAATCCTCAACTCATCATGAATGGAAGTGATACTAATGTAGGTCTTCAAGTAACTTGTCAAGCCGCTGGTATCTTTGCAGTAAAAAGTACCTCTTCTTCCCCTTTAAGTATTTTATCAGGTACGAGTTCTCAGCATACTTCGACAATGACTTTTCCCAATACGGCGGCCTCTCAAACCTATACGTGGCCTGATGCCACGGGAACGGTAGCTTTGACGGCGGGTTCTGGTGGATTAAAAAGTTTTCAAATATTTACTACAGGAACGGCGGCTACCTACACAAAACCAGCTGGCATTACTTCTATTCTCGTAGAAGTACTTGGGGCGGGCGCTGGTGGTGGTGGCGCTACTGGGGGTTCTGGTACTGCCTCTCAAGGAGCGGGCGGCGGCGCTGGAGGCTATGCACGATTATGGATCCCGTCAGCGTCCGCTTCTTACACCTATACAGTAGGGGTGGGTGGTGCTGGAGGGGTTGCGGGAAACAATACTGGATCATCGGGAGGCGCTACTAATTTTCTCGCGGGAGGATTACAAGGTAATGGTGGTGGTGGTGGTTCCGGCATGGGAGCAATTGCCACTGCCACAGCTAGTGCGGCAGTAGGGGGGGATGGCGGTGTTGGATTGAATGGAAATATTAATGTCAAAGGAATGCCGGGATTATGGAGTTTAGTAGTAGTGGGCTTTATATCCGGTGCTTCTGGCGGCAGTAGTCATTATGGAGGTGGAGGCGTCCTCCCTTCTCTAACTCCAGGTGCTGGAGGCGCAGCAGGAAACTATGGATCAGGGGGTTCTGGAGGTTATTCCACTACCGTAAGCTCAGCAGGCGGTGCTGGAAGTTCCGGATTAATTATTGTCTGGGAATTTGCATAAAGGATATTCATAATGATTAATTATGTTACTGGCGAAACCTTATATTATTTAAATTTTCGTCCTTGTCGAGTCATTATAAATACCGACGATAATCTAGCTACTGTGATGACCGAAGGGTATTTAGATGGAGAAAATACAGTGGTTTATACGGAAGATTTACAAGCATTGGTGCTTACTACCGATGGCGTTGTAACTTTAGCCATTTCATTAGCTAATAGTCATACCAGTTTAATAGCTCCTGTAGTCGTTCCCTAATTGAAAAAATATTATTGATTTTAGTAAGAATAGATAATAATTAAGGATGACGGCCTATCCTTAATTATTAGAGCAATTAGTTACTTTTTTATTACTTTTTATTACTATAGAGGAAAGAAAAGATGTCTGAAGTAAAAGAGTCACAAAATATAGTATCCATGATAGATGAATTAAACAAAGAACATATTCATTTTATAGTGCAACGAGATTTGGCCCAACAAAATCTTAATCAATATATTGGTGCTATTTATGCGTGTGAGACGATGATTAAAAAATTCGAAGAACAAAAGGCCAAGAAGGAGTTGGCGCAAGGAGATAATAAAGATGGCGAAGTTAACTACGAAAGCACGGGAGAAGTTGCCTAAGAGCGATTTTGGTCTTCCTGGACGCGAAGCATATCCGATGCCTGACAAAAATCATGCCAGAAATGCGAAAGCACGAGCTTCAGAAATGGAGAACAAAGGGAAGCTTTCAGAAAGTTCGAAAGCTAAAATTGATGCGAAGGCCAACCGTATTTTGGACGGTGGTGAGCGAGGGAGAAAGGGCTAAAATGAAAAAAGAATCTAAGAAAATGGAAGAAAAAAACATCCGTAATTTAGATAAGAAAGACGGGAAGAAGATGGAAAAGAAAAAAATGAAGAAAGATTGTAAATAACTAAGGAGCGAATCATGGCTTACGAGGATACCCCTAAAAAACCAATAGAAATACGAGAAGGGAAAGGCGACGGTTTCCAAGGTCATGATGCGCTCATTGACCAAGCTAAGGCATCAGGAAAATTTGGATATCGTACGGATGTGGCGGCAGAAGGCGTTGGTTATTTAGGGGTTGATGATATAGATAGGATAAGACGTAGAAAGCTTAAATAAGTAAATGATTTACTGTTCTATACCAATAAGGAGATTTTTTAATGAGTATTTTAGCATTAGCCCGTAATTTTAACGGCGATCCGAATATCGTGACCATCGTGTCCGATGACTCGCTTGCTACCATTACCACGGCCGGTTATTTAACCACTACTGACATTGTTGCCGACATCGCTTTGTTACAAAACGGCGTATTCCAATGGGAACCCACCGATTTAGTATTAATCAGTTATGCCGGTGGTATCGGTTTTTTCACCATGAATGCGACTACTAATACGTTTGTAGCGTTAGCGGCTCCTGGCGGATTAAGTCCTACTTTATCGAACACTAATATATTCGTAGGTAATGCGTCTAACGTCGCAACAGGCGTTGCAATGACAGGGGATGCTAGTATTTCTAATACTGGTGCTTTATTGATTGGTGCGAGCGCCATTACTACTACAAAAATAAACAATGCGGCGGTTACTCTTGCCAAATTAGCGGCAGGAATTACTCCAAGTCATATTATTAAATTTGGTGGCACACAAGCTAATGGGGGCGGTTCGGCTACTATCGCAATAACCGTTACAGGAATGCTTTCTACCGATTTGCCTTTTGTTGATATACAAGCGTCAACGAATGCGGTGAATGTGCAAAAAGTAACGCCTACGGCTAATACCATTACAGTGCTTTTATCTGGCGATCCAGGTGCCACCACTACTTTAAGTTATCAAGTGCTTCGCGCGGCAGCATAAGGAAATTATGTGCCAATTTTTGGTACTCTCAATGTTTTTATTTTTGTCTGGATGCGCGTCTACAGAACGCATCCAGACAGAATTTCTAACGAACACGTGTATTAAACCGCTTATTGAGTATCATTATTTGACGTGTAAAACCATTGAATTCACTATTAATGGGGAGACTTTTAGTATTCCTTCTGCCTTTGAAACTGACTTGGCGAGCATTCCTAAAATAGCATGGCCCATTATGGCGCCTGCTCATTCCTCTCTTATAAGGCCCGCTATTGTGCACGATTG